>Ga0247837_1000008_pt1 | contig 307930 bp, 267 predicted proteins | sample LaCtaG_2_FD_187115 | JGI IMG/M metagenome (GOLD analysis project Ga0247837, IMG submission 187115) | Freshwater microbial communities from meromictic Lake La Cruz, Castile-La Mancha, Spain - LaCruzMarch2015_14.5m | ecosystem: Environmental > Aquatic > Freshwater > Lake | place: Spain...
TTGCCCTCGAACCCATACAAGACATCCGACATCTCATCGATCAGCTTGCGCCGCGAGAATTCCAGCGCGGCCGTGGCGATGGCCAGACGACGGAAATGCGAGTGCCGCAGAAGCTCAGGCAGCGTCGCGACGGTGACCACAAGGATCACGTCGCCTTTGGTCGTGCGCTCGACTTTGATGAACCACGGGCGCGGGGGCTCACCCGCCGAGTCAGAAGACTTAACAGTCATATCGCGTTCTCCTTGTGCGAAAAGGAGAGATGCATCTCTCTTGGTGTCCGGACGGGACGTGTCGACGGGCCAAGATTCGCACAGCCGGAGCCCGCCCCTGCTCGTGGGAAACTCGTGGGTTTTTTGTTGGAAGATTGGGCGCTTAGCCTTGGCCAATGACCGCGAAGGCCGCCCAGAAAAATGGGGCCGTTCTGGGAGGAAGGACAGAGTCACTCGACTGATGAACCGATTGTGTTGGGGGTCCGGTCAGCGGCTTCAATGTTCGAATGCGTGAGAGCGCGCCAGCCCCCGACGGCAACATCTCCATCGGGCCCAACTCGCCCGCTACAAACGCCTTCTGCGCCGCCTGCAAAGCCCGCGCCGGGGTCAATCCCTCCCGATGCTCCTGCATCATCCGGTGAAGCAAAGCGTAGCTGGAGCCCGCATCGACCAGCCATTGGGACGCCGCAACACTACGAACCCCCGCTTGCAGAAGCGAAACCGGAAGTCCGGTAAATTCATCGGGCGCGAGCCGCGTCCCGATCAAAGCGGTTTCACACGCGCCAAGCACGACCAATTCGACATGCCGCAAATCAATAGCAGCCAACTCTTGCGCCGATAGTTGTGATCCATCGGCCATGATGAGGTGCGACAGATCAGGATCGGAGCATTCCCAGATTCCGTGGCAGAAGAAACTCACATGAGTGACTTCCCGCACTTTTTCCAAGGCCGCCGCCACGATCCGCGCGTCACCGCGAACACTCTGACGATTGGCCGCCGCAAAGAATGGCCACGCCGGGTTCACGTCGGCCCCGATATCCCCGGCTGGATCAGTAATCGCCAGCAATGATGCCTCTTGACTCCGATGAAAGTCTTTAGCCTGCATCATCGCCCGAGGGCTCGGCAGATACGACACAGCCCACGTCTCGGCAAAATAGCGGTCCTCTTGCGACGACCGCGCCGCGTGAAGCGGGAGTCCGGAAATCAAACCGGGCACCAACAGGTGGACTTCCTGAGCTTGCGGGGCCTGCGCCCGGAGCCAGGCCGCAAGCGGACCCATGGCAAGGTCCCAAAGTTCAGGCAGAACGGCTTCGATATCATCGTTCCAGGCCTTGACGGCGTGCTCGACTTCCACGTCATCCCATGAATTCGATCGCTCCCTGTAACGCTCATACGCGGCCAACCAGCCACTCCCCGATTGGCCGTTGCCGTTCAAAAGCGCGTCAATCCGTTGGTTCGTCAGCTGAGGCAGATCAATCACGGCCGAGGGCACGAGCGTGTTGGCATCGGCCGTGACAAGAAGGATGCCGCCACCCTGCTCCGAGGCGAACACCAAAGCCGCCACGCTGTCAGGTTTCAATGTTCGGGCGAATGAAACCACATCGATCCGCTCGCACTTCAAGGCCCCGGTTTCCTGAAGAGAGCCCATCAATGCCTGATACGCTGCGCTCAGCTCTTCAAGCTGTCCCGCATTGACCGGTTGCGACTTGCTGGCCTGATTGAGTGTCTCTCGCATCTGACGCTCGATCGCAATTTGCAGCGACTGCCAGCGCTTGAATGGCTCAGATTTTGTTTCACCCCCGCCTTCACGGTTGCCGGATGCCAGCCTGAACGCGAGGTCACTTCCAACAGCACGGGCCAGTGCCACGACCTCAAAGGCTCGTCCGGGACTCCTTCGCCGCAAATGAGCAAATGCGGCCAGGTCGCCTATGCCCTGCAACGTCCGAAGAAGAGAGCGCTGTTGAGCTCGGCTTAGGCCAACAAGCACCAACTCGTGAATGCTTTCGACCATATCGTCGGCGAGATCAGATAGATGTTCCCAATCCTCTAACGTTTCTGCCGTTCGGGCGAGAGTTCGGCAGAGCGCGGAAGACGTCTCAGCCCATTGCTGTGGATAAATTTCGCGGCGGTAGACCGTAAGCACACTCTCGAAGGCGGCACGTGCACTGACGCGATGCTCGGCACGGCGGCTTATAACCGCCAAACGCTCCCGCATTTTCCCGAGTGATTGTAACCAGTAAGCCCAGAGTTGGGGACGTTCAGCTTTGCGGAAACGTCCTTCAAGCTCTTCATACTCCACTAAAGCAAGTGACATTAGATCGGCATCGCGCGTGACTTCACCCAGCCTAAATCTGGATGAAGCTCGGTGCGCCTGAAGCCTTGCTTCAGTTAAAGGCTGAGAAGCATTGGAGAACCCGGCCAGAGCCATGTTGTAAAAATTTATGGCAGCCTGAAAATCGCACGGCTGGCGATTCATTTCCCCCAGCATTTGCGCGTTGGTTCCAAGCTGGCCATAGGTTTGAGCCAAATTGACGGTCGATGGGCCCGCCGTCTCAACCGCGTGCAACTGTTTCAGCAGCACATTATGAGCGCCCCGTAACCGCGTTGGATCTCGCGTTATCTCAGCAAGCGTGGCCTCCGCGTGCATAATATTTGTTACGGTCCTAAGCCATAACTCTGGGTGTGCCTCAAAAGTTCTTATGCGCAGACTTTCTTGGTAGGCGGCAATGCTTTGAATAAGAGCGGCAGGATCGCTCTCCAATTCGCCTAAAAGAGCAAAGGTAGCACCGAGATTGTTTTTGATTAGCGCCCAAAGCTCGGGGTCGACGCCATCACTTCGTAGTATGCGCGCCCCAGCTTGGTAAGCCGAAACAGCTCGACTGTAAACAGACCGATCATTTGTGATCAGGCCAATGCCTCTCAGCGCATAGGCGAGATCTGATTGCAACTCCGCCCAGACCTTTGGCTCTTTTTCCTGATCTGTGACTGCAATACAGGTCTCATACGAGCGGATTGCTTGTTCGAAATGGACTAAACTACCGCGCTCTTGCCCCAGAATTGCTAGAACGCTCCCGTGATTTTTGAGCGCTTGCCTGTGCTGCAGGGGCCGCTTTAGCTCCCGAAAGACTAGTGCCGAGCGCAAGTACGCTTTTGCAGTCAGCGCCTCGTTACCGCCCAATTTATACAGAACGCCAGCCCGCCTATATTGAGCTTCAGCATAGGCGTTTTTAAACTCCATCGAATTCAAAAACTCACGATCACCTTCAGCGTAACGAATTAGCGCATCCACCCAAAAGGTTTCCGGCTTGCCATCGAGTGACTGCCGCAGGGCGCGATAACGGCTAAGCCACTCGGGCTCGCTTCGCCTCGCCACGATGCTGGGCAGGCTTTTTTCCAAACCAGGCAGCGAAAGCCCCGCCAACCGGTCTATGAGCGCGCGCAGATCATCGGTCGTCACCACGCGCCCCTGCTTGTTCGGCTGCACTGGCCTTTGCTCAACGGCCTTGGTCAACGATAGGATAGAAATTGACCCCATCGATCTCTAACCCGGTCCACCCATCGCATGCCAGCCGCCGTTCCAGAATTTTCGGCACGACAAGCCACGCGCCTTAAAGCGAGGCTCATTGCCTACCGCGCACTGGCAAGCCGTTACGCCAGCCCGCTTTCGCTCATGGCTTTAATTCAGCAAATTGCCGATTCCGACGCGGCTCAGCCATGGCTCCGCGACACGTTAGATGCGCCCGAGAACGTGTTTGAGCCGCCGGACGAAAATGTCTTTCGAACCGAGCGTGCCGACAAGGGCGCTCCTATGACCACCAACGTCTTGCAAAAATGGTTTTCAGGTGAACTGGTTACAAGAGGTCGTGGAACAGCACGCATGCGCGTGCGTCATTTCACGACGCCATCGCCAACCAACCTTATGGCCATCTTCGCATTCCTCCGGGAAAAGGGGTTCGTCACAGATACCGATCTACGAGAAGATCCATGGCCCCATGCGGTAATCGCAACATTATTTCGCGACTACCACTTACCCCATAATGCCAGCGCCGCCGCAGGCGGCGCGGCGGGAGCTTTGGGCGAATTCTATACGAGCATCGAAGCCAATCGAGACATCGCTATCCGCCGCCTTTCGATTACGGAGCGCGGCCTTGGCCCTGCCGTCGCGGTGGAGGAGCGTGTCATGGTGTTCGCGCGTACCGCGCTCACCTCATCGACAATCACAACCACCATTGATCTTCACCGGCCCGCCATCGTCAAGATCTTGAATGGTTGGGGGTTCGCTCATGGCTCGCATTTATCCATCTACACGCGCGGCCAGCATGAAGCTCAGCCGATATGGAACGAATACAAATCCATCAAGAGCGAACAGGACGAGGAGGACGGCAGCCTCACCTTGGAGCTGACCGTGACTAGCAACCATCCCGCTAAGGCCTCGACCCTGACGCATGAGATAGCAACGAACAACCCGGCCGCTTTTATCACGCAGATCACCGCCCGCTTGAAGGCCCATGACACGCGAGTCCAGGGCCCTCGGATCAAGTTGCTCAGGCCCGCAAATCTCCCGGCCACCGACGCAGAAACATATGAACTCCTGGCCGGCTGCTTCTCTCGTACAGCACCCTTACGCCTGAGCTGGGAACGCTTTGCCATGCTCACGAGCATAGTAGCCAACATCAACGCCCGCGACCCCCACAGCGGCGGCACGATCCTGCATATTGCTAGCCGCACTCTCAACCGCTCAGCCATCAAGGCGCTGATAAAGCGCAAAGATTTGGACGTGCTAGCACTAGATCACGAAGGGTATTTCGCCTCGCATCGGGCGCTAGAAACCGACTCCCGATCACCCATCGGGCACCTGCTCCTAAAAAAAGAAATCGCCGCCGCAAAGTCACGCGGTCTCAACTACGCGGCTGAGATTGCCCGCGTTCCCCTGACGCCTGAGAGCTAGCGCTAGCGGCAAGCCAGGCCGGGACGATGATGCCAACGCCACGAAAACATCTCGAAAACGAGGTCCGTTGAAGCCCGTCGAGCAAACCTCAACACACACGACGATCGACGAACGAAAACGCACGCGCAAGCCGGGGCAGCAGGCCAATAAAAACATGCGAAGCCAAACTCATCTCAATCGCAACCGACCGCCATCGAAATGATCCCGGACAAAGCAACGAACCAAGCTCATCCACACCTCAAAAAACAGTCCCGAAACGTGCCTTAACTCGTACCGCAAGCTCATCCACACCTCAAAAAACAGTCCCGAAACGTGCCTTAACTCGTACCGCCAGATGTGCGCTGTATGACAGCGCATCTGGTCTCGTCGGCTGCACCTCCTCGGGAAGGGGGCCCGCTGCGCGCCCCCGTTCCATCCCCCACGGCTAAGAAAACTGCCATCATTCGTAGAGCGTGCGTAAGGTCGCACAGCGTTCGGTCAAGCGGTCAATCAAAACGTTGATCGTATCAAGCTGTAACCCCTGCGCACGGCAGCCTTCCAGCACAGGCCGCACAGCATCTGGCAACGAGGCAATATACTCACGCACATGCTCTACGGCCTTTCTGCCATCGTAGCGGCATTCGGCTGCCGTCTTCTCCCAGTGGCTCGGAAATATCTTGGAGTATTTGCGCTCGCCCCCAACCGCCATAGCCAGCCGATTGTAAGTCTCGCGGTCATAGGGCAGTGCGCTGATGATATCGTAGAGGGGCGCGAGCCGGAAACGACCGCCTGCCTCAGTCAGCAGGCTGTAGTTTTTTCCGTGCGCATCGACGCCGGCTATCACAAAATTAAAGGCGCATGCGCGCATGAACCGTTCGCGGTCGACATCGGGGTTGCCCGAACCCTCTAGCAGCCGCATCACCTGCTTGATACCAGGGCCACCCAGATGCTGATACTTGTTCGCAGGATGCACCGTGAGCGCCGAGCACACATCCTCCTGGTGGATGCGAAAGACCTTTCCTCCCGCAGCATCGAGCGGCAGCCGCTGCCGCCCTTTAAGGCGCACGCGGTCATAGCGGGCGACGAGAATCGTCTGGAGATCGCCGATTTTTACGACCTCGCTCCTGATGACATGAAGCCCCGCCGCCTCGGCAAGACGTAGGCTAAAATGCTCGTTCTCCACCTGCTGGGCGAGATCGGGGATCGATGGCTTGATGATGTGGGTGGAGGGCGTATAGCCGCGCTGCTCATACCAGCGCCCGCCGACACGGCACACCGCCAGTTTGGGCTGCGCCCCGGCGAGACTAAAGAAGCCGCTATCCTCGCCAATATGCGTTTTGCCCGAGGCGCGCTGGCGATTGTGCAGAACCTCAGCAAGCTGCTCTTCACTGACGCGGGTTATGCGTTCTCGTTTGCGCAAGTTTCCGATCCGCTTCAGCGGCACGATCTGCACTGAACCCGGCAGGTCTTCACCGCGCGCGCCCGCCAAAGCAAATGGGTTGCGGGGGGAGATATCGTGCTCAGCTGCGATCTGGCGCAGCGTGTCATCGCGGTCAGGCAGCAGGTTCCAGAGGAAGGTCTCGATAGCCTTGTGCGGATGCTCCTTGGCGGTCAGCGGCAACGAGAGAGACAGCGGCACGGCGTCAATTCGGTTGCGCCAGGTATCGTCATAGACGAAGCGCAGCTTGCCTCCAACGCCTTGAAGGATTGAGCCGACTTCCTCCTCATCGATCAAAACACGCAGCTCAGTCATCGACAATCTCATCGATGCTGATGCGGGGCCGAGCCTTACCGCCCGCCGCTTGCGCCGAACGCGCGGGCTCGGGCGTTGCAGCCTCGTTATCAAGAGCCAGCGTCAAGCCGAGAACGCTTAAGGCACGCAGAACAATTCCAAGGGTGATACCAGGATCTCCTGTCTCCAGGCGCGATACCGATTCGCGGTTGACTTCCAGACGCGCTGCAAGCTCCGTCTGGTTCATCCCACGTTTGCGCCGGGCCTCTTTGACTGCCGCCCCGATGTCGTTTGGTCGTCTGATTTTCATGTGATCTTTTAGGCCTCACTGCGCTGGATATATCCGGCACCATGATAATGCTGGATATATCCGACTGTCAAGTTTGACGGAAATTTCCGTCAGAAAGTTCTTGACGGGTATATCCGGCAGCGATTTGGATTTCGGAGGGAGCACCACATCTGTGCACAGTTTTGCGCACTCGCCCGCTTAATTGCGCAGTCAAGCACAAGATGGTAGTAGAGTGCGCAGAACAGCGCTTCAGAAGGCACGGAGCAATGGCGGCGACAACGAAGCGGCTCAACACAACGATCAACCGGCGGCTTGCGGAACGGCTCGAACGGGAAACCGAGGGGCGCACTCCGAAGCTGCCGAAGCGCTATGTTGTTGAGCTTGCACTGCAAAGGCTGTTTGAAGCCGTCGACAAGGGACAACTGGAACTGGGGTTGAGCAGTGACGGCCGCTAAGCTTCAAAAATCGAAACTGCCGGTCATCTCATTGTTCAGCGGGGCAATGGGTCTCGATCTTGGGCTGGAGGCTGCGGGACTTGAGGTCGTCGTTGCACTTGAGTCTGGCCGCTTTCCAGCAGCAACAATCAAGCAGAATCGCCCGAGCCTGCCGCTCATCAACCGTCCGATTGAAACCGTCACCACGCAAGAAATTCTAACTGCGGCCAAGCTAAAGCGCGGGGAAGCCTTCGCTGTAGTCGGAGGCCCGTCCTGCCAAGTGTTTAGCACGGCCGGGCAAAGGCGCTCGCTGACCGATCCCCGAAGCACGATGTTCAAACACTTCGTGCGCGTGATCGAGGAGGCCCAGCCACGGTTCTTCATTATGGAGAACGTGCGGGGCCTCATATCGGCCGCTGTCCGTCATCGGCCCCTGCTAGAGCGAGGTCCCGGTTTTCCGGCACTGGAGGACGATGAACAGCTGGGATCGGCCTTCAAGGTTGTTGCATCCTCGCTGCGCGCGCTCGGGTACTATGTTGTTTTTGATGTGCTCAACGCAGCTGACTATGGCGTGCCGCAGACACGGCAACGGCTCGTGATCCTCGGCAGCCGCGATGGCAAGATGCTCACCATGCCAAGCCCCTCGCATCACGAATTTGGGCACAACGGATTACGGCGCTGGCGCACGCTGGGTGATGCCATAAAGAAGCTGAATAACAAGGACGCCGAATTTTACAATTTCTGTCCTGCAAAGGAACGCTATCTCAAGCTGGTTCCGGAAGGCGGCAACTGGCGCGATCTCCCCGCAGCGATGAAACAAAAAGCCCTGGGCAGCGCCTTCGACTCCTGGGGCGGCCGGTCGGGCTTTTTTCGGCGGCTTTCGATGAAAGAGCCGAGCCCAGCGTTGACAACCAGACCCGACAGTAAAGCCACGACGCTTTGCCATCCGACTATACTGCGGCCCTTAAGCGTCGGCGAATATGCGGCCGTCCAGCAGTTTCCCGCTGATTGGGACTTTGCCGGGCCGACCCGGAAAAAGTACGAGCAGGTAGGCAATGCTGTCCCCCTTGGCCTTGGAACCGCTATCGGCCAAGCCTTGCTCAACGCAATGCAGACGCGTGCCAGCAAATCCCGGCTCGGCCGGGTGGAATGCCACAATCTCGACCTCCTCGCCAAACTCTCACGGCGGCCAAAAACAATCGTCAATCCACCCCGCATGAGGAGCGATACAAAAACCGAGACCATCACCAATTGGTTCGGCACGCTCTCGCGTTTTCGCGATGACGCGCTTGGCTATGCACCGCCCTCTTTGGCAGCCGAGCTGGACGCCCTGATATTGGGCCACAAGCGAAAGCCAGCCCCTGCTCCGCCCCCAATTGTGAGACGGGCCGTCAAACGCACTGCCCGACAAAACGCGCCGCGACGGCTAAGCAAAAAGAGCGCACGCCTGATTGCGGCGGAGTGAAAGCGGTTTTAGCTTTCACGGCGAATGAGCGCCGCCGCTTCGCGGATATCGGACAGGAACGTCTCGCGTGTCAAAGGCGGCGAAACGACATCACCCAGCAAATCCTGGGCGGCCCTTTCCTTGCGCACCAACCTTTCGTACTCGCCAATCTCGATAGAGTCCTCGCAGAGCATTACGACATACTCAACGGCGCGGCTCTGACCACGGCGATGGATTCGGTCTAAGCTCTGAAGATAATGGGCCGCCTGGTTCGACAACGACTCGTAGATGGCATACCGCGCCCGATGAAGTGTAAGACCAGCACCAGCGGCAGCCGGGTTCGCGACGAAAACGCGCGTCACATGATCGTTCTGAAAGCGGCTCACGGCTTCTTGCCGCACAGCCACATCGGTAACCTGACCATCGTAGCGCACGGCACCGTAATGTCTGTACCGCTCGACAATGGCCGTTACCGAGCCCGTATAAAAAGACCAGATCACGACTTTCTCTCCGGCCTTCTCAACCAGTTCGGTCATCAGTTCATCAAGAACTGCTAGTTTGGCAGGCGTTTCCGCATAGCCCGGCAAGAGGGCCGCAGGGTTCGAGCAGATTTGGAGCAACGCGGATCTTCGGGCCAAAAAGCTTGTAATCTGCTTTGAGAACCCACCCTCATCGACGCTTTCCACATCGCTCAAGAGTTCGCCTAGGGTGGAGGCGTACAAGCGCTTTTGCTCGCCAGCCATAGGGACGAAGACGCGCTGAAAGCTCTTGGCAGGCAGATCAGGCAACACGTCCGATTTAAGATGCCGAACAAAGAGCCCGCGCGTCTCGATCACCTTCTGAACGACAGGCGCAGCCTCCTCGCGATCTTTGGGAACCTCAACACCCTCGAACGCCATACCGAAGTCGACGAGATTGAACTGCTGGACGAGATCATTTGGCGCATTGGGAGCCGGGGTGCCGCACAGGACATATGCCCGACCAGCCCACTCTCGCAGCCGCCGCAAGGCTCGCGTCCGCTGCGCATCCAGCGACTTGATAAAGAATGACTCGTCTATTGCCAGAATGGTGCGGCCGGCCCTGGCGCGCATCAGAGCCGTCAGCTCGTCTTCCATCGAGATGGCAGTCTCGAAATTGGTAATAAAGATATCAGCCCCGCTGGCCAGCGCCTGCCGCTTTGCTTTTCTTGGACCTGTCAACAAGGCAGGACGATAAAGATCCCCACGGAAACGCTGAATATCTTTCGGCCATTCCCCGACCATGCTCTTCGGCGCAACGATGATTGCGCAGTCAGCTTCATCACGCGCAACCAGCAGATCGAACGCAAAAATAAACGTGACAGTCTTGCCCGCACCTTGCTCGTCGAAGACGCACAAGCCCGGTGAGTTTGGAATCGTCATCGCGGCCACATTGACGATCTGATGATCGTCAAGAGTCCCTAGACCGGCACTATCAGCAATCAGCGACTGCGAGAACGCCGCGCCCCCGACCTTTACACGCGCTACTACTTCAAGAGCTCCTTCAAACTGTGAGGCGACGCGTATTCTATTACCGACATAGCGTTGCGCCTCCGGCGACCACGTCAGGCCCAACCCCGCCGGGTGCCCCTCCAACTGCCGAGCAACTTCGGCATCGATACGGATGCCATCAGCCGTTCGGCGAACGCCAGAGCTGCCGTCCCCCGACGAACGCTGCAATCGACGCAGCAGTTCGGTGAAATCCGCGCGCTCTTTCGGTAGAACGTAGAGAGCGTCGAGCGTTTCCCCGACGCGCACATCCGCTTCGATCAAGGCGCGATCACGATTTTCCTGCATCGCCTGCCCCGTCCATGGCCTGCACCAGATAGCCCTCGACGAGCTTAAGGACATTGAAGAGCGCCTGCAGGTTGTCCGCCGTGACAGCCCCGGCCTCGCCCGGCTTGAAGGATTTGACCGGCAAATCGGCAAACCATTTCGTGAATACTTCGATGCGCGTGTTCGCTGCAGCTTGCCGTTGGTCGGCCCGTGCCACTCGGGCAAGCCCAATGGCATCATCAACCTTTTCCCGCGCCGCCTCCTCGTCAGGCTCATCCCGAGCCTGACGCAGCACGCGAATAGCGTCGTCATTTACCGCGATGTGCTTGAGGTCGCGGATGCGCTTCCAGTCCTGAAATTTGTTTTCATAAAGGAGGTCGAAAACAAGGTTTTTGAAAGCATCGTCCTGGTTCAGGGCCCAGTTCACACCGCCAGGGCTCTTTCCTTTTGTGAGTTCGTCGAAGTACTCGAACTTCTCTGCGGCCTTGTGCTTGACGGCATATTGATCTTTGTCGCGCTCGTTGACGTGGTAGTCTTCGAACTCCGTGGCCATCTTGACCATGTTGATGAAGAGGGAGACCTCTTCGGTCGCCAGCGCGAAGCGCCGCGCAATTGCCTGCCGGATTTCTTTTTGACGCGCTGCCGGTGGATTTGCGCGCGGCTCTAAAGCAAGACGGCTTTCCCACTCATCATAGACCTTACGCGCCTTCACGTATTTCGGCCATTCCTGCTTATAGTCAGGCTCAAAATTCAACGAAACGATCACACGGTCGCGATCCGTATCCGTGGCATGCGGCGTCAGCTGCCACACCTTGAGCCATTCGGCGTGTTTGCGCTCTTCTGGACCAAATCCGTTGCTATTGAGGATGAAATAGCAGGCCGTCACGCGACGGTTGCCATCCAGCAACGTGCCATCGACATCAATGATGGGTGGCTTCCGAACGCCGTTAACCGCGATACTTTTGGCTAGATCTTCGATCCCGAATTGGTCGTCGATATCGATACCTGCCAGCGGCAAAGCACCTTGCATAATCGACAACAGCTCTTCTGGCGTCGGCTTCCTGCCATAGGACTGCTGAAACTGATTGAGATGAATATCGAGACGCTCGTTGCCGTCCCAGAGCTTGATATCGCGGGTTCTGATGAAACCCTCATTGACCGGCACTTCGCGCTCATGGAAGACGGGGCTCGGACGAACAGGCCCGGGCTTGATGCCATTGTATTCCTGAAGTTCGACGACTGTGGGCTCGTTAGTCTCGGGCTTGGCTGCCGCAGCTGGGCCTTGCGCCATGATCTTGGCCCGTGCAGCCTCGACGCGGTGCACAAGAGTTTCGACGTCCCGGTCGAGTACAGAGACCGTTCCGCCATCGTGACGCGCCACCGCCCGTTCACGCAAAACGCGAACCACCCTATCCAGCAACTGCGCGGCCTCCTCTTCGTTCAGCCTATTCGCGCCGCCTTCGTGCAGAATTTGCTCAACAACGGCCCGCACGTCTTCGGATAGGGCCCGGGCCGAAGTGATAAGCGTCTGAAATTCCGATGAAATCGTATCGTTCATGATGCGTCCTCTTCTGTGTCGGCCGGCTCGGGTTCCGGAATGGAGTCCGGAAACGCGATACCGATTTTTTGAGCTTCGCGGCGCAACCGCGCCAATCCTCTTGAAGTGAGTGTCCTTGCTGCCGCTTCGCTGATCCCAAGTGCGTCAGCGACGGCGGAGGCTGGTAAATCAGGGACGCCCTGTTCAGCGGCCTCGATGACCAATGCGATAACGTCAACCACCTGCCCGGTGCCAATCCGGGGCAAAATTTCCCGGGCTATGCGAAACGCCTCGCGGCGCTGATGGTCGGCCATCTCGTCGTCCGCCCAGCGCTCGGCATCGTCATGGTCTGGCTGGCCTGCAATATCGTCGAACCCATCAAATTCCCGGTGCCGGTGGCTATGCTCCGCCTTCCACCGATCAGTGGCCGTGTTTTGCGCCGCCTTCCAAAGCCACGGCCCCAGCTCGCGTGCCGCTTTACCCTTGGCGGCGGCCTCATACGCCGCGTCCACCGCATAGGCGATACACTCATCAACATCAGCCTGCCCAAGACGGCCCTGCCACTGTTTTTGCAGCCGCCTTGTAAGACCATCGAGAAACCCGCTGGCGAAAAGTGCCTCCAGCATGCCACCGAGATCACGCCTCGCAGCCGCCCCGGCAGCCTGAACCAGCAGGGCTTGCCCCTCAGTCGTCTTCGTTCCAGCTGACAAGCGCGATCTCCAAGGTGTGGAGTTGCCCCCCGGCATCCGAACACTCTTGGATGCCTTCACCCTGTAGTCTGGCCCCGAAACAGCTCGCGAAACCGCAACACCCTGCACGACCCACAATTTGATTTGCGGCCTAACCGAAATCCCGGCCGGCTTGTGATCTCAAATCCAGCAATTCTGGCTTGAGGCCGGTATCCTAGTAAAAGTCGGGCGTCCCCCGGCTCAAACGCCGGGGCCAGGCTCGCGTGAACCGAGCCAGCGCTGCGCTTGTCTCGGCCCTTCGGGCTTTGATCCCTGACGCGCAGTGAAGAGCTAAGGGGCGACTGCCCCTGGCGCGCGCAAGGCATCCAAACGTCTCCCCGCTGAAACGGCGGGGCCCCTCGTTCGGAGCCTCCTTGCGCTTGCCACCCCCGCTCTCGGCGAGGGCCAAGGGTTCATGCGAACCCCTTTTTCAATTTGGAAAAGGTTTGAACCTTGGAGGGAAAACCAATTACGACACTCTACGCCCAACCCTACGATATTTCCGCCGTCGGATTTTATTTTGACGATGCGGACAGCTACATTCGACAATCACAAGCTCTGCGCAACGACTACGGCCAGCCCGTTGAAGAATTCGAAATCCAGTTCATCGATGGTGAATCCATTGACGCGGCGCTGGCGGATGCGTGGCGCTTGAACCAAGCCAACCTCGCCCGCTTTTTTGAGATTGTGGACGACTGGTCGGACGATCAGAAGCAACGCTTTATCGTGGCCGTGGGAGAATGCGGCTACAGTTTTGATCCCGCTACCGTCGACCCCGACGATTTCGACGTTGATCTCTATGAAACCGAAAGCTTGCGCGATCTCGCGGAGCAGTTTGTGGATGAGGGGCTATTCGGGGATATCCCGAAGCACTTGGCCCCTTACATCGACTATGAGGCCATCGCCCGCGATCTGGCGGTAGACTATTCGCAAACCGAGATTGCCGGGCAGCGGTTGATCTATGCATGCCGATAGTTATGGCAACTTGCACCCAATTTAAGGGCGAGAACCGGGCATGATGCGCGCACAAGAAAGGAAGCGCCGCCATGCCCGTCGATCTCAAACAGTTTCTCTGCCATGTCGAACACTGTGACCTCACCGAGGCCCAGAAGCTGGAGCTTTTGGCCGACCTCTGGTCGATCATGGAGAGCTTTGCCGATGACGCCTGGGGGCTTTGTCCGACCCATAATTTTGCCAATGACAATGCACGATTTTCTGGCATCAAGTCGTTGAATACGATAGACTATTTAGACGCTGACAATGCCAATTTAGCTTTGCCCGTATCAATTCCCGGGCCGAAGAAGCACCAGCCCTAGAAGGAACTTACCGCAAGCGAAAGACAACCCCAGCATGAGCATGCCCACCGTCCCGAAAGCCATAATTTATTGCCGCGTATCTGACCCCAAACAGGTGACGCGCGGCTCCGGCCTTGGCTCTCAAGAAACGCGGTGCCGGGATTATGCGCGCGCCAGAAGTTACGAGGTCGTGGAGGTGTTCCGCGATGAAGGCGCATCGGGCGGGCTGATTGATCGCCCCGGCATGCTGGCCATGCTCGCCTTCCTCAAAAAGCATCGGCGCGCCGATACACACGTCGTCATCATTGACGACATAAGCCGCCTCGCCCGAGGGCTTGAAGCGCATATTCGGCTACGCACCTCAATCTCAGCCGCAGGTGGCAAGCTGGAAAGCCCGTCCATCGAGTTCGGCGAGGATTCCGACAGCATGCTGGTCGAGAACCTGCTGGCCTCCGTGTCCCAGCACCAACGACAGAAAAATGCTGAGCAGACCAAAAATCGGATGCAAGCCCGCGTTGCCAACGGCTACTGGGCCTTCAGCCCGCCAATCGGCTATTGCTACGATCGCGTGAGCGGACACACGGGCAAAGTTCTCGTGCCGCGCCAGCCCTTGGCGAGCATCGTCAAAGAGGCCCTGGAGGGCTTCGCCTCGGGTCGATTCGAGACCCAAGCCGAGGTCCAGCGGTTTTTGCAGGCCGACCCCCTCTTCCCCAAGAACCGCCATGGCGACGTGCACCCAGAGCGCGTGAAGATCATTCTCAGCCAGGTCATCTATGCCGGGTATTTCAGCGTGCCCGAATGGGGAATCTATCGCCTACCGGCCAAGCACGAGCCGTTGATCGACTTTGCGACCTTCCTCAAGATTGAGAAACGGCTCGGCCGTGGTGACGACGTCGCCCCAAACCGCCCCGACGTGATGGAAGCCTTCCCCTTGCGCGGTTTTGTGAACTGCGCCTGCTGCGACCGCCCGATGACGGCAGCCTATGCGCGGGGCAGCAAAGGCAAGCGCTACGCCTACTATTGGTGCTTCACCAAGGGCTGCGAACTGGCGCGCAAGAACATCCGCAAGGAACAGCTTGAGGCCGATTTCGAGCGTTTGCTCGATAGTGTCCGCCCGACGCAGGAGCTTTTATTCGCCGCCCACGCCATGCTGAAACTTCTGTGGGAAATGCGCGAAACATCGGCCAAGGAACAGGCCAGCCAGATTGCACGGGAGCTGCAAGGCATCGAGCGCAAAATCGAGCAGCTCGTGGCTAGATTGGTCGAGACCGACAGCCGCGCGCTCATCGACGCCTACGAGACGCAGCTTCATAAGCTTCAGGATCAGAAGCACCTGCTCACGGAAAAAGCGGCCTTCGTGGGTCGTCCGAAGAAGAGCTTCGAAGAAAGTTTTCGAACCTCGTTCGGCTTTCTCGCAAACCCCCGGATTCTATGGGATTCTGGCCGCATCGAACACCGCCGAACGATGCTCCGACTCCTGTTTGGGGGTCGCGTGAAATATTCGGTTTCTGAAGGACTTCGAACCCCACAAACCACCAGTCTTTTCAACGCTTTACGGGACTTTGGGAATGACAATTCAAGAATGGCGCACCCGACAGGATTCGAACCTGTGACCTCTGCCTTCGGAGGGCAGCGCTCTATCCAGCTGAGCTACGGGTGCATGTACCCAAGGGTTACCTGATCCGGATCGCGGACGCAAACGGCTTGGAAACAGGGAGCTTGGCAAGAGGGAGATCGGGCACACGCCCCCAGTACCGAACCTGTAGGGCAGGGCGAGGTCCATCCGGCGCGTCGCTCACAACTGGCAACAATCCCGGCGCGTCAATCGAACTCCCCCGGGCGGCCGCGTCGCGCCTTTGCTCTCCACCTCGGGATCGGCTACCAGGGGCGATCCGGAGACGCGTACTTCGCTGCCGAGCCGATGCTAACACGGCACGGAGTGGCAGTCGGGGCGACGGAACGGAATGACGCGACGGACTGCGCGACGGCGGAATGAACGGCAGCGGCCAGATCTTTGATTGCGATCTGGCGGATTTGGGCGACGAACCGGGCGACGTGAACTTGGCCAAGAGCGACGAACGGCTCGCGACGCTAAAGTCGCTCCACCCCAAACTGATCGACCTGTCGCTGGGCCGGATCGAGCGGCTGCTTGCCCGCCTGGGCAACCCGCACCACAAATTGCCACCGGTCATCCACATTGCCGGGACTAACGGCAAAGGCTCGGTCACCGCCTTTCTGCGCGCAATGCTGGAAGCCGATGGACAGCGCGTCCACGCCTACACATCGCCCCACCTCGTGCGATTTCACGAACGCATCGTGCTGGCTGGCAACGCACCCGGTGAACCCGGCGCGCCGATCGGCGAGGATGCGCTGGTCGATATCCTGACCCGGACAGAAGCCATCAACGCCGGCGACGACATCACCCAATTCGAGATCACCACGGCGGCCGCGTTACTCGCTTTCGCCGAGCGTCCTGCCGACGTTGTGCTGCTCGAGGTTGGCCTCGGCGGGCGGCTCGACGCGACCAACGTCATCGACCGACCGGCCCTGTGCGTCATCACGCCAGTGTCGATGGATCACGCCGAAAAGCTCGGCGCGACGCTGCCCCTGATCGCACGGGAGAAGGCCGGGATCCTGAAGCGCGGGGTCACTGCGGTGATTGCCGAGCAGGATCCGTTGGGCGAGGCCGCAATCGTCGAGACGGCAGCCGCAGTCGCAGCGCCTCTCTTGATGTGGGGACAGGACTTCCAGTCCTACGAGCAGAATGGCCGCCTCGTCGTCCAACTCCGCGAGGAGGTGCTGGATCTGCCGATGCCGGGGCTGATCGGCCGCCACCAGATCGGCAACGCCGGGACGGCGGTGGCTGCAGCACTGACGTTGGGCGGCATCAGCGAGCCAGCGATCGCCCGTGGCCTCGTCGACGTGCGATGGCCGGCGCGGTTTCAGCGCTTGGCTCATGGCCCGCTGCCGGATCTGCTGTCGCCGGCCTGCGAGCTGTGGCTCGACGGTGGGCACAATCCGGCCGGCGGCGAGGCCTTGGCGCGGACGCTGGCTGATCTCGAAGACCGCGTGTCGCGGCCCCTGCACCTCGTCGTCGGCATGATGGGCCTCAAGGACATTCACGGTTTTCTCGTCCATTTCCGAGGGCTTGCGAAGTCGGTGACGGCGGTGCCGATACCAGGTGCTCACGAAGCCCCGCACGCACCCGAAGCGGTGGCGGGCGCCGCGGCTGCCGTCGGCATTCCGACGATCACGGCGGCAAGCGTGGCGGCGGCTTTACGCGCGCTGCAACGCGGTGAGCCAGGGCCGAAACGCGTGTTGATCTGCGGCTCGCTCTATCTCGCGGGGCAGGTGCTTGCGCAGCAGGAGGGCGTCGAGGCGCAGAGCAACTGATGACCAGCGACACCCCGACCGGCCAATCGTCGACCCAGGACCCTCAGCCAGGCAATGCCTACGACGCCCACCGCGCGGCGATGACGACGATCCTTGGCCTCGGCCACTTGCCGGACGCGTGGAACGCCAGCGTGACTGGGTATCTCGTCATGGCGGCAGCTGCCGCCGACCTGTTCCTCGCCTTCCCGCTCGACGATACCTATGACGAGCTCGCCCCGGTGTTTACGCCCGATGCCGTGACGAGCGAGCCGTCGCCTAGGAGCGGCAATCCATGACGGCCCCCGATGAAGACGGCGTCGGTTCAGCCACACAAATTGCAGCGGCCATCGCATCCGGGGAGACGACGGCCGTGCGCGAAGTCGAAGCGGCGCTCGCCCGGCTAGCCGCAGGTAATCCCGAACTTGGCGCATTCACCGACGTGGTCGCCGACCGCGCACAGATCCGCGCCCGCAAGCTTGACGCCGGTTGGGCCGCGCGTCCGGGCTCAGGCTCGACGCCCGGTCCGCTGGCCGGTGTCCCGTTCGCGGTCAAGAACCTCTACGATATCGCCGGTGTCGTTACCCGGGCGGGCTCCAAGATCAACCTATCGAATGCGCCAGCAGGTGCTGACGCCACCGCGATCCGCCGCCTGGAAGCGGCCGGTGCCATTCTGATCGGCGCCTGCAATATGGACGAGTACGCGTATGGCTTCACCGGCGAAAACGCCCATGACGGCCCGTCGCGCAACCCGGCCGACCTAACGCGCATGACCGGCGGCTCGTCGGGCGGGCCGGCCGCAGCGGTGGCTGCTCGCATCGTTCCGATCGCGCTCGGGTCCGATACCAACGGCTCGATCCGCGTGCCAGCCTCTCTGACCGGGCTTTACGGACTGAAGCCGACGTATGGGCGCCTGTCGCGCGCTGGCACATTTCCGTTCGTCGCAAGCCTCGATCACATTGGCCCATTGGCGCGATCGCTCGCCGATCTCGCCGCCACTTATGACGCACTGCAAGGCGCCGACCCGCGCGATCCCGTGTGCCGCCCGCCTGGATTAGAGCCCGAATTAGAACCCGTGGGGCCAATCGGCTTTGGCAATGACGGCCCGCCATTGCGCATCGCCGTGGCCGGTGGCTACTTCCGCACCGGCGCGCTGCCAAACCTTCTCGACGAACTCGACCACGCAGCCGCTGCCATCGGCGCCACGACACGCATCGAGATCCCCGAGGCCCACCGTGCACGCGCCGCGGCTTTCGTCATCACAGCGGCCGAGGGCGGCGCGCTGCACCTCGACCGCTTGCGAGAGCGCGCCATCGACTTCGACCCGGATAGCCGCGACCGGCTGATAGCGGGGGCCATGATCCCGGCGCAGTGGGTGCTCGCGGCACAGCGCTTCCGGCGCTGGTTTGCGGGCGCAGTGGCACATGTGTTCCGCGATGTCGACGTGGTGCTGGCCTTAGCGACACCGATCACCGCGCCAAAGCTCGGCCAAAAGACGTTTCAGTTCGAGGGCCGCGAACTGCCGGTGCGGCCGCATCTCGGCCTCTACACCCAGCCGCTGTCGTTCATCGGGCTGCCGGTCGTCACGGTGCCGTTGAAGCGGGCGCCGGGTGAATTGCCGATCGGCGTCCAAGTCATCGCCGCACCGTGGAACGAGTTGGCGTGCTTCCGCGCCGCCGCAATGCTCGACGCAGCCGGCGTGACGGCGACGCCCACGGCGTGATGTTGGCTCCAACGGCGCGGCGCTGATACAACGTGGCGACAACCCGCAAGGTCAGGATTAGCGAGCCTTCGAGACCGTGAGCCAGTGGTCGAACCCGGGCGGCAAAGACGTATCCCTCACGTAACGGATGTCACCGCGAGCGCGTAGACTCCAGTCGACCTCATACAAGTAACGCAGCCAATGACACGTCGAGCAACACCATGACCATTGCGGGCGTCCCCGAGCCAGTGCTGCGCTTTTCCGCCTTCGCCGGTGTCTTCCTGGTGATGGCAGTGCTAGAGCTCATGATCCCCAAGCGTGAACTGTCGGCTGGCCGTCGCAACCGCTGGCTGACGAACCTATCGCTCGTCGGCCTCGGGATCGCGACGACGCGCGTGCTTGCGATCGTCGCCCAGCCACTTGTCGCGGTCGGTGCAGCCCTGGTCGCCGAAGCCAACGGCTGGGGCCTTTTTAATCTTGTTGCACTACCGGTGTGGGCCGAAATCGTCGCCGCCGTGATCATCCTCGACTTCGCCGTCTGGTTGCAACACGTTGCCTCCCACATCGTCCCGGTTCTGTGGCGTTTCCACCGGATGCACCACGCCGACGTCGATATCGACGTGACGACGGGCCTGCGCTTCCACCCGGTCGAGATCGCGCTGTCGATGGTTTATAAGGTGGCGTGGGTGCTGCTGCTCGGCCCGGCAGTCATCGCCGTCGTCATCTTCGAAGTTATCCTCAACGCGTCGGCGATGTTCAACCATGCCAACGTCGCGCTGCCCGCTTGGCTCGACCGGCCGTTGCGGCTCGCCATCGTCACCCCCGACATGCACCGCGTGCATCATTCGACATTGCGCCGCGAGCATGACACCAACTACGGCTTAAACCTGTCGGTCTGGGACCGCATGTTTGGCACCTACACCGACCAGCCGGCGGGCGGCCACCACGGCATGACGATCGGATTGGCGCAGTACCAGGAGGCGGGCCCGACCCGCATAGGTTGGAGCCTGCTCCTGCCGTTCCGGCGCAAGTAGCTGACGGGGCAAGCGAGTCGGGTTAACGTCGCGGCATGCCGATCCGCCAATTGCCGCAACAGACCGTCAACCGCATTGCCGCTGGCGAAGTCGTCGAGCGGCCGGCGAGCGCCGTCAAGGAACTGGTCGAGAACGCCATCGACGCGGGCGCCAGCGAGATCGAGGTGGTCATCGCTGGCGGCGGCCTGTCGCTGATCCGGGTCACCGACAACGGCAGCGGCATGGGCGCCGACGACCTCGAACTGTGCGTCGAACGGCACGCGACCTCGAAACTCGTGCCGACATTGAGCGGTCCGGAAGACCTGCTCGATATCCGCACGTTGGGGTTTCGCGGGGAGGCCCTACCGTCGATCGGTGCCATCGCCCGGCTGTCGATCGCCTCGAAGCCGCGCGCAGAGGGTCTATCGCCTGCTGCCGTCGACGCGCTTGAGATCGTCGTCGATCGCGGGGCGAAGTCGCTCTTGCGGCCAGCCGCCGTCAATACCGGCACGCGGGTCGAGGTGCGCGACCTTTTCTCGGCTACCCCCGCCCGGCTCAAATTTATGCGCTCCGAGCGCGCCGAGACCATGGCGGTTACCGAGACCGTCAAACGCCTCGCCATGGCCAACCCGAGCGTGGGTTTCACGCTGACGACCGGCGAGCGCACCGGCTTGCGCCTGCCCGCCTGCCCAGCCGGGCCGGACGGGTTGCTTCAACGGCTAGGCCGCATCATGGGTGCGGACTTCATGGCCGATGCGCTGGCGATCGCCGGTGAACGCGACGCCGTAGCCCTCAGCGGATTTGCCGGGTTGCCGACGCTACACCGGCCCGACACGAGCCTCCAGTTCCTGTTCGTCAACGGCCGTCCGGTCCGCGACAAGCTGCTCGTCGGCGCCGTCCAGGCTGCTTACGGCGACATGGTCCCGCGCGGCCGCCACCCGTTGATGGCGCTGTTCGTGACGCTCGACCCGCACGCCGTCGACGTCAACGTCCACCCAGCCAAAACCGAGGTGCGGTTCCGCGATGCCGGGGCCGTTCGGTCGTTGATCATTGGCGGATTGCGCCACGCGCTGGAGGCCGCCGGCCACCGGTCGAGCGCCAGCGGCGGGGCCGCTGCTGTCGAAGCCCTCGTGGCGGCAGCCGAGCGCGGCGGAGTGAACGGCCAGACTGGGACACCGCCCAAGTTTTCACAGCCCGGGTTTGCGGAGGCATTTCAAGCGCCGTTTTCCTACAATGGCCCGGCCTTTGGCGAACCGGGCGCATATGCGCGACCGTCCGTAGCCGCTGCCACGGTCGACGCCCCCCCGGCGTCCGGCCCGGCGCAGTACGCCCCAGCTTCAGATGCCGCACAACAGCCCCTCGGCACGGCTCGGGCGCAACTCCATGCGACCTATATTGTCGCCGAGACAGCAACGTCGGTCATCATCGTCGATCAGCACGCCGCCCATGAACGCCTAGTCTACGAACGCATGAAGGCCATGCTGGCGAACGGCGGCGTCGCCCGCCAAGGACTGCTGATCCCGATTGTCGTCGAGTTGGACCCCACCGAAGCTGAACTTATCGCCAGTGAAGCCGAAGCGCTTGCCGCCTTAGGGCTGGTGGTCGAAGGCTTCGGCCAAGGCGCCGTCGTCGTCCGCGAGGTGCCAGCGTTGCTCGGCCATCAAACCAATCGCGGCGGCATCGAGGGGCTCATCCGCGATCTGGCAGCTTCGCTTGCTGCCGAGAGCGGCGACAGCAACACCGCGGTCGGACCTTTGACCGAACGGCTGGAGGCCATGTGCTCGCTCTATGCCTGCCATGGCAGCGTGCGCGCCGGGCGCCGCTTGACAATCGATGAAATGAACGCGCTGCTTCGCGAAATGGAGGCGACGCCGCGCTCGGGCCAGTGCAACCACGGCCGACCGACTTATGTCGAATTGAAAGTATCCGACATCGAGCGGCTGTTCGGCCGCCGGTAGGCCCCGCAAGTGTCGTCGCGCGGTGCCGGATCGGTTGGGATGAACCCGGCGACGGATTTGCTGCGTAGCAAACCGTGAACTGGTTCACGAACGCCACCCTACCACGAGCACGCAATGACACGTCTAACGACAGCGCCCTCGACGAGCCCCTTACCGCCGATCGCACTCGTTACCGGCGGAGCGCGGCGCATCGGCCGGGCGATCGCATTTGCGTTGGCCGAAGACGGGTACGCGGTCGCAGTGCACTACAACACGTCGCGCCATGAAGCCGATGGCGTCGTCGCGGAAATCATAGCCAATGGCGGCCGAGCGGCGGCGGTTTCGGGCGACCTATTGGATGCGGCGGCCGTTGCCGGGTTGATACCGGCTGCAGTGGCAGCATTGGGCGGCCCGCTGACGTGCCTGGTCAATAATGCGAGCGTGTTCGAGGACGACGCAGCCCTGACCATGACCGGTGACGGCTACGACCGCCACGCCATCGTCAACTTGAAGACACCCGTGTTTTTAGCCCAGGCGTTTGCGCGGCAGCTGCCAGCGGGCGCAACCGGATCGATCGTCAACATCATCGACCAGCGCGTGTGGAACCTGTCGCCGGAATTCTTTTCCTACACGCTGTCGAAAGCCGGGCTGCTCGCGGCAAACCGCATGCTGGCCCAGGCGCTCGCGCCAGCCATCCGCGTCAACGCCATTGGGCCAGGCCCGGTGCTGCGCAGCATTCACCAGACCGCCGACGACTTCGCCGCCGAATGTGCCGGAACACCGCTCGCGCGCGGGTCGAACCCGGAGGAGATCGCCGCAGCCGTTCGCTTCATCCTGCGCACGCCGGCGATGACCGGCCAGATGATCGCGCTCGACGGCGGCCAGCATCTCGGCTGACGAGACTGGGGTGATGGCACGGCTGTCCGTTCGCAACCGCAGAGCTCACAGATGGCGGACGAAACGGGTCAGCTGCGACCGTTCATCACCGGAATGGCCAAGGACGGCGGGACGCTGGCGCCAGTGTCGCTACCGATCTCCGAACCGATTTCGGCGAGCGACAATGTTTTGATGCGTGCGCCGATCCGCGCCAGTCCATCGGCGAACTCGGCCTCCGCGCGGGCCTCTGCCTCTGCCTTGGCACACAACATGGCGGCGGCGTTCGCATCTTGCGCGGCGGCGAACGCGGCCACGGCGCGTTCGATGGCGGCAGCCTCTCCCGCTTTGGCAGCAAGTGCAGCCGCCGCAAGCGCGTCTTCGATCGCGGTCGCCTGAGCTTTGGCGGCGGCAGCGTTAGCGGCTAGGAGCGCGGCGGCCAGGTCCGCACGGTGGCGCGCCTCAGCCGCCTCCGTTGCCGTCGCGACAGCCTCTGCCACGGCGGCTAGGCGCGCGGCGTCAGCCGCTTCGGTGGTCCGCGCGATAGCCGCCGCGACAGCCTCGGGGACAGCTTTCGAGGTGGCTTCGGCAACCGCTCGCGCCCGGTCGGCTTCGGCAGCGTCTGCTGCAGCTTTCAGGGCCTTTGCCAGTTCGGCTTTGTGTCTGGCTTCGGCGGCGACTTCCGCATCGCTAACGGCACTGCGAACGGCAGCCTCGCGATCGGCGGTTGAAACGGCATCGGCTTTGCGCAAGGCATCCGCGATGGCGGCGGCGCGTTGCTGGTCGGCAAGGGCCAGCGCAGCCCGCCGGGCGTCCTCGATGGCAGCAGCCCGGTCGGCTGCGGCGGTAGCGCCCGAGGTTCGCATGGCCTCGGCGACGCGGGCAGACAGCGTCGCTTCAGCCGTGCGCTCGGCCTGACGTACAGCCTCCGCAACGGCGTCACGTGTGGCGATTTCGGCAGCGGATTGGGTCTCGCTGATGGCCAGCGCAACGGCTTTCGCCCGCGCGGCCTCTGCTTCGGCCATGGCATCCGCAACGGCGGCGTGCCGTGCCCGTTCGGCGCGGAGTTCGACAAGCGTAACGGCGGCCCGTTGGCTCGCCTCCGCATCGGCATAAGCCTTTGCCAAGGCGGCAGCTTTTGCAGCCTCAGCTTCGGCCATGACCCGGGCGACCACCGCCGCCGTCCCGATCATGTCGGGAGATGTCGGTTCGATCCGTTCGCTGGCTTGGTTGACCGTGGCCCAAGGACCATCCCGAGGACCATCCAGAGCACCAACGTGGGCACCATCATGGGACAGGGCAGCATGGGGGGCAAACTCAGGCGGTGCGCCTGGTGCGGCAGCAAACTGGGACACAATTCGGGAAAACAGGCCGAGTGACGGTGCAGCCCCCGACGGTTGCACATTTCGGTCTTGCCCGGTTCGGTCCAGCCCTGATCCATCATGTGCGGTTCGGCTTGGTTCGTCCGAAACGGTACCGGGCACATCCAAACCCGTCACGACCGGCCCGTTCGAGCGGCCGCCCCGGTCGAGGTTGGACCCATCGGGTGGCAGGTCAGCGTTGAGGATCGTCACCGATCGCCGTCGCGCAGGACGTGATGTCGGCTGGACGGGCTCAATTTCGGCGCGCTCGGTGTCCGCGTTGACCGGCTCGGCATGCCCGTCGATGGTCTGCGGTGCACGGATGCCCGACGGTTGGGATGCCGCATCGGGGAAAGTCCGCGAAGGTGCGGTCCCGTCATCGGCTGCCAAAATCAAATCGGGGGACTGCTCGGGCCGCATCGGTCGCAATACCTTGTGCTCAATGACGCTCGACGTTTAGCGCATCGTTCAGCTTTACGGCAATTGTTGGAATGCGCCGAACATCCAACCACCTCCGCCGCCAGGAGCCCAAAAACATCTGCGCCAAACATACAGGCGTGGCTGTCCTGAATCATCCACCGCCAATTCTGCGTTGTCACACTTCACGCGCGGCGCGCTGATAAAAGTAAATTTAGATTCGAAAAAACCCGACCCGGGAGACCCGAAATGTCCAACGCCGCTGCCGCCGACGCCGCCCGCGAGGCCAGGGCTGAAGTTGAAGCTGAAGCCGCCCCCGCAACCGCGCCGTCGAAAGCTGGAGCGAAGCCCGTCGCCGTCAAAGCCGGTTGGCACACCTTTGACGCGCGGGTGTGGATCACAGACTTCAACCCGGTCGAGTTCGGCGTCTACAAGCAAAGCCGCAACCGCGCGAAGTCGCGTCAGTTTACGACCGACATGGATATCTTCGCCGAAATCACCGAAAACGGTGAGCGCACTGGTCTTATCGGCTATCGCGAGGACCTATGGAAGGGCAAGTCGGGTGCGCCGGCACCAACGGGCCTGGATCGCCGCATTGTGTGCAAGCTGTTCACCGAAAATCTGACGTGGCGCGCGACGATGGACCTGATGCTTGGCCGTTCGCTGCAGCAGACCGTCGGCGCCCGTGGCTTGCCGGTGACGGCATGGTCCATCAACACCAGCGACGACGATTTTCTGATCTATGTCGAGCGCACGTCCAACAAATGGCCATTGCTGCCGGAAAACTTCAGCTTCTTCCTGATGACCGACGGCAAGCCAGCGTTCTACCGCCTGCGCAGCAATTTGATAAACATTGCCGGTGACTACACGCTTTATGATGGAACCGGACGCCGCATCGGCGACATCGACGGATCGATCATCACGCTCGGCGGCCACTGGCGGGGACGGCTCAAAGCCGACGCATTCGACAAGCGACTGTATACGGTGATGAAAATGTTTACGGCGATTATCGTGTTCAATCGCGGTTCGCGCAAACATGTCCGCAGGCTGTTTGCCGAACTTCAAGCGGGCCGCCTGCCGCTCAAGCTCGAGCGCCAAGAAAACGACCTCTATATGAACCCGCGCCGGACCCGTTGAGGGTCTCGCATTAGATCCAACGCGACGCACCGTCACACGATAAATCCGGGGGAGCGTCACATCAGCGGCCCCCGGCCGTGAAGTCAGCGGACGATCGCCTCAGTTCGGCTTGCCCGTCAATTCTGTGCTGTCCCAGCCTGGCGGTGGCACGCGACCAGACGACACCGCAAGATGCGGTACCATGGCGCCCGCCGGGCTGTTGTGCTGGACAAGCGGTTGGACGCTGGGGGTCGTTCTGTTGCGCTGCTTCCGGTCCACCGAACGGATCATGTCGCGAATGCGGGGCTGGATTTCGGTCCGGAAGCGGGTGCCGTTGAACACGCCGTAGTGTCCGACGCCGGGCTGCAGATAGTGGAACTTCTGATCGGACGGGATCGACGAGCACATGCCGTGTGCAGCCTCGGTCTGGCCAACGCCGCAGATGTCGTCGCGCTCGCCCTCGATCGTCAGCAATGCCGGCCGCCGAATGGCCGAAGGGTCGACGCGCTCGCCCCGGTACATCATGCGGCCGTTCGGCAGATCATGGTCTTGGAACACGGATTTGACGGTCTGGAGGAAGAACTCCGCCGGCAAGTCCATAACCGCGAGATACTCATCGTAGAACTTGCGGTGTTGCTGAACGCTGTCGCAGTCGCCCGTGACGAGGTTTTCGAACAGTTCGCGGAACGCCGACTGATGGCGTTCGTAGTTCATGCTCATGAATCCGCCGAGCTGGATGAAACCAGGATACACGCGGCGCATGAAGCCGGCGTGCGGGAAGGGCACGTACGACATCACATTGTTCTCGAACCAGGACAGCGGCTTTGCCATCGCGTGCTTGTTGACTTCGGTCGGGTTGCGCGTTGTGTCGATCGGGCCGCCCATCAACGTCAGCGAAGCTGGCTGGATATCCATTTTGCGCGACGCCATGATCGCTGCCGCGGCAAGGACGGGCACGGCTGGCTGGCAGACCGCGATGAGATGCGTGTTGGGTCCAAGGTGCTGCACCATTTCGATGACGTAATCGATGTAGGTATCAAGATCGAACGCACCGTCGACCAGCGGCACAGCGCGGGCATCTTTCCAGTCCGAGATGTAGACCTCATGCTCGGGCAGCATGGCGGTCACGGTGCCGCGCAGCAGCGTTGCATAATGGCCCGACATGGGCGCGACGATCAGCACTTTCGGGTCGTGGCGCCCCGCAACGTGGGCAGCCGTGCGATTGAAGTGGATCAGGTTACAAAACGGCTTCTGCCAGACGATCTCTTCGCTCACCGGCGTGGCGATCCCGGCAACGGTCGTGATGTCGAGGCCAAAGGCCGGCTTGCCGTAGCGTTTGGTCAACTCCTCGAAAACCTCGAGTGCGGCCGACGTGCTCTTGGTGAACGGCGAGGCCGCGAGCGGGCTCCACGGGTTGTCCAGCGTCAGCCGAGCGGCGGACGACCACAGGCGAAGCGGCGAGATGAAGGCGTGGGCGAGCTCGTAAGCGATATAGTTCAAGGCGTTGGTCCTTGCTCAATTTAAGCCAACATCTGGACCAGCGGGCCCGACGGCGGCTTTTTTGATTCTACTGACGCAGTGCAACATCAGCTTAGCGCTAGGTCAAGTCGTCGCACGCTGGATTGCGATGCAATCTGTCTGAAGAATCTGACAATACGAAGAAAATCAAATACATTCAGAGATCTGCACGTGAGCTGCGTGTGTAACGGAAGGGCAACACATAGCGTGTCAAGCCGCAGTTCTGACATTGTACGTCTACGGAAACTGGTGATTCGCACGCACTGCGGGCTAAGTGGTGCTCGTGCCAATGTCATGTTTCGATGCTGAAACGGCTAAGTTTTAACGGAGGCCCAGCGGTATGATGCGCCTGCTTGCACTTCTGATCCTGGGCCTCGTCGCATTCTATGTCGCTTGGCCAGCATGGTCGGGCTACCAGATCAAGACCGCCCTCGACGCCGGCGATTCGGCAGGCTTGGCGCGAAAAATCGATTTCGATCGCGTCCGAGCGTCATTGCGCCCAGCCGTGACGGCTGAAGTCGAAAAATCGCTCGGCGCTGCCATCGCCGCCAGCGGGCAACCGGCAGAGGTGGTAGCCAAGGTCAAGGCAGACGCCATGCCGAAGCTGGTCGATACCGCCCTGAACGGCATTGTGACGCCCGAAAGCGTGGTGCGGCTGTACCGCGAGCGCGCAAACCTCAAGACGGTTGTCGCGCGCATCGTCGCCGAAAAGCTGGCCAGCCGGGAGGGTCTTGCTGCTCTCGGCTCCCTCGCGGGCGCCATGTCGCCAGGTAAGGTCGACACCGGCAACATCATTGGCCAGCTCGGCAAACTGGCAGAGCAGTCGGGCGTCGATCCCGGCAAGATGCTCGGTGGTCTATTCGGCAAGAAGGACGGCGCTGCAGCAAACGGATCAGGCTCTGCAGGGCCAACGACTGCAAGCTCTGGCGGCATCACCATCGACAATATCAAGTCCTTCGCCATAGTCGGCTTTACCGGATACGCGATCGGTATCGCCAAGGACAAGGCAGCAACCCGCCCCGATGTCACCGCAGAGATCGCGTTTACGGGCAGCGATTGGCAGCTTGTCGCCCTGACACCCAACACGTGAAGCGTCGATCGAGGCTGGATTGTCTTGGAGTTTGAGCCAAGCACGGCCGCCGAACGGGCCAAGTGCCGCGTGAACCAAGTGCCGCGTGAACCAAGTGCCACGCGAACCAAGTGCCGCGCGAATTCGGCCTTGGCACGGTCAACCTTCCGGCCACAACGCATGATTTACCGCTGGCGCACTTTCATCTGCCAGATCGCCCGATTGCAGTTTAGCTGACAGCCGTTTCGCCGCGTCATCCCGCCCACCGGAGGCTTTATTCCATGCGCTTCGCTACAATCTTCGTCTTTTCCGCGATCGGCCTCGGGGCCGGTGCGGCGGCGCCTGATGCGGCGCTTTCCGCCGATGTGACGGCGACCTCCGCAATCGATTCTGTCACGGTGTTCCCCTCCGGCGCCGAGGTGACGCGGCTCGCCAAGGTCAAGCTTGCGGCTGGCGAAAACCGGGTCATTCTGCCCGACCTCCCCGCCCAGGCGATCGGAAACTCCGTTCGCATCGAAGGCAAAGCCGCCGGCAAGCTCGAGATCGGTTCGGTCGATACCCGGCGCTTGTTCATCCCACAGGCCGACCAGGAGAGCGTGGCCGCCGAGCGCAAAAAGCTCGAAGCCGAGCTTGAATCGCTGCGCGACACGCGCGCTGTGTTCGAGGGACAAGTCCAGGCCAGCGAAGTGCAGCGCAAACTGCTCGATAGCCTGACCGAAATGCCGAAGGCAGGCGGCGATGGGAAAGCTGGCGCCAATACCGCTGCCATCGATTGGAAGGCGATTTTGACGACGATCGGCGCCGGTTGGGCCGATAGCAAGAAGGTCGAGTTGGAAGCAGGCGCAAGCATCCGCGAAACCGATCGCAAGATGCAGGACGTGGAGGGCAAACTCGCCGCGATCGCGCCAAAGCAGGTCGAGCGCACAGAGGTCTCCGTCGTCTTGACAGCGGCCGCGGCATTCGATGCCGACCTGACGATCCGCTACCAGGTTTCGAGCGCCTCGTGGCAGCCGCTGTATGATGCCCGCCTGTCGACCGGCACCAAAGCAGCCGCACCGAAACTCGACCTCACACGGCGCGCGTCGATCATGCAGAGCACGGGCGAGCCGTGGGCCAACATCGTGCTGTCGCTGTCCACGACGCGGCCCTCGGCTGGCGCGTCAGCACCGGAATTGGCGACCATGACGGTCGATTATGTGCCCGATGCTCCGCCGCCACGCCCGGTCGCGGCATCCTCGGCTCCGATGGCCGATGCCGAACCGCGAATAAAGTCGCGGGCGTTACGCAGCGATGATGCCGCTGTTGCGTCCGCGATGACCGGCGCGGCCGTCATGGAAGCCGCCAAGCCGGTTACAGCCGCCGTCGACATGGGCTCGTTCCAAGCGGTCTACACGGTGCCCGGCCGGACAACCGTGCCGCCGACGGGGCAGGCCAAACGCGTCCAGTTGCTCGAGGAAAGCATAGAGCCAGCCTTGATGGTCCGCACCGTGCCGAAGCTCAATGCCAAAGCGTATCTCTACGCCAAGCTGGTATTGCCGAAGTCGACGCCGGTGCTGCCGGGTGCGGTGTCGCTGTTCCGCGATGGCACGTTTGTCGGCACTGGCCGCTTGCCGCAACTTGGCCCTGGCGAGGAACATGAACTGGGCTTCGGAGCCGACGACGCGATCCGCGTCAAACACGCGATCGCCGAGGACAAGCGCGGCGAGAAGGGCCTGATATCGTCGTCGAAGACCGACACGCGCAACTTCAAAATCACCGTGAAGAACTTGCACCAGCGGCCTATGGCCATCACCGTGCTCGACAATATTCCGGTGTCCCAGCAGCAGGACATCAAAGTCACGATGACGTCGAAGCCAGCCCCGACCAAATCCGACTTGGACGACAAGCGCGGCGTCGTAGCATGGGAGCTGAAGCTCGAGCCGGACCAGGAGACGGCGATCGAACACGGTTATCAGGTGGTGTGGCCCGGTCAGAAGGGCGTGCAATACCGGTAAGCACGCCAATGACGGGCGCGAGCGTTGGCTGGCAAAAGAAGGCGGCCTCCAAACCTTCACCTTTCCGGCTTGCGACGAAAAATGCGAAAGTCACCACGTGTCCAACTCTAGCAGTGGAGTTGAGCGCGCTCCGTCTGCCAACTGGTAATGCGTAAAGGCCGCCCCTCATCCGGGCGGCCATTTTTTTGAACCACCGCCGCGTTTGGCTCCGATTAGGTGCAACCTGACGGCATTGAGTGTGCTGAAAACTCGGCTATAACAGCTTCGTGACACACGAGCCCCGGTCGCGCGCCGGGGCTTTTTCATGGGCGCAGGCGAGCTTGAGACCAAAATGGCCAACGTAGTGGTAGTCGGCGCCCAGTGGGGCGACGAGGGCAAAGGCAAGATCGTCGACTGGCTGTCGGAGCGCGCCGACATCGTTGTGCGCTTCCAAGGCGGTCACAACGCAGGGCACACGTTGGTGATCAACGGCGTGACCTACAAACTGTCGCTGCTGCCGTCGGGCATCGTGCGGCCGGGCAAACTGTCGGTGATCGGCAATGGCGTGGTCGTCGACCCCTGGGCGCTCGTGTCCGAAATCGATCGGCTGGCAACCCAAGGCGTGCAGGTTTCTCGCGACAACCTGCGCGTCGCCGAGAATGCGACGCTCATCCTGCCCTGCCACGGCGACCTGGACCAGATCCGCGAAGATGCGGCCGGCGCTGGCAAGATCGGCACCACGGGTCGCGGCATCGGCCCGGCGTATGAAGACAAGGTTGGCCGCCGCGCGATCCGCCTGCAGGACCTGACAAACTTTGACACGCTACCGCCAAAGCTCGACCGCCTGCTCGTCCACCACAACGCGTTGCGCCGCGGCTTGGGCAAACCCGAAATCGATCGCGGTGGGCTGTTGTTGGCGTTGGAGGCCATCGCGCCGCGCGTACTGCCCTACAAGGACGCCACATGGGACCTGCTCGACCGTGCGCGTAAAGCTGGCAAGCGCATCCTGTTCGAAGGCGCGCAAGGTGCGCTGCTCGACATCGATCACGGCACCTATCCATTCGTGACATCGTCGAACACCATCGCAGCCCAAGCCGCAATCGGCAGCGGCACGGGTCCGCATACGGTTGGCCATGTGCTCGGCATCGCCAAGGCATACACCACACGCGTCGGCTCCGGCCCATTCCCGACCGAACTGACCGACGAGACCGGCGAATTGCTGGGCCAGCGCGGGCACGAGTTCGGCACGGTCACCGGCCGCAAACGCCGTTGCGGCTGGTTCGACGCGGTGCTCGTCCGCCAGATCGTCAAGGTATCCGGCATCGACGGGCTGGCTTTGACCAAGCTCGACGTGCTCGACGGGTTCAAGGAACTGCGCTTGTGCGTCGGCTACGACTTCGATGGCGAGCGCTTCGACCGGCTGCCAGCGGGCCAGAACAGCCAGGCCCGCGCCAAGCCGATCTACGAGACGTTCGAGGGCTGGTCGGCCTCGACCCGGGGTGCGCGCAAGTACGCCGATCTGCCGGCCCAAGCGGTCAAGTATGTCCGCCATATCGAGGAACTGGTCGAGTGTCCGGTAACACTACTCTCGACCTCGCCCGAGCGCGAGGACACGATTTTGATGCGCGACCCGTTTGCAGATTGAATGGGCAGCTTTGAAGCTATCCGACTAGGCGTATGATTTGCGGATCGCCGCGATGTTGGCGGCATAGGCGGCCTCGTTGCCGCCTTTGAACACGGCCGAACCCGCGACGAGTACGTCGGCACCCGCTTCGACGACGGTACGCGCCGTCTCGGGCGTGACACCGCCGTCGACTTCGAGCCGGATATCGCGATCCCCGATCATCGATCGCAGGCGGCGGATTTTTTCCGCCATCGCTGGGATGAAGGCTTGCCCGCCGAAGCCGGGGTTGACGGTCATGACCAAGATCAGGTCAAGACGATCGAGCACGAACTCGATCGCGCTTTCAGGCGTCGACGGGTTGAGCGACACGCCAGCCTTCTTGCCGAGCGCGCGGATCGCCTGCAGCGAGCGGTCGAGGTGCGGACCGGCCTCGGCATGCACCGTGATGATGTCCGACCCGGCCTTGGCGAACGCCTCGAGGTACGGATCGGCTGGCGCGATCATCAGGTGGACATCAAGCAGCTTCGACGTATGCGGGCGGATGCATTCCACGAGCCGAGGCCCGAACGTGATGTTGGGCACGAAATGGCCGTCCATGACATCGACGTGGACCCAATCGCAGCCCGCGCGGTCGATGGCGCGAACCTCGTCGCCGAACTTGGCGAAGTCGGCCGACAGGATCGAAGGAGCGATGAGGACGGGCGGGAACGGTGTGACAGGTGACAAGCGTTAGCTCCGGTGGGGGATATCTTGCACCGCCCTACAACCACGCGGTCATATTATCTACACCACAGACCGTCCGGTGAACATTTTCAGATCGGCGGGAACTCAGTCTTGAATGACCGCGCACACGCCGATCCTCCTGTCTACTTTATGGGCAGCAGGCTGCCAGCGCCGTCGTCGCCGTGGCTGAAAGGGCGACCAGCGAGGCAAGGATGCGATTGATCATGGTGAAACAGTCCAATTTTAGAGTGACGTGTGAAGCGCGATCAGGGTTCCAACCGCGCATAAATGGGTATAACTCCTGTAGTAACTACAGGATCAAGCGATGATTTTTGAAGTTGAGGTGATGCCATGTCTGCGACCTTGAATGCACCCCATCTAGCGATTGGCGAATTCGCGACGCGAACCGCCGTCAACATAGAAACGATCCGATACTACGAACGCGAAGGGCTGTTGCCGAGGCCAACCCGTGGTGCCAATGGGCGGCGGCTCTACCGTGAGGCCGACGTCGAGCGATTGCAGTTCCTGCGCCGCTGTCGGGAACTTGGGTTTACCCTGGCAACGGCGCGCACCTTGATGTCGTTGGCGGCCTCCGGTGAAACCACCTGCGCCGATGTCAAAACCGTGGTCACGCAACATCGCGCCGATGTTCGCGGAAAACTCCGCGACCTCCAACGCTTAGACCGCGCCCTGGCCGCAATGGAAAAGTCATGCCCGGGCTCGCAGAGCACCGACTGCCCAATTTTGGCAAGCCTCACCCAGTCATGAGGGCGGACGGAGCCCTCATGACTGCAGACAGCTATTCGACGATCACCAGCCAATCGCACGCGGCAGCCAAGTCGCAATCCATGGGAAGTTGAACAGCAGGGCGAGCGCCAATAGCTGCAACCCGATGAACGGCACCACGCCCTTATAGATGTCGACGGTCGAGACCGACGGCGGGGCCACGCTGCGCAGATAGAACAGCGCCCACCCGAACGGCGGCGTCAGGAACGAGGTCTGAAGGTTGAGCGCGATCAAGGCGGCTACCCAAACCAAGTCAACGTTGTTGGCTTGCAGGATCGGCAGGAACAGCGGCACCACAATGTAGCTGATCTCGATCCACTCGATGAAGAAGCCCAGCACGAAGATGATGAACATCATGAACAGGATGTCCGAGTTGATGCCGCCCGGCAGCCACTTGAACATGTCGTGGACCAGCGCCTCGCCGTTGAGACCACGGAACGCCAGCGCGAACACCTGAGCGCAAATCAGAATAAACATCATCCCGGCCGTGATGCGCGTTGTCGACAGCGTCGTCTCACGAAGAACCGAGAACGAAAAGCGTCCGGCGATCGCGACGACCAGGATCGAACCGAGCGCACCCATCGAAGCGGCTTCGGTAGGTGCGGCGATGCCGCCGATGATCGATCCGAGCACGGCGAGCACGAGCGCTATTGGCGGCAGGCCTACGCGCGCAGCTTTCAGCCAAAGCTCTCCTCGCCCCATGCTCTCTCGCTCGGCCAGATCGACCGGCGGCATCAGCTCGGGCTTCCACATACCGAGGACTAGCAGATAGATCACGAAGATCGCCGACAGCATCAGTCCCGGAAACAGCGCGGCGGCAAACAACGTGCCCACCGATTGGCCCAAGATGTCGGCCAGCAAGATCAAGATTGTCGACGGCGGGATAATCTGACCGAGCGTTCCCGACGCACAGATCGTGCCGCACGCAGTCGGCAGGTGATAGCCGCGCCGCATGAGCGCTGGAAGCGTCAAAAGGCCGAGCGTGACGATGGTTGCACCAACGATGCCAGTGGTAGCGCCCATCAAGACGCCGACCAAGACGATGCCGATGCCCATGCCGCCGCGCAGACCGCCTGCAAGGTGGCCGATCACATCCATGAGATCGTCGGCAATTTTCGATTTTTCGAGCATCACCCCCATGAACACGAATAGCGGAATGGCGATTAGAGTATAGTTGGCCGTCACACCAAAAATGCGCGCGGGCAGCAGGTTGAACAGAACCGGCCCGAAGCCGAGATAGCCGAACACGAGGCCAGAGACGGCAAGCGTCAGGGCAACCGGCATGCCGATGGCTAGCATCAAGAAAAACGAGACGATCGAAAGAATCGCCAGAACCTCTGTGTATGGCATGTCAGTGCCCCGTGGTTGGAGCTGACGGCACGATACCGAGTGAGGGTGTGGGTATCGCCTCGGGCGGAGGCGGTGGTTCGACAACGGCGATCAACGCACGGAGCGTCGCGCCGATGCTCTGGATCAGCAGCAAGCCGAAACCAAGTGGCAGCAGCGCTTTGAGCATCCAGCGGTTTTCCAAGCCGCCGGGGTCGGGGGATTTCTCACCGATCGAATAGGACTGCTCGACGTAGGGCAGCGACAACATCATCAGCAGCCCGACGACGAAGCACACCAGCACCATCGAAATGAGATCGATGATCTTCTGCGTCCGATAGGAAAACCGGCCGTAAAGAATGTCTACCTTGACGTGGCCGTCGTGAAGCAGCGCGTACGACAGGCCGAGCAGGCAGATCGGCGCCATCAGGTGCCACTCGAGCTCCTGCATGGCGACGGAGCCGGTGCGGAAAAAGTACCGCAGCAGCACGTTGAACGCCATCACGCACACCAGCGCGAAGGCGCACCAGCCGGTAATCCGCCCGACACGATCGATGAACCAGTCGAGCCCGTCCGCGACGCGCTTGATTGCCTGCATAGTCCCCACCCGTTTTGTCGAAGCCGCAGTCGCCTAGTGTCGACCTTAACGGCAAAAAAACGGCCGCTGGGGCAGTCATCCCAGCGGCCTCAACCTTACCCTCAGCCCTTGATCTGGCCGCGGATCTGGCTCTGGTACACGGCCTCGCTGATGCCGGCCCATTTGTCGTGGGTCGCCTTGAAGCCCATGAAGCTGTCGTGGACTTTCTTGACCAGCGGATCCTTGGCGGTGGCTTCCGCGAGGACCTTCTCGGTGGCTTCCTTGAGCTTGGTAATCACGTCGGCTGGCAGCGGAGCAGCCGTCACACCGAAGTTCTTCACCAAGTCTTCGAGCGCTTCGGCGTTGGTCGCCTCACACCACGTGTGGCTGATCACGTTGCAAGCAGCTGCCGCCGTGCGAACCACCTCTTTGATGTCGTCTGGCAGCGTGCCCCAGGCCTTCTTGTTGACGATCAGCTCAGTCACGGTCGACGTCTCGTGCCAGCCCGTCGTGTGGTAGAACTTGGCGGCCTTATGCAGGCCGAGGCGGCGGTCTTGGAAGGGACCGACGAACTCGGCCGCGTCGATCACGCCACGCTCGAGCGCTGGGAAGATTTCGCCGCCCGGCAGCAGCTTCACGTCGACGCCGAGCGTCGCGTAAACCTTGCCGGCGAGGCCGGGGATGCGCATCTTGAGGCCCTTGAAATCCTCGACCTTTTCGATTGGCTTCTTGAACCAGCCGGTCATCTGAATGCCGGTATTGCCGATCGGCATCGGCACGAGGTTGAACGGATCGTAGACCTCTTCCCACAGTTTCAAACCGCCGCCGTGGTAAAGCCAGGCGTTCATGCCCTGGAAATTCATGCCGAACGGCACGGCCGTGAAATACTGGGCAGCAAAGGACTTGCCGGTCCAAAAATAGCTGTTGGCGATATTCATCTCGACGGTGCCCTTCGACACGGCGTCGAAACCTTCGAGTGCGGGGATCAATTCACCGGCGGCGAAGTGCTGAATGTTGAGGCGGCCACCCGACAGCTTCTTGACGAGGTCGATGAAGTATTTCGGGCTACCGGGGCCTTCGACATAGAACGGTGCGCCCGGGCCGTAGGCGTTCGTCATCTTCCAATTGAATGAGGTCTGGGCGCGGGCAACCGCAGGTGCCGCAACGGCGGCTGTAGCGACAAGCCCGGTCTGCAGGCCAGCCTTCAAAAAGGTACGACGCTTCATGCTGTATCCCCTAATTGGTAACTCGTTCGACGACGACACCTTATACTGGCAATTGGTATGCCAGAAAAATAAGCGTTCCTGGTCAAGGGCCTAGCATTCTCTTGCCCGCGATTGCGACCCGCGACTGCCGAATTTTTGGCCCCTGAGACCAAGAATGCCTAAAACGAAAGCATCATGAAAGATAATTCCAAGTGCTGGAGCTCAAATTTTAGAATCCAGCGGCACGGCCATCGCTGCGCGGATCGCTGGCACCCTCGATGATGCCGGACCGCGCGCCCGAGCGGTGTAGCACCAGCGCGCCAGCGTGGCCCATGACTTCCTCAAAGTCGCCGAGCACTTGGACATCGTGGCCAGCCGCGCGGAGCTGGTCGTAGACCGTTGTCGCAAAACGGTTTTCGATCCGCAGGTTGGTTTGCACCGAGCCCCAGGTCCGGCCGAGAAGCCAGCGCGGCGCGTCGATCGCGTCCTGAAGCGACTGCCCGTGAACAACGTGCCGCGTGTAGATCATCGCTTGCGTTTGCGGCTGCCCCTCGCCGCCCATCGTGCCGTAGGGCATGACGCGACCGTCGTTCAAAATCGACATGGCCGGCTGGATGGTGTGGAACGGCCGCCGATGTGGCAGCAGCGCGTTCTGCTGTGACGGATCGAGCGAGAAACTCGTGCCGCGGTTCTGCCAGCACACGCCCGAACCCGGCAGCACCAGACCGGAGCCGAACTCCCAATAGACGCTCTGGATAAAGCTGACCGCGCGACCTTCGCCGTCGATGGCTCCGAGCCACACCGTATCGCCGGGCTTGGCTGCTTGCGGCCACGGCAGCGCACGGGCGCCGTCGATGCGGTGTGCGCGGGCATCCAGATCCGCCGGCGTCAGATACCGCCGGGGATCGACCGGCATGTGCGCCGGATCGGTGACATGCGCATCGCGGATCAGGAACGCCTGCTTGGTCGCCTCGACCAGCCCATGGACATAATCGAAGCTCTCGGGCGCGGGCAGGCCCAGTCGATCCTGCAACCCGAGGATCATCATCGAGGCAAGCCCCTGGGTCGGCGGTGGCATGCCGTAGGCGGTGCCGTGCGTCAGGGCGACGGCCAGCGGCTCGACCATCAGCGCGCGGTGCCGTTCGAGGTCGGCCAATCGCAACGGGCTACCGGCCGCTTCGAGCTCGGCGGCCATCTGCCGGGCAAGGTCGCCTCGGTAAAAATCATCGAGACCAGCCCGCGCCAAGTGATCGAGCGTGGCCGCCAGCTTCGGCAACGTCAACCTCGCGCCGATGTCGGGCTGCTGCCCACCGGGCATGTAGGTCTCGGCAAAGCCGGGCACATGCTCGAGCTCGGCTCGCTTGCCGATGTTGTTCTTGACCTGCGTCGCGGTCGTCGGGAACCCGTCGCGGGCGTAGTGGGTCGCATCGGCCAGCAGGCGTGACAGCGGCAACCGTCCACCCCAGCGTTGGCTCAGTTCAAGCGCTGCCTGCCAGCCCGACACCGCACCAGCTGCCGTCAGCGCCGACAGTGGCCCGCGCGACGGGATCGCCCCGTTGGCACCGTGTGCGGCATAAAACTCGCGCGACGCAAGACCAGCAGCCGCTCCGCACGCATCGATGCCGAAAGGCGGTTTCCCGCCCTCGCTGATCAACCAAAAGTTATCACCGCCAAGCCCGTTCATATGCGGGTAGACAACGGCGATCGTCGCGGCAGCCGCCACGATCGCCTCGATCGCGTTGCCGCCGTCGCGCAACACGGCGAGACCAGCTTCGGCCGCGAGATGGTGCGGGGCGACGACCATGCCGCGCGTGGACCTGGATGTTTCGGGCATGGGCTAGGGCGCCTCGTGGTTGGTGTGGGATCGCGTGCGATCCGGTCGCCTAATCACATTCGCAACGTTCACGGCAAGCGGCGCCCGATGAAGTCATGCAAAATGGGTCAGCCCAAACGCGCGATTGACGAGCCGACGCACCCGACGACCCAGTTGCCCTACCTCGGGCGCATCGAGCTTGAAGAACCGCGCATCTGCAGCATCACTGCCCGCAATCGGGTCCGCAGAGCCCGTCGGAACGGTGGCCGCAAACACGACGATCACATAGTGGGTGCGCAGCGCGCCCAGCCCAATTTCATACCCATTTCCATCCTCTGCGCCATCTCCGGTAAGATCGCGGACGATGACGTCGTTGACCCCGACAACATCACCAACGGAGATATCGAGCCCGGTCTCCTCCGCGATCTCGCGACGGATGGCAGCCTCCGCCGTTTCGCCCGCCTCGATCGATCCGCCAGGCAGGCTCCATGCTCCCATGAACGGCGGCTTCCCGCGTTTGACGAGCAGCACCTCGCGCCCGCGAAACACGCACGCGCTGACCGCCGCACGCGGGCTGACGTCGCTCATTTGGAAGCGCGCCGCAGCCGGAACGGCAGCCAATAGGGAACACGACGGACGTAGGCCTCGAACCGCGCGCCGTAGAGTTTGCGGAAGCGCGCCTCTTTGTGCAGCGGAGCAACGATGCAATAGGCCGTGAACATCAACGCGATGGCCAGCTGATCGGGCGTCCACACGGAAACCGCCCAGCAGCCGAGCGCAAAGGCCACATAGATCGGCTGCCGCATGATCGCGAAGAGACCGCGCTCCGGCATGTCGGGATAGACAGGCCGCCGCCCGCGCAGCACCGCCCACCAACCGATCAGCCCGCTTTGTAAGCCGAAACCTGCATCTAGGATCGACTTGCCGAGCATGGCCCAGCAGCACAAGGCGAGGCCAGCGATGACCCAGAACAGCGTACCGTCAGCCCGCCACCACACGATGCCTGACGGGCTCCACAGCACGAACAGCGCAAGCAGCTGTAAGGATGCGACGATCACGTAGGTCGTCGGCGCAAGATCGGATGCGAAGGCGCGCGGCGCGAGCCGCTTCAGCACGCCGTTGCCACCGCGCGTCAGCAGGAACGAATGCCCGCCAACAAACTGCGCAATCAACAAGCCGTTGGCGACCACCGCCATCCAGCCATCGAGACCGCCCAGGCCGTAGGTCATGCCGAAAAACATGTTGCCGGTCATCGACGCGATGGCAAGGCCGAAGAGCCCATGGCACAGCGCGGCATAGGTCAGCGCGGTTGCGGTGCGCACGACGCGTCCCGGGTTCTGGGGGACGGATGGCGAACCCGGGCGAAGGGGCGGGACGGTCAAGTCAGGCGGCATGGCTGGACAGCAGCGCGGGCAGGAACCGTTCGACGACAAAGGCAAGGCGATTGCCGCCGCGATCACACACGATCGCCTGCTGGGCAAACAACTCGCCCGCTTGCGCGGCGATGTCTCGAACCTCGATCCGCCGCACGCCCAACGCTTCGATGGCCCAGCCAAACGGGGTCGACGTCGTTTCGAGTGTGAGCGCGATGTCGGCGGGCAAGCGGTCGGGCACGTACCAGTTGGTTGCTTCCATTAGCACCGCGAGGCCGCACACCAGCGCCACTTTGCGGCACACGACGCGCGTGCCGGGCTCGAGTTCCAACCCCGTCACCCCATTCGGCAGGGATTCGGCAACCGAGCCAACCTGATGGACGACCGACTCATGAACACGGGCCTCGATGGGCGCCGAGCCAAGCCCGGTGAGAAGGCACCACCGTTCGAGCGCAGATGTGACGGTCGCGTGCGCGCGGATAAAGCGGGCAAGTTCGGAAGCGTCGTGACGTCCGGGTCCAGGGACGAGCACCAACGGTGTCGATTTCGGTGGTGCGGTCTGCACAGTGTCAGTCATGCGCTGTTGTACGCGTGTTGGCCGCCGACGGCTCAGCGGCACGATAGCGCGCGCCGTTGGATCGGGAGCGCGCTTTGACGCCAACCGTCAGGCGAACCGGCCGCCGCGTTCGATCACTTCGATTTTATAGCCGTCGGGATCGTCGATGAAGAAAAACCGCGCGAACGGTTTGCCGCCAAGCGCCATCGACTTGATGTCTCGGGGAGCAAGCCCAGCCGCCGAAATGCGGGCGTGCTCGGCGTCGAGGTCATCGACGACGAACGCGATGTGGCCGTATCCGTCGCCGAGATTGTAAGGCTCGCTCCGGTCTTTGTTGACGGTCAACTCGACCTCGAACGGCGAGTTGGCGTTCCTCATATATATCAGCGTGAACGTCTCGAAGTCGGCACGCTCGGCGATTTCGAGGCCGAAGGCACGACGATAGAACGCGACCGACCTCGCCTCATCGCGGACGCGGAGCATCATGTGAGCGGCGGTGGCGGGCATGGCGCCGGTCCTATTCGCAGATGCGTTGCAAGTTACGCCCACGGACGGGTTGTGGCCATATCGGCCTCGAAGGTGTCGATCGCCGGGGCCTTTTGCATGGTCAGGGCAATGTCGTCGAGGCCGTTCAACAGGCAGTGCTTGCGGAATCCGTCGATCTCGAAGTGGATCACGCCACCATCTGGGCCGCGGATTTCTTGGGCTTCCAAGTCGACCGAGATCGTAGCGTTGGGCCCGCGGCTGGCATCGTCGAGCAGTTTGTCGATTTCCGATTGCGGCAGCCGGATCGGCAGGATGCCGTTCTTGAAGCAGTTGTTGTAGAAAATATCGGCGAAATCGGTCGCAACGATGCAGCGGATGCCGAAGTCGAGCAGTGCCCACGGCGCATGCTCGCGCGAGGAGCCGCAGCCGAAGTTATCGCCAGCGATCAGGATTTGCGAGTTGCGGTAGGCGGGCTTGTTGAGCACGAAGTCCGGGATTTCGTTGCCAGCATCGTCGTAGCGCATTTCAAAGAACAGCGATTTGCCAAGACCGGTGCGTTTGATCGTTTTCAGGAACTGCTTCGGGATGATCATGTCGGTGTCGATGTTGCGCAGCGGCAGCGGTGCGGCGATCCCGGTCAGCGTCGTGAACTTGTCCAACGTCGTGTCTCCTGAAGTGAACGTCGCGGCAGTCGATCAAAGTGTCGTCAGGCCCGCAGGCCATCGGCCAAAGCGCGAAAATAGCCTTCGGCCGTCCGCAGTCTAGCCGTCCGGGAAAGGCGTGGACCTGTTCTATGACCCGCTTTCGACCGGTTCTCCGCCCGACCGCCGTCCGCTTCGGTAGCGACATCATGGGCCAAGCGCGCGGCACCAAGGCTTTCGAGCCGTCTTTTAATGCCAGCGATTTTGCGCCCGTCAAGGTGGTGTTCGAGCACGGCGACGATGGTTTCGACATACCCCGTGATGCGCCCAAGCTCCGTCAACGCAACGGCTCGGGCCTGCCCGTCGTCGGGCGCGACCTCGATTGCAGCGATTGCCGCAGCTGCACGGGCCAGTGTGGCAGCGATCATCTCGGCAAAATCGGCAATCCGCTCGCGGTTGGATCGGTCGAGCCCGTTCAGCACGCCGATCCAGCGGTGGAGGATTTCAGCGATGGCGAGCACCTTCACGGTGTAGATGGAAAACGGCATGGGCCGAAACCTGCATCGGGTATCTGACAAGTCCGTCTGACGGATCGGGTCAATCGGGTCGGTCAGACGAGTGTCGCAGCGCACCGACCGTGCGCCGATCGTGATCTGGCGATGGCCATTATGCGGCAGACATGATGGGTGAGGATAAGCTTGCCGCGCCGGCAACAGTGGCGGCAAGCTAACGCCAGTATTCCTGGCGCCGGGCGTCGGCCAGTGGCAGGGGCGGATGAACGGCAGCGGGGACAAATCTCGATACTGCAGCCGAATCAGGGCCGCCGATGCCCGTAATCGAGCGAGACTAAGGGAGCGTCCTGCGTCTGCTCTAATGGATCGTCGGGTCCGCGAAGCACTTCCGCATGTAAGCGCACCGGTTCGAACCGGCGAAGTGCATGCTGTCGCCCTTGGCTGGAGAAATGAAGCGGCAGATTTCCTCGACCCCCTCTTCGGTCAGCCAGCCGCGGCGCTTGCCACGTTGGACCGCGAAGCAATCGGCAGTTTCTTCGTCAGGGCCGCGGAATTGATGGCCGCACTCGTGGGCAAAAATCCACATCTTGACGACAGTCGATGTCCGGGCGAGCAGCTTTGGATTGAGGATCACGAAGCCGCGCTGGGCGTTGCCATAGGCCGCGCCGTAGTCATCGAGCTGGCTGTCGAGGACTGTCGGACGATGCCCGCAGTCCATCGTGTTGCCGTCGAGTTTCAATTGATTAGGTGGCACGATCCGCGCGTCCCCACCAACGTGGTTGACGTATTCTTCCGGCGTCGGGATATCGTCGGCGGCCACAACGCCGACCGTCATGAGCGCGAGTGCCGCGAGAACGACCGCGCACCGGCCGACGGTAGCACGTGCATAATCAGCCGCCGCGGCAGCCGTGCGGGCAAGCAAGCGGAAATACCGCGCGCTGATCAAAGCTCTCGACATCCCGCCGCCTCTCACGATTCCGCTCAAGTGTGTCAGGACCACGAATGTAGCTCAAATAACGGCGGCGCGCACGGTTGGTTTAGTTTCTACCCGCACCGTGACGCAAATGCCGCCGCCAGCCACCGCTGAGTTCGCTGCCCAGTCTCGCTGCCCAGTCTCGCTGCCCTGTAACGGCAACCCTCAGATCGACTTATCGATCATTGAGCACATCGTCTCGGCGCTGCTCACCGAATGGCTGGGAGGGCTGTCCTCGACGTTGAGCACTTTCACGACGCCGTCATCGACCACCATCGCGTAGCGTTTGGAGCGGACACCGAATCCGCGCGAGCTGAGATCGATCTCGAGACCGATCGCCTTGGCGAAATCGGCGCTGCCGTCCGACAACATCGTGATCTTGCCTTCGGCACCCGTGTCCTGCGCCCAGTTCGACAGCACGAAGATGTCGTTGACTGAAGTACAGGCCACCGTGTCGATGCCCTTTGCGTGGAGTTCGCCGACGCGTTCGACGAAACCCGGCATATGCGCCTTGTGGCACGTCGGGGTGTAGGCACCCGGCACGGCAAACAGCGCGACTTTGCGGCCTTTGAAGATTTCGGCAGTCGTGACCGGCTTGGGTCCGTCGGCAGTCATGATGGTGAACGTCGCGTCGGGAAGCGTGTCACCGGGTTGGATCGGCATGGATCGGTCCTTATGGAGTTGCGGAAATGAGCGTCAATCGAACGTAATGTTGGCTTCGGAGCGGCCGACCTTGGACACCAGCGTCACAAGCGCCGTCTTGCCGCGGATCTGGCCGGGCTCGACAGCGCCGGTCAAGTCGATGTCGAACCGCAAAACGTTGTTGCCGATATCCTTGGCGCTGCCCCGCTTGGCCAGCGGGATATAGTAGCCGTCGGGGCTCTCGACGTAGACGTCTGCATTAGCGGCATTTCCAGGGACGCTTCCAGGGGCACTTCCTGGGAATTCGGCTTCGATCGTAAGGACCGGCTTACCGCCATCCAGCGTGACCGTCGTACGCTTGAGTCTCGGGTCGTTAGGGCGGAGCGTGTCCGCTGGACGCGGAACCTGATCGAGTGCAGCAGCAACGGCGGCCGGTAGCCCACCGCCACCGCCGGGTTCCAGCGCGAGGTTGAACTCCGTCTCGACCGGGATACAGATCTCGCGGCATACGCCGTATTCCATCGTCACATTGAGCGTGACCGTCTTGGCCGGGTCGGCCGCCTCGACGACAACGGGCATCGTCACTGAACCCGAATAACCGAGAAGGTCACCGGCGCGGTCGGAAATGCGCTCGGGAGCAGGAAACAGCACGCGGGCCGACTTGACGTTGGTCGACTTTGACCAGTTGAACACCGGTGGAACGCCGCCCGCGTCACCAGGAAACCGCCAGTAGGTTTTCCAGCCTTTGGCCAGCTCGATCTCGACGGCAGCCATCGCGGATCCAGCGGGTGCGCCGAACGCCGCCGCTTCAGCGGTAGCAGCGCCGCCGATCAGCCGGGCGCGCGCTTCGGGCTGGCCGGTCGACCATGCCGTTTGGCTCGCAGCCGCAGGTAAAGCCAATGCAGCGACGACCGAAATCGAAGCGGCCACCATGGCTGTGAGATGCGGAGGATGCGGTAGAAAACGCAAGCGGTAGCGCGAAGAGGCCATATCCAACCTGCTGTTGTGGCGCCAAGTCGTCCAGCGCCGATCATGCCCAAGCTATTACCAACGCCTCGAACGACGGCAAGACTTTTTCGACGGATCGCCGAAGTTGCAATGTAGCTTGCCGCTGGGGCAAGGCTGCCCGCAAACGAGGCGCTGGAAAATAGGCGTTTGCGCACGCTGGCTGCATTCAGCCCGTCTGGCGTTTGATGCCTCACTCGGCTAATCTGAGGATATGGTACGCACCCCACGCAAAGGTCCTCGAAAGGCGACGGGTCGACGTCGGGCCTTCCTCGACGGACAGCTTCTGATCGCCATGCCGATCATGACGGACCGCCGGTTTCAGCGGTCGGTGATATACCTGTGTGCGCATACCGATGAAGGCGCGATGGGCCTCATCATCAACCAGCGCGCTCGAAACATGGCGTTTCCAGACTTGCTGGAACGGCTCGGCATTACCGCGCCCGGTGGCGCGACGCCGGGATTGGCGTCGAAGGCGGTTCACACTGGCGGACCCGTCGAAACCGGGCGCGGGTTCGTCTTACACACCTCCGATTACAACTCGACAGATTCGACCTTGCAGATCGACGACAGAGTCAGCCTGACGGCGACCGTCGATATCCTGCGCGACATTGCCGCCGGCAACGGGCCGGACCGCTCGATCCTGGCGCTTGGTTATGCAAGCTGGGCTGCGGGCCAACTCGAGAGCGAGTTTCTCGCCAATGGCTGGCTGAATTGCGCGGCCGATCCTGACCTCGTGTTCTCGACCGACCTCGACGCCAAATATGGACGCGCGCTGGCCAAACTGGGCGTCGACCTGTCGCGGCTGGTTGGCGATGTCGGCCACGCGTAATCGAGCGCGAAACTGCAAATTTCTACTTCCGGTGCGACGCGCACTGTCGCATTGTCCGGGACGGCGCGGGCAAATCGGCCTCGCCTCCACCCCAACGGCTGAACGGGTCCCAATCGATGTCCATGATCCGCATCGTGTATTATAGCGAGAGGAACCCGACCGTCGGCCTCGACATGAAAAAACTGCTCGATACCTCACAGCGAAACAACGTTCGCGACGGAATCGGCGGGTTTTTGCATTACAACGGCTTATATTTCCTACAAGCCCTGGAGGGCGAGCAATCCGTCGTGGCAGCCTGCTACGGGCGGATCGAGAAGGACCCGTCCCACCACAATATCGTGCTCATTGGAGCTGAAACTGTTGTAGAGCGAAAATTCGAGCGCTGGGGCATGGGGCTCGCAGCCGGCGTCGGCTATCCCAGCAAGGAAACGTTCATCGAGAAATTTTCCGCCAGCGAAGTCGACCCGTCGCTCCTTGCAGCGATCCGGCAGGGTGCTCCAGCCAGCACTTGACGCAACGCCCGTCCACCGCACGCCGGTTAGACCCGGCGAACGCCCCGAGACTGCCGGCGAACGGTCGGACAAGGGCCGCCAAAAACCGCAGCGGGGCAGTGAGCCAAAAACGCAAACTCGAGCGGCGCGCTTGCCAACGCAAGCAGCAACGTTTATGCGGCGTGCTCCGTTGATCTGACGGGCCGCTTTAGCTCAGCCGGTAGAGCACGTCATTCGTAATGACGGGGTCGCGTGTTCGAGTCACGCAAGCGGCACCATTCCATCAACGACTTAGCATCCTTCGCCACAATCGAGCCAAGCGACTGGGATCGTTGCGACCCGCCGCCGTCTTCGGTGTGTTCTTTGTCCGCCGATAGGCGCGAGCGCGTCCAAGCCACGTGGCGTGGCTTGCTACCCTGATTTGGGCGCCGCATGTCAGAACTGTGACATCGGGGCACCGCTCGGTCGCTGCGTGGTCGAGCCGTAACTTGACGCGCAAAAATTTATCACAGAGCCTCGATCATGAGGCTGTCGGCCCTGTGAAACACATCCCTGTGAAACGCATCGGCTTAAGCCACAAAATCGGCCGTGAAGGGGAAAAGGCGGCGACGGGGAAAAGCTATGAGGATTGGCGTCCTACTTGCCTGCGTACTTGTGTCGGCGGTTGTTCTTACAGCCCGCGCGACTGGTGGCGAACTTATCACGGTCGAAGGTCAGATTTTTCGGTGGGGTGGTCCAAAAACTGGCGAGCCTCAAACCGTCACATATGCCGTTTTGCAATCCAGCTACGCTATTCCAAGCGGTGCCATTAGTCTGAGCCCCGACAATTGCGGTTCGATGCTTCCCTTTGCGGACATCGTTGCGGCGTCTCCAAGCTTGACCCCTGAAAAGGCACTTGGCGAATTGATAGTCGGATTATCGGCCTGGGACTCTGCGGCCGAAATAAAGTTCGTCCAAGTGGACGATCCCTTATTGGCCAATATCGTCATAGGCGCAGCTCATGCGCCTTCCGGGCGGGCATTCGCTAATTTGGCTTATCGGCGCAACCAGAACGCGCAGCCGGTCGTCAAAGCCCTCGGCAAATCCGAACAGGAAAAACGAGACGTCGTCGAAGTTGAAGAGCGTGGCAGGCGGGTCGTCGAAATCGAACAAGCGTATGTGTGTTTAAGCCCAACTGTCCCTTGGAAAATTGGGTTTGACGGCGATTTGTCCGTGTACGACCTCAAGCATACGTTTGTCCATGAGATTGGACACGCCATTGGGCTTGATCATCCGGGGCGAACAGGCGCTGCCATGAGCTACCGTTATGACGAGCGCGCCGCCGGTTTGCAGCCGGATGATATCAAAGCCGTACAATCTTTGTATGGCACGAAGAGTGGGGTCCGGTGACGATTGGAACCGGATGCGGACGCCAGATGCTCAGTTACTTCGGAGCACCCGGCGACAACTATTTTTCGGCCTTTATCTATTTGGACCGTTATTGCTTCTGAACCTTTGGCAGGTCCTTGGCGGCAGCCGATGTCACATCGATCAGGGCGCGATCACCGGCGAGCTTGAACTGCGTTGGCAGGACGACAACGTGAGTTTCTCCCAAGCCGAGGAAGCCACCGATACCAGCGTGCATTTCCACTACGTTGCCGTCGGGACCGCGCTTAAAGGCTTCGACCGTCCCGATGTTTTTGCCGTCGCTGCTGTAAACCGGCTTTCCGATCCACAGCTTGGAATCAGCGTCCGACAAGGTAAGCCCTGAGGCGGTAACCGACGCGCCAGAAACAGGATCGCCAGGCTTCATGGACGGCGTGGCACCAGTCATCGATTTTTCTGGGACCGTCGTTGCGGGTTCAGTGGATTTCATTGCTGGTACTTGGTCGGTCATCACCCCTGTAGGACCACCGGTCGCCGGATCGATCCTGCTCTTGTCCTGTGCGATCGCGGGAACTGCCAGAGCAGCTGCTAGAAGTGCAGCTAGGGAAAGTTTGCGCAACATGAACGTACTCCTCATTCTACGACCTGTTGTAGGTCGAGTTCGATGGAAAACGCCGTCTGACGCCTAATGTTCCGTAGCTCTGGTTTCGGAGTTTGTCGTCTGGCAGTCAGCTCAATCCCGGCCGATGCCGTGATAAGCAAAGCCGCTCGCACGCGCCGGAGCCGGATCGAGCGCGTTCCTGAGGTCGACGATGACAGCCCCCCGCATGGCAGATTTCATGCGCGTCAGGTCGAGCGCGCGGAACTCGTTCCACTCGGTCAGGATCACGAGCACGTCGGCGCCAGCTGCCGCATCCGCTGCATCCTGGCACCACACGATCCCTGGTAGCATCGGCTTGCCGTGCTTTTCGCCCTGTGGGTCGTAGGCTCGGACGGTCGCGCCCTTTTCCTGCAGCATCGGCACGATCACGAGGCTTGGCGCATCGCGCATGTCGTCGGTGTTCGGTTTGAACGTCACGCCGAGGATCGCGACCGTCTTGCCTCGAACCGAGCCGCCGAGCGCCTGTTCGATCCGCCCGGTCATGGCGAGCTTGCGCTCGCTATTGACCCGCTCGACCTGCTCGATGAGCGACAGCGGCGCCTTGTTGTCGCGCCCGGTGCGGATGAGTGCCGAGACATCCTTGGGGAAGCACGATCCGCCATATCCCGGTCCCGGGTGGAGAAACTTGTCACCAATGCGCCGGTCTTTCCCGATCGCGGTGGCAACCTCCTGCACGTCCGCGCCGACGATTTCGCACAAGTCGGCGATCTCGTTGATGAAGCTGATCTTCATCGCCAGGAAAGCGTTGGCGGCATATTTGGCCAGCTCGGCGCTTTCACGGTCGACGAACAACAGCGGAGCTTGGCGTAAGGCCAGCGGCTTATAGAGGCGCTCCATCACCGCGCGCGCGCGAGGGTCGTCGCAGCCGACCAGAATGCGATCGGGATGTGTGAAGTCGGCGATTGCCGAACCCTCGCGCAGAAACTCTGGATTAGAGCACACCGCGAAATCTGCATCTGGACGCAGCGCCCGCAAGCGGCGCTCGATTTCCCGGCTGGTGCCGACAGGGACCGTCGATTTCGTGGTGATGACCTTGAAGCCGTTCAAGTGCGGGGCGAGGTCCTCGGTCGCGGCGTAGACATAGGACAGGTCGGCATGACCGTCTCCGCGCCGCATCGGCGTGCCAACGGCAAGGAACACGACTTCCGCATCGCGAACAGCTGGGCCGAGGTCGCCGGTGAAGCTGATGCGCTTGGCCTTGATATTGCGCTCCAGCAGATCGTCGAGGCCGGGTTCGTAGATGGGGGATTTGCCAGCGGCGAGGTCATTGAGCCGCGCGGGGTCATTGTCGACGCAGGTAACGGTCCAGCCGAACTCGGAGAAGCACGCCGCCGAGACGAGCCCGACATATCCAGCTCCAATCATGCAGATTTTCACGGCGGTGATCCCCATAGCGCTGTCGCTTCCGTGGTGGACCTCAACGGCTGCTGACCTGCAAGCCTCTTGTCCACCGCGCTGGCCAACTGCGACCGTCAGGCGCAGCTGGCCGGGTCGCACTCGGTCGTACCCACCAGGTCGTGCCAACTTGCGTTTATCTTGTCAGCGCGATTGACGCCAACGCGTACCCGCCAATCCGCGCAGGTGTTACGATCAGAATTGGCCGCACTTGACCATTCCTGCGCGTTAACCGACGGTCTGCAGCGTCCAACCGGCATTATCGGAAGATCGACGTGCGCATCGTGATTGTCGACGAGAACCGTATCCGCGCACAGATCATCGAAGACGGACTGCGGGACGCAGGCCATTGCGAGGTGTTGATTATTCACGAGATGGCAAGCGTCATGCGCCAGCTCGTCGAGGCTGATCCAGATGTCGTGTTCATTGATCTCGAGAACCCGAACCGCGACATGCTGGAATACATGTTTCAGGTCAGCCGGGCGATCCACCGGCCGGTCGCGATGTTCGTTGACCGCACCGATTCAGCCTCGATCGAAGCAGCCATCGAGGCCGGTGTTTCGGCCTATGTCGTTGATGGTCTCAAAAAGGAGCGGGTCAAGTCGATCCTCGAAACCGCAATCGTCAGACACAACGCGTTCGAACGCATGCGAACGGAACTGGCCTCCGCCAAAAGTGAACTCGCAGAGCGCAAGTTAATCGCACAGGCCAAGGCGCTACTGATGAAGTCGCGCGGCTTGAGCGAGCCGGACGCCTATGCATTATTGCGCAAGACGGCAATGAACCAGAGCCGCACGATCGCCCAAGTTGCCGAAAGCCTAGTGACGGCTGCGGGCCTGCTCGGCAAAGGAGAGGCGTGATGGCGGCCAATGTGAACCTGGAGCCGGTCCGGGCGGGCTTTATTCCGCTAATCGACTGCGCACCACTGATCGTGGCGGCCACGCAAGGCTTTGCCGCAGCCCAAGGTATCAACTTGATCCTGCAGCGTGAAACGTCTTGGGCCAACATTCGCGATAAGGTCGCGGTCGGGCATCTCGACGTTGCCCATATGTTGGCACCGATGCCAATCGCGCAGAACCTCGGGCTCGGGCCGCTGCCAGCTCGGATGATTGCTCCGATGGCGCTCGGTAGTGGCGTGAATACGATGACCGTTTCACGGGCCCTGCATCAGGATCTGGCTGCGAACGGAGTCACAATAACGACCAGTGTCGGCGCCAGGGCTCGCGCGATCGCCGAACTCGCGACGGACTATGCCGCCCGGCCCGGCGGTCGCCTCACGTTCGGCATCGTCCACCCGCATTCGATGCATTTCTACGAACTCGCTTACTGGCTTGCCTCGGCCGGGTTGGCGCCTCAGCGTGACTATGCACTCGCCGTCGTGCCGCCATCGTTGATGGCCGATGCGCTCGCCGGCGGACAGATAGACGGGTTTTGCGCCGGAGAGCCCTGGGGATCGGTGGCGGTGGCGCGTGGCGTTGGCGATATTCTCGTGACCAAGTACGAAATTTGGGCGGCCGGCCCAGAGAAGGTCCTCGGTATGCGAGGCGATTGGGCTATCGCGAACGAAACCACACTTCGGGCGGTGTTGCAGGCGGTCTATCAGGCTTGCGTTTGGTGCGACGCGCCGGAGAACGCGGGACGCGTCACAGCGCTCTTAAGTGCGGCTCAGTATCTGGATCAGCCCGGCGCGATACTCGAACGGGCTCTTCAGGTGCCAGCTGACGAGAGGGCGCCACGGCCATTGCGGTTTGCCGCGCAAGGCGCCACGTTCCCGTGGGTCAGCCACGCGATGTGGATCTATGCTCAGATGCTGCGGTTCGGGCAAATCGATCGCGCGTCCACGCAGAGTGCGGCGGTCAGAGACACCTATCGCCCCGACCTCTATCGCGCCGCCATTGCACCCCTTGGTATCGCGGTGCCGAGCGCCAATGCGAAAATCGAAGGCGCCCTGGATGGGCCGACAGCCGTAGCGTCGGCCAATGGCCGACTGTTCCTGGGGCCGGACCGCTTTTTCGACGGGCGCCATTTCGACCCTGAAGCGATCGACGTCTATCTCTCTGACGGAGCGGTTTAGCTCTCTATTTTTGATCGGTTTTTCAAGGCGAACCGCTTCACGCTTCGCCTAAACCGCTCGGCCGGCGGCGCTGCACCGCACAAATATCAGGCTCAAAGCCCAAACACCAAGCGAAACCGTCTGTTGCGGCGATGCTTCACACTTCATGCTGATTTCGATAAGTCATTGAAAATAATATAATTAGTTCAATAATTTGAGACTGGCATGGTTCATGCTGTTGTTAAAACCGAAGGCCAACGGTGGCCGGAGTAATAGACGCCGAACTTTACAAAAATCGTGACGACGCGGCAGCGCTGCCGACTCGGACCGGGGCTCGAAGCTACCGCGTCCGGATCGGTCAGCGCTTTTTTCGTTTTGGGCCAGGCGACAAGGCCTGATGCAGCAAATGGAGAAGGTACAATGGACGGGTTCAACTCATATTCACCGCGCAAGGCCGCGAAAGCCGCTGCACTTCGTGCAGTCAGCCGCCGCGATGCGCTGGTGCTGTCCTCCGCAGCCTTGACCATTGCTGCGGCCAAGATGGCGTTTCCCGGTGGCGCATTTGCGCAAGGGACGGGGCCCGAGGTCAAAGGCACCAAGCTCGGCTATATCGCGCTGACCGACGCGGCTCCGCTGGTGATCGCAAAAGAGAAGGGCTTCTTCGCCAAGCACGGCTTACCCGACATGGATATCTCGAAGCAGGCGTCGTGGGGGGCGACGCGGGACAACATGGCGCTTGGCACCAAGGCCAACGGCATCGATGGCGGTCACATTCTGCGGCCGAAAACGCATCTCTACTCGACCGGCAAGGTGATGCAGAATAGCCAGCCGCTGCCGATGTATACGCTGCTCAATCTCAACGAAGACTGCCAGGGTATTTCGGTTTCTAACGAGTACAAAGATTTGGCCGTTGGCACCGATGCGGCGGCGCTGAAGGATGCTTTCGCTAAGAAGAAAGCGGCCGGCAAAGACGTCAAAGTTGCCATGACATTCCCGGGCGGCACGCACGACCTGTGGATCCGCTATTGGCTGGCATCGGCTGGCATCGACCCCGACACCGACGTGCAGACGATCGTTGTGCCGCCGCCGCAGATGGTGGCGAACATGAAGGTCGGCAACATGGACGCGTTTTGCGTCGGTGAGCCGTGGAACGAGCAGCTCGTCAACCAGGACATCGGCTTCACCGCGTGCACGACGGGCGAAGTTTGGTTCAAACACCCCGAAAAAATTCTCGGCATGCGCGCCGAATGGGTCGACGCCAACCCTAAGGCTACTGTCGCCATCATGATGGCGACGATGGAAGCGCAAATGTGGTGCGAGAAAAAAGAAAACAAGGCGGAGATGGCCGAGATCATCGGCCGCCGCCAGTGGTTCAACGTGCCAGTCCCCGACATCATCGGCCGCATCAACGGCGACATCAACTACGGCCGCGGCAAGACGGCCAAAGGCACCAATCTGCTGATGAAGTTCTGGGGCAAAAAGGGCGAGGTTTCCTATCCCTGGAAGAGCCTCGACACATGGTTCGTCACCGAGAACATCCGCTGGGGCAAGTTCGCGCCGGATCTCGACGTGAAAGCGCTCGTCGACAAAACCAACCGCTCGGACCTGTGGCTCGAGGCTGCCAAGGGGCTGGGCCTCAAGGACACGCCGACCGGCGACAGCCGCGGCATCGAAAAATTCTTCGACGGTAAGACCTTCGATCCTGCCGATCCGATGGCCTATCTGAAGTCGCTTTCGATCAAGCGCGCGGCCGTCTGATCAGTCAGTTCGAGCTAGGAGAAATTCATGACTTTAACTGCCTTGAAACGCTCGCTCGTCGACACGGCAGCCGGACCGGTCCCAGCGGCTGCGGCCGCAAGGCCGACGCTGGCGGCCGTCGCCCCGGCGGCCCCGGCAGGGTCTCAGCCAACCGGGCCGATCGCAGCAGTAACAGCCGGCCCGATCGCATCGGCGGCTCATCCAGCCCGGCCGCAATCGTCGCGTGCAACAAAAGTCGGCGAGCAGATCGGCGCGGTGCTCGCAAGCGTGCTGCCATCGCTCGTCGTCGTTGCGTTGATGCTGGCGGTATGGGAGATCGCCTGTGCATCGCCCAAGGCATCCCTGCCTGCGCCGTCAAAGATTTGGCTCGAAGCGAAAGACCTCATCGTCGCGCCATTCTTCGTCAACGGGCCTCAGGACATTGGCCTCGGCTGGCGCGTGCTGACGTCGTTGCAGCGCGTCGCGATCGGGTTCGGCTTGGCAGCCGTCGTCGGCATTCTGCTCGGCGCATTGGTCGGTCAAAGCAAATGGGCGATGCGCGGTCTCGATCCCGTCTTCCAAGTGCTGCGCACCGTGCCACCGCTCGCCTGGCTACCACTATCGCTCGCCGCGTTTAGGGACGCCAATCCATCGGCAATCTTCGTGATTTTCATCACGGCAATCTGGCCGATCATCATCAACACGGCAGTCGGCATCCGCAACATCCCACAAGACTATCGCAACGTTGCAGCCGTGCTGCGGTTGAACCACGTCGAGTTCTTCTGGCGCATCATGATCCCGTCGGCGGCACCCTACATCTTCACCGGTTTGCGGATCGGCATCGGTCTGTCGTGGCTCGCCATTGTCGCTGCCAAAATGCTGACCGGCGGCGTCGGGATTGGCTTCTTCATCTGGGATGCTTGGAATTCCTCGCGGCTCTCCGACATCATCGTCGCTCTCGTCTATATCGGCCTTGTCGGCTTCCGCCTCGACCGCGTCGTATCGGCGGTCGGCAATCTCACAACCCGCGGCATCCAGGCATCATGAAGGGACATTCGACATGATCGCACGTATCGATCCCAAAGCCGCCTACGAGCAAGACATCCAGTCCACCACGGCCGTCGGAAAGCCATTCTTGAAAATCGAAGGCGTTGACAAATCGTACACGCGCGGTGGCGTGACCAACGAAGTGCTCCGCGACGTGTCGCTGACAATCAACAAGGGCGAATTCGTTGCCGTCATCGGTCATTCGGGATGCGGCAAGTCCACACTGCTGAACATGATAGCCGGGCTGACGACAGTGACCCACGGCGCAATCCTGCTCGAAGACCGGGAGGTCAACGCGCCGGGACCAGATCGGGCCGTGGTCTTCCAGAACCATTCGCTGCTGCCTTGGCTGACCGTCTACGACAACGTGAAACTCGCCGTCGATAAAGTTTTTCGCGGCGTCAAAAGCCGGGCTGAACGTCACGACTGGGTGATGGAGAAGCTTGAACTCGTCCACATGACCCACGCCAAGGACCGTCGTCCCGGCGAAATCTCTGGCGGCATGAAGCAGCGTGTCGGCATTGCCCGCGCGCTGGCGATGGAGCCCAAGGTGCTTTTGATGGACGAGCCGTTCGGCGCGCTCGACGCTCTGACGCGCGCGCATCTCCAAGACAGCGTGATGGAGATCCACGCCCGGCTCGGCAACACGGCCATCATGATCACACACGATGTCGATGAAGCCGTCCTGCTGTCCGATCGCATCGTTATGCTGACCAACGGGCCCTCGGCGCGTGTCGGCGAAGTATTGACGGTCGATCTGCCGCGTCCTCGTCAGTGTCTCGAATTGGTCAACGACCCGCGTTATCTGGCGGCGCGCGGCAGTGTGTTGCGGTTTCTCTACGAGCGCAGTCACTATGTGGAGGCCGCATGAGCGAGGTCATCGATCTACCGCGGCCGACCATTGCATCCTCGGTCAGACTATTTCCGAAAGTCAAGCAGCGGCTCGTCGTCATCGGCAACGGCATGGCGCCGGGGCGCGCATTGGAGAAGCTATTCGAACTGGCACCCGATGATTTCGAGGTCACGATCTTCAACGCGGAGCCGCGGGTCAACTACGACCGCATCATGCTGTCCCCGGTGCTGTCGGGCGAGAAGTCGTTCGAGCAGATCGTCATTCACGGCGACGGCTGGTACGTGAAGCACGGCGTCACGCTCTACAAAGGCGAGAAGGTGACGGCGATCGACCGCAACGCCAAAACCGTCACGTCGTCGAGCGGCGTGATCGCAAGCTACGACAAGCTTTTGATCGCGACCGGTTCGGTGCCGATCATTCTGCCGATCCCTGGCGCCAAGCTCGCTGGCGTCTTGACCTATCGCGATCTCGACGACGTCGAAGCGATGTTGCTCGCGGCCAAATCGCGTGGCAACGCCGTGGTCATAGGCGGCGGACTGCTCGGCCTCGAAGCCGCAGTCGGCCTCAAAGACCAGGGTATGGACGTCACCGTCATCCATCTCGCGCCGACGCTGATGGAACGTCAGCTCGACGCCCCGGCCGGGCACCTGTTGCAGCGGGCCATCGAGGCGCGCGGCATCCGCGTCATCACCAAAGCCAACACCAAAGAGATCAGCGGAACGTCGCGCGTCGAAGCGGTCGTGCTGGAAGACGGCACGGTGCTACCCGCCGACCTTGTCGTAATGGCGGTTGGAATACGGCCTAACGCGCAGCTTGCCAAGGACGCCGACATCGCGGTCAATCGTGGCATCGTTGTCGATGGCGGCATGCGAACCAGCGACCCGGATGTGTTCGCCGTCGGCGAATGCGCCGAGGCGCATGGCCAAGTGTTCGGCCTCGTCGCGCCGCTCTACGACATGGCTGGTGTGGTCGCGGCACAGTTGACTGGCAACGAAGCTTCGGCCTTCAGCCCAAGTGCGGTCGCAACGAAGCTGAAAGTAACCGGAATCAATCTGTTTTCGGCTGGCGACTTCGCCGACGGCCCGGACCGCGACGAGATCGTTCTGCGCGACCCGGCACGCGGCGTCTACAAACGTCTGGTACTGAAAGACGATAAGCTTATCGGCGCCGTCATGTATGGCGACGTTTCAGACGGGGCGTGGTTCTTTGATCTGGTGAAGAAAGGCGCGCCCGTCATCGAGATGCGCGAGACGCTAATCTTCGGCCCGAGCTATGCGGGAGGCGCCCCCCTCGACCCTATGGCGGCCGTTGCAGCGCTGCCGGATGAAGCGGAAATCTGCGGCTGCAACGGCGTTTGCAAGGGGACCATAACGAAAGCGATCGGCGGCGGTATGACGTCGCTGGACGACATCCGCGCCCACACCAAGGCATCGGCCAGTTGCGGGTCGTGCACTGGCCTCGTCGAGCAACTGCTGAAGTCGACGCTGGGTGATGCGTATAATCCAGCAGCCGTTCAACCGATGTGCGGCTGCACGGATTTCGGCCATGACGACGTGCGCCGGATGATCGTGGCCAAGGATCTGAAGACGATCCCCGATCTGATGCAGGCGTTGCAATGGAAGACATCGTGCGGTTGCGCCAAGTGCCGACCCGCACTCAACTATTACCTTCTCGCGACGTGGCCTGGCGAATACCAGGACGACAATCAATCGCGCTTCATCAACGAGCGCGTGCACGCCAATATCCAGAAGGACGGAACCTATTCCGTCGTACCCCGGATGTGGGGCGGCATGACAAGCGCCAAGGAACTGCGCGCGATCGCCGATGTGGTCGACAAGTTCAACATACCGGCGGTCAAGGTGACCGGTGGACAGCGCGTCGATATGCTCGGGGTCAAGAAAGAGGATTTGCCAGCCGTCTGGGCCGACCTCAACGCGGCCGGTATGGTCTCGGGCGCGGCTTATGCCAAGGGGCTTCGCACGGTAAAAACTTGCGTTGGCACCGACTGGTGTCGCTTCGGTACGCAGGATTCGACCGGGCTCGGCATCAAGCTTGAAAAGTTCATGTGGGGCTCGTGGACGCCAGCCAAAGTCAAGTTGGCGGTTTCGGGCTGTCCGCGGAACTGCGCGGAGGCAACGTGCAAAGACATCGGCGTGATCTGTGTCGATAGTGGCTATGACATCCACTTTGCCGGTGCGGCAGGTCTCGACATCAAGGGCACAGAAGTGCTCGGCCACGTCGCGACTGAGGGTGAGGCGATCGAGGTGATTGCTGCACTGACGCAGCTTTACCGTGAGCAAGGGCGCTATCTCGAACGGATTTATAAATGGGCCAAGCGCGTCGGCCTCGACACCATCCGGCAGCAAATCATGGATGACGTGGAGCGACGCAAGGCGCTGTACGACCGGTTCGCGTTCTCACAGAAGTTCGTCCAGATCGACCCGTGGGCGGAACGCGTTGTGGGCAAGGACGCCCATGAATTCGCGCCGATTGCAGATCTCACATTTAAGGATGCAGCCGAATGATCGACAACTCGGCCAACGACGCGTCCATTGCCGACCGGGGCTGGATAGATATCGGATCGATCGAAGACATACCGATCCTCGGTGCGCGTGTCGTCAAATCGGCGACCGGCTGTATCGCGGTGTTCCGGACGGCCGCAACCGAGGCGTACGCGATGGATGACAGCTGCCCCCACAAAGGCGGTCCCCTCAGCCAGGGGATCGTCCACGACCGGAAGGTGACGTGTCCGCTCCACAATTGGGTGATCAGCCTCGAAACCGGCGCTGCGCAGGGGGCTGACCAGGGGCAAGTCAAAACCTATCCGCTGAGGGTCGAGAATGGGCGGATGCTGCTCGATCGCTCGGCCGTCTCGGTCCAGCGCGCGGCGGCGTAACCGCCATGCAACTGGCCGCAACACGGACCACCTGCCCGTATTGCGGCGTAGGCTGCGGGGTCATCGCGACGTCAATGACGGACGGCACCGTCGGGATTGCTGGTGACACCGAACACCCAGCCAACTATGGCCGCCTGTGCTCCAAAGGCTCGGCGCTCGGCGAAACGATGTCGCTCGAAGAGCGGCTGTTATACCCTGAGATTTCCGGTGCCCGCGCCAGTTGGAACGATGCGCTCGATCTAGTGGCGGAGCGTTTCAGCGCGACCATCGCCGAACATGGGCCGGAGAGCGTTGCGCTCTACGTGTCGGGGCAAATTCTGACCGAGGATTATTACGCCGCCAACAAGCTGGTGAAAGGCTATTTCGGCACGGCGAATATCGACACCAACTCGCGACTTTGCATGGCGTCGTCGGTGGCTGGCCACAAGCGGGCGTTCGGTTCGGACACGGTGCCAGGGTGCTACGAAGACCTCGAGGTGGCCGACCTCGTCGTACTGGTTGGCTCGAACCTCGCGTGGTGCCATCCAGTCACGTTCCAGCGGCTCGCGGCGGCAAAAGAAAGCCGCGGCACCAAGGTGGTGGTGATCGATCCGCGGCGGACGGCGACGGCGGAGCTGGCCGATCTCCATCTCGCGCTCAATCCCGGCAGCGATGTCGCGCTGTTCAACGGGCTCCTCGCTTCGCTCGCAGATACGGGCGCCATCGACCGCGATTATATCGCCCGACACACGACCGGCTTTGAACAGGCCATGACGATTGCCACCGCGACGAGCCGCTCGGCGAGCTTGGCTGAGATAGCAGCCATGACCGGGCTGTCCGAGCCCGACGTCGCCATGTTTTATCGCTGGTTTGCGCAGACCGAGCGGGTCGTCACGGTCTACAGCCAGGGCGTCAATCAATCGACGTCGGGCACCGACAAGGTCAATGCGATCATCAACTGTCACCTCGCGACCGGGCGCATCGGCAAACCCGGCATGGGGCCGTTCTCGATCACCGGTCAGCCAAACGCCATGGGCGGGCGCGAGTCCGGCGGGCTTGCCAACATGCTCGCCGCGCACATGGAACTATCGGACCCGGATCATCGCCGGATCGTGCAGACGTTTTGGGGCTCGCCGCGCATCGCCGAAAAGCCCGGTCTGAAGGCCGTCGACCTGTTCCGCGCGGTGGCCGATGGCCGGATCAAGGCCGTGTGGATCATGGCGACCAACCCGGTCGACAGCATGCCTGAAGCGGATGCGGTACGCGCAGGGCTCAAAGCGTGTCCGTTCGTCGTCGTGTCCGACGTCACGGCAAAAACCGATACGACGGCAATGGCGCACGTGTTGCTGCCAGCCTTGGCGTGGGGCGAAAAGGACGGCACGGTCACCAACTCCGAGCGGCGCATCTCGCGACAGCGTCGATTGTTGCCGCCGCCAGGGGAAGCGCAGCCCGACTGGTGGCAAATCGCCCAAGTGGCCGCGCGGATGGGCTGGGCCGACGCGTTCTCGTGGCGCTCGGCGGCAGACATTTTCGACGAGTATGCCAAGCTGACGGCGGCAGACAACAACGACCGTCGCGACCTTGATCTTGGTGACAAGGCGGGGCTCACGACCGACGGTTACGATGAACTGGCGCCGTTTCAATGGCCGCGTGGCAAGGTGCGGATGTTCGACGATGGCCGTTTTTATACTCCCGACGGCAAGGCGCGCTTCGTTGCCACGCCGTTCCGTCCCGTCGCACAACCGGCGGACGCGTCATTCCAGCTGGTGCTCAATACCGGCCGCGTCCGCGACCAATGGCACACCATGACCCGCACGGGTCTGGCGTCGCGGCTGTCGGCGCACATCGGCGAGCCCTATCTCGATATTCACCCTCAAGATGCGGTGCAAGCAGGCATCGCACCGGCTAGTATCGTCGAGGTCAGCAGTCGCCACGGCCGCGCCCTGCTACGTGCCGTCGTGACGCCCCGTCAACGTCCCGGCAGCGTGTTCGCGCCGTTCCATTGGAGCGGGCAAAACGCGAGCGCGGCCCGCGTCGACACGCTGATCTCGGGTCACGTCGACCCGGTGTCGGGGCAGCCCGAGCTCAAGGCGATGCCGGTCGCAGTTCGGCCGTTTGCCGCCAAGTGGTTCGCGTTCGCCGTTAGCCTCGACCGGCCGCGAGCCGCTGGCTTGGAGATGGCTTCGTATTGGGCTGTTGGACGCACCCGGGCCGGTTGGCGGATCGAATTGGCGGGCGATGCGATAATTCCCGACTGGGATCAGGCGGCACCTAAGCTTCTGGGCCTGCGCGCGGGTCACGAAGTGTTGACCTACCGCGATATCTCCGGGGGGGCAGCCCGGTTTGCAGTGTTCGACGGCGAGACGCTTGTTGGTGCGCTATTCGTCGCGCCGGGCCCCGTCGCCGTGTCGCGGACATGGCTCGCCGATCGGCTCGGCAGCCCGTTTGTGGAGGCCCGGGACCGGTTGCGGGTCCTGTCTGGACGTCCCGGCGCGGACGAACCGGACAAGGGCGCGATCGTCTGCGCGTGCTTCGATGTCGGATGCAACCAAATCGCCGCCGGAATTCGCAGCGGTTGCCGGACGGTGGCGGATGTCGGTGCCGCGACCCGGGCCGGCACGAATTGCGGGTCGTGCCGCTCCGACATCGCACGCATGATCGAGATCGAATCCACCGCAGTTGCACGGGCGGTCTGAGGCCGCGTGACCGGTTGTCTTCCTCGCCGGTATCGCGCGCCGGTATCGCCCGCCATTCCGCCATTGCCGATTTGATCCGATCCGCGATTGACCGTTGGCAGATCGTGCCGTTTTGCAATTGCACCAAAGCGTTGCAAACCGTCTTGCGCCGCACCATTGAAGGGCCATTGCGCGATTGTGACGCGCGGCGTCGGGATGTCTGGCGGTCCAATCCGACGCGGATTAAATTGTCGTTATGACCATGCGACCGATCATAGATGGGCCGAATCAAAGCCCGCCAAAACGCCCTCGGCTTGCTCCTCTGGAAGTGGGACTAGCGATCGCCGTGACGGTGGCTGCCGCCGTGCAGCTACTGTCGAACATTTCCGGCCGCGACGAAAAAAATGGCACGGCCAATGCGAGCTTGATTCGTCCAGCAAACTGAGCCGGTATCGAGCCAACTGGCCAGGGCCGATCTGCCCAACGGCCCGAAGGCGGCAGAAAGCTTGCTTGTTAACTCTGATTAGTATCGATCAGGGTTCGATGCAGCGCCCGCGACATCTTCCGCGCGAGCGCTGCTCCACCGTCAAGCAATAAAATGACCGGTGTTGTCGGCTGTTTTGACGAGGCCGGTATCGGCCAGCTTATCGGCTCAATTGACAGGCCCGGTATCTCGTCTGAGATTTTCGATCCGGTCCTTGAGCTTTAGCTTTTCCCTTTTCAATAGCAGCACCACTGCCTCGTTAGCCACGGGTCGGGCCAGATACTCCGAGATCCGCTCATCGATCTGACGATGCTTCTCGGTCAACTCGGCAAGATGAGACGAAAGCGACATCCAAACCTCCGTTGTAGATTGACGACACCCGCAAGTGTGACAGAGCCGCGATGGCCTGTCACGCTGCGCCGCATGCTGAGTTTGCGACGGACAAATGACTCGCGCCGCCGGAAAATAGGCTCTCGTAGTCTTTAATATAAGGTTGTCACGGACTTGTGATATTTGTTGCCGACGGCACCTGGAGCGGCCGCGACCCTCACCAGAACGCCATCGCGCAGCAACCGAATGAACCGCGAGGTGCAGGCTCGTTCAGGCTCGCTTCATCTTCGAACAGCGATATGACGCACTGCAAAACGTCGTCGCACGACTGGAACTTTTTGCCCGTCGCAACGACTTTCCTTGGCCTCCTTCCCTTGTTTCGAACATGTGAATCCAACCGATGCAGCACGCCGACACCCGCGCCATGCACGCCGCACCCCTGAACGCAGACCGCCCCCGTACCCATTCGACCGATGGCGCTTTGGAGCAGTCGGTCGATGTGACGATCATCATGCCGTGCCTCAACGAGGTGCTGTGCCTGCCGCACTGCATTGCGAACGCCAACGAGGCGCTGGCCTTGATGAAAGCGCGGCTCGGCCTCGACGGCGAAATTCTCATCGCCGACAACGGTTCGACCGACGGCAGCCAAGCCCTCGCCGCTAGCCTCGGGGCCCGCGTCGTCGCGATACCGCTACGTGGCTACGGCGCCGCGCTGGCCGGTGGCGCACGCGCGGCGTACGGCCGCTTCCTCGTCATGGGCGATGCCGACGGAAGCTACGATTTCCGCGATGCGGTCGCGATGGTCGAAAAGCTGACGCAAGGCGCCGAGCTGTGCATGGGCTCGCGCTTCAAGGGCGAAATCAAACCCGGCGCGATGCCGTGGAAGAACCGCTATCTCGGCAACCCGGTGCTGACCGGCATCCTCAACATTCTGTTCCGGTCGGGCATTTCCGACGCACATTGCGGCTTGCGGGCGATCAGGCGCGACTGCTTCGACCGGCTCGGTCTCACCGGGCACGGCATGGAGTTCGCCAGCGAAATGGTAATCAAGGCGATGCTGAAGAACGTCAGGATCGCTGAAGTTCCGGCGACGCTGTCGCCCGACCTGCGCGACCGTCCTCCGCATCTGCGCCCGTGGCGCGATGGCTGGCGGCATCTGCGCTATCTGTTCATGCTCAGCCCGATCTGGCTGTTCGCAGTGCCGGCCGCCATCCTCGCTGCCATCTCGATCGCCATACTCGGCTATGCAAGTATCGCAGCGCTTGCTGGTGCGAGCCGGACGTCGCCGGTTGGAAACTATTGGGTGATCCTCGCAGGCGCAATGCTGGCCGTCAGCCATTTGGCCGCACTGCTGGCTGCCTCGTCCCACGTCTACGGGGTGCGCGAAGGCTACCGGCTGCGGACAGGCTTGTCGGCGCGGCTGGCGGGATATGTTTCGCTCGAAAGCATGCTGGTGGGTGGCATCGTGCTGATGCTCGCCGGCTTCGGGATCTTGGCGTCCGTACTGGCCTATTGGTCCGCAACCCGGTTCGAGCCGATTTTCAACGTGCTGCCAGCCATTCTCGGCACGACGCTGGTCGTCATCGGGACGCAGACCGCATTCGGCGGGTTCTTGCTGTCGATCATCGCTGGCAACGACGCGAATTTCTTGAAGCCAGTACCGGTCGCGGCCGCCGTCGACGTCACCGCGCCAGACGCCGCCATCGGTGGGCAACTGACCGCGCCACACGCGGCGTGACGGCATGAAACTGCTCATGGCAACGCATTATTTCGATAGCCATCGCGGTGGCATCGAAATCGTAGCAGGCCGACTGGCCCGCGAATTTACGAGCCGCGGCGTCGCAATGACGTGGCTTGCAAGCGATGCGACCCCGCCGCCTGACGCCACAGCTGGACACGGCCGCTGCGTCGCTATCCCGGCATGGAACATCGCGGAGCGGCGACTTGGCTTTCCGTTGCCATTGCCGGGGCCGCGCGGACTTATCACGATCGCCCGCGAGGTTCGCGACAGCGATGCGGTGATCCTCCACGACAGCCTCTACCCCACGAACGTCGCGGCCCGTCTGGCGGCATGGTGGTGCCGACGGCCCGTCGTCATCATCCAGCACATCGGCGCGGTGCCCTACACCAACCCGGTGCTGCGCGTTTTGATGGCAACCGCGAACGCAATGATCACGCGGCCGATGCTGGCCTCGGCCCATCAGGTCGCATTCATCAGCGAAATCACGCGGCGGCACTTTACAACCGTGCGTTTTGCGAGCCCACCGCGCCTCGTGTTCAATGGCGTCGACACGCAAATGTATGCGCCGCCTGGACCGGGTTTCGACCGGGCCTCGGTGCGCGCGCGCCTCGGGCTTTCGACCGATCAGCCGGTGGCATTGTTCGTCGGGCGCTTCGTCGAGAAAAAGGGCCTGCATCTGATCGAGCGGATCGCGCGGCAGCGGCCCGGCATCACGTTCGCGCTCGCCGGATGGGGACCGATCGACCCGTCGGACTGGGGCTTGGCCAACGTGCGCGTTCTGTCTGGATTATCCGGTGCCTCGCTGGCGGACGCCTACAGGGCAAGCGATATTTTCGTACTGCCATCGACCGGCGAGGGATTACCCCTCGTGATGCAAGAGGCACTGGCCTCTGGCTTGCCGGTGGTGTGCGGCGCGGAAACGGCGACCGCTGACCCCGAAGCGGCCCGCTACGTCGATGGCGTAACAATCGACCCCGCCGACCATGACGCCACCGCTGCGGCGTTCGCGGCTGAAATTGACCAACACGTCGATACGTTGGCCGTAGGTATCACCGCTGCCGAGCGACACGCGTTCGTGCGCGACCGCTACAGCTGGAGCCGCGCTGCTGGCGCCTATCTCGACATTCTGAACGGCCTCCTGAACGGCCTCGTGCACGACGTGGCTTCGACCCAGTCGGCTGCCGCCATCGAGGAGGCTCCACGCCCATGACAGCCCGCGCAGCAGCGACGACGGCAACCGCGACGTCAAACACAACGGCCCCGGCTGGCGCGGCAGCGGCCAGCGCAGGAAACGACCGCGCACGCAATTCGGCAATGTCGGCCGAGCAGCGCCGCCGTCTCTATCCACGCCTGTGGGACACCGACTGGCTGGTGCTCAAGGGTATGCACCATGCCATCGACGCGATGGCCGCGCAGATCGCCCGTCCAGGTCTTGTCGCGCTCGATTTCGGCTGTGGGGCCAAGCCCTATGAGCCGCTGTTCACCACGCGCGGTGTAAGCTACCTCGGCGCCGACTTCGACGACGCGCACGACCACCAGATTGCCAGCAACGGCAAGCTGTCGGCGCCCGATGCGTCGGCCGACCTCGTCGTGTCGTTCCAGGTGCTCGAGCACGTCCGCGATCTCGACATGTACTTTGCCGAAGCCCACCGCGCGCTGCGCCCGGACGGCCTGCTGCTGTTGTCGACGCACGGCACGTGGCTGTATCATCCCCACCCAGAGGACCACCGCCGCTGGACGCGCGAAGGCCTCACCGGCGATATCGAGGCCCGCGGGTTTGAAGTCGTCGAATGCGTGCCGATTGTCGGCCCCCTGGCATGGACCACGACGCTGCGACTGACCTGCTTCAAGTTTGCGCTGGTCAAGATTCCGGTGATAGGCGGGCCACTGGCGGCTGCGCTCGGCGTGGTGATGAACCTCAAGGCTGCTCTGGAAGACAAGGTGACGCCAGCCTGGGTGACGCGCGACAATGCCTGTGTCTACGTCACGCTGTCGCGCCCGAAAGTCAGCCCGCAGCCCGACACGCTCCCCATCGTCGCGCAGGATGTTACCGCGCCATGACGCAAGCGGCTCCACATTCCGCCGTCGCCCAGTCTGCGGTAACTCCGATCCGCTTCGCGATTGTTGGGGTCGTCTGCGCGGTGCTGCACAACGTGATCATGATCGGGCTCGACCTCGTCGGCGTGCACTACATCGCCGCTAGTCTCGTCTCGTTCGTCGCGTGTGTGGCCGTCGGCTACGGCCTTCACACGAGCTATACCTTCTCGGTACTCCCCGGCCTCGCTTCACTCGGGCGCTACACGCTGGCCATGGCCGCCAACCTGCCGCTGTCGATCGCGCTGTTGTTTGCGATGGTTGAAATCCTCGGCTGGCCGGTGGCGGTCGCCGCCCCGGTCGCGACCGTAATCCTATTCGCCTGGAACTACATCGCCAGCCGCTGGGCCCTTTTGACGCCACGGCGGGGCCCGTCAGACCTTTGAGATCGAGCACCTGTCCATGACCGCAAGCCAAGTTATCGCAGCCGACCTGTCGCTTGCCGCCGTGCAAGACAGCATCGGCCGCCATCTGCCAGTCTACAAGACCTACCCGCCGAGCTACCACGCCGAACTGTTGCGCGGCTTCCAGGCGCTGTGGGACCCTCGCCACACCAACGTGCTCGACGTCGGTGGCGGGACTGGCATCATCGCCCAGGCGATGAAGGACCTGTTCAAGATCCCGGCCGTGACATCGGTCGATATCGAAGACCGGTTCCTGAAAACACTCGACATCGCAACGTCGGTCTATGACGGCGCCAAGTTGCCGTTTGCCGACGGCGCTTTCGATTGCGCGGTGTTTTCCAACGTGCTGCATCATGTGCCGGTCGAGGTTCGGCCCGGACTAATGGCCGAGGTCGCCCGCGTCACCGGGCACGGGCCGATCTACATCAAGGACCATATCGCCACGTCGACGATCGACCACGCGCGCCTGTTCGCGCTCGACGCCATCGGCAACGTGCCGTTCGGCGGCATGGTCAAGGCGCGCTATCTGACGGCAGCAGAGTGGCAGGCACTAGCGAGCGGCGCCGGCTACCGCATCGAACAGCAGATCAGCGGCACCTACCGCGGCACCGCCTACGCGATGATTTTCCCAAACCGGCTAGAGACGACGATGCGGTGGGTGCGGGCGTAGGCGAAGGCTATGCGACCTGCCGGACGTGGGCAATCTCACGGTCGCGAACCCGGCGAACGGCGTCGGCTGGAAGGTCCGCGATCACGACGCAAGACGCTGTAGCCAGCCCCCGCTTACTCCCCCACCGTCTCCACCACTTTCGGCACGACCGTTCGCTGTCTCAGCCAGGTGACGCCGATGAGGTCGTAGAGGCCGACCATGGCGCGGCGGAAGTTGTTGTATTTCGACTGGCCGACAGTGCGGACGCGGTCGTTCACCGGCACGTAGGCGCATTCGAGCCCGTAGGTCTGGAACAGGGCCGGCATATAGCGGTGCTGGCTGGCGAACCAAGGCAGCCGCACGTACGCGTCGCGCCAGTAGACCTTGAGCCCGCAGCCGGTATCGGGGCAGCCGTCGCGCAGCACCGCGTCGCGGATCCAGTTGGCGGCCGTGCTGGCCAATTTCTTTGAGCCCTCGGCCTTGCGGTTGGTGCGCACGCCGCCAACGAGCGCCGGGCCGGACATCGACCCTGGCGGGCTCAGTTTTGCCAGCAACTTTGGAATATCGGCCGGGTCGTTTTGGCCGTCGCCGTCCATGGTGGCGATCACCGGCGCGGTCGCCGCCAAAACGCCGCTACGAACCGCCGTGCTCTGGCCGGATTTGGCGGCATGGCGGACGAGCTTCAGCCCCGGGCAGCGGCCGGATGCGATCAGCGCCTTGATCTCGTCGGGCGTCGTATCGGTCGATCCGTCATCGACGACGACCACCTCGGCGAGGTTTTCAAGCGGGACCTGCGCGTAGGTCTCCTCGACCAAACGGCCGATGTTGCCAGCTTCGTTGAGCGCGGGGATCACGACGGCGATGCGATGGACGTGAGGCGTCATGCGTGGGCTTTCGTCGAACGGCAACGGACGGGATCAAGGACGAGGGGCGCAACCGGGTTGCGGCGGGCTGTCGGCACCCGCCACGTGGACCCCACCCACGTTTCGCCACGCAGCTGTTGTGCCCAAGCGGTTGTGTCTGGCCACGACGCGGCGTACTCGCATAATCGTTCGCTGTCACCCGCCAACAGCAGCCGCCGTTACCCCAACCGACAAGAGCGCAAGCCACGTGAGCTTCGACCGCGTACCGCCCCTGACCCTGCTCGCGATCGTCCTGACAGGCTTGCTGATCGTGCGGCTGTTCGCGCTGGCGCTGAACGGCACGGATCTGTTTTTCGACGAGGCGCAATATTGGCATTGGAGCACGACGCCAGCGTTCGGCTATTACTCGAAGCCGCCGCTGATCGCCTGGCTGATCGGGGCGTCGACGGCGGTGTGCGGCGATACCGAGTTCTGCGTCCGTTTGCCGTCGCCGATCCTCCATACCGCGACGGCGCTGGCAGTGGCGTGGCTCGGGATGCGGCTGTACGACGCCCGCGTCGGGGCGTTGGCGGGCATCGCGTACGCGCTATTGCCGGGCGTGTCTGTATCGGCGGGGATCATCTCGACCGACGTGCCGTTGTTGCTCGCGTGGACACTGGCGCTGGTCGCGCTGACCGCACTGTTCGCCACAAAAGCATGGTGGCCATCCTTGCTGCTCGGCCTTGTGATCGGCATGGGGCTGAACGCCAAATACGCCATGGCGTGGTTCGCGATGTGCCTCGCGATCTTCCTCGCCGTGACGCCGGAGCGGCGGAGCGTCTTGAGGGACCGGCGGTTGTGGGCGGGCCTCGCGCTCGGCCTCGCGTTGCTTGCGCCGAACCTGATCTGGAACGCCAGCAACGGCTTTGCCACCTTCGCCCACACCGCCGACAACGCCAAATGGGGCGCGGCGGCAAGCGGCGCAGGCAGCGGCGGCGGTGTAACGGGACTGACTTTCGGCAACCCCGGCAAGGCAGCCGAGTTCTTCATCGCGCAGTTCGGCGTGTTCGGACCGTTCTATTTTGCCGGGCTGTTGGTGATCGCGTGGCGGGCAACGCGCACCCGCCTCCCGGATGACCAGCGCATGGCGGAAGCCGACCGCCTGCTATTGGCGTTCAGCCTGCCACTGATCATAGTGATCACGCTCCAGGCGTTCGTGTCGCGCGCGCACGCCAACTGGGCCGCACCGGCCTACGTGGCAGCCACCGTGCTGGTCATAGCAACGCTGGTGCGCGACGTGTCCTGGGGATGGCTGCGGGGGTCCTATGCGCTCCACGCGGTGGTGCTGGCGATCCTGATTGGTGCAACCGCGCTGGCGGGACGCATCGCGCTACCCGGCGGGGCCGACCCGTTCGCACGCACGCTCGGCTGGCGCGCGCTGGCCGATGCGACGCGAGCCGAACTCGCCGCCGCCAAGGCCGCCGGGCGGCCGTACCGCGCGATTGTGACCGACGACCGCTCGCTATCGGCGACGCTGCTCTATTACCTGCGCGATGAGCCAACACCGGTGCTGGCGTGGCGCTGCGGCCCCCGCCCGATGGACCATTTCGAGATGACGCGGGCCTATGCAAAAGCCGCAGGCGAGCCGGTGCTGTTGGTGTCTCTGCGCGCGCCACCAAAGGCAACGCCAGCAGCCGAACCAGGCCGGACGGACGAGCCGACGCGTGCCACCACCGCCGCCAAGACTCCAGCCAAAAATCCGGCAAAGGACGATCGCGCGGCCTGCCCCGCGTTCGCCGTCAGCCAAACCCTCAGCCAACGCGACCTACCCGCCGGAACCAGCACACGGCGGGTCACGTTCGTCGCGGTTTCCGGGTTTCGGGGGGAGTGAGATGGGCGGGAGCGTTGATATCGGATGACTGGCCTGCAATTCGAAGCGAAGCTCAGGCTAAAAAGCTCGGCCTTTGCAAAAATTCTGGCGGAGATGCTTAAGCGCAGATATCTGTCGATCTAAATTGCCGCCAGGCAAAACATAAGCCGTCGTCATTTGATCTTGGCATTCGCCTTCAACAAGAAAATTATCGAGTTTGCTGCCAGCCTTCCCATTTTTCAGCGAACAGACGCGGACACCCCTGACTCTCATATAATAGACGACTGGCGCAAAAGCCACGTTAGGGTCTTTTTTGAAAGTGCCTGGATCTCCGGGCGCGACTTGCGTGAAATCGAGTGTGTGTTCGATGTTTACCGCCCGACCATCAAGCAGCGTTTGACCAGCAATTCTAAAGAAACAGTTTTTCGGTTGCGTAATCGTTACTTCGGCGCCGAATCGCTTATACACTAAGATTTGCTCGCTTGATGTAATATCCACGGAGCTGTCGCGGCTGGCACTGTCAATATCCAAAGCCAAGAACGCTATGGTCTCAAGAGCCGTCTGCGCACTGCAGCCATGCGAGCCAAACAAAAAGATGATCAATGATAACACCGCTCGCATTTTATGCCTCGCAACTAAAGAAATACCGCTCCGCACCCGTAATGCCATGCCTAATGCGCCCTCCATTGCCCATTATCACCTTTCACAAATCTGCGAGTGACTGTGTACGTCTGTCCCCTCTGAAACAGTCCCTGTCCCGTTGTCGGGGTCGTTACGACAAAAGAGCAAGCATAACCAGGTTGGTCTGAAGGCTCTTTGCAGTTCACATCGGAAATATACGTTTCAGGAGCGTCGAGTGCTTTTGCGATATCGGTTTTTGACGGGGCTCCAGACCAGCAACCGCTCAGAAAAGGAACAAAAAGTACTGCGGTGATGCTCGACTTCTTTGATGGAAATAACATCCTTACCCCAAACCGCCGTTTGGCTGCAATTGCTAAACCGTGGCTTCTTTCGCCGAAATACGCATTTATCTAAGCGGTCTGCAATCTCGTGCATCCATACGATGGTCGGTAATTCTATCGTAATGCGACTTTACGGCCATTGCTGTGATGTGGCGGCAACGATCGGGAAGAAAAAGAGACGGTGTTGAAGAATCTTGGAGACGAAGAGTTCGCCACAGACACATTTACGCCAGCTGACCTGCCGGCCTGAGCCGTCCGCATCGTCATACCCCGCCCGGCCATCGCGCCATCACCGCCCCCACCCCCCCGTAGCCAAGGCACCACTTTCGTCGTATTCCAGCGGCGATGATGCACCCGATTTCCGATCCGGCCGGCGGCCCGCTGGAGCCGCCCGCGCCCTACGTTCTGCTCGACGACAACACCGGTCTTGGCGGGCCTTGCGCGCTCTACACCGGCGCGGCCGAGATCGTGCGCGCCGATACGCCAGACGAGGTGCCGGCCGCTCTCGCCCGCCTCGAAGGTGCGGCTGCCCGAAACCTGCATGCGGCGGGGTTCTTCGCGTACGAGCTCGGCTACGTGCTGGAGCCGCGCCTGGCCCGGTTGCTGCCGGATAGACGTGATGTTCCGCTGATCTGGTTCGGCCTGTTCCGCGCGCCGCGTTTGATGTCGAGCGGCGACGTGGACGGGTGGCTCGGGGAGCAAGCAGCGGGTGCCTCCGCGCGCCTGCGCGATGTCACCCACTCGTGGGACGAGGCGGCCTATCGCAAGCGCTTCGAGCGCGCCGTGGCCAACATCCACTCCGGCGACATCTACCAGATGAACCTGACGTTCCGGGCGCGGTTTCGCCTGGAGGGGCCAGCGATCGCGCTCTACCGCGAGCTGCGCCAGAAGCAGCGCGTGGCCTACGGCGGCATCATCGAAACCGGCGACCACACGATTCTGTCCGCCTCGCCGGAGCTGTTCATCGAACGCTATGGCCAGACGATTTCGACCCGGCCGATGAAGGGCACCAGCCCACGCGGCGCGGATACGCCTGCCGACGAGGAGGCCAAGCGCGTGCTCGCCACCGACGCCAAGCAGCGGGCGGAAAACCTGATGATCGTCGACCTGATGCGCAACGACCTCGGCCGCATAGCCGACGTCGGAAGCGTCGAGGTCACGGACCTGTTCACGGTCGAGACGTTCAAGACGCTGCACCAGATGACCTCGGGCGTGAAGGCCCGTCTGGTCGAGGGCATCACGCTCGATCAGCTGATGGCTGGCATCTTCGCGCCGGGCTCGGTGACGGGCGCGCCGAAAATCCGCGCGATGGAGTTGATCGCCGAGCTAGAGGATAGCCCCCGCGGCGTCTACTGCGGCGCGATCGGCCGGTTCTCGCCCGACGGGCACGCGCTGTTCAACGTCGCCATCCGCACGCCCGTGTTCAAGCGCGCCGACGACGGCAGCTGCATTGGCGAGATGGGTATTGGCTCGGGCGTCGTCGCCGACAGCGAGGCCGGCCGCGAGTATGCCGAATGCCTGTTGAAGATGCTTTTCTTGACCGACGTCGTCGATAAGTCTGACGGCGTGTCGCGCAGCTCGTCCCCGCCTTCCGGGAGCTTGCCGAATGTTGCCACCCCGCCCATCTCCACGCCTTCCGGGGCGGAGTTGCAGCTGATCGAGACGATGTTGTGGACTGACAGCGCGCAGCCGTCGAACGGGTCCGGCCTCGACGGCGTGTGGTTGCTCGATGGGCATCTCGCGCGGTTGCAGCGCTCAGCCGAACACTTCGGCTTCCCGTTCGACCGCGCGGCCATCGAAGCCGTGATCCGCGACGGCATCGCGCCGTTCGCGTTAGCGGAGCCGTCGGGCCTCACCCGCGCGCGCGTGCGCCTGCTGCTCGGCCGCGACGGACACGCGACGGTCACGTCGACCGCCTTGCCGCCGATTGCCGATGCGCCGCCCGCCATGCGCTACGTGATCTCGCCGACGCGGCTCGACAGCCGCAGCCTGTGGCTGCGCCACAAGACCACCGAGCGCCATCTCTACGATCGCGAATGGCTGCACTATCACGACAGCGAAGGCGCCGACGAGGTCATTTATCTCAACGAGCGCGGCGAACTCGCCGAGGGCAGCCGGACGACGATTTTCATCGAGCGTAACGGCGTGCTGCTGACACCACCGCTCGAAGCCGGCGTGCTGCCAGGCGTGCTGCGGTCGCAACTCATGGTCGAGGGCCGCGCGGTGGAGGCGCGCCTGACGCCAGCAGACCTCGATACCGGCCGGGTCCACCTCGGCAACAGCGTTCGCGGCCTCGTGCCGGCCGAGCCGATGCCGCTCGAACGGACAGCGTGAGCGCCTTGGCGCTCAGCGTGTCGGCCGAGGATAACCTGTCCCGACCGTTACGGTAGTGCGCGGTAGGGTGGCCGGTTGCCCTTCGCGGGCACGGGATCAGCGTCGGCGCCGTCGGGGCCGGGATCGTCGGGCGCATGCGGCACGACGAAAATGCGCGGCTCTTTACTCGGCGCTGGCGCGACCGGCGGCGGCACGTCTCTGACAGCTCCGTCGCGCCCCACCCCATCACGGCCCACCCCATCACGGCCCGTCGCATCGCGCGCTCCGTCTGACCCAGCTTTTGTGGCAGGCTTTGCACCAGCTCCGGCATCGCTCACCGACACGGTCGCAGGGCTCACCTGCCGCGCGGCCTGTATCGCCGCCGCCAGCTTGGAGCTATCCTTGCTCGCCTCCGGTGACGTTTGCGCCGTCGGTTGTTCTCGGCCGGTGGCTGTCTCCGGGCTAGCCGGGCGCGGGTCCGGCTTACCCACCGACACGGCGACAGTCGCAGGCGTCGAACGCGGCTCGGCAGGCGCAGGCGCGTGCACTGTTGGCGTTTTGACGTCCGCATTTGCTGGCGCAGGGGCCCCAGTCGTAGCCGCCGATGTTTTGGCCGCGTTAGCCACAGGCGCTGCTACCGGCGCTGGAGTCACAACCGGGCGTGCTGGCGACGACGGTGCCGCCGACGTGATTGCCGCCGACTTAGGATCCGAGGCTGTCGCGGGAACCGATGCTGTCGTCGCCGCCGCGGCAGGTTTGCCAGCACCAGATGTCGGACCCGCGCCAGCTTTCGCCACAACGTCAGCATCCGCGACAGACGCAGTTCCCGGAGTTCCAGCACTCGCCGCCGGAGTTGCTGTCTGAGTGCCGGTGCCCTTACCAGCAACCGATAACGTTTGCGCCGTCGCGGCGGATGGTCGATCTGGCCGGTCACCGTCAGATGACTTGCCAACGGTGGCTGTCGTGTCGCGCAATGGCATGGAAGCGGCACCGCGAACCGGCGTCATCCGCGCCGTGACCGGTTCGGCATCGACCGTCTCGACGTCCTTGGCGACGGCCGAAATCGGCGCTGGCGCGCCAAGCGCGACGAGTTCCTCGACCCGGCGGGCGATGAGATCGCCGTCACGCGAGGCCAGCGATTCAACGGGAACGCGCCACTGGAACGCATCGAGCGCGCCCGTGACCGGCGAGATCGGCGACCACTCGTCGGCAACGACGCCATCGGCCGTCCACGCTGGATCGCGCGGTGCGTTGACCGCCCGCGCCAGCCATTCGCGGACGCGGCCCTTGTCGCCGAACTGCTCGCTCTCGACACGCGCCATCAAGGTTGCGATGCGTTGTGTCAGGTTGCCGTCGAGCATCGGCTTCAGCGCATCGCGAGCCTCGTCGAAGGCGCGCGCGTCGATCGCGGCATTGGCAACAGCGATCGCGCTTTCGATGGAATACGGGTTCTGGCTGGCGAGACGTTTGACGCGTACCAGCCGGTCGCGCGGGCTGTCCCCGACGCGCGCGTAGGCATAGACCGTTGCCAGGTCAGGATGCGGGCACTTCGCCCACGTCTTTTCGAGCACATTCGCTGCCTTCTGCGTGTTGCCGCGCGAGGCTAGCATGCGGCCGGCTTGGGCCGCAGCCGGAACCAAGCTCGGTGCCAGAGCGTGGGCTTCTGTCGCCAGCGCCAGCGCCTTGTCGGGTTCGCGATCCTCAGCCTTGATCGCCTGGGCCGTCAGCAGCACGGCACGGCGGCGATCGGCAACGGGCTTTTCGATCAAACCGTTCTTGCGAGCGGCGTGCAGCGTTTCGAGCGCACCGGCCCAATCGCCACCGCGGCACTGAATTTCAAACAGCGCGTCAGACGCCCACAGAAGCCTCGGGTTGAGGCGCAGAGCCCGTTCGGCGAATTGGCGAGCGGCTTCGGTTTCCCGCTCGCGTTCCGCATCGAGAAACAGGCCACGCAACCCGAGCGGCTCGGTATCGGGCGAAGCCAGCATCGCTTCAAAAATGCGCCGAGAGGTTGACGTGTCGCCAGCAAGCTGGGCGGCCTGCGCACGCAGCAGGTGCGTCATCGGCTCGTTTGGCAGCGATTTACGCGCAAGCAAGGCGTAGCGTGTGGCGCCAGCGCGATCGCCGGAGCCGACCGCGATCATTCCCGCCGACAGCGCCTCGAGTCCGCGCTTGTTACGCCGACGGTTGAGCACGTTTCCAAACGCCGCCGGCGTGTGCCAGATGTGGCGAACGACAGACCACAAAACCAGCGCGGTGCCGGTTGCCAGTGCGGCCAGCACGACGGCGCGAAACATGCTCGTCTCGATGACGTAGCCTTCCCAGTCGATGCGCACCGCCCCGGGCTTGTCGGCGAGCCACGACAACCCGGTCGCGAGCGCCAGGACAGCGGCGAGGAAGAGGATCACACGGATCATAACGCGAACTCCGGTCGGTCGTAGGTCAGGCGGCAAGTCAGGTCATTGGGGCGTCAAGCAGGGCGTGGCAAGTCGGAGGCGGCAGTTTATACGGCGGCGTCAGTTGGTGGCTTTTCCAGCAAGCGCGGATTTGAGCGAAGCCTCGAGAGCCGCAATCGCGCTATCGACGGCGGCCCGCGCTTCGAGCTTGACCAGGAAGCGCTGAGCTGCGGAAGCGGCCTTAGGCGGCAACGCGCGGCCTTCGGAGGCCGCATCGGCAAGGCGGCCGTCCTTTAGTCCAGACTCCATCCGCCCGATGATCGCTTCGAGGCTCTTGTCGTTGGCGTCATGGCCGACCTTGCGGACACGGACCACCGACTTTGCCGAGGCCATAACGCGGTCGAGCACGCTGCCGTCGGCAGGCACTGCCGTTTCGCTGTCGAGCATGGCGTTAGCGACCGACGGGAATTCGCGCGTCAGGTCGGCCAGCGTCGGCAGGCCTTGGTCCTTGTGCCGCTCCAGCGCTGCCAGATCGACTTTGCCGCCTGCAATTTTGGCGACCCCGGCCAATTCGGCGCCGAACTTCTGTCCCCGGTCGATCACGCGCTTGAGGTTATTCAACTCGAGGGCAAGCACGATGCGCTCGGCATTTGAGCGGCGATCGTCCTCAGACTTGACGATAGATTGCAGGTTCTGCTCGACAGCGACCAGCTTGCCGGCCACCGGCGCGATCGCCAACGCCACATCGGCCGGTTTTGCCGTTGCCTTGTACTTGGCTTCGCCGTCGGCGCGCACCGCTTCAACCGCGGTTTTGAGCGTGCCGGTTTCTTCGCGCAGCGCAGCAAGGCCGCTCGCCAACCGGTCGCTCTCGGCCTTGATCGTGTCGAGCCGTCCCGCCATCGTCGCCGTCTCGGACTTCACCGCCGACAAATCGCGGTCCACGCGGTTGGTGCCCGACTTGGCTGCGTTGCTGTTTTCATCGGTCAACGCCAACCGGGTTTCGAGTTCCTGGCTCACCGTTTTTCGGATCGCCGAGAGTTGATTGGCCATCGTCGCCTCGAGGTCGACGAGGCGCCCGGTGACGGCGGCGAGCTGCGGCAGCTTTCCTGCCGCGTCGGTCCCTGTTGCCTCGGCCATCAGCTTGAGCCGTTCTTCGAGCTTTGCAACGCGCGCTTCGGCGTCGGCTTGCTTGGCTTGTGCCGCCGTCAACGCCTTGAGGTCGGCAGCGACTTTGGCCTGGCTGGCGTCTAGCCCCGCCAACAATTTTGTCGCGTTCTGAAGCTTGCCGATCTCGGCTTCCGCAGCCGCAAGCTTACCCGCCAGATCGGACGTAACTGGGCTGGCGGTCGAGGTTCCGGCGGATTTGGTGAGGCGAGCCAAATCGTCCTGGATCGCCTTGATCTCGGTCGCATGCGGGGCCGGCATCGCAATACCGTACTGCTTGGCGAGTTCTGGACCGATCGTCGAAATCCCGTACCAGGCAGCAGCTCCTCCAACGACGCCGGCGATCAAGTGGCTGATCATCCCACCGCCCGAAGAGCGTCGCGCAGGGGGCGGCGCCGCAGTTGTTGTGGCCTTGGTGGCGGTGGGTTTATCTGGCGGCGATGCCGTACCGGTCGTCTTTGCCGATGCGCCAGCCGAGGACGGAGATGCTGCTGGCTTTTCAGCGTCCTTCGCGGCGTCCGGTTTCAGCGCATCGTATTTTCCGGCGGGCGAGTTTCCTGGCGAGCTTGTCGCTTGGGGGCGGATGGTCGTCGACGATATTTCGACTGCCTTGCCCTCGACGATCGCCTGCGGCCGCTTCGGATCGCCCGACCCGGCCGACCCAGACCCAGATCCCGCCGTGCCTGGGGTTGCCTTACCGGCGTCGTCCTTTTTGTCGGTCATGGGAACTCGGTACTCCACGAAATAACGCGTGCAGGCTGTCTAGCACGCGAACGGCCACAGGAATTGTATTGACGCCTCAGCACGTTAACAAGCGGGATGCGCAGCCGCCAGCACTTCTATCGCCATCAGCACGGCTTGCGCGTTGGGTTCAGCTGCAACCACGACATCCTTCGGCGCGAGCGAGGCCAAACACCGAGCGATATTCTGTGACAGGCAGATGTAAACAAGCCGCTGATGAAACTGGGATAACCCCGCCTTGGATACAAGGTCGACGAAGGTTTCCGCAGTCAACGGCGAGAGTAAAACCACGCTGTCGATCACCCCGTTAGCGAGCCGCGCGACGGTCTCGGGCGCCAGTGCAGCAGCGGGTTGCGAACGGTAGACCACCCGCCGGTCGACGTTCAACCCCTGGCTGGCCAAAACTGGCGCGAGATCAAAAGCGATTTTGTCGCCCGACAGGTGCAGAAGGCGCCCCGTGATGTTGCCCATCCCGGCGAATGCGGCGCTGATCACCGGCACGAGGTCTCGCGCCGTGGCCGCTCCCTCATGGACGGTCGTGAAACCGAGCGCCCGGACGGCGGCACCCGACCCTGGCCCAACCGTGAAGATCGGCAGATGCAACACGTCGCCGAGGTCGGTTGCCGTGGCGATCCACCGGACGGCGTTGCGGCTGGTGATGACTAATGCTGCCGGAGCGCTGGTCTCGCAAACCCCATCTCCCAGCACTGCCGACGGCGCCGTTAGCACAATATCGAGCATCGGGTCGATTGTCGCCGCGATGCCGCGGCTGCGCAAATGGTCGAGCCAAAGAGACGCGTCGGGCTCGGGCCGTGTGATCAATACGTGCATGCCGCCCGCCTGTTGCAACCCGCCCGTCAGCTCCGGTTGGCCCATGCCGGCACTTTGAGCGCATCGAAAAACTCCGGCCCCGCAACGCCGAGCAACGCCGCACCGGCCGCAGCTCCGATCGCGGCGGCATCGCTCGCTAACCCGTCACGCGCGGCCTCGTGACATGCGACCCCGTCGGGCGTCAGGATCGCGCCGCGAAACGAAAGTGCATCGCCATCGAGCTCGGCGAGCCCGGCGATCGGCGTGCGGCACGAGCCATCGAGCTTAGCGAGAAATGCCCGTTCGGCTCGAACGCAAATCGCCGTTGCCCCATGATCGAGCGGCTCGAGCGCCGCGCGCGTCCGGGCGTCGTTGCCGCGGATTTCGATCCCGACCGCGCCCTGGGCAACGGCTGGCAGCATATCTGCGGTCGAAATCGCGCTGGTCGCCCGGTCGGCCATGCCCAACCGGTTGAGCCCGGCCATCGCGAGGAACGTCGCGTCTGCAACGCCGTCGGCCAGTTTCTTGAGCCGCGTCTGGACGTTGCCGCGAAAATCGACGACCTGGAGGTCGGGGCGCAGACGGCGAACCTGGGCCTGCCGACGCAACGAGGACGTTCCCACGACGGCTCCGGCCGGGAGTTCGGCCAGGGCCCTATATTTGAGCGAAATGAACGCGTCGCGAACGTCCTCCCGCGCTAAAATCGTGCTTATCTCGAGCCCTTCGGGTAGCGCCGTCGGCACGTCCTTCATGGAGTGCACCGCAAGGTCGATGCTGCCCTCGATCAGCGCTTCTTCGATCTCTTTGGTGAACAAGCCCTTTCCGCCAGCTTCCGATAGCGGCCGGTCGAGAATGATGTCGCCCGATGTCTTGATCACCACGATCGTCACGTCATCGGGATCAAGTCCGTGAGCGGCGATCAGCCGGGCGCGCACGTCGTTGGCTTGGGCAAGCGCCAGCGGCGAGCCGCGCGTCCCGATGCGGAAGGTTGTCAGGGTCACGCGGGGCTCAAGCCTCCGATAGAATGTCGAGTGTACCGTTGCCGGAGGTGTCCATTGGAAAGGCCGGTGGCTACCGTCAAGCAAAACTTACAAAAGAGTGGTCAGCTTCACCCCCGCTCTGCCCGCTTCCGACCCCGTACGACCCGAGCCGTTATCCAAACCGTTCCACCCGCCTGACAACCGCTATCGGCACCGGACGCCCGGTGATATCGTGCTACTCGAACATGTGCAGCGCATCATGTCGGGAACATGCGATGAACTCGGTTCTGACGGCGATTTTTGTCTACGTGGCCGTGCAGTTCGCGATCGGCGTGTGGGTCTCCCGGCGGATGTCGACGGCAGCCGATTACATCCTGGCTGGCCGTTCGCTCGGTCCGGCGCTCGTCGCGTTCTCCGTGTTCGCCTCGTTTTTCGGCGCCGAAGCGCTGGTATCGTCCGCCGGCGCTGTCTACGAGACCGGCTTTACGGCCACCCTCACCGAACCGTTCGGCTACGGCGGCGCGCTGGTCATTTCCGGGATCTGCTTCGCAGCAGCGCTGTGGCGGCGCAACCTGACGACGTTCGCTGACCTGTTCCGCCAGCGCTATTCGACCGGCGTCGAAAAGCTCGTCGTGTTGATGTTGTTGCCCGGCTCGTTGTTCTGGGCCGCTGCGCAAATCCGCGCGTTCGGCCAAGTGCTGTCAGCGAATTCGACGCTCGATATTTTGACCGCGGTAACGATCGCGGCGGTGATCGTTGCATCTTACTCCGTAGTCGGCGGCCTGCTGGCCGACAGCATCACCGACGTAATCCAGGGCATCGTCCTGATCCTCGGCCTCGTTCTGTTGGCGGTCGCCGTGGTCTCGATCCCGCCCGATGCCGCGCCACTGATCGAGGTCGCTAAAGCGGCAGTAAACGGTGTCGAGGCCAATCTCGCCCCTGAAGCGGCCGCCCCGAGCGGGGGCCTCCTTGCCGTCCTCGAAAAGCTCGCCGTGCCGATCTGCGGCACGATCGTTTCGGTCGAATTGATCTCCCGGTTCCTCGGCGCACGCTCGGCCAATGTCGCGATGGCGGGCACGATTGGCGGCGGCGTCCTCTACATCGTCGTTGGCCTGATCCCGGTCTATCTCGGGCTCGCAGCACAAACGCTGATGCCGGGTCTCGACCAGCCCGAGCAGGTGATACCGAGACTCGCCAACGAACTGCTTCCGGGATTCTTATATATCATTTTCGTCGGCGCGATCGTCTCGGCTATACTTTCCGTCGTCCACGCCGCGCTCCACGGCGCGGCCGCTCAACTGTCCCACAACATCCTGTCGCGGCTTGCGCCAACCTGGAGCGACGGCGCTAAGTTGTGGTCGGCGCGCCTAATGGTCATGGCACTGTCGGTTGTCGCGTTCGCCTTGGCGCTGACCACCGACCGCGTCAAAGATCTCGTCGAGACGGCCTCGGCATTCGGCAGCGCCGGCGTGTTCGTCGTGGCCATGTTCGCGCTGTTTACGAATGTCGGCGGACCGCGCGCCGCTTACGCTGGAATGGTCACAGGCATGGTCGTGTGGTTGGCCGCCCATTATGGCTTTGCGGCCGAGACGCCCTATCTCATGGCGCTAGCAGCCTCACTTGCGGCCTATCTTGCGGTCGCGGTGCTGTTTGAAACGCCGAACGTCGAGACGGCCGCCGCGCGGTAGTGGAACCTCAACCGGGATCGGCGGAAAGCCCGACCGCTGCGATGCCGGCGAAAGCGCACAGTTCGTCGTTGTCCGACGTATCCCCGCTGACGCCGACCGCCCCCAGCACCGTGCCGTGCGCATCCTTGACCAGCACGCCCCCCGGCACCGGAACGATCGCTCCCTGCGCCAGCGTATTGACGGCATCGATGAAGAACGCCTGCTCCTGCGCCCGCTTGAAGATCGCGCGCGAACCCTGCCCGAGCGCAAGTGCGCCATAGGCCTTTCCGCGGGCAACATCACCGCGCATCAGGCTGGTGCCATCCTGTGCTGCAAACGTGACCATGCAGCCACGGCTGTCGAGCACCGCGACGGCCAGCGGTTTGAGTTTCAGTTCGGCGGCCTTGTCCAGGGCGGTGTCGAGGATTTGGCGGGCGACAGTGAGTGTGATGTTCATGGCCGCGATAAATCAGACCAGCCCCGATTTGGGAAGTCCCGGATTTCGACCCAGCCATGAAACGCCCCGTCCAAGTCGTCGATCAGGCACTACGACGCGCCATCCCCGATCGCGGCAAGGCTCAGCCTCGCCTGTGCGGCGGCAACCTGAAAATCGGTCATGTCCGCGTCGACAGATTGCAACTCGACCAAGAGGCCGATCCGCTCGAGCCAAGTGCGGCGCAGTTCGACATCGGGGTCCTCGGGCATGGCAACCAGGGCGGCGCGTATTTCAGGTCTGGAAAACGAGGCTCGATCCCAACGCGTCGGCTCCCAGTCGTCGGCCCGTACCAGCGCCCACCGCAACGCGGTCTTTTCAACCGGGTCCACCGTCTCCGCGATCATCCGCGCAACAATCGCGTTCCGCTCCATGTCGGAATAAGCGCTGCCCGCTGCCGCCAGCCTGACCATACGCGACGGATCGGCGAGCGCGGCGCGCAGGCGCGCTTTGTAGTCGGCTGGCTTGCGCGGATTATCGTCAGGCAGCCAATGCGATGCGGTCAGTTTCAACACTGCGGCGTGGCGCACATCGGGTAACGGATCGCCCAAAGCCAGAAGCCACGTATCGGGCGTCAACGCTTCAGCCGCGAGGCGGACACCGGCACAGCGCCACCCGGGCCGCTCATCCCGAAGCAGGCCCAAAATCAGCGGCGCAGCTTTCTCTTTCAGTCGGAATCGCAATCGCTCCACGCGTTCGATTGGCACGCCGTCGACGGCAATCGCCTCGCCAATGGCGGCCAATTCGGCTGGCGTCGGATCGCAGCTGTCGAAACCGAGCATGACAGCGTAAGCGGCATGTCCAGCACGACGTTCGTCGTCATGCAGTGCCTGGTCGACCAGTCGTCGCAGCGCCGCCGGGCCGCGAACGGCAAGTTCGGCCCGCACACTCGTGCGAACGTCGTCGAAGCTGGACTTGAAATGGTCGACGCCGGTCAAATACCGCAGCGCGCAGATTTTAGGAAAAGCGACCGCAGCGCTGTCATCCCGAGGCGCCCGCAAGATGTCAGTCGCCACCGCCTCGACGGCAGCGTGAAGATCGGGGCCATCGGCGAGTTCCGCACGTCGGCCGACGAGGTGATCCTGGATAATGCCGACCAGCACGCACTTTTGCACCCACTCCGGTAGTGTCCAGTATACATCGAGAAGCGCGCGCAAATGGGCGTCATCGACCTTGTCGCGGCACGCATCGATCAACGTGACGCGCTTCGTCGTGATGACGGAAATCAAGTAGCCCAAGTGCTGAGGTGTGCCGGTCACGTCGTTGAGCCTCTGAGCGTCACGGCTATTGCGGTCGCTGCCTAGCCGCCGATGTTGCGGCCCTGATTGCATCGAGGCTTTCGCGGGCATGGTCTGCGGAGTAGCCGATGCCGTCGGCCAGACGCTCGAGCAGCGGGACTGCGGCCGGACCAAACCGCTTCAGGAAGCGTGGCGCATCGAAGCGCAATTTTGGCAGGTGCTCGGGGAGCAGTTCGCTCGAACGCCCAATGATGTAGCCGGTCACGCGTGGATAGGATTGCACGCGCAGAAGTTTCTCGACCGTGGGAAGATGTTGCTCGACGAGCAGCTGCTCGAACAGCGCGATGCAAAAATCGGAAACGGCCTCGTCGCGAGGCAACGCGTCGATCAAACGATCGATCTTTTGGATCGCGATCGTCCGCAGCTCCGGGTTCGGCGCCGCGATCAGTTTGACCAGTTCGCAGCGCACGATCGCATCGCCGAACGACGCTTTGGTCCAGTGGGCGATGTCCCAATCTTGCGCTTCGATCAGTCCACGACCCAGCCTAGTGCGGTGCCAAGCGTCATCCGTGTTTACGATCAGCCGCGCAACAATCGCGTTCCGCTCCATGTCTGGGTAACGACTGCGTGCCGCCGCCTCACGGACCTCGGCCGACGGATCGGCAAGCGCGTGGCGCACACGTTCCTTGTAATCCGGCACGCAGCGTGGATTGTCTGCCGACATCCCATCTGCGCCTGCCAGCGCTTCGACCACGGCCACACGCACCAGCGCCGCCGCATCGTCCGAGGCGGAAAGCCACGTCTCGGGGGTGAGCACATGGCTGGCAAGGCGGACGGCGGCGGCCATTCGGTCGGGCGACGCGTCCTGAAGCAGGGAAAAAATCAGCGGCATGGCCTTGGCTTCAAGCCGCCTCAGAAGCTTTTCGATCAAGTCGACGCCATTTGCCGACGCAACAGCATTGCCGAGCAGCGTCAGTTCCGCAGCACTCGGATCGCGGCCGCTGAACTGCAGCACGATCGCGTCGGCAGCGTCATCGGCAGCGGCCCGTTCGTACGTCTGCCAGTAACCCTCCTCCGGACAATAAGTCGACCGATCCTGGAGCGCCGTGTTGACGAGAAGCTGGAGCGTCTCCAGGCTATCGTCAGGTCGCGACTGAGGATCGGGCGCGGTCATCGGTGGCCTCGTCATAGATCTCGTCAAGCGTTTCGCCGAACGTCGTGCCCCGAGACGTTAAAGCTATTGTCGCCATAGGACGGAGAAAGGTTCAAATGCCGCCCTATCACAACGGCCGTCAACTTCTGCATTCCAAGTCGACGTCGTCAGCGCCGGTCGAGAACACCTGCACGGCGTGTTGTCGATCGCCTTCAGCGACGTGGCCGTTTTCGGCATAGCGGGCAGCTTCACGCGGCGCGATCATGCAACGCATGTGCTGATCGAGGGTAAACGGCAAATGACCTTTTTCCGCTCTTTGGGCGGAGACGGTCTCCGCAACCCCTGGAACGCGAACCAGCGCTACGAACGGGCGACAGCGTTACCAGAACCAATCCGCGCCGCGCAGGCAACGGAGATGGCGTGGGACTGGTTACAGACCGCGAATTTTGGTGACGATGAGAGTGACGGCGGGAGTTATCACGGTTGGCGCGTTTTCAACCAGGACGCAGGAATCGTCGACGGCCATTGGGAAGCCTTCGTCGCAATCCAGCCGATGTGGATCTACATTCCAAAGTAGACGGTCACAAACAGGTCACCACGGTCCGCCATCCGAACTTGGTCCACCGCCGGTGTCGTTGATATCGACGAGTGTCGGGCTGCTCTCCCGCTGCGCTGTTGCACCGTTTTCTCCTGGCGTAGTGCCCGCCCGGCCGTGTTGGCGCTTGGCCGACAGCGCGGCTTTGGCGGACATGAAATCCGCGTGGGCCTCCGGCGCGGCCTGTTGCCAAAGGCGGTCGACGCCCGTCTCGACCGCGCCGTATCGCGCTTCGAGTATGGTGAGGTCGGTCAGCGCGACCGGCCGTGCCGGGTCGGTCAGCTGAGCCCGGACCAGCTCGCATGCATCGAAGTCCGCGACGAGCAAAGCAAGGTCCCCGACCGCGCTCGCCTCTGCTCCCGCGAGCCGATCGGCACCGAGGCTCCGCTTGATCGTAGCAATGGCCTCCGTAACGCGCTGGGCCATCGCCTCCACCCGGATGCGAGCCCGCTGCACGTCGCGGATGGCCTGGTCGATGCTCTCGCCCAACAGCCTGTAGCGTTCGGCCAGAGTGCGCAGGTCTGCCAGAACCGCCGGGTCGTCGAGTGGCCGCGCAAACAGATCAGCCCGCGTTGTCTCGATGGCGGCCAGTTCGGCATCGAGCCTTGTATCGGCTATTCCGGATTGCTCGCTCCGCTGGCGCGCCGACTGTTGCGACAACGTCAGCGTCGAACGCGCGACCTCGACCTCTTGGCGATATCGCTGACGGGTTGCCCGGCGCTGCTGCCAACGGCCAATTGGGGTCGCCGCCCACATGTCAGCAAACCTGCCGGTCAATAGCGCGGCGAGCAAAAGCCCACCAACGAGTGCCCCAACTCCGATCATCGCCAACCGACCGACCATGCGGTTGGCATCCTGCCCAGAGGCAATCGCTGCATCCAGCGCATCGAGGGTCGCAACGATCCCGTCTGCTGTATCCCCATCAGTGCGGCGCAGAGCGGCGTTGAGGGTCCTATCGCGAATGGCCCGCAGTGTTACCGACGGCAAAAATTCGCTCCACCGGGAACCCGCCCGCAACTCGCTATAGCGCGGGGCGTAGCTCACGTAGATGGCAATCGCCGATGGCGCGATGCCCGCATTGCCGTCGTGCCCCAAAGCCTCGGCATTTAGGCGATAAGTCAGGTCGCGCCCAGTGTCGTCGCCCTTGGCGGCGACAAACAAAGCAACGTCAGCCCCTCGCGCCAAAAGTGGCGCAGCGGCCTTTTCAAGCCGAGAGACGTCAAGAGCGTTTCGCTCGTCGCGAACCACCAGCCGCGCCGCCGGTTCGCTCGAACACGCCGAAACGAGCACTGCCATCGCGATGCTCGCGAACACGGCCAGCGTCCGGGCGTTCCTCCGGGAACTCCGCATCGCAATCGAAGACGGCAGTGTCATCGGCCACCTGTCGAGCGCTGCAGCCGCAAGCCCCGTTAGTTCGATGTTTCCAACAGCCTCCGCGCAACGACCTGGGCCTGGATTTCGGCCGCGCCCTCGAAGATGTTGAGAATGCGCGCATCGCACAGCACGCGGCTGATTGGGTATTCGAGCGCGAACCCGTTCCCGCCGTGGATCTGCAGGGCGTTGTCGGCATTCGACCACGCCACGCGCGCGCCGAGCAATTTCGCCATCCCGGCTTCGAGATCGCAGCGCTTGCCGAGATCCTTCTGGCGGGCGGAGAAATAGGTCAGCTGTCGCGCGATCATCGTCTCGACCGCCATCAGCACGATTTTGTTGGCAACGCGCGGGAAGCCATAGATCGGGCGGCCGAACTGTACTCGGTCGAGCGCGTATTTCAGCGCCAGGTCCATCGCGTTCTGCGCGACCCCGACCGCGCGTGCCGCCGTCTGGATGCGGGCGCCTTCGAACGTGTTCATCAGCTGCTTGAAGCCCTGACCCTCGACGCCGCCGAGGAGGTGCGCGGCTGGCACCTGAAAACTGTCGAACGAGATGTCGTATTCCTTCATGCCGCGATAGCCGAGAACCTCGATCTCGCCACCCGACATGCCGTCGGCCGGAAACGGCGTCTCGTCGCTGCCACGCGGCTTCTCGGCCAGGAACATCGACAGGCCACGGTGGCCGGCCTCGTTCGGGTTGGTGCGGGCGAGTACTGTCATCACGTCGGCGCGGACGGGATGCGTGATCCACGTCTTCTGGCCGGTGATCGTGTAGGTGTCGCCGTCGCGAACGGCGCGCGTCTTGAGCGAGGCGAGGTCCGACCCGGTGTTTGGCTCAGTGAACACCGCCGTCGGCAAGCAGCTGCCGTCGGCGATTTTCGGCAGGAACTTCGCCTTTTGCTCCGGCGTGCCGTTGTGCAGGATCAATTCGCCCGCGATTTCGGCGCGCGTACCGAGCGAGCCGACGCCGATATAGCCACGCGACAATTCCTCGGACACGACGCACATGGCGAGCTTGCCGAGGCCCATGCCGCCGAATTCTTCCGGGAATGACAGGCCGAATACGCCAAGGTCGGCGAGCTTCTGGATGATGTCGAGCGGGATATACTCATTGGCCAAATGCCACTCGTGGGCGTGCGGCGCGACCTCGGCCAGCTGGAACCGGCGCATGGTGTCGAACATCTCGGCGTGCAGGTCATCGAGGCCCGATGCGCCGAAGGTGGCGGCATTCGGTTGAGCCGCAATGAACGCCGCAAGGCGGGCCTTCACGGCATCCGATGCGCCGTATGCAACCAGTTCGACGACAGCGGCATCGTCTTCGAAAGCGCGAACCGCTGCCTTGGTGATCCCCATGGCGTCGGGCCGCACGACCTCGGCCTGGTTCATCGGGATGCCCGACGACACTTGGACGAGATACTCTGCGAACGCCGCCGCCAGAAGCAACTGTTCGAACTCGCCGAATGCGCCCGCCTCGTCGAGATCGCGCGCCCAGGCCAGCATCTGGCGGAGGCCCTCGACCGTCGTCGCCAGCCAAGCAAGCCCGTGGGCGCTGTGCTGAACCCGGTCGATGTCTCCACCCGCGTCCGAGATTTTCGCGCGCACGCCAGCCTTGGCGTCACTGAGAATAAGGTCGGCGGCCGTCAAAGCTTCACCGGCGCGATCGAGCAGGGCGGGAGGAGCAACGACGGGTTCAAGATCGAATTTGCGGGCAGCGATGTTCATCGGAGTCCTCCTGGTTCGTATGCCGGACCGAGCACGACCGAGCGGCCCCCGATGTGCGGGCCGAGCAGGCGTTCGGTCGGCCACTTGGCTTGGTATTCGGTGGCGCGCGGCGATTGGACCTAATCGGTCGCACATTTCGCAAAGCCCGGCAACGCGACGTTGGGGCTAGTTTTCGCTAGGCGATTATCCGGTTGACAAACCACCGTCAAGAATAGTCAGCACTTTGACTTAATCAAAAAGTCAAGCAAGTTGAGTCGCTTACTAAGGCGTCTTTACGGTTGAAACCGTTCTTGTTGGGTTCTAATGAAAAGGCGTCAGCGGTCTGAACCCCCGCTGACGCCTGAAACCCCGCCAGTTCTGAGGCTGGCAGCGGGGACTCGTAGGAGAGCGAGGCTAGTAGTACAGCGTGAGCTAGGGCGGTCAAGATCAGCCTCTTCTTTTTGAAGAGGAAATGTCACTATGACGACTCATGCTGTCGCGGCGATTGCTGCCGCAATTCAGGGAAAGCGCTGCCTTCGCATCAACTATGATCCTGGTGATCGCCTCATCGAACCTCACACTCTCGGACGCGGCTCCGACGGACAGCTCTTATTGCGCGCGTATCAAGTTTCTGGCGCAAGCAACAGCGGTGAACACGAACACTGGAAGCTTTTTCGAGTGGACCGCATTCACTTCATTGAGCCTGACTATGCCGTGTCCAACGCACCGCGTCACGGTTACAAGCGCGGCGACAAAGCCATGAAAGCTGGCATCATTTCTGAGCTTTAATTTCAGCGCCACAATCGCACGGGCCAGCCTCGTAGGCTGGCCCGTTGTGAACAGCGCAGTCGGAAGCGTGCTGAATTGCTTTGCGCATTTGAACACTCTTGGGTGGCGGAGCTTTCGCTATCTTCTTGAGCGTAGCGTCAAACACGTCCTCATCTTCGCTGGCACCAACTTTACGCGCTGCTTCAATGAATGACTGTTCTTGAGGGCTGATCGATTTCTTATTCACCGGTTCGATCCTTCAACTTGTAATGTGCTTTTGCATCTCTCTGGTACTCGCCCGGCACAAACTCAAGAACGCCCTTCCGGACGAGCCTGTCCATATCCTTCTTGCTTGTCTGCCAACGTCGGCTAGTACCATTTTGTGCGTCAACAACCTGCATGCGTTTGTTGTGGTAAGCAAACGCCGCTATTTTAACTTCGTGCTCTTCCAGAGTGCGCCATAAGTCGACGCCGAAATACGTCGCAACGTCGCGGTCTGTGGCTCTTTTCCTTGTTTCGTGATCATTCTTCAGTGTAACTCGCACAATCACTCCGTGCACAGCCTCCTGTCGAAATTCTGGATCGGGTAGCCCCCAGTCCTTCATGCTCTCCCGAATGCGGCGCGTGCCTTCCCGCTGCATTCGCACATAACCCAAAATGCGCAGCGCGTCGGCCAAGTGGTGATTTCTGGTCGCCCTTGTGTGGTAAATCGTTTTTTCGTTCACTGGCGGAACAAAACCACCGGGGCTTTCAACTTCAAGCCGGTCGGAGAAGAATTTAACAGTTACATCCGTCCCGCTAAATGCATAGGATCTATGAACGCAAGCATTGACCACCGCCTCAAACCAAGCCCACTCCGGGTACTCAGCCGTCGTTATGAATTTCCCTTCTTTATTCAGCCAAGTAACGTCCCAGTTGAATTCCTTTACCAATGCTATGCATCTCGTTAGAATAGAAACGATATTTCCTTCTATAAACTTTTCCCTGATTGGGTTATAAGATGACCCAACGCCCTCTTCGATAGACGCAAAGCGCTGGACCCGAACACGACAGCCTGGAATAGTGCGGCGCGGATCGCGAGCAGCCAGAAGCACTAAAGCATTGTTAGGCTTAAACTTCCCATCGAGTTGTCTGCCCAGGTGTCGATCAAGCAATACTTCGACGTTGGTCCATTTGGGCTGACTTTCTCTCGCCCTATATGAATCGCAAAAATCTTGAATAATTCGAAGCTCGAAGTCGTCTGGAAATTTGTATGGGGCGTCGTCCATTTCGAATGACAATTCTTGTCTAGTGGACCTGAAATCACGTTTTTCCTCATCCGACATCTTGTGTCGGCTATCCCCGTAGCGAATGTATGACTCAGCTTTATTGGTCCACCAATCTTCCTATGTACGGAATGTATATTGCAACGGCGAAGTCTTGAACGCCGTCCACTATGACTGGTATTCGCTTAAATTCGGGCCGCGCCTGCGGGCACCGTAGGGTATGGCACCGTTCAATCCCATTTAAGGTGTCGCGACTTAAATTAGAACACCCGGTAGGATTGCCTTTGCTATCAGCGCCGTACACGATGACACCGCCATCTGGCGTGTTCGAGTACATGCTAAAGTAAGTTGCCAGTTCTTCGATGTCGACGCGCACCCCCCTCTTGTAGTCGATGCGCCGATCTTCGCCAAAATGGGGCATCAGACGCTGAGTAAGGCGCACCCAAATATCTCGTGGCGTCCATAATGCAGGACTGTCACCCGGCGCAAAGACCGCATCGAATGGCAACTCCAGTTGGTGGTCACGGTCTGCTGGCATCTACATATAGCGCGTCGACGGCGCGCTACCCCTTGTGTTTTACTTCATGGTCAGGCTGTCGATAGGTTAACCGCTTACCTGCGACACCTGCCAGCGCCTTATCGGCTCGCTCCAGGTCATTAACCCCAGTTGGGTTTGTCAACCGGATAATAGCCTTTTACTACCCGATTGGACACCCGTGATCGCGCGGTTCGGTCAGAAACCGCCGACCAACACGTTGAGCCAACGTCTTTTTCGCTCGTTCTTGGGCTCGGCCGCCGCTGCAACCGGTGGGCTGGGCGGCGGGATCGGCGCAGCACGGACGACTTCCACCGACGCTTCCATTGCCGCATAGACGAGATGGTCGCCGACCACGCGGGCGACGGGCTCGGTCGATCGACTGTTATTCACCACTGCCTTGGCGTCATCGCCGACGGGTTCGTCGACGGCCTCGACGGTACCGGCCCGTGTTCCGGCGGCCTCACAACTAACGAGCTTGGGTTCGGACTGGACAAACGCGTGTTTGGCAAGTTCGGCATGGGCTTGTTTGATGGCATCTGCCATCCGGACGGTGGCTTGGCTGCCGCTGCTCGGCGCCGGCGCGATCAATTGCACCCGAGCGGCGATCTCGGTGTTCCGGTTTTCGGCGTTTGGGTTTCGCGGATCGCTTGGCCCACGCGTCATATCTTGCGGATCGAACGCGACCGGCATTGGTTGCAACAGTTCGATCGCCGCCGAGATGTGACGGTACGCTTTGAAATAGGCATCTTCGGCCAACTGCGGATCGAGGAGCGGGGGCAGTTGGCCCTTAGAATTACGCCCGACGCTCCCCCGTTGGATGTCGCCGTCGCGCCACTGAATGAATGCGGGGTTGCGATCTAAAACCATCGATAACAACCGCCGGGCCTCGCTCAAGGCGGCCAGATGTCGGGCAAGGGTGTCGATCACAGCAGATTGCCCCATCAACGCGTCGCGGTTGGCAACATCATGCTGGCTCCGACAGCTAGAGGCAAGCCGCAGATCATCATATGGTTACAAGGGGTTGTGTGAACAGCTCATACCCATGAGCAGGCGGTCGCCGCTTCAGGCCCGGCGCTTTCGCATGAGGTCGAGGTGCTGCCGGAAAGCGTCGAGCGTGGCTTCGCTGACGTGGTGCTCGATGCCCTCCGCGTCGCTCTCTGCCGTTTCGCGATCAACGCCAAGCGAACATAGAAAATCCCGCACGATATGGTGCCGCAGACGGGCCGTCGTCGCCAAATCATGTCCCTTTGACGTCAGAAAAATCGACCGGTAAGGCCGGCTGACAACCAATCCGTCCCGCTGAAGCCGCTGGATCGTGTTCGTCACGGTTGCGTTCGTGACGCCAAGACGCCCGGACAAGTCGACAACGCGAGCCTCTCCCGTTTGCGCAATGAGATCGGCGATTAGTTCGACGTAGTCCTCCGCAACCTCCGACTGGTGAGCATCCCGGACCCGGCGGAACCGCTCGGCCTGACGTTTGGTTTCGTCCGTATCGTCGGAGCTGGTCATCGTGTCCTGCGGTCGGCCGCTGCGGAAGATCTGCATTCTACTGAAAAGTCTTGTCGTTGACAATAATATTAGTCGAAGCTAATAAATGCTGAGCCTACTTTCGGGGAACGGATAAGGGCATGCAGTTGAGCATTCAGTTTCGTATGCGCGTTTACAACTTGGCCGCTTTCGCCGCGACCGCCTTGGGGCTCGCCCTGACCGTCGGGACAACCGCGATCGCCGCGCAACCGTCAGCCCAAAATCCAGCTCCCATCGACCCTGGCCGCAAACTTCGCGTCGTCACGACCTTCACCGTCATTCAGGATATCGCCAAGAATATCGCGGGCGAGGCCGCCGTGGTCGAGGCGATCACCAAACCCGGCGCCGAGATCCACGACTACCAGCCAACCCCACTCGACATCACCAAAGCCCAGTCCGCCGACCTGGTGATATGGAACGGCCTCAACCTGGAGCGCTGGTTCGAAAAGTTTCTAGCCAACGTGAAAAACGTCCCCAGTGTCGTTGCAAGCGAGGGCGTCGAACCACTCGGCATCCGCGCGGGCCCCTATGCCGGCAAGCCCAACCCCCACGCCTGGATGTCACCCAAAAACGCACTGATTTACGTGGCCAACATTAAGCGGGCGCTGGCCGCCCGCGACCCCGCCAACGCCGCGGTTTACGAGGCCAACGCGGCTGCCTACACCGCCCGCATCACGGCGATCAACGAGCCGCTCCGCGAACGGCTGAAGGCGATCCCGATCGGCCAGCGCTGGCTGGTGACGAGCGAGGGCGCGTTCAGCTACCTCGCGCGCGATTACGACCTGCGCGAACTCTACCTATGGCCGATCAACGCTGACGAGCAGGGCACGCCCCAACAGGTTCGCCGCGTGATCGATACCGTCCGCCGCGAGAAGATCCCCGTCGTTTTTTCAGAAAGCACGATCTCGGACCGCGCCTCCCGACAGGTCGCAAAGGAAACCGGCGCGCGCTATGGCGGCGTACTGTATGTCGACAGCCTCAGCGAAGCTGGCGGTCCGGTCCCGACATACATCGACCTCTTAAAGGTCACGGTCGAGACGATCGCAACCGGCTTCGGTAAATGATTGATCGCCACATGATCGACGCGCCTGGCCTTATCCCGACCGCTGTTAAACCAGTGACATCGCCTGTAATCAGCGCATCATCGGCCTGCGCCGGCACCATGGTCGCCCCTTCGCTCGTCGTGCGTGACCTTTCGGTGTCCTATCCGAACGGCAACTTGGCGCTGGACGACGTCGGCTTCGACCTCGGCCCCGGCACGATTTGCGGCCTCGTTGGCGTCAACGGCAGCGGCAAGTCGACCCTGTTCAAATCGATCATGGGCTTTGTCACGCCGAGATCCGGCTCCGTCACGATTTGCGGCCTCGATGTCCGGGCCGCGCTGAAACGCAACCTCGTAGCCTACGTGCCCCAAGCCGAAGAAGTCGACTGGAACTTTCCAGTCCTCGTCGAAGACGTCGTGATGATGGGCCGCTACGGCTACATGGGCATGCTGCGATGGCCGTCGGCCGAGGATCACCGCAAGGTGGACGCTGCGCTCGAACGCGTCGGCCTGTCGTCGCTGCGCAAGCGCCAGATCGGCGAATTATCCGGCGGCCAGAAAAAGCGCGTGTTCTTGGCCCGTGCACTTGCCCAGGAAGGCCAGCTGATTCTGCTCGATGAGCCGTTCACGGGCGTCGACGTCAAGACCGAGGACGCGATCGTCGACCTGCTACGGTCGATGCGCGCCGAGGGCCGGTTAATGCTGGTATCAACGCATAATCTCGGCAGCGTCCCGCACTTTTGCGATCGCGTCGTGCTCTTGATGCGCACCGTGATTGCCGCTGGACCGACGGCCGAGACATTCACCGAGGCCAACCTCCAGCGCGCGTTCGGCGGCGTGCTGCGCCGTTTCCGTCTCGATGGCGCAAGCCTCCACGACGACGACGACGCCCGCGCCGTCACCGTGCTAACCGACGACGAACGCCCGGTGGTTTTCTACGGCGATAAATCGAAGGATGCCGACGTGCCGCCCCGGACGTCGTCATGAGCGAGCTTCTCGCACCCTTCACGTACGACTATATGGTCAAGGCCATGTGGGTTTCGGCCCTTGTCGGCGGCGTTTGCGCCTTCCTGTCGGCCTATCTGACGCTCAAGGGCTGGTCGCTGATCGGAGATGCGCTAGCGCACTCGGTCGTACCGGGTGTCGCCGCCGCGTACATTTTGAAGCTGCCGTTTGCCACGGGTGCTTTCATTGCCGGCCTGCTCGCGGCGCTCGCCATGGCGATCGTTCGGACGCGGACCAAATTGCGCGAAGACGCCGTAATCGGGATCGTGTTCACCGCCTTCTTTGCCGCTGGCGTGCTGCTCGTCTCGATCTACCCCGCCTCCGTCAGCATCCAGTCGATCGTCCTCGGCAACATCCTCGCCATCTCCGACGAGGATGCCAACCAGGTGCTGATCATTTCATTGGTGACGCTGGCCGTCATGATGGTGTTGTGGCGCGACCTGATGCTGGTGTTTTTCGACGAGGGCCACGCCCGCGCGGTCGGCCTGCGCCCGCTCGCCCTTAAAATCGTGTTCTTTACGCTGCTGTCGGCGATGACGGTGGCGGCCCTGCAGACCGTTGGCGCCTGCCTCGTCATCGCCATGGTCGTCACACCCGGCGCCACAGCCTATCTCCTGACCGACCGCTTCCCCCGGTTGATCGCAATTGCCGTCGCCATCGGCACACTGACGAGTGCGGTTGGTGCCTACGCCAGTTTCTTCCTGGACGGCGCCACCGGCGCGCTGATCGTCTGCATCCAAACGGTCCTGTTCCTGGCCGCTTTTGTGTTTGCACCCAAGCACGGGATGCTCGCCTCGCGCCGTCGTGGGGCCCTCGAAGCAGCCGCTGCCACCACCGACAGAGGCGCCGTATGACGATGCTGGCGAGCCTCTACGATCTCATCACCGTCCCGATGTCATATGGCTTCATGCAGCGCGCTCTTGTCGGCGCGGTGCTGGTCGGCGCGGTATGCGCGGTGTTGTCGTGCTTCTTGGTTCTCAAGGGCTGGTCGCTGATGGGCGACGCGGTCTCGCACGCCGTACTCCCGGGCATCGTCCTCGCATTCATGGCTGGATTGCCACTCGCGGTCGGGGCCTTTGCCGCCGGGCTGTTCTGCGCGGTCGCCACAGGCTTTCTCAAGGACAACAGCCGGGTTAAAGAAGACACCGTCATGGCGATCGTCTTTTCCGGCATGTTCGCGCTGGGGCTTGTGCTGTTTACCCGCGTCGACACCGACCAGCACTTGAACCACATCCTGTTCGGCAACCTGCTTGGCATCGAACCTGCCGACCTGATCGAAATTGCCCTCGTGGCAATCGTAACGCTGGCCGTTGTGCTGGCCAAACGCCGCGATCTCGCGCTGTACTGCTTCGACCCCCTCCACGCCCGCGCCATCGGCCTCCCAGTCCAGGCTTTGCACTACGGCCTGCTGGTGCTGTTGGCGGCGACGATCGTCGCCGCGTTGAAGGCCGTCGGCATCATCCTCGTCGTGTCGATGCTGGTTGCGCCCGGCGCCATCGCCTACTTGGTCACCAATCGTTTCGACCGAATGCTGGCGATCGCTACGGTAGTCGCGGTGTTTTCGGCTGTCTCCGGGACAATCGTGAGTTATCATATCAATGGCGCAACCGGGCCGTGCATCGTGCTGATCCAGGCAGCAATCTTTATCCTGGTGCTGATCCGGGCGGAGTTCGCGCGTCTCCAAACCGGTTGATAGTGGTGCGGTTGACGGCGCAAGCGCGACCATAAACCCGTTTGACGGGCTACTGGCATCGTGTGGCACATGCGCTATCACTGCTGACTTGATGCGGGTGCAGACCGTCAGGCCGGCGGCCTCGCTAGTGGTTCCGTTGCCGTGAAGGACCCGCTTGCCCGTGACCAGTCGACCCGCAACCAGCTATCCCGTGACCAGCTTGCCCGATAACAGCCTCTCCGCGTTCGCCCAGGCCGACCAGGACAGGTTGATTGCCGTCTACCGCATTCGCTGTGACGCATCTGACATCGAAACGCGCGCCCTCGCCGTCGCGATCGAACAGAGCGTCGAGATGCCGACATCGGCCATATCCGATCCGCGGGTCGCCACCGAGGTTGTCGGCCGTGTCGAGGGCATCACGGACATCGGCGGCGGCCGGTTCGAGGCCCGCGTCGCGCTGGCCGTTGAAACGACCGGTCTCGAGCCAGGGCAGCTTCTCAACATGCTGTTCGGCAACGCCTCGATCCTCGACGACATCGAACTTGCCCGCATCGAGCTGCCCCCGGCATTGACCCGTTCATTTGCCGGGCCGCGCTTTGGCGAGGCCGGTCTCAAGGCCCGCGTCGGCGCCGCTGGCCGCGCCCTGACATGCTCGGCATTAAAACCCATTGGACTTTCGCCGATCGCCTTGGCGGGTCTCGCCAGCAAACTGGCTCGCGGCGGGCTCGACTACATCAAGGACGACCACGGCCTCGCCGACCAGATCAGCGCGCCGTTCGCCGAGCGCGTGCCTGCGGTTGCCGCCGCCGTGCGCGCCGCAACCGGCGACACGGGACATGACACGCGCTACCTTCCGAGCGTCACGGGCAACCTGGACGCATTACGCCGTCAGGTCCGCATCGCGCGGGACTGCGGCCTCGATACACTGCTGATCGCCCCGATGGTTGTCGGCCTGCCCGCATTCCACACCATCGTGCGTGAGAACGCCGATATGGCCGTCATCGCCCACCCCGCAATGGCCGGCGCAACGCGCATCGCGCCCGTTGCTCTGATCGGCACGCTGTTTCGGGCGCTTGGTGCCGACGGCATCATCTATCCCAACGTCGGCGGGCGGTTCGGCTACTCGACGGAGACCTGCCGCGCGATTGCGGCCGCCGCAGACGCTCCAATGGGCGGGCTGAAACCGTCGCTGCCGGTGCCAGCTGGCGGAATGACGCTGAAGCGTATCCCGGAAATCCTCTCGTTTTATCGCGAAAACGCCATGCTGCTGATTGGTGGCGACCTGCTCGGCGCCGGTGACCGCATGATCGAGGAGGCGCGTGCCTTCCAATCGGCCGTGGCCGACTTCGACTACCAACTCGGCATCGCCGCCGAATGACAAGCAACAGCAAAAGCAACACGCCGGACGCCGATACGACTCCAACGCCGCAGGATACGGGCGAGACCGCCTCCGCATCGGCCGCGCCCATTCGCCAATTCGACGACTACCGCTGGCAGCAGGTCGACCTGAAAGTCTACAAAGAAGACGGCCGCGACCTGTTCCGCGATGTCACGCGTCAGGTGCTGTTCTCGCGCTCAGACCTCGCCGGGGAATTGCGCTATTTCGAGGTCGCCCCGAATGGTTACACGACACTGGAACGCCATGAGCACGTCCATGCCGTGCTGATCCTGCGCGGCAGCGGTCGCGCACTCATCGGAGACACGGTCGCCGCGTTCGCGACCAACGACCTGATCACCGTACCGCCGATGATCTGGCACCAGTTCCGCGCCAGCCCGCACGAGCCGATGGGCTTCCTGTGCATGGTCGACGCGATCCGCGACAAGCCGCAGCTGCCATCGGCTGAAGACCTCGCGCGCCTCCAAGCCGACGCCGCGATCGCTGCGTTCCTGGCTGGGTACTAGCCGTCGGACTTAGGGTCAGCCCACTATGTCGATCACCCGATCGATGAGGATCCCCTCCGGCGTCACCTCGCAGCGGCAGGCGATGGCCTCGACCCCGCGCAACCGCGCGGCATGGAACGCCGCCGCGTAATCCGGGTCGATGTCACCGGCGAGCGCAAAGCGCTCACAGTCGCCGCGCTGGATCAGATAGACCATCACCGCACGATGGCCGGCATCGACCATGTCGGATAGTTCGACGAGATGCTTGGCGCCGCGTGACGTCACGCTGTCGGGAAACTCGGCAAGCCCAGGCGACCGCAGCAAGTGCACGTTCTTGATCTCGACATAGCAAATGCCGAGCTTGGTATCTTCGAGCAGCAGGTCGATGCGCGAGTTGATGCCATAGCGGACCTCGCTGCGCACGCTCGGGTAACCGACCAGCCCCGGAATTTGGCCGCTATCGATCGCCTCACGCACGATTTTGTTGGGGCTACCGGTGTTGATACCGACCATCGTGGGGCCGTCCGCAACGGGCGCGCCCGTCCCGGTCCCTCCCGTCGCCCGCAACTCGACCAACTCCAGCGTGTGGCGGTATTTTCGCGTCGGGCTGTCGTTGGTCGATAGCCAGACGGCGAGACCGGGATCGCACAGCCCCATCATCGAACCCGTGTTAGGCACCGAGACCGTGATCTCGGCGCCGCCGTCGTCGAGCACGACATCGGCCAGAAAGCGTTTGTAGCGCCGGACGAGACGCCCGCGCAGCAGTGGTGATGAAAATCGCATAGCAGCGGGGTATGGCGGCGCGCTATGTCTCCTGCAACGAAATTATAGCGCCAGCCCACCGCCGATTGCTCAGGACCGCATGACCGATACACCGCGCATCACCGCTGCAATCCTCGTCATTGGCGACGAGATCCTGTCCGGCCGCACCAAGGACCAGAACATCGGCTGGATCGCCGACCACCTGACCGCCATCGGCATCGACCTCAAAGAGGTCCGCGTCGTTGGCGACGAGGAGGCGACCGTCATCGAGGCCCTCGACGCCCTACGCGCGCGCTACACCTATGTGTTCACCACGGGCGGCATCGGCCCGACGCACGACGACATCACCGCCGACTGCGTCGCCAAGGCCTTCGGTGTCGCAATCGACGTCGACCCGCGCGCGGTTGCGCTGATGAAACCGCACTATGACAGCCGCAACGTCGAGCTGACGTCGGCAAGGCTGCGCATGGCGCGCATCCCGCACGGCGCGACTCTGGTGGAAAACAGCATATCGGCCGCGCCCGGCTTCATGATCGGCAACGTCGTGGTGATGGCTGGTGTGCCCGCGATCATGCGAGTTATGCTCGACGACGCCTCCCGCCATCTGCGTCGCGGCGCGCCGGTTCGGAGTCGTTCGATCAAGGTGGCGAGGCCCGAGGGCGACATCGCGGAACTGCTCCGCGCGCACCAGGCCGAGTACGCCGCCGTCGTGATGGGCAGCTACCCGCAGCGCGACGGGGATGGACGCCTGTGGACCGAACTCGTCCTCCGCTCGACCGACGAAACCCTGCTCGCAACTGCGGCAGACGGCCTCACCAGTAAACTCTCCGCTCAAGGAACGACGCAGAAGCCGTTGTAAAACAAAGAACTATTTTGGCGCCGAAAAATGACGTTAACCATAACTTCGAATAACGGGTTCACATTCAGACTTTGGTCTGTTTGTTAACCTTAAGGCTGCCCATGCTGCACTGCAGCAAAAGTGTGCCCGACCGGACGGTAGATGTTCGGCATCGGGTTGAGACCGATCGGCTTGCCCCTGGGCGCCTTGGCTGCGGATCGGACGTCGGACCCGGATCGTGAGGGGGCTTTTGCCACCCCGCGGGCCATAAGCCATGGAAGTCAAACCATGTCGTATCACGCGTTCAAGCGCCTCGTCGGCGCGTCCATTTTGGCTGTTTCAGCAGGGCTGGCAGCGCCCGCCGCCGTCGAAGCCAAAACACCTGGAAAAACCTACTGCTTTCTCGGCGTTTGCCACAAGGTTCTGACTCTGTCCGAAGTCTCGGCGCGCGTCGGGAAAACATCGCTGTTGAACACATCGTACTACGACCACTGCAAATCCGACCGGTACAACCCGTGCGGATTGACGTCGTTGGGCGAGGTCTTCAATGCGGGCCGCGCCGACAACGCGGCAAGCCCGATACTGCCCAACGGTACGGTGATCCTGGTGCGCAATCCCGCCAACGGGCGCTCGGCCGTACTGCGCGTCAACAACGCCGGTCCATACTGGGGCAAGCGCACGCTGGACGTATCCCGCGCTGCGGCCGACGCCTTGGCCTTCCGCAAACGCGGCGTCGCCAAGCTCGAAGTCAAGGTGCTGAAAGCGCCAAGCAAGGCCGAGGCGAGCTACAAGCGCAACCGAACCTACAGCAAGGTCTCGGGGCCGATCGGTCAGTTCTCGTCATTGACGGCAGCCGAACAGCGTTATGCGGCTGTGACCGGCACCCCAGTAGCAAGCGAGGCCCCGACCGCCGTGGCCGCGATCTATCCGCAAGGCCAAGGGAGTGTTGCTGGTTCTGGTCCAAGTTTGACCGGCATTGGCAACGGCATCGAACGGACTTGGCTGTCGAAAATGGCCACGTTCAAACCGACCAAGCGAGAAGCCAAGCAGGCCAAGGCATCGGCGGCCAAAGTGGCGCTTTTGATCGCGCCGTCGCCACGGTCCAAATCAGCGGCCTCGCAAGCACGCTGAAACAAGCGCGCTGAAATTCGGGCGGGTCTGCTTCGACGAGACAACGCGAACCTGGTGCAACTTCAACTTGGCCGCCGGTCGTGCTCTATTCTAGAGTGCGGCCAGCGGCCGAGGAAGATTGCTTGGAAGAGACCGACGCATGCCCCGTATTGATGAGACCCGGCCATTCGTCCCAGTCAGAATTGCTGTCCTGACCGTGTCCGACACGCGCGAACGCGCCAATGACAAATCCGGCGACACGCTAGCAGCGCTGATCGCCGAGGATGGCCACGTGCTCGCCGCCCGCGCCATCGTCCGCGATGACGTTGCTGATATCCAGACGGTGGTGAACGGCTGGATCGACGACCCGGCCATAGACGCCGTGATCACGACAGGCGGCACAGGTTTCACCGGCCGCGACGTAACGCCAGAGGCGCTGACGCCGCTGTTTGAAAAAACGATCGATGGATTTTCGATCGTGTTTCACATGCAGTCATATCAAAAAATCGAAACGTCCACGATTCAATCGCGAGCCTGTGCGGGCCTCACGCGCGGCACCTACATCTTTTGCGTGCCCGGCTCACCTGGCGCATGTCGCGATGCTTGGACAGGCATCCTCAAATGGCAGTTCGACAACCGTCACCGGCCCTGTAATTTTGTCGAGATCATGCCGCGCTTAGAAGAGCACCGCCGCAAGACCTGATCACCTTCGAGCAATGTGCGGGTGACCTCATCTTCGATCAGCGCGGCAAACGATGGCCCGCGTTTGCGGTCATCGCTGCGTTTTGGCGTCGGCTTGTGTGGCGGCCGTGGCATCAGTTTGAGACGGGGTTGGCTCAAGGGTCTCGCCTCTTCTTGAAAAAGGACATCTGACGAAAAGTTCGACGACCGCAAGACGACCGCCACAGATATGTCTGAATCGGGCGACTACCGCACTAGGATGATTGAACGATTCCCGTCCAGGTGTCGCAAATGAGTCACATTATGCGTCGAGGAGCCGCGCCCCTCGACGACAGGCACTGAACACGGGCCGCCGCAACGGTATCGATGCCGCGACGACATCGGCAGGTCATGTCGATGCGTAGCGGCTATCGCTCACGATTTCGGGCTCGAGTTATCGGGCTCAGGATACCGGCACGAAGGCATAGCCTTTGCCGTCGGCCTGCATCGTACCGGCGCCCGGCATTCCAAAATGGTAGCCCGTAACGATCGCCTTGTCGGCGACGGCACGGTCGAACAACTTGCGCCGGTTGGCCTCGGCAGCTGCCGGATCGGCGTCGAACATGATGTGCCAGCCAGGATTGCGAACGAACAGCGACGTCACGTTGGCGGTGTCCGACAGCACCATGAGCTGCGAAGTGCCCGAACCGAGCACGTAGGCCGTGTGCCCAGGTGTGTGGCCGAATGCCGGCAGCGCCCGGACGCCGGGTGCGATCTCGACGTCGCCTTCGACCTGGGTCACGTTCTTCCACGTCGGCAGCGTCGCCTGAATGCGCTTCGCCAAACCGTGCGCCCCTTCCGGCAGCTTGGTAAATACCGCCGGGTCGTTCCAGAATGCCATCTCGGCGCGCGGCACGACGATCTGAGCGTTGGGGTACACCTGCGCGTTGGTCTCTTTGGCCATCAACCCGAAGATGTGGTCAGGGTGGAAGTGCGTTACCGCGATGATATCGATTTTGGCAGGATCGATGCCAGCCGCTTTGAGATTGTCGCTGAACCGCCCGGCCGTCGGGGCGAGTTGCGCACCCGTGCTGGCGTCGAACATGATCGTCTTGCCGCCGGTCTTCACGATCGTCACCGTGAACGGAATGTAGACCGCATCTTTGTCCTGGCCAGCAGCCTTGAGGGCAGCTTTGGCCTCGTCGACCGAGGCGTTCTTGATGAACCCAGCATCGAGCGGCCGCTTGTTGAAGCCGTCGTAGACCATCGTCACTTCGATATCGCCAACCTTGAACGTATGGAACGGCTTGAAATCTTTCGGCTCTTTGGCCTGAGCAGCCGAGTGGAAAGCAATCGGCCCATCGAGGCCGAACATGGCCGAAGCAGCGGCAGCGCCGACCACAGCGGTCCGGCGAGAAATGGCAGTTCGAGCAATGGCAGTTCGAGCAATGGCAGTTCGAGAAATGTCAGTCGGGGAATTGTCGGTCATGTTGTCTCCAGGGAAGGGCTGTGGAATGCCAGGGCCGTTTAAGCTTGGCTCTGCGCGTCGAAACGGAAATTGGCCATGTGGGCGCAGTGCGTTCAACGCCCTTCAAGCCAATTCAATTCATAGAGGCCATCTCAAGTGACAGAAGTTTGTGTCGCTGATTTGCGCAAGCGCCGCCGCCAAGATGGCCGCATGTCCTTGGGTCCGCGCTCTGCGCCCGCGTCGCCGCTGCGCAGGGCAATCGCTGGAAGGCACACGACGTCGAGCCCGCTGATATGAACGAAGGCGCCGTTTTTGGGCGTTTCCGCCGGTCGAAAGCCGCCCAGTCGTGCGAGAGCGCTTCGTCCAATCAGCAAGCCGTCACGCTCGGTCACGGAGCGAGGCGCCCATAGGCGTCGAAAAAAACTTGCAGCTTGAGCAAACCTGCTGGCCTCTATGATCGGCAAGATAGCGGCCACGCCGTCGCCCCTGACGATGCACGACGCGATCGTGCGTTCAAAGCCGGGTTGGAGCCGAACATCGGCTGGAAGCACCAGCACCCACTGGCATCTGCCAGCCTCGAGTGCCGCATTGAGGCCTGGCCCCGTCCCGCCGGACGTCGTGATCACGTCCGCTCCGTAGCCATCGGCGATCGCGAACGTCGCGTCCGTCGATCCGCCGTCGGCGATGATCACTTCCCGGACCAATCCGTCGATCGCTGCGGGGACCAGCGCATCGAGCGTCTCGGCGAGAACGGCACCGTGGTTGTGCGTGGCGATGATAATGGAAATCATCGTGCAGCATTGCCACGGCGCAAACGGTCTCGCAATGCCCACTCTCGCAATAAAACCTGATTTGTTCTTGTTAAGTTCAGGGTGTGCTGATAGGGCATATTGGAACTCGACGGATCGGTAGGGAGCCACCGCATGACCGGGCCCATCGCAACGATAGCTGTCGAGCGCCGCCGTGGCCGCGGTGCAGCCTCGAATGCGTCCGGTCGTTACGAGGGCGAGCGTCGCGTCGAGGTTGATGATGGCTGGGATAGTTTGGCCAGCTTGGAGGCTTGCAAGACCGTCGTCACGGATGAAACATCGCGCACCATCATCTCGCGCAACGACAGCCCAGACATTTCCTTCGACCGCTCGATCAATCCCTATCGCGGCTGCGAGCACGGCTGCGTTTACTGCTACGCGAGGCCGACGCACGCCTACCTTGGACACTCGCCCGGGCTCGATTTCGAGACGCGGCTCTATGCCAAAACCAATGCGGCCGAGTTACTGGAGCGCGAGCTGGCGGCACCGGGCTACGCCGCGCAGACGATCGCGCTGGGTGCGGTGACTGACCCCTACCAGCCGATCGAGCGCCGTTATGAGATAACGCGCGCGTTGTTGAACGTGCTGTCGCGCACCAATCACCCCGTCGGACTGGTGACAAAGTCCGGCCTCGTGACGCGTGACATCGATATCCTCGCGCCCATGGCCGAGCGCGGTCTGGTCAAAGTTGCCGTGTCGATCACCACGCTCGACCCGAAACTGGCGCGCGCGATGGAACCGCGCGCTGCCACGCCCGCCAAGCGGATCGAGACGATCCGCATGCTCGCTGCCGCTGGAATTCCCGCCGTTGTGATGGTCGCGCCGATCATTCCCGGCCTGAACGATCCCGAAATCGAAGCGATTCTCGAAGCCGCCAAAGATGCCGGCGCGGTCCAGGCCGGCTACGTGACACTGCGTTTGCCACTCGAACTCAAGACCCTGTTCCGCGAATGGCTGGCGGAACATGTCCCCGAACGGGCTGACCGCATTCTCGCGCTGCTCCGCCAGATGCATGGTGGCAAAGACTACGTCGCAACATTCGGCCATCGCCAAACGGGTTCGGGGCCTTACGCGGCCATGATCGGCGCTCGTTTCAAACTGGCAGTAAAGCGCCTTGGGCTTTCCGATCGCCGTGTGCCTCTGCGAACCGGCTTGTTTCGCGCCCCCGTGCTGCAAGGCGGGCAATATGCGTTACTGTAATCCCCGAGCGCGATTGGGCAATACATGACCAAACCGAAGACCGCACCTGTTACACCGTTGGCCGAAGGCGCTGCTAAATCGGCCGCTGGCAGCCACCCGAGCCTCGATACGGGGCATTATCCGGGCCGCGCACCGTTCGATGCGTACGGCAAGGGCGGTTTCCGTTTCGCCAGTATGAGCCACCGTGGCTCGCTGATCGCGTTACCGTCGGGGATCGGGGCTTGGAGCGTGACAAAGCCTGAGGAGCTGACGCTCGCCAGCCTCGCCCGTGTGTTCGCCGAACCCCATGGCGGCGACTTCCAGTTCCTGCTGCTCGGCACAGGCGCATCGCAGGTGTTTCCACCCGCAGAGATCGTCCGCGCCTGCCTTGATGCCGGGATCGGTCTCGACGTCATGTCAACCGGCGCGGCCTGCCGGACGTACAACGTTTTGCTATCCGAAGGCCGCCCGGTCGGCGCCGCAGTGATCGCGGTCGACACATGAGCCAAGCACGCGCTTAAAACGAGCAACCCGTTTAAACCCGGGTCGGGCTTGATCGGGCGGACCGCCGATCGTAGTCGAGAGACGACCGCCTTCGCCCTCGTTGCACCGTAGAACCAAATGTGGCCCCTCAATGCCGACTGACCTGCTGAAATCATCGATTACGGCCATCGCGGCTGGGACCGTCGCAATCCTGGCCCTTCTCGCAATGAGCATCCTCGGCGGACATACCGACATGGCCGATGCGGCGGGATTGCTGTTTCGCGCCCTCCACGTATTAGCTGCGATGGTCTGGGTCGGGCTGATCGTGTTCGTCAACGTGATACAGCTGGCGGTCCTCTCTGAGGCGCCAGACGCCGACAGGAAAGCGATCCTGACCCACATCGTGCCGCGCACGGCTCGAACGGTCGGCCACGCCGCCAATGTGACGGTCGTCACCGGGCTCGTGCTGCTGGGCGCTCTTGGATACTTTTCGCGGCCGCCGCCAGATGCGCTGTGGATGTGGATCGGCACGGTTGGTGGGTTCGCCATGCTTGGTTTCGTTCACGCGCGGATTTCCCCCGCACTCCGCGTCGTCCTCGACCCGCAAATGTCCGATGCCGCTAGCAAGGCCGAGGCCCGGGAAACCGTCCGTTTCTATGCCCGTTTGAATCTGCTGCTGTCCGTTCCAGTGACGTTCGCCATGCTCGCGGCGGCCCATGGCTGATGGCGCGGGCCGTATGGTCACCATCGACGACGAAACCCGGCGCGTGGCCCGAACGTTCGCGCCGGACCTGTATTTATCGGCCCTGCTCGCCCCGCGCCGAGCGCAACCGGCACTGATCGCGCTCGCAGCCTTCGATGGCGACATTGACCGCATCATCTTGACCGTATCGGAACCAAGCCTCGCTGAAATTCGCCTGCAATGGTGGCGCGACGCGCTCAGCAACGGCCTGAATGCCAGCCCCCAAACGACCACCATCCCGGCAAACAACCCGGTTGCTTCGGGCAGCCCCGTCGCCGACGCTGTCATCGCGGCCGCTCGGGCCAACGGGCTATCCTTCGACGGCTTCGACCGCGCGCTCGATGCCCGCAGTCTCGACCTTTACGCCGACCCGCTTCCAGGAGAAGCCGCGCTCGAAGCGTGGATCGATGCGACTGCCGGTCACGCGCTCCGCGCAAGCGCCCGGATTCTCGACGACGCAGCCGCTGCGGCCGGTCCCGCGCAGGCGTTGATTGCCGCTTCGGCGTCTGCAATCGGACGCACGCGGCTACTTTGCGCGACGGCGGCGCTGCTTGCCCGTGGACGCCCCCCGTTCCCGTCCCCGTTCCCAACCCCGGCACCCTCCGCCATCCTTGGCGCAGATCCAGAGACCGGCGAAGCGCTACGAGCCATGGTGAAGCGTCATGCGACAGAGGTCCGCGACAAATATGATACCGCAAAGCAGCACTGGCGGGCCGCGCCTGAGGCCGCCCGGCTGGCCTGCCTTCCGTTGGGCTTGGTGCCGTCGTATCTCACAGCGGTCACGGCACCCGGTCACGATCCGCGCCGGTCGATCGCCGTGATTTCGCCACTAACCCGCGTTTGGCGGCTGTGGCGTGCCCGGCGGCTTGGACTGGTGTGAATAATCCACCACGTCCGTGCGATTTCGAGAGAGGTTCTGGATGATCCGTGAAGAGACCAAGCGCCGCCATGCACTGGCGTCGGTAGCGATCGTCCTCGCCGCTGTGACGGGCCCATCACGCCCCGCTGCAGCCGCGCCCGACCCCAGCTCGACTGCACGGTCCGTCCAGCCCGCCATCAGCTGGCGCGTCGAAAACCCCTTCCGGTTCTTCGGCGATCCCGCCGATACCGAAACCCATCGCGCGACATGGCTTGCTTTGAGCCCGGAGGAGCGCCGTAGCCCGATCCTTTCTGCGGAACGCCTGCTTGGAGCCCGCACAGAAGAGGGCTGGGCGGCGCCGATGTATCGCAAGACGTGCTGGGATTGGACCCGCAACCGCTACGTGTGCCCCAAGAGCGAGACGCCATACGCCGAGCCCGCAAACCATACGGTCATCGCCGCGCTCGAGGGATTTGGCGACGCCCCCGCAACGATCGAGTGCACCTGGACGGCGAAACCACGCGGCGACGGCCGGACGCAAAAGGCCGTGCAGTCGTGTGCCGAGCCAGTGAAATTCGACATTCCTTATCCCGACGGGGCGCAAGTCGAGGTCGATTTCGGCGGCGGCGAACCGGCGATTGCAAACATCAAGGTCAAGGACCTGTTCATCGTCGGCATGGGCGATAGCTTCGGATCGGGTGAGGGCAACCCCGACATCCCGGTTCGCTTTTCGCGAGAGCGCGTCGCCGACTACGGCAAGCCGGGCAAAAACGGCAATGATTTGGCCGGGCTACCCGTTCGCATCGGGTCATGGCGAACGATTGGCGACAGCGACTTCATCGACGAGAACGCACGCTGGCTCGACCAGGCCTGCCACCGCTCACTCTATTCCCATCAGCTCCGTGTCGCGCTGCAACTTGCGATCGAGGACCCCCATCGGGCCGTGACGTTCGCCAGTGTTGCGTGTTCGGGCGCCGAGGTCGTGGCCGGATTGTTCCTGCGCTACAAGGGCAACGAGTGGGTGCCGCGGCCACCCGAATTGTCGCAGGTCTCCGCAATCGCCGAGGTCCAATGCGGCGATCGTGAAGCGCCGATGCAAGACCTGCCGGAAGCCTATCATATCGACGGCCGTATTCCGGAATTGCAAGGCGGCCTCGTCTTGCGCAAATGCGACCGTGTCAACGCGCGCAAGATTGACCTGTTGCTGGTGTCCATTGGCGGCAACGACATCGGCTTTGCCCGCCTCGTCGCCAATGCGGTCCTTGCCGACCAGTCCCTTCTCAAAAGCCTCGGGGGCTGGATCGGTCAGGTCTATGAGCCCCGCGATGCACGCGCGCGGTTCTCCAACGTCGAAGCCCGCTATAAATCGCTCAAGCGCGCGAGCCACAACATCCTCCACATTCCCTGGAATGAGAGCGACCGCGTGATCTTGACCGCCTATCCCGGCATGTCGCTGTTGGATAACGGCCGCAACGTCTGCCCGGACGGACAAGCAGGCATGGAGGTGTTCCCCGACTTCCGGCTGTCTGAGGCCAAGGCTCGCGAAAGCGAGAAGGTCGCCGATGCGCTGAACGGTCTGATGAAAAAAGCAGCAACGGGTTACGGCTGGACATTTGCCGACGCCCACCGTCCGAAATTTATCGGCCGGGGTCTGTGTGCGGGTTACACTGACAACGCGCTCTCTCTGGCTGACGATCTGCGCATTCCGCGTAAAGTCGATGGCGCGTGGGTTCCGTTCAATCCGGCAGACTTCAAGGCTTATGCGCCGCGGCAGCGCTGGTTCCGGACACCCAATGACGCCTTCATGACTGGAAATTTCCACGTTTCGGCAGGCGTCATGCAGCGTGCGCTGAAGCTCGAGGCCGTTAGCTTCATTCAGGTTATGCTGGCAGCAACCTACTCTGGCGCGTTCCACCCGACGGCCGAGGGCCATGCGGCCATCGCCGATGCCGCCGCAGACAAGGCGCGCAAGATCCTCGAGAAGTACGCGCGGATCGGAGACCGCCAGCAGGAGTAGATGTCGTCTAGCGAGAGGGTCGGCCGGCGTTGTCCGCGCCAGACCCAAAGATGTTACCTAACCGGTGGTGGCACCGGCCCGCAGCGTGCCAGGGCGGGCTCCGCTGGCGGTCGCGACCACGTGTACGTCTCACCAAGCAACTTGATGCCGAGATAACCGGTCACAGAAAGGCGGTTGGGTGGCTTGATGCTGACGGCGAGATCGTACGTCTCGCCGTTCTCGGGGTCGTAAATCCATCCCTTGTCCCACGAGCCGTCCTTCTGCTGCACGAGATTGCCGATGACTTGTAGCCCACATACCGGTTGCGTGCGCTTTGATGTCTCAGGATTGTTGTCATCTACAATTGGTTTGCCCTTGGCATCGAGTGGCTGGTCGAGCCAAACAATCGTCCCGCAAAGTTTATTGCCGCACGGCGAAATTTCGACCGCTCCTTTCCCGGTGTGGTCGATCCACAGTCCGGCTTCGGCAATAGCGGGGGCGGCGGCTGCTGGACCGGGAGGGGCGGTAGCGGCTTTGGCCGGTTTGCCACTTTGAGCCGAAGCTGCGCTCCCGAGGCAGGCCGAAAAAGCGGTGACGGCCACAAGCGTCACGCAGAAAGACAAATTTGAGTTCGGCACGTCCACCACCTTTGGAATCTTGACGGCGCTAGAGCCTTATGAGCCCGTCTAGCATGCGGTTGGGCAGAATTGTGGACGACAAAATGGTATAGTTCGGCGGCATTAATGTCCCGCAACCCAGTTGGATCGCTAACCCTTGGCATCCCGCCGCATGGTCGGCATTTGCTTCCCATTTGCTTCCCGCATTTGCAATTTTCGCACCGCGACATCATCTCGCCTCATGGAGAGCTTCCCTACCGGTTGTTGCCGGGCTAACACAGGGGCTCGCCCCGGGTGGCCTTGGCTCAACCCGGCCCGACCCGTTTCCCAAAGACCCTGCGAGTGGCCGGCTTCAGCTCGAAGGGTGGCAATCTCCCACCCCTGGACCAACCAATGATCCTGACGCTGGCGTTCCGAAATTTGTGCCACGACCGGATCCGACTTGCCGTCACGCTGATCGGTATCTTGTTCTCGGTCGTCCTCGTGGCCGTGCAACTCGGCCTCTACATCGGATCGAGCCGCGACATCACCGCGCTTATCGACAATTCAAAGGGCGAACTTTGGGTTACCGCGTACGGCTCCAAGTCGTTTGAAGACGGTGGGACATTGTTGACCAACAAGGAACGGCATCAGGCGATGGTAACGCCCGGCGTCAAATCGGTCGCACCAGTGCTGTCCACATTCGCAGAGTGGCTCAAGCCCGGTGGTGGCTCTACGCGTGTCGTTCTGGTTGGCGCCGACGTCGAGGATGGTGGCTTGTCACCGTTCAACGTCATCGAAGGCACATGGGAAGATATCAAGGCTCCGGGCGGCATCGCCGTCGATACGACCTACCTCGCCGAACTCGGCATCACCGGCATGAACAGCACGGCGCAGATCCAGGAGACCCGCGTACGGATTCGCGCGCTGACCAGCGGCATCAGGTCGTTTACCCAATCGCCCTACGTCTTTGCCCCCATCGATCGCGCGCGCGCACTCGTCGGCGCCCCTGAACAGACGACGTCGTTCCATCTCGTCAAGCTGGAAGAGGGCGCCGACATCAAAGAGGTCCAGGCGGCCTTGGCCCCGAAAGTTGCTCCCGCCGAAGTCCTCACGCGGGAAGAAATGCTGAACCGCAGCCTGACGCAGTGGTTGTTCAACACCGGCGCTGGCGCCGCCCTCATCGGTGGTGCCCTACTGGGCACGCTCGTGGGCACCGTGATCGTCGCCCAAACGCTGTACTCGAGCACCAAAGACCACATCAACGAGTTCGCGACATTGCGCGCGCTCGGCTCATCGTCGGGCTATATTTACCAGGTCATCCTCGCGCAGGCCGCGATGAGTGCGGGCCTCGGCTACCTGCTCGGCATGGCGATTGCGCTACTGATCGTCTATGCCTCCAAAGGAAGTGCGTTGCCGATCCTCATGACGCCGGGGCTGGCGTTGGGGCTGCTGGCGCTGACGATTTCGATGTGCGCGATTTCGGCAGTATCCGCGATCTTCAAGGTCACGAAGATTGATCCCGTGACGGTGTTTACGCGATGAGCACAACCCCCGTTCTCGAAGCGCCGGTTCTTGAAGCCCGCGGCATCGTCAAGGAACTCGGTCAAGGCGCCGGAAAGATCACCGCTGTCAAGGGCGTCAACCTCAGCATGAGGCCCGGCGAACTCGCTTTGCTGATGGGGCCTTCGGGTTCGGGCAAGACCACGCTGATCTCGATCCTCGGCTGCATCTTGTCGCCCACCGCCGGCACGGTTTCTGTCGCCGGAACGCAGACTGCCGGGCTGTCACCCGACGCCCTCGCCAAGCTCCGCCGGACGCACATCGGCTACATCTTCCAGTCCTACAACTTGTTTCCGACGCTGACGGCGCTCGAAAACGTCCGCATCGCCCTCGATGTGGCCGGCGTTACGGGATTGGCCGCAATCTCGCGCGCCAAAGCCGCACTGGAGAGCGTCGGGCTCGCCAACAAGTTGAACAGCTATCCCGCCAATCTCAGCGGTGGCGAAAAACAACGCGTCGCCGTTGCCCGCGCGATTTGTACAGAACCCTCCATCGTGCTCGCCGACGAGCCGACGGCAGCGCTCGATAGCGTCAACGGACACGGCGTTATGCGGCTCCTGGCCGAGATCGCGCGGCAGCAGAACCGCTCGATCCTCGTCGTGACACACGATCCACGGACGATCGCCTACGCCGACCGCGTCATCCACATCGAAGACGGCCGTATCGTCAGCGAGGAGCACCGCGAGCGGGTCACAACGAACCAGGTACCCGCAGATGTCGTCCAGCTGCACGACGTCGCGGCCGACCGTAACGGCAAACGCCGGCGCAACCGCAACCGCGGACGCGCCGCACGCAGGGCGCGGTAGCACTGAACCCGCTGATGCACGACGCCTCGCTGAACGGGATTATCGCGCTGGGCAAAACGCCAGCGGTCATAAGGGCCCCGGCAGGGCCAAGCGGGCTCCACAACGCACATACAACCGGTAAACGACCATAATGCGCCGCACGAAATCGACGCTTTGTATGAGAGGTCTGAACAGATGCTTGGCTTGAATTCGACATCGCTTTTTGCCCTTGCTGCGGCGGCCGTTGTTGCCGCGGCGTTGCTGACGAGCCCGGCGCAAACTCAGTCGCCCGCGACCGCACCGCCGGCCACATCGACCCAGGCAGCCCCGACGGCAGCCAGCTCGGGAACAGCCGAAACTGCGCCAGGAGCCACGGCCAAACCGCAGTGGATTGCCTCGGCGACCGGCCGCGTGGAGCCGCGCAACGGCAACCTGACCATCTCGACGCCGGTCGCAGGACGCACCGCCGATGTCGCGGTTTCGGCTAACGACGTGGTCCGGGCTGGCGATCTTCTGGTTCGCCTCGAAGACGAAGATCAGCTGATCCGTGCAGCCGCAGCCAAGATCGACGTCCAGGTCCGGGAGCGCGAGCGCGACGAGGAGCCGGTCCGGGGCTTGGCGTTGGAGCGGCGGCAAGCCGAGGACTCGGTGTCCACTGCGGAGCGCACGCTGTTTCGCGCGCGGCTGGCATTCGACGCCAGAGCCCTTGCCGCGCGTGTCGCCTCGGCTCCGGCAGCCTCCAAAGACCTCGATCAGGCTCGCTTCGAGATCAATGCCGCGAAGGAGCAGCTGGCCAACAGCCGTGCCAACCTCCAGCGCGTTCAAAGCAGGGACGGAATGCCGCTTGCGACGCGCCTCGAGTCGTCGCTCGCCACGGCTCGAGCGGAATTGTCGATCGCGGAAGCCGCCGTTGAGCGTGCCCGTATCCGGGCCCCTGCCGACGGCACGATCCTCGGCGTCTACATCAAGTATGGCGAGTTGGCTTCCCCATCGCCCGAAGCGCCAATGATCGTCATGGGTGACCTATCCGGCTTGCGCGTCAAGGCAGAGGTCGAGGAGCGCGACGCACCCAAGGTCAAGGTCGGCCAACGCGTCGTGATCAAAGGCGACGCGTTCCCCGACAAAGAGTTCACCGGCATCGTCACATCGGTATCGCAGGCGATGGCCGCACCACGCATTCCCCCGCGTGGCGTCCGCCGTCCAACCGACATCGAGGTTGCCGAGGTCGTCGTCGTACTCGACGGTTTACCGCCATTGTTGACGGGCATGCGCGTCGACGTGTTTTTCAAACCCGAACAGTCGGCCACCGCCGGCACGAAGCAGCAGCCCGCAGGTGTCGGCACCACAGCCGCAACGCGCACCAGCGCGAACTGATCCAGGGCGACGAACCGAGCTGTGAAAATGAAACGGCCGCCTCGCTCACACGAGGCGGCCGTTTTTATGCTCAGCTTGCGGTAGACCTGATCGTATGCGCCCCGATCACAGATAATCAGGCGTGGTTGCGTGTCGCCGCATCGATGTTGGCGGCAAGCTCGGGCGCCATGCCGAGTTTCGCTGCGAGTTCGGCCAGGAACGCCTGCTCCGCACGGCTGTCGGGCGAGATCGCAATGCGCGCCGCCGTGTAGACCTGCACGCCCTGTTCGGCGCTGACACACGACTCGACGAGGCTGTCGATCGTCGCCGGGTTGTTGAGTTCATCGGCGAGGAATTCCTCTGCCGCCGCCTCGAAGCCCGCCTGCTTGAGATTGCCCATGATGCCGGTCATCTCGGCTTGGTCGACGCGGCCATCGGCCGAGGCCGCCGCAATCATCGCCCGGATATAGAGGATCGCCGCTTCGTTCGTGACAGAATCGGGTTCAAAACCGCTGCCGTCGGGCGCTGCCTCGGCCACCACATGGTCCAACGCGATCAGTGGCTTTCCAGCCTGATAGTTCTGGTAGGCCTTGTAAGCGAGCCCGCCGATCAGTGCGAGCGCGCCGATCTTGGCCGCCCCGGCCGCTATGCTGCGTCCCGTCTGGGTTCCAAGCACGACGGCGCCGAGACCACCGGCGGCTGCACCGGCTCCGAACTGGTTCTGGGCGATCAACGCCTTGAGCTTGGCCATCATCTCGTCCATGCCCGCCCCGCCGGTCATCCGGCCGAGCGCATCGTTCGCGCCCGTCGCAGAGCCGATCCGGCCAGCACCGTCTTTAGCCCCGGCGGTGGCCTGCCCGAGCACCTGCCCAAGAATATCCATGATGTTCCCGCCACCGAGACCCGCAGACGGGGTAGCACCGCCGGGACCAGCCTGACCGCCTGAGGCCATTGACCCACCCTGGCCGAGTGCGCGCCCAGCTTGCTCCATTTGCGCACGCATCTGGGCCATGATGTCGCCAAGTCCGCCGCCACCGCTCGCGGCTGGCGAACCGGATTGCTCGGCCATGTTCCGGCCACCTGTCGAAGGCTGCTGACCAGCACCGCCAGCGATCTGCCGCAGCAAATCGTCGAGGCCAGGGATGCCCGCAGTGCCCTGCGCGGCACGGCCACCGTCTGCTTGCGCACCGCCCTGTTGCGGCAACATTCGGCCGAGTTGGCCGAGGAGATCGTTCAGGCCGCCAGCGTCGCCAGACGTATTAGGCCGCTGTGGGGCTGCCCCGCGCACCATCATTTCGATCAGGGATTTCGCGTCGAACATTGGAGGCCTCGCCGGTCGCATGCTGAATGGGACATCGCGCTGCAGCGCGGTGGTGGGTACGCCACAGTCTACGCTGTATTCGCGGCCAAGTGCAGCGACAAGCCCTGTTTCGCTTATGTTTTCCTGACGCGCGTTTTGTTATTCAGCAGCTTGCGCGAGCGGAGGCTTCGCCGGTGCCGCGTCTTTCGCAGCCGCCCGGCCGGACGAAACTGCAGCTGTCGCCTGGGTGTGCCCTGAGGCGCTGGCCTCCGCTTCGTCGGTCGGTCCGATCACCCCTGAGAACATGCGGCCGACCAGCCATCCAAGATCGTCCATCACCGTGAAGAACGACGGCACGAAAATGAGCGACAGCGCGGTCGAAACGATGAGGCCACCGATCACCGCGATCGCCATCGGTGCGCGGAACTCGCCTCCTTCGCCAACGGCGAAGGCCGCTGGCATCATACCCGCCACCATCGCCACCGTCGTCATCACGATCGGTCGCGCTCGCTTCCGGCCCGCCTCGATCAGCGCCGTGATCCGGTCGGTACCCCGCGCGATCTCCTCGACCGCGAAGTCGACAAGAAGAATTGCGTTCTTCGTGACAATCCCCATCAGCATCAGCAAGCCGATATAAACCGGCATGCTGACCGGATTGTTGGTCACCAGCAGGCCAGCGACGACGCCGCCAAACGACAACGGCAGCGACAGCAGGATCGTAATCGGTTGAAACACGCTGCCAAACAAAAGCACGAGAACGCCGAACACGATCAGCAGGCCCGTGCCCATCGCTGTGATGAACCCGTTGGCGACCTCGTCCTGGATTTCCGCGTCGCCCGAAGCTTCGAGCGACACACCGGCTGGCAAGCCGAGCCGTTTCACGGTCTCGTTGAAGCGTTCCCTGGCATCGCCAAGTGCCAGACCTGGTGCAAGGTCGGCACCGATTTTGGCCTGACGGACCCGGGAGAAGCGGTCGATCGAGCTCGGTCCGCGGCCAAATTCGACGCTGGCGACCGCCGCCAGCGGGATCGCCTTGCCATTCTGGGCCAACACACGCAACTGTTCGATCTGGCGCAAATCCGTTCGCGCGCTGTCTTCGATCTGGACCCGGATAGGAACCAGCCGGTCGCCCGCATTGAACTTCGCGAGATTGGCTGCGACGTCGCCCAGCGTGGCAACACGGACCGTATCGGCAATGGCTTCGGGTGTGACGCCGACGGCGGCGGCATCGTCGTAGCGCGGCACGATGCGGATTTCCGGCCGATCGATCGCGCCGACCGAGGCGACGTTGCGGAAGCCGTCGATCTTTCGCAGCTCGGCCTCAAGCGTGCTGACGAAGGATGTGAGCGCGGCCCCGTCCTTCGACAGGATCGAGAAACTCAGCTTGCGTTCGCCACGTTCGTTTATGAACCAAGAGCGCGTGTCCGGCACGGTGCCGAAGATATCCGATACCAGTGCCTCAACCTCCTTTTGCGGCCGCTTCCTGTCGTTCTTGGGCACCAATTGCACGAGGAGCGTAGCCCGGCGGACTTCCTGCGTGCCGAGCGGTCCACTGCCCCCGATTACAAGGACCTGGCGCACTTCCGGCAACGCCTTAAGTGCCCGGGCCAGGCTGTCGGTGGCCGCGCGCGTATCGGCGAGCGTTGCACCTGGTGGCAACTCTGTCGAGACGACGAGGCGCGAGACGTCCTCATCGGGCATGAAGCCGGTTGGAAGGTTTGCCGTCGCCTGGATCGCGGCGGCAAAGATACCAACGCCAGCAACCAGCGTTAGAAAGCGCGACAGCCTGTTCTTGAGTGTCAGCTTCAAGATGCCAGTATACGCCCGCATGATGAAGCCGTCGGGCTTCTCCTCGTGTGGCACCGTGCGCATCAAGTAGGCCGCCATCATAGGTGTAATGAGCCGGGCAACCAGCAACGAAAATAGTACGGCAGCAGCAACCACGAGGCCGAACTGTTTGAAATATTGCCCGGCGATGCCGCCCATGAATGAAACCGGCGCAAAGATCGCGACGATCGTCAGCGTGATCGCGATCACGGCGAGCCCGATCTCGTCGGCCGCGTCCAGCGAGGCCCGATAGGCGGATTTTCCCATCCTCATATGCCGGACGATGTTCTCGATCTCGACGATGGCGTCGTCGACGAGCACGCCGGTTACGAGCGTAACGGCCAACAAGCTGACGAGGTTGAGCGAGAAGCCCATCATGCTCATCGCCCAGAATGTCGGGATCGCAGCCAGTGGAAGGGCGACCGCCGCGATGATCGTCGCGCGCAAATCGCGCAGGAACAAGAACACCACGAGCACCGCGAGCGCTGCACCTTCGAGCAGCGACAGCATCGCGCTCTCGTAATTGCCGCGCGTATACGCGACGCTGTCGTCGACCTTGCGCAAAACGATGTCGGGATACTGCGCCTGCAGTTCGGCGACCCGCTTCGTCACGCCGTCCGCGACAGTGACCTCGCTAGCGCCCTTGGCGCGGAACACCGCGAATGTGACCACCGGTTGGGTGTCGAGCGCGGCGAATGTCCGTGGCTCGCTATTGCCGTCGACGATGCGCGCGATGTCCTTGAGGCGAACGTCGCGGCCGCCGGGGATGACAATCTTGGTCTCAGCCAGCCGTTCGACCTCGCGCGCGCCAGCGAGAGTCCGGATGGTCTGCTCCTGGCCTCCGACCTCGCCGCGGCCTCCGCCCAGGTCGACATTGGTCGCGCGCACCTGTTGGTTCACCGCGCTTGCGGTAATGCCGAGTGCCAACAGCCGGTCGGGGTCGAGGATCACGCGGATTTCGCGCACGACGCCGCCCTGGCGCTCGACACGGCCGACCCCTTTCAGCCCCTGCAGCTGTCGCTTGATGACGTCATCGACATGCCAGGATAGCCCCTCCAGCGTCATGCCTGGGGAATAGGCGGCATACGAAACGAGCGATTGTCCTTCGACGTCGATGCGTTGAATGATCGGCTCGTCGATGTTGCGAGGCAGGTCGGTCCGGATCTTTGCTATAGCATCGCGGACGTCGTTGAGCGCGCGGTCCTGGTTGACCTCGAGCCGGAATTCGATGGCGGTTGCCGAGGCGCCGTCGGTCAGCGTGGACACCAGTTTCTTGACGCCGGTGATGTTGGCGAGCGCGTCTTCGACTTGCTTCGTGACTTGCGTCTCAAGTTCGGCGGGTGCCGCGCCCGACTGGGTAATCGTGACCGAGATGACCGGGACGTCAATGTTGGGAAACCGCGTCACCGGCAGCGAGCGAAAGCTCATGATCCCGAGCAGCATCAGGACGGCGAACAGCACGATGGACGGCACCGGCTTGCGGATCGACCAGCCGGAAATATTGGTTGTCGTGCTCATTTGATCCTCAAGGGGCCGCGGTGCTGAGTGTGGTCGGCGAAGTGATTGGCCGGACGGCGTCGCCATCGCGCAGGAAGCTTCCCGACTTGGCAACGACAACGTCGCCTTCGGTAATCCCGTCCTTGATTTCGACAAGTTGCTGCGAGCTGAGCCCGATCGTGACGAGTCGTGTCTCGACGCGATCGTCCTTTACAAGTTGTACAGTGGCGCCGTTGGCACCGAAAACGACGGCCGATGTCGGCAGCCCGATGCCTCGGCTGCGGCCAGTTTCGATCGTGCCGCGTCCGAACGCGCCGAGCTTGAACGCCGAGCTGGCACCAAGGCTGATCCTTGCCTTGCCGATCCGCGTCGTTCGATCGACCTCGCTCGATACGAGACGCACCGTCCCGCGCGCCTCGCCCATGCCTGTAATGGTGACCGTTGCCGGTTGCCCGTCCTTGATGCGGCCGACATCCCGTTCTGCAATCTCGGCGTCGAGTTCGATTTCGCCATTGGCGACGACGCGGAACAACGGGTCGCCCGCTGCGCTCGCAACGGCACCGACCCGCGCCGTTCGCCGACTGACCGTGCCGTCGACGGGCGAGCGGATCTCGGACCGTTCGCGCCGCCAGACGATCTCCCGCCGGGCAGCTTCGATCGCGGCTTTGTCGGCCTCGGCACTGAGCAAGCTTTCGCGAGCCGAATTGAGCCTCGCGGCGGACGTTTTGGCAGCAGCTTCCCGTTGGTCGAATACCGCTTCCGAAATCGTTCCGGACTGCTTCAACGGGCGGGCGCGGTCGAACGCCTGATCCGCCTCTTTTTCGGCCGCCTCGGCTTGAACGATTGCGCTTCGGGCAACTGCGATAGCCGCACTCGCGCGCGCAATGTTGGCATCGCTTTGGGCCAAAGCTGCGTCGAGTGTGGCATTGGCCAGCCGGGCGAGTACCTGCCCCTTTTTGATTGTGTCGCCCTCTTCGGCCGCGAGCTCGACAATCCGAAAGCCCTCGATTTCAGGGGCGATCATCACCTCGTCGCGCGCGACGACCGAGCCGGTCACCAAAACCGTTTCGACGAAATCGCTAAGCGCCGCCTTCACGACAGAGACCGCAGGTGCGACCGCTGATTTGGGTTGCCCGGCCGTTCCGCTCGCGGGCTTCCCCGGCTGATGCAGCACATACCACCCCGCTGCACCTGCTGCGATAACCGCCAAAAGGATCAGGTTAGACTTCATGTTTCTTGTCCTCGGCGGGGGCGGAGTGCGGCCGGTCGGCGCCATCGAGCAATGCTGCTACGAGCGTGGCGATAACCGGGACCATGGCTTTGGTATCGAACGTGGGATCGACGGCCCGCCGCCAGAACAGGCCGTCGCCTAAAACGGCAATCGCACGCGCGATGGTGGCTGCGTCATAGCGCGGCGTGATGCGGCGATCCTCGATGGCGCGCTGGAACAGCCGCTCGAAGTCGCCCATGATCGCCTCGTCGCAGGCCCGGTAAATCGAGCCGACGGAGCCACCGCGCATCGCCTCGCAGCCGATCTCGACAACCAGCTGCTGCTTATAGCGAGGCTCCTCGACCTTATAATGCTCGCCTAGTTTGGCGAGCGCCGCAGCAAGGTCGGGCGCCTGACCGATCGCCGCCAACTGCTCGGTCAGTTTGGCCCGATCCCGCTCGGTGATCCCGGCGATAAGGTCTTCCTTGGATGCAAAATAGACGTAGAGAGCGCCGAGGCTGACGCAGGCCTGCCGCGCAACGTCCTGCATTGTCGTGCGGTGAAATCCCCCGGCGGCGAACGCGAGTTCGGCAGCGTCGAGGATGTGTTGCTGGCGGGCGAACTGTGTGTCGGGCTTGAGTTTGGGCACTGTCGGTTTCAGTCGGGTGAAGGAGGCTTGTTTCAGTAGCCGATTGGTCAATCGCCGGACAAAACGATCGTTCGTTTTTTTTGGATCATAAAATTGGATAAATCAAGGCGGTCTGTTCAGGTCGATCGGGTCAAGATCGCAGCGCCTGTCAGAATTGAAACAGCACAGTTACCGAGCCGTAAGGCGAATGTCGTTCCACCTTTAGGCTTGGTAAGCTCGAACGGGTTCCCGAGCCATTGCCCGAAGACGTGGCGCGAGATCCCGAACCCGTGACATCGCTCGAAAGCCCGCCAGCGGCCGAAATTTCCCCGCCGAACCAGTCATAGCGTACGAACGCCCCGATCCGGGCGTTCCCGTAATCCGTGCCAGTGGCGATCACTTCGCCGCTCAGATCGGTGCGGTTGAACACGACCTCGGGTCCTGCCGAAATGTCGTTGTCGAGCCGCTGCCCGAGGCGGAAGCGGGCGTCGATGGTCGAGCGCGCTTGGGCGAAGCTGGCATCGAACGACGCCCACGTGACCTCCGACCAATCCAGCCAGACTTCAACGCCAGCCTTGAACCCGTGTTCGATCCGTTGCTCGACTGCTCCGAGCGACGGCACCTCGAATTGGCGTGCCAGGACAGACCAGCCGGCAAACGCTTTGAGCGTGTAGTCGTCGACACCGAACTGATATCCGACCATCAGGTCGGTTACGGACTTGCTCACCTTCACCGCTGTCGCGGCATCGTATCGATACGAGTAGCCACCGACACCTTGAGCAGCCCGCAAACGGAAGCCGTCGGCATGGATATCCCCCCACACGGCGGCAGTCACTCCAGAGTAGGCAAACCACGTCCGCGACGTCACATCAGTACCGGCCCAGGCTTCGAACGCGCCAACCCGGTCGATATCCTCGAAGGCATCGAATTCGGCTGCGGTTGCCGGGAAGGCGAAACCCACGGCGAGGCTAGCGGCGATACCGCTAAATCGGACGGCCGGAGGAAGGTGGCCCGGCGCGGACCACGACCGGCGCGGCCAACCGACGGCGCGGCTCACGACCAAGCCGACCGCCCGGCAAATTGTTGTGATGCGCCCCCACATCAGACCACCCAAACGCAACACACGACAAATCGCCGACACGTGAAATGGCTGAGGCCGTTGCCCGCCTGACCCGAAGACAACACGATGCCGCAGTATCAGGGAAGTTGTACTCAGAAAATTGAGGAACGGCTAGAGATGCAATAAATAGTTCAAATTCAGTATGTTGCGTGATCCAAGAATTGATCTGTACTCACCCAGTCGATTTGCGCAGGGCAGGCGTGCGTTTTCGCGCATTGGCAATATATTGCGCAAGAACCTACCATTACAGGTAGTCGCGAGTCCGTTGGCTGCACGCCATCATCGCGTGGAAACGTTGTTCGGATGAGGATGCAATGTACCAAAACCCCTTGCAAAAACCCGTCGTAATGTGGCCGTCTCCGGCTGTCGCCGGAGACGCGTGGATCAAGGCCGTTGGCCGGATGCAAGTCGAGTTCGTCGCATTGGCGACGCGCCGAATGATGGCGGCGCTCGAATTTCCGCAGGTTGTTGCCCAGTGCAAGTCCCCCATGGACGCCGTCGCCGAGCAGGTTCGTTACTGGCAGACCGCACAGCGGCAGTATCTCCAATCCCTGGAGCGCATGGGGACGGCCTACGCCGATGTGGCGGCTAATCCTGCGAATGGCCGCCATGACGCCGCGGCAGTCGACGTTGCGCGCTCGTCTCCAATTGCCACAGCCAAGCCGCATGTGGTGCCGAAGTCGGTCGACAATGATGCCGTCGGCCGGTCCAATCCCCCCACGCGGCCGATGAAGTTGGAGCTCGCCAAATCCGACGTCGCCAAATCCGACAAGTCCGACTTGGCGGTAACAGAATCGGCCAAGTCGGATGCGGGTCGGCTCGACGCCGAAGCCGAAGTCGTCGCGTGGCTTTACAAGAAGTCTGCCTGACGACCCGCCGATGCCGGGCAGCACGGTCTGGTCACTCGCGTCACATCTGGCCACTCCTGCGAGAGGCCAGAATACCAGCTTTTATTTCAGCGCCGCCAAAGCTTCCGAAAATCCTTTGAGCGATATCGGGATGCCGATGCCGGCTTCTTCCGTTTGGAAGATGACGAACACTGCGGTCTTGCCCTTCGACATGCGCTCGACCAGCGTGTCTTCCGCCACGACCTGCGCATAACAGGCAAAGTTTTGACAGCGCAGGAACGGCGCGTGCCCGACATCTTTTTCATCGATTTTGAGGCCGAGCCCCGGTGGCAGCAGGATGCCGACCGGCGCAAACACGCGTAACACGCGCGTTCCGTTGGAAAACCGTTGGAAGTAGACGGTCAGCCCAACGTTGTTGCGATCTTCAGCCGTGACGCTTTGAACCAGGGCGCAGACCTCGCCTTTTGCCCCTGGCGGTGGGTCCTTGCACACAATCTGCCAGTCGCCGTGTTGGCCTTTCACGGTTCCTTCCTCCGCCGCGTTTGCATCCGACGCGCAGATGGAAAAAGCCGCGATCAGAACGGCTGCGAAAACTTGGAAAGATGAAGCGAAACAATGCAGTGAGAGCCCGCATCCACCCCGTAGTCCACCCGATCGTCTGCCGACTGCGATCACATCTGCCTCGCTAGATTAGCCCCACGCGCGGATCCGCTATGGTGTTCTTGATCGAAGGTGTCTAACCGACAACGCGGCCGAATTCCGACATCGGCGTGTCGCAGTATTCTGAGCTTTCAAAGGCGGTGTAGGCTGTGTCAGAGGAAGATGCGAAATCGCGAGATTATGTCGCACAAATCCAACATCGGTAGCGCTTGTTCGGCAACAGCCGATGGTGTTGCTGTCAGATGGATAGCAAATTGCCTATGTATTGTGCTGTAGATCCTGTGGCTCTCCGCCCGGTTGCAGGGCATCACATCGGCGAACAAAATGTGGCTGGCGCCTACCTGCGCTGCCCAAACGAGGGAAACGCGCATGACGAGTTGGCAAACCGCCGCCAAGTACGCCGCCGGAAAGCTCCTGAACGCTGGGCTCGTGGCGCTGTTGATCACAGGTCTTGCCGGTGCGGCGCTGGCGATCGGCCAGCCTGAGCCGATGCAAATGGGCCTGTCGAAACCTGCCACCGAAGTGATGCAGAAGACGCTCGAGTTCTACGACCTGACCAACGCCATCATCATCGCCATCGTGGTGTTCGTGCTGGGCCTCATGGTCTACGTGGTCGTCCGGTTCAACGAAACGGCCAATCCCGTGCCATCGAAGAACACGCACCACGTCGGACTAGAGGTCGCCTGGACGATCGTCCCGATCGCGATCCTTCTGGTGATCGCAATCCCGTCCTTCAAGCTCCTGTATCTCCAGTACAACTACCCCAAGCCAGACCTCACGATCAAAGCGATCGGCAACGCTTGGTATTGGGAGCACGAATATCTCGACCACAAAGGCATTTCGATCACCTCCAACATGGTGACCGACGAAGACGTGATCAAAGCCGCGATCGGCGACAAGGAATTCAGCGCAAAATACGGCACGCTGGAAGATGGCAGCCTCGCAAAAATAGCCGCGTTGCAGGCGGCCTCCAAGCCGCTTTGGGAAAAGCTGAAGCAGCCGCGTCAGCTGGCCGTCGATAACGACATCGCCGTGCCCGTCAACAAGGTCGTCCACCTCTTGGTGACATCCAACGACGTCATCCATTCCTGGACCATTCCAGCGTTCGGCTCGAAGATGCAGGCGGTCCCAGGCCGCGTCCACGCAACGTGGTTCAAGCCAACAGTCATCGGCTCCTACTGGGGTCAGTGCTCGGTATTGTGCGGCAAAAACCATTCCAGCATGCCGATCGGCGTGAAGGTTGTCAGTGAGCAGGCCTTCAACGATTGGGTCGCCGCGCTCAAGGCGAAGGACGGGAAGAAGGCGAAAGCGATCCTGCAGGCCGATCTCGACCGCCACCCGTCGCAAAACAAACTCGCGCAGGTCCAGTAACGGTTACGCCTTCCGCTGAAGTTAGCCGCACGCAAGAGGCTAGGGCCTAGGTCACGATGGCCAGACCCGATCACAATTGAAGTCACAATCGTTCCGCCATGGGGTCCAATATGGGCAGCTATTCGAAAACGGCAGAGCATGATCACGAGGATCACGCGCCGTCATTCTTCACGCGATGGTTTTTGTCGACGAACCACAAAGACATCGGCACGCTTTATCTGCTGTTCGCCATGTTTGCGGGTGTGATCGGCAGCGCGCTGTCTGTCGCTATGCGTATGGAACTTCAGGAGCCGGGCCTTCAATACTTCGCCAATCCCGGCGTCTACAACGTGTTCGTCACCGGCCACGGCCTCATCATGGTGTTCTTCATGGTCATGCCGGCCATGATCGGCGGGTTCGGCAACTGGTTCGTGCCGCTGATGATCGGCTCGCCGGACATGGCGTTCCCGCGCATGAACAATATTTCGTTCTGGCTTCTGGTAACAGCCTTCATCCTGCTTCTGATTTCGCTGTTTGTGCCCGGAGCTGCTGGTACGGACGGTGTCGGCACAGGCTGGATCGTCCTCGCGCCCCTATCGAGCAAGATCGGTCACCCTGGCCCGTCCGTCGACTTCGCGATCCTGTCGCTTCACGTGGCCGGCGCATCGTCGATCCTCGGCGCGATCAACTTCATCACGACGATTTTCAACATGCGCGCGCCGGGCATGACCCTGCACAAGATGCCGCTGTTCGTGTGGTCGGTACTTGTCACCGCGTTCCTGCTGTTGCTGTCGCTGCCAGTGCTGGCTGGCGCCATCACGATGCTGCTGACCGATCGCAACTTTGGAACCACGTTCTACGACGCGGCCGGTGGCGGCGACCCCTTGCTCTATCAGCATCTCTTCTGGTTCTTCGGTCACCCTGAAGTTTACATTCTGATCCTGCCGGGCTTCGGCATGATCAGCCACATCATCTCGACGTTCTCCAAGAAGCCAGTGTTCGGCTATCTCGGCATGGCCTACGCCATGGTCGCGATTGGCGTGGTCGGATTTGTCGTGTGGGCCCACCACATGTACACAGCTGGCATCAGCGTCGACACGCAGGCCTACTTCGTTTTCGCGACGATGGTCATCGCAGTGCCGACCGGCGTGAAGATCTTCTCCTGGATCGCCACGATGTGGGGCGGCTCGATCTCGTTCCGCCTGCCCATGATGTGGGCGTTGGGCTTCATCTTCCTGTTCACCGTCGGCGGTGTCACAGGCGTGATGCTCGCAAATGCCGGCGTCGACCGCTCGCTGCACAACACGTACTACGTCGTCGCGCACTTCCACTATGTGCTGTCGCTCGGCGCAGTATTCGCCATCTTTGCCGGCTGGTACTATTGGTTCCCCAAGATGTTCGGCTACATGTACGCGCCATTCTGGGGTCACCTCCACTTCTGGCTGACGTTCGTTGGCGCCAACATCCTGTTCTTCCCGCAGCACTTCTTGGGCCTTGCAGGTATGCCGCGCCATTATGCGGACTACCCCGACGCGTTCGCGTTCTGGAACCGGATCTCGTCATACGGTGCCTACATCACGACACTCGGTACGCTGGTCTTCTTCATCGGCATGGCCGTCGCCTTGGTCCGCCGCGAAAAAGCATCAGCCAACCCATGGGGCGTAGGCGCAACGACGTTGGAATGGACGCTGTCCTCACCGCCGCCGTTCCACTCGTTCAACAAGTTGCCGCGCATCACCGGCGATGATCATCACTGATCACGAAACCAGACGCGGCTGACATTGACAGCCGCGTCTGACCGTCCAAACCCCCGCACGTTGTTTGTGCGCACTCCGACTGACAAAAGGACGACCTTGAATGGCCGAAGCCGGCATCGATACGGTCACCACAGAGACGTTGCCGCCGGTAACCGTGCGGGTCACGCCCAACGGCGCGTCCGTCTACGACTTCTTCCAGTTGATGAAGCCCCGCGTCATGTCGCTTGTCATCCTGACGGCAATGACCGGGATGGTGCTCGCTCCTGGCTCGATCCATCCGTTGATGGCATTCATTGCCATCCTCGCGATCTCGGTCGGCGCCGGCGCGTCTGGCGCGCTCAACATGTGGTACGACGCCGACATCGACGCTCAAATGCAGCGCACGACCTCGCGGCCGATCCCGCGCGGCAAGATCAGTCCCGAAGATGCTCTCGCATTCGGCTCGTTCCTGTCGTTTGCCTCTGTGCTGACGCTGGGGCTCCTCGTCAACGTCGTCGCTGGCGCCCTTCTCGCTCTGACCATCGGATTCTACCTATTCGTCTACACCATGTGGCTAAAGCGGCGGACCGCCCAAAACATCGTGATTGGCGGAGCCGCAGGTGCTTTCCCACCCATGATCGGCTGGGCAGCCGTCACTGGTGGCGTCTCCATCGAAAGCGCGCTGCTGTTCGCAATCATCTTTATCTGGACGCCACCACACTTCTGGGCGCTCGCGCTTTATCGTTGCCGCGATTACGAGAAGGTCGGCGTACCGATGCTTCCCGTCGTGGCCGGACCGACCGAAACGCGTCGGCAGATCGTGCTGTACTCGTTCCTTTTGGTCCCGCTTGGCATTGCGCCATACGCCCTTGGCATGGGTAGCCTCGCCTATCTGGCAGCCTCGACCATCCTCGGCGCCCTGTTCCTCCGATATGCCCTTGACGTTCGCCGGATTACCGAAGGTCGCGAGGCTGACGCGGCAGCGAAAAAGCTGTTTGCTTTCTCGATTCTCTATCTCTTTGCTCTGTTTGGCCTATTGCTCGTCGAGGGTATCATCCGACGGGTGATGGCATGACTGCGGTCAAGGACGCGCCCGAAACACCGGCAGCTGTTCCGGCGGCGCCCGCGACCGCTCCAGAGCCTGCAAGCTCGACGAATACCGAGCCAGAATTCGTTGAACTCAGCCCCGAAGCGAAGGCGCGCCAGAACCGGCGGTCGATCGCGGTTGCCCTTGCTCTTGGGTTCCTCGTGGTACTGTTTTATGCAGCGACCATGGTTCGTCTTGGCGGCAATGTCTTAAACAGGGCCATGTGATGATCAACATCGATCCAAACGCGCCGCAGCCGACACCATCGGCGCCACGCGACTACGACTCCAAACGCGCGATGCGGATTGCGATAATGGTATCGGTGATGCCAGTCGTGATGCTGGCCCTGGCCTTCGCATCCGTGCCGCTCTACCGAGTCTTCTGCCAATTGACGGGTTACGGCGGCACGACGCAGCGGGCGATCGCGCCTTCACAAACCGTTCTCGACCGGCCGGTGGAAGTTCTGTTCGATGCCAACGTGCGCAATGGCCTCAAATGGAAGTTCGAGCCGGTCCAACAGAGCATACAACTCAAGCTCGGCGAGAACGCGCTAGCGTTTTATCGTGCGACCAACTTTGGCGACAAGCCGCTGACCGGCACGGCGGCTTTCAATGTCGACCCCCCGGCCGCCGGTATCCACTTCCAAAAAATCGCGTGCTTCTGCTTCCAGGAGCAAACGCTGCAGCCGGGCGAAAGCGTCGAGATGCCGTTGACGTTCTACGTCGACCCGAACCTCGCGACCGACAAAGACGCCGCCCACATCGGGCGGATCATTTTGTCCTACACCTTTTATCCGACCGAGCCGACCAAGCCGACGACGGCTGCTGCCGTGTCGCCGCCGCCATCCGAAAAACGTGGGATTTGACGCGTACGCCAGATTTTAGCGGCTGCTGAGGCGCCAGAGGGAGCGAGTGAGATCGATGGGAAATACACACACTAAGCCCGAACATGACTACCACCTCGTCGATCCGAGCCCATGGCCGTTGCTCGCCTCATTCGGCGCTCTGGTCATGGCAGTCGGCGCCGTCTGCTGGATGCGCAGCGCCCAAGGCGAAGTGCTGTTTGGCGTCAACGGGCCTTGGCTGTTCATCGTCGGTACGATGTCGGTTGTGGCGTGCGCATTCTTCTGGTGGCGCGATGTCATCCGCGAATCGCACAAGGGTGACCACACGCCCGTCGTGCAGATCCACCTGCGCTACGGCATGATCCTGTTCATCGCCTCCGAGGTCATGTTCTTCGTGGCGTGGTTCTGGGCCTACTTCGACGCTTCGCTCTACCCGGCAGGAGTTCAGATCCTGCAGAACAATACCGCGCAAATCGGACTGGTTCAGCGCAACGAAGTGCTGGGTGGCCAGTGGCCGCCGGTGCCGAACGAAGCGTTCAAGCACACGTTCAGCCCGTGGGGACTTCCGCTCGTCAACACGCTGATCCTGCTGCTGTCTGGCGTGACCGTTACGTGGGCGCACCATGCGATCCTGAAGGACGACCGTCGCGGACTGATCGCCGGCCTCGCCCTCACCGTGCTTCTCGGCGCGCTGTTCTCGTACTTCCAATATGTCGAGTACGGCCATGCCGCGTTCAATTACTCGGGCCACATCTATGGCGCGACGTTCTTCATGGCGACCGGGTTCCACGGCGCCCACGTGTTGATCGGCACCATCTTCCTCGCGGTCTGCTTGTTCCGCGCGATGTCGGGTGACTTCACCAAGGAAAAACACTTCGGCTTTGAAGCCGCAGCCTGGTATTGGCACTTCGTCGATGTGGTGTGGTTGTTCTTGTTCGCCTGCATTTACGTCTGGGGTGCCGGCAAAGCTGTTGCTGGGCACTGAAGACGCGTCGGTGACAAACGCGGATGCACGTTCAACGGGGTGGCCTCAGGTCACCCCGTTGCTATTTGATGGTGTGCGATCCGGCACCCGTGGAGCAGACCGGCCGATGAGCGTCGACAATCCGATCCTGAACGGCGTCGCGGCGCGCTGCCCCAAATGCGGGCAAGGCCCTTTGTTCCATCAGTTCCTGACGGTTCGGCCATCTTGTGCAAAGTGTGGCCTGAGTTTCGCTTTTGCCGACACCGGCGACGGGCCAGCCGTGTTTGCTATCATGCTGATCGGTGCGTTGACACTCGGTGGCGCTCTGTTCGTCGAGTTCCGCTACGAGCCGCCGGTCTGGCTTCACGTCGTACTGTGGGGCGTCTTGATACCTCTGCTTTCGATCGCCGCGCTGCGGGTGCTGAAAGGCATCCTGATCAACCTACAGTTCGTCAACAAAGCCGCCGAAGGGCGCCTCGACGACCGCTGACCGACCGTCCCGTGACCCGAGTGTGCAACATGGCGCCAATCTCATCGACCCGTGTCTCATCGAACCGTGGGCTCTTGCTCCCGACCACATTTGCGTTGGCCGCCCTTGCCGTGCTGATCGGGCTTGGCACCTGGCAACTCAATCGCAAGATTTGGAAGGACGCACTTCAAACGCGCATCGACCAGCGCTTGACGTGGCAGCCAGCGGCCATCGCGGATCTGAAGGCGAACCTCGTTTCCGCCGAGGTCGCAGCGCTCCGTAAGGGTGGCGAGATCGCGCCCGGCGCGAAGGTTGAGATCCGCAACGCGGATATCGGCGATGCAGCGCCCCGCGTCGAGCGCGATACCGCCGGGGCCTATACGGTAACGGTAGGCCGCGTTCCCGACAGCTACGGCTATTACCGCGTTACGGCGACGGGACGCTTCCTTCACGATCAGGAACAATTCGTCTACGCGCCACACCAGACCTTCGGGCCCGGCTTCAACGTTCATACGCCCCTGAAACTCGCCAACAACGCCTATGTCATGGTCAACCGCGGCTACGTGACAGAGGCCCTCAAGAACCCTGCTTCGCGGGCGGCCGGGCAGGTGCCAGGTGAGGTCGAGGTTACGGGACCGTTGCGCTACGGCGGAGAGCGGGCAACCTTCGATCCCGACCGCGATCCCAAAACCGGCGTATGGTACTGGCGCGATCTGACGGGGCTGGTCGCTGCGGCCGTGCCGGCAGATCGCACGTCGGTCTACAACTTCATCATCGAGGCACAAGCCGATCCGGCCCCACCGGGTGGCTGGCCGAAAGGCGGAACGACCATCGTCAAGCTGTCGAATCGGCACCTCGAGTATGCCATGACTTGGTACGGGCTTGCCGCAACCCTCATCGCCGTCTACGGCGCTTTCGTGCTGACGACACGCCGCAAGGCGAGCAATGTGGCACCCTCCTGAACCGCCTGGAACACGGTCGTTTGCAGCCGGTACACCGGATCGTTCGCAGCCAACGACATATCCTTATCTGAAACGCGACTTTGCGGGTTGCTCCATCGTTGAGATAGAGGCGTGGGTTGTAAACAATTCGATGCCCGTTGATCCGTGTGTTGCGCGATCAACGAGCTGACGCTCACCGGAACACCATTCATGACGCTGTCTGCACTGTTCGAATTGTTGGGTGACGGGGCTGTGCTTGCCATCGCCGGCGGGCTGAGCGGCCTCGCGTTCGGCGCGCTCGCCCAGCACAGCCAGTTCTGTATGCGCGCTGCGACGATCGAAGTTGCGCGCGGCGAGTGGGGCCAGCGGCTGGCGGTGTGGGTACTCGGCTTTGGCACGGCAGTGGCGCTGACACAGGCCGTCGTCCTGGCCGGCATCTTCGACCCGGGCGCCGCCCGACAGATCGCGCTGCCTGGAAGCCTGTCGGGAGCAATAATAGGCGGCCTGCTGTTTGGCGCCGGCATGATCCTGTCGCGAGGGTGTGCCAGCCGGTTGGTGGTGCTCGCGGCAACCGGCAATGTGCGGGCGCTGGTGACGGTGGTGGTGATGGCGCTCGTCGCTGTCGCGACCATCCGCGGCGTACTTGTCCCGGCCCGTGAAATGATCACAACCTTGTGGCCGATCGAGCCTGGCCCCGCCCGGAATTGGTTGACTGCCTTGGGGCTACCTCAAGCGTCCGCTCCCGTAATGGGCATTCTGATCGGCAGCGTCTGGCTGGCTTTTGGCGTGATCTTGGCGCGCCGCACAGGTGTCGGCGTCTCGACCGCAGTGGCCGGGGCCTTGATCGGCGTTGCGATCGTGGCGGCTTGGTTGCTCACGTTTGCGCTGTCGTTGCAGCTGTTCGAGCCAGTCCAGATCACGTCGATCAGTTTCATCGCGCCATCGGTCGAAACGGTCTCCGCGCTGACCACGGCATGGAAGCTGCCGTCGACGTTCGACGGCGGGCTTATCCCCGGCGTAGCAACTGGTTCATTTGTGATGGCGCTGATCACACGCCAGCTGAAGCTGCAGGTGTTCGACAGTTGGAGCAGCGTCCTGCGCTATCTATCCGGCGCAGTCCTGATGGGTTTTGGCGGCGTATTGGCCATCGGCTGTTCGGTTGGCGCCGGCCTCTCGGGTGGGTCGATCTTCGCGTTGACCGCCTGGCTGTCGCTGATCGCGATGTGGGTCTCGGCGATGCTGACGGATCGCCTCGTCGACCAATCGGTGCGCTCGCACATGGCAGCCCCAGTTGCCGTTTCGGCAAGCTGAGGCCGCCAAGTTTTAGCTACTGGTTCAGCAGAGGGTCGGCCAGCAACAACCTCGAACTCAATCGCACGCCCGCGCGGTTCCCATCGTTCCACTTGACCGAGCCGTCGAGCACGCGGCCGCCATTTAGCTGCAATCGCGCCACTGACCCGGTGGCAAGTCCATCGGCGCCGCTGACGCAGTAGCCACCTTGCGAGATGTTGAGCACCCGCACCTTCCAAGACCGCCCATAGGACGACATCTTAGCTTCGATATCGACACTGCGACGCATGCCGCGGATGACGATGCTGGTATCTGGCAGTTCGATGACGCCGTCTGTCAGCAATGGCGTTCCGCCGTCGAGCGCCGACAACAGAGCGCCACGCAGCCGCCGCAAACTCAAGGTCAACGCTGGCCGGTGGGCGAAGTCGGGCAAGCCGGCAAGGTCGTCGAGCGTGACAGTAACAAACGCCGCTCCGGCTTTGAGCGGCTCGTATCCGGCCTCGACGGCCGATGCTAATTTATTGTGCGCCGGGATGTCCACATTGCCGAGGACATGTTCCATCGCCGTTTTCGACTGAGCCAGATAATCCGGCATCCGGCGAAGGATCGAGCGGCGCGTCGCCGTCATCTCGCGGGCAAACGAACTCTCCGCAACCGCGGGCACCGTTAGCGGCACATATGGCAGCAGCGTCTCGTGCGGCCTCGGCAGACGCGCCTCGTAGCCGCAAACCGCCGCTGTCCGATAGGTCAGCAGCACCGCGCAGGACGCAGCAGCGGCCTCTATTTCCGCCGTGAAGCGGTCGAGAAGCTGGTCCTCGTGAGGTAGAAGCGCAGTCTTTGCCGGTCTCAGTTGCGGGCCAGTATCTAGCGGGGAGTTCAAACCGATGAATGCGAGTGCCTGTTGCACGACCATGGGCAGGGCTCTACAATTATGCGTTAGTCGGAAAAAATATTCTACCTGGGGTTGCATTAAGACATCATGAAACCGTTCGCGCTAATGTCGTCAAACTGAAACACGGCGGATGGGCAGAAGATCGTCACCGTTCGTCGCAGTGTCCAAAAATGCGCTATAAATCAAGCAGATGTTTACTGTGACTATTTAGGTAAGGTTTAGTTCTCCAAGTTATCTTCGACTTGTTCGCTCTGAGGCCGAGTGATCGGCGCGCGGCGCAAGAACCCCAGTTGACCGTTTTGTAAGAGCGTACCGTCATGAGTTCTGCGATCAGCACACGCAACCGCGTCGCGCCGATGATGCTGCCCTTAGGCCGCTTCGACGATGCTTTCAGTGGTGAATACCTCCAGGCACTACGCCTGATCGAGCGGCTTCACCGTCTCCTTCTCGACGTCATCAAAGACGATTTCGACCGTAAAGGCGGCTCGGACCTCAACAGCGTCCAGGCGCTGCTGCTGTACAACATTGGTGATAGCGAGCTGACCGCCGGCGATCTCAAGACGCGCGGCTATTATCTCGGCTCGAACGTCTCCTATAACCTGAAGAAGCTCGTCGACATGGGCTACATCCACTACAAGCGCTCGGATGTGGACAAGCGCTCGGTGCGCGTGAGCTTGACGCCGCGCGGTAAGGACGCCTGCGAGATCGTACAGAAATTGTACGAGCGCCAGTTGTCTTCGATCGAAGCCGTCGGCCAAGTTTCGAACGATGACGTCAAGAGCCTGAACAAGGCGCTCGCCCGGCTTGAACGCTTCTGGTCGGACCAGATCCGTTATCGCCTCTAAGGTTCGACATCTGCGGTTCGGCGCGAAGCGGGGGTGTCGCGAACTGCGATTCCTCGCACGAACTGGATTTTGATCCGCTACTTGCATGACCAATTGTGGTGGCTACGCCGCATGTGACGGCGGAGCCACCGCGCCGTCCGTTTGTGACTTCCCAAATCGCCACGAATAACCGACGTCTGCCGCGACATGGAAACGGGCGGGCGGGGCAGCAATGGCTGAAAATTTCGCGGCAACAGGGTCTCTGGCCACGCGCTGGACCACCGGAAGGTGCGCAATTGCGATAATCGCGGTCATCGCAACTACGGCGACATCGGTCGTCACGATGCCGGGCCTTGCCTTAGCCAACGGGCCAAACGATTGGCAATCCTTTGGCTCGACGAGTACGACGGGCGCCATTTCCGCCAACTACGACCGCGAGTTCATCCGGGACTGGGAAAGCAACCCGCCGAAAGGGTTCCCGACGGTATCGAGCGCCAACGTGGCGCCAACCAAAGCCGCGATCAAACTTTACGAGGACATCGTCAAGCGCGGCGGCTGGCAGCCGATCCCAAGCCTCAAAGACGTTCCCGGCAAGGCATTGCGCGCTGGCGATGGCGACAGCAGCATCCCGTTGGTCCGCGCGCGCTTGAATGCCACCGGCGACATCGACGGCGGCAACGCTGGCAGTACCAGTTTCGACCTCGAGCTTGAAAAAGGTGTCAAACGGTTCCAAGCCTCGAACGGGTTGACGCCGACCGGCGTCATAGATCAGCGCACGGCCGCTGCGATGAGTGTGCCGGCCGACGCCCGCTTGAATCAGCTCAAAATCAACCTCGGACGTATTGCCGAACTCGCGGCCTCCCAGCCAAAGAAATACGTGATCGTCAACATTCCAGCCGCTCACGTCGAAGCCGTGGAGAACGACAAGGTTGCACACCGCCACACCGGCGTCGTCGGCAAAACCGATCGCCCGACGCCGCTCTTGCGTTCGACGATCTCGAACCTCAACTTCAATCCGACGTGGACGCTGCCGCCGACGGTCATCAACAAGGACCTCGTGCCGAAAGGCGCGGATATGCACAAGCGCGGGCAAAATGTGCTGATCAAGTTCGGCATCGATGCATACGACGCCACCGGCAAGAAGCTCGACCCGGCAAAAGTCGACTTCAATGCGCCCATGGCGCGCGGGCTCGTCTATCGGCAGCAGCCCGGCAAGGACAACCCGCTTGGCTTCCTCAAAATCAATTTCGACAGCGCCAATGCCGTCTATATGCACGACACGCCGTCGGAGACGCTCTTTGGCCGCAACGTCCGCGCCGCCTCGTCTGGCTGCGTGCGCGTCGCTGGCATCGAGCGGCTCGCGGCCTGGCTCCTCGCACCGAATGGCTGGAGCGAAGAACAGGTGCTCGGCATGAAAAAATCAGGTGAGCGCAAGGACGTGACGCTGAAGCAGCCAGTCGCGCTCAACTTCGTCTACATTACCGCTTGGGCCACGCCGGACGGCGTCATCCAGTTCTGCCGCGACCTCTACAATCGCGACGCCGTCGGCCCGGTTGCTTCATCGTATTGAGATTCCGGGCTGCTAGCCGGTCGCGATTGACCCTTAATCACCCGACCATGGGTTGACCGGCACACATGTGCTATGTTCACTGACGGCCATAAAATGACATGGTGCAGTTCTGCATAGAGAGTGTGCGATGATTAAGTCGGCGGTCATCTGGGTCTAAACGCGGCTGGCTGCTCTCGCCTTTGCCGCCACATCTGTGGTGGCCTCGTTGGCCGGCGTCCATAGCACCGCATCGACCTACGCACTCCTGGCCAGCGGCACACGCGCGCCAGCGACCGTTATTGAGATGGTCGAAAGTCCGACGAGCGCGGAGACAACGGGTTCGCAGTCCGCTGCTCAGCAATCCGCAGCTGTTTCGCCTGCCGTCAGCCCTGCGGCGCCGGCCGTCACCCCCCCGGCGCCGACGGCCGCGACCGTCGATCCGCCGCAATCGCCAGTAGCAGCCCCCGCCAAAGACAAGCCCGACGCGGCAGAGGCAAAACCGCCCTGCCGTCCAACGGCACCGAAAGTTCGGTTCGATCCGGGCGACGGCAAGCCGAGAGAACTGGTCACTGGCTCCTATCTTTGCCCTCCGGCCTTCGAAAAGAACCAACAGGTCGAGGTCGCGTTCGATCCGAAGAACCCGGATGTATTCGTCATCGCGAGCGGCAGTTTCTGGTCGCATGCATTTGGTCCAGTCCTGCTTGTCGGGATGGGCATCGTTGCAGCCCTCGGCGCGTGGTTCGTATGGCCGTCTCAGATGTCATTGCAAAAATTGCTCGCCGATCCCGCAGTCGACGATGCGCTGGACGTCGATGAAGACGACCATCTCGCCGTCTCTTTGTTTCCAGGCGCGGTGGCTCCTGGACGCAACCCGCTCAAGGGGATCGTAGCGTCCGCAGCCAGGATCGAAGAGGGCAAGTACCCGCTCGATCTGTGCGAGTTTGCAGCCTACATGTCCGCGCTCGCCTACCATGAACCTCTGGGGCCAAACTCTGCGCAACCCGATCCGAAAAAGCCCCAGGAATCGCTGGTCGCCTATCTCGAACGAACCTGTGGGACCCACATCACGAACGTCGCAACGTTCAGCAATCAGGGCACCGAGGGCTTCGGCTTCGTGATGGATGACGCCGCGTTCATCGTCATGCGCGGAACGGTCGATTGGCTGGATTGGCAGCGTAACCTGAAGGCCACGCCGACCGGCCTCAACCAATTCACGCCCCGGGAGCCCGGCTGGCAGAGCCCGCCCAAGCCTACCGGGTGGTCAGCGCCGGAACGTCACCTGGGCTTCGCCGAGGGGTTCGACGTGATCCGCGACCAGATCGAGGCCTGGGTCGCGCAGCTCCCCCGCGGGACGGACTACCCATTCGTTTTCACCGGCCACTCGCTGGGCGGCGCACTGTCGTTTCTCGGCGCCTGGGAGTTCGCCACGCGCGGCCGCACCGTGGCGGCTGTCATCACATTCGGTGCGGCTATTCCCGGATGGTCGAGATTCAAGACCGAGTACGAGGACGCACTTGGCCTCGGCAAGCGAACTCTCCGGCTCGAGTTCACGCAGGACATCGTGCCGGTCGCGCAAAAGCTGGTGGGGTACACGGCGGTCGGTCGCACGTGGGAGCCGAGGCGTCTGCCTCTGACGTCGCAGAAGCTTGCTCTCGCCGCGGTTCCTTTCAACTGGACGCTGTCGGCACTGCAGTCGAGCCTGTCGCTGGGCAAGAAAAGCGACAGCACCACCACAGCAACAGACGCGGTCGCGAAAGCAGCACCGTCGCCACCAGGCTCGCTAAGGCGCTGGGCGCTGCGGTTTGTCGTCTTCTTGGCGTTTTCAGGCGTGCTGGCACTGGCAGCCCACCAGATGCAGCGGCGCTACGCGGTTGCCCTCAGCGTCATGTCATACCGGCGCATCCGCGCCCGTCGGATCGCGACGGAAGTCGCCGCTGGCCGAACCGGGATGACTCCCGCCGACTTCGAGGCAAGCTATCAGGAATTGCACCGGCATCTCCTGGCGCTCCGTGGTGCGCCGCCCGACGATGAGGCAATGTTCAAAGGCATCCGAAACCTGCCTCGTCGTGTCGAAGGCGTCGAGGATATGCGCTGGCTGAACTCGTTCCACGGCGCCAGAATGTGGTGAGCCCAGCGGGCGTCGATGGCGTTGTCAGACGGCGGTAAAACTGCGACTAGGTCCGAACTCAAACAGACCGGCCTTGCCGGTGCCGCAATCGCTGCCGACGAGGTAAGTTCAGAACGCCCGAGGGGCTGGCGCAATGATTTATGTTCGGATCGCAATCGAACTGGCCGCGACGGCGGCCGAAAATCTCGGTTTAACGGGCCGCCGGGCGGTGCTCGCCGGTGGTGCGATCCTGTCGGCTCTGCTCGTCATCGCTGCAATATGGGCATTCGGGACGTTCTCCCGCGATACAGGCGCAGTCGCGGTCGGTCCGCCAGCGACGACAGTTGCGGAAGTTGCCCCCTTCGCGCCAATCGCAACGCTGATGTCGGGTAATCGGGCACAAGTTGCCGCAGGCTCGCCCCCGGGTCATGCCGACCCGGCAGCACACCACGCGGCAAGTCAAACCAACCCGCGTAATCCTAGCCGCGCCGAAACAATCCGCGCGATCCAAGACGCGTTGCGGCATGCCGGATGTTATGACGGCACCTCGAATGGCTACTGGTCCTCGAAGACGCGCGACGGGATGCGGCGCCTTCTTGCGATTATGAATGCACCACTGCCGGTCGATCAGCCGGACCCGGCCTTGGCGGCGTTGCTCGCGAGTAATCCCGGCGCCCGCTGCGACGGGACCGTCGGCAGCCCAAATCCCAACGCCCCACAACTTGATGCTGCCATAACCGCGCCCGTCAGACGGCCAGTGGAACCCCCGGTGAGTTCTGGTCGTTCCGCGCCAGCCGAAAGTGTCACGGCTGAAGCAAATGCAAGCAATGCCGCGCTTGGCGCCACGGCAGCCGGGGCCGCAGTCGCCGCCGCCGCGGTCGCTGCACGCCGGACGGATGCAGAGTTGGACGACGCCGCCAGCGAGGACAACCGCGAGCGCCGCCGTGCCGCGTCGAACCGAACCGCTGCATCGAACCGCGATGAAACGTCAAAGCCTTCACGACGCACATCCCGTCGCCGAACGGCAAACGCGTTCGATGGTGTGTCGCGCAACATGAACCGCAACTTCCGTTCGCTGTCGCGGTCGCTCAGCTCGCTGTTCCGCTGACGCTGACGACCGGCTCGAGGATCGAAAATGACACCACAGAAACGGCATCGCCAGCGTCCGCCGTTCATGGCGAACGCATTCGCTGCCCTCGCACTCGCCATCACTGGCGCCTGGGCCACCCCGGCCGCCGCCGAAACCGGCATCGCATCGCGCTATTCGGCGATCTCGCGCACGGCGAGCGGCCGAACGGTCTCGCCCGGCGATCTCGTTGCCGCCCACCGCACGCTGCCGTTCGGTACGCGGGTTGCGGTCGAAAACCTGTCAAATCGCCGGACTGTGACCGTCGTCATCGTCGACCGCGGCCCGTTCATTCGCGGCCGCATCATCGACCTGTCGCCAGCCGCCGCCCGCGCGCTGGGCTTTTCCGGGCTCGCCAAAGTCCGCATACGCGTGGTGGGCTGATCAGTTGGCAAACCGGAAGTGCAACACGTCGCCGTCGGCAACGACGTACTCTTTACCTTCCAGGCGAAACTTGCCGCCATCCTTGGCACCAGCCTCGCCGCCGAGCGCCACGTAGTCGGCATACGCGATCGTCTCGGAGCGGATGAAGCCCTTCTCGAAGTCCGTGTGGATCACGCCCGCCGCCTGTGGCGCCTTCATGCCGCGGGGAATGGTCCAGGCGCGCGCTTCTTTCGGCCCGACCGTGAAATACGTCACGAGATCGAGCAGGCGGTATCCAGCGCGGATCAGACGGTTCAGGCCGGGCTCGTCGAGGCCCATTTCGGCCAGAAACGCGCTGCGGTCCTCGTTCGACAAACCGGCGAACTCGGCCTCGATCTTGGCTGAAATCACAACCGATTGCGCACCTTCGCTTGCGGCAAACGCGGCGACCCGCTCGGTGTAGGCGTTGCCGTTGGCCGCCGACGCCTCGTCGACGTTGCACACGTACAGCACCGGCTTGCCGGTCAACAATTGCAACCCACGCGCGATGGGCCGCTCCTCGTCATCGAGCACGACAGTGCGCGCCGGCTTGCCCTCACGCAGTGCGGCTAGCAACTTCTCCATGACGGCGAGCTGCGCCTTGCTGTCTTTGTCGCCGGACTTCGCCTTCTTCTCGAGCGCGGTTGCCCGCTTTTCCAAGCTCTCGAGATCGGCCAGCATCAACTCGGTCTCGACCGTCTCGGCGTCGGCCAGCGGGTCGATCTTGTTCTCGACGTGAGTGATGTCGTCATCGATGAAGCAGCGCAGCACGTAGGCGACCGCATCGACTTCGCGAATGTGCGAGAGAAACTTGTTGCCGAGCCCCTCGCCCTTGGACGCGCCGCGCACCAGCCCCGCGATGTCGACGAACGTCAACCGCGTCGGGATGATCTGGCCGCTCTTGGCAATCGCCGCCAACTTATCGAGCCGCTCGTCCGGCACGCCGACCTCGCCTACGTTGGGCTCGATGGTGCAGAACGGATAGTTGGCAGCCTCGGCCGCCGCCGTCTGCGTCAGCGCGTTGAACAGCGTCGATTTGCCGACGTTCGGCAGGCCGACGATGCCAAGTTTAAAGCCCATGATGTGTCGTTCCAGGGTGTGAGGCGGGCGCGCAGTAGCACGCTCGTGCGAGTGCCCGCATGAGGTTCGCTTGCGAGGTACACCGGTGGGCGGGATGGGGCAAGGGCAGGGCACGGTAGGCCGCGCAACAGTGGAAGAGGCAACCAACGCGTTGGGTCGCGAGAGTTGGATCGCGAGACTTGCACTCGCTCCAATATTGTCACCAACCGTTGAACCTTTTGTCGGGCCACAGCGACTGACGGGTGTGAGCGGCTTGTCCGTTCATTAACCCACACACAGGAGCTTCCAATGTCCAAAATTTGTTTCGCAGGTCTCCTCGCCGCATCGGCTGTCGTCGCACTTGCCGCCCCTGCTTCAGCGTGCCCGGCAGGCTACGTTCCAGGATGGGTCCAAGGTAACAAAGTTTGCCACATCGAGCCCGGCGGCAACAATCAGTTCAAGGCCAATGTCGGGCCGGAGCAGCAAGGCAAGCAACGCGCGCTCGTCTCCAAACAGAAGAAGATCCGCGCATCGCAGAGGACCTTTGAATGATGGGCGGGTCGGAGCCTGGGTTTCGGCCAGGCTCCGAATACCCGGCGCGGCCGAAGGCGACCTACCTAGCGCCCACGCACCACCTTCACGAACCCCTCCGTGAACGGGCTCGCCACGCGCATGCCGGAGACGTCGCGGCCGTCGGCGAGATCCTCGGATACGAACAGGCGGCACTGGGCCAACAAGGCCGACGCCAGCATCACGCTGTCCCACCACGAGTAACCCGTTTCATCCTCGACCTCGAAAGCGCGCGCGGTGGTCTTGGCGTCGAGCGGGGCTATGGCCCACGGCGCGAGGGTCGCGATGTACCCCCGCGCCTGGGCCGTCGGCATCAGACGTTTCCGCTGGGTCAAAACCCGGTACGTCTCATTCAGGCTTTGAGGGCTCAGCGTGAGTGTACGGTTGCTGATCGTCTGCCTCAGCAAATCCGCCGACACCTGACGCTTCCACGGATCGGACGGGTCGAGCGCGTAAATCAGGATGTTCGTGTCGATGAAGACCCGGCCGGTCATAGAGCGCGTCCCGCTTAGGTAGAGCAACGGCCACGCCGGGGAAGCCGGCACCGCCGAGAAACGTCTCTAACGCGGCGAGTTGATCCTGGCCACGGCCCATGCGGGCTTCGAGCATTTCGGCGACGTATCCCGACATGCTGAGGTCGGCCTTCGCCGCCTCCACCCGCAGCCAATCGGCGATGTCGTCGCGCAAGGTGATCGTGACGTTTTTCATCGACGACAATTCCGTTGTGTGCAACCCAACACGAAATTAGTGCAACACGAAAATCGTGTCAACGTCTTTATGCCTCGCCGGTATTTCCTCTCGATTCTCAGTTCTGATGCGAGCTTGCCCGAGTAGCAAATCCGCACTCACGACGGCTCCCCGCCTTTTCTGGCGAGAAACCGCTTGAGGTTGTCGGCCAGCGCCGTTTGTCGCTTGGATTGACCCTCTCCGGCGGGATGGCGCGTTTTTGGCGCGTGAGGCTCGCTCGTCAGCCGTTGACCCGACGCAGGCTGGGTCTTTTGCTTTGGTTGCGGCGGAGCCTCGCGTCCCGTGGCGCGCGCAATCTCGGACGAAAACGCGTCAGGCTTACCGCCAATCAGCGCCGGCACGGCATCCGCGATCGCGTCGAGAAGTGGGTCGAGCCACGTTGCGTCGGCCTTGGCAAAATCGTGAAGCACATAACCCGACACGAGATCCTTGTGGCCGGGGTGGCCGATGCCGAGCCGTACGCGCGGATACTCGTTGCCGATATGCGCCGAGATCGAGCGCAGCCCGTTATGGCCAGCATTGCCGCCGCCCAGTTTGACTTTGACGCGACCAGGATCGAGGTCGAGTTCGTCGTGGAGGACGATGACATCGGGTGGAGCGATCTTCAAAAATCGCATGGCCTCGCCGACCGCGCGCCCGCTCTCGTTCATGAACGTCTCGGGCTTGAGCAGCAGCACCTTCGCGCCGCCGATGTCGCCGTCGCTCGCCAGCCCTTGAAAGCGACGGCGCCACGGCGATAGCCGCTGCCGCTCGGCGATGCGGTCGAGCGCCATGAACCCGATGTTGTGGCGATGCCCGCGGTACTGCGCGCCCGGATTGCCAAGGCCGACAATGAGCTTCATCGACATCAGGTCCCGGTTACAAAAAAGGGCCAGCGAGATGTCCCGCTGGCCCGATATACCAACTCGATACGGCAAAACCAAACCTAGCCCGGCCACCAAGCCGGGTCCGGCGGAGTTACTTCTTCTTGGCCGCAGGCGCTGCCGGAGCTGCCTTGCCAGCTGGAGCAGCCTTGCCAGCTGCCGGAGCCGCAGCCTTGGCGGCTGGAGCACCCTTCGCTGCTGGTGCGCCCTTGGCACCTGCAGGCGCGGCCGCTGCAGCAGCGGCCGGGGCCTCATCCTTGACCCCAGTGCCAGCCACCGTCGCGATGGTGAAATCGCGGTTCTGAATCACGGGGTGAACGCCTTCGGGCATGGTGACGGCCGAAACGTGGATCGACCGGCCGATCTCGACGCCGGTGAGGTCGATCTCGAAGAACGCTGGGATCTTGTCGTACGGGCAGCTGACCTCGATATCGTGGCGCACGATGTTGAGGACACCACCGCGCTTCAGACCGGGCGACAGCAATTCGTTGACGAACTTGACGGCGACATCGACGCGGATGCGGCCATCACGACCAACGCGCTGGAAATCAACATGGACCGGCCGATCGCTGATCGGGTCGAGCTGAATATCGCGCGGAATGACGAGGTTCGAGGCCCCACCGACATCGAGGTTGACCACCGTCGAAGTGAAGTGGCCCTTGATGTATTGCTTCCACAGGTCGTTGTAGTCGAGATCGATAATGGCCGGGGTCTGGCCGTCGCCGTAGATTACGGCTGGAATTTTTCCTTCGCGACGCGCTGCCCGTGCGGCCCCCTTGCCGGCACGGTTTCGCGACGCGGCCTTGAGCACAAGCTGCTGGGCCATGACGTCCTCGTTCGTTGCGGGCGCGAAAAACGCCCAATGCCCGCCATCCGGCCTCCAAGGGTGCCGTGCGGGTTCCATCGCGGTATTGCGCGGAAGCGCCGTGCTTATCGGTGCATTCCGCCGCCCGCAAGCCGAAAAACGGTTAACCCTGCGTATGAAGCGGCCAAATGCTAGTCGCTCACACCCGCATAGCCTGCATTTCCTGGCGCAACGGCAGCATGAGCTCGTCGCCCGCCGGAAGCGGCGCGAAGAGATCGTCGAGCATATCGCGGGTGACGTCGGCGATCGACGCTGGCCGCCATTGCGGTGCCTGATCCTTGTCGACCAGCGCGGCCCGCACGCCTTCGGGGAAATCGTGCGTTTCCAGGAACCGCGATGCCAGCCGGTAATCGGCTTGGAGCGTTGGGCGCAAATCAAGTCCTGCCGCATCTCGGATGTGGCGTAGCGTGACGGCCAGCGCCAGCGGCGAGCGGGTTCGCAATGTATCGCGCGCGGCGATTGCGAATGCGTCGCCGGGATCAGCGCGTGCGGCCTGATCTAATAGGTCGAGAACGCCGGCAACCGACGGCGCCGAGAAGCAGCGTTCGATCAGACCAGCATGCCGGGCAAGAACGCCTTCACCCGGATCGCGATGGAGACCGTCGAGCAGCGGATCGACCGTTTGCGCATCGGCAAGACCCGCTTCGATTGCAGCAAACGCAACTGGCTCGATGCAATGCGTCAGCAACCCGAGAGCGAAGGCGTCGGCGCGACCGATCGGCAACCCGGTCAACCCGAGATAAAGCCCAATGTGGTTGGGCATCCGTGCGAGCGCATGCGCCATGCCGACATCGGGAAACAACCCGATCGCCGTCTCCGGCATCGCGAACTTGTACTTCGGCCCGCCCACACGATGGGTGGCATAGGCCGAAATTCCGACGCCCGAACCCATGACGAGGCCGTCGATCAGCGCGACCGCCGGCTTTGAAAAACACTCGGTCAACCAATTGAACGCGTACTCCGCTTTGAGCCATGCCCGTGCCGCAGCGGGGTCGCGCCGCGCCAGCGCGATCAGCGCCCGGACGTCGCCGCCCGCGCTGAACGCCTTTGGGTCGGCCGACTTTATCAGCACGGCATAGAGGTTCGCGTCGCGCGCCAGCTTGGGGTAGCTCGCAGCAAGGGTCGCAATCATCCCGGCATCGAGCGCGTTCAGTGCCCCACCCCGGTCGATGGTGAAAACGTGACACGCCCCGCATCTTTCCTCACGGATCGACGGCGTGACGGCTCCATCGGCGCTATCTGCCATCGAATTGCCCCCATGCTGTCCACGTTGAGAGATCTGCTGCCTACGCTCGTGCGCCGGTGGCTTCAACTGCGGCGTTCGATCATGTTCGGGCGAAAAGCACTATGACAGCGTGGTCATCGCGCCACACGTTGAACGCGCATCAGGCCTTGCTGCCACCTCGTGGCTAGGCGGCAGCCAAGCGCAGATCAAAATCGCGACGAGTGATTCGTTGCCGAAATCGAAATTGAGGACGCCGAGTGAACGATCTCACGCTGCTGCAGACCGGGCGAACCGCATGGCCAGCGCAAATCAGCGCCTCGCCGTTGCGACAGGCAATAATGGCGGCCGTGATTACCGCAGGTGGCATCCTCACCGGAGGCGCCGCGCCAGCAGACGCCAAACAGCGCAACGCCCCGGCTGAAGCAGCGCCATCGCCGGCAGCCGTGCCAGCCCACACGGCAGCCCCAGCAAACCCGGCGGCCGCTGTACCTCCGGCATCGCCTGTCGCACCAGCACAGCAACCGCCAGCCCCAACGCCCGCCGAGCGGGCCGCTGCCGAAGCCGCCGCCAAACGTCAGGCAGAAATCGAGACCGCCAAAGCGCACTGCACCGCCGTTCTGGCCAAACTCGACGTCGTGGTGATCTACAAAGCGCCCGTGGAAGAGGGCGAGTGCGGCACGCTCGCGCCCGTCGAATTGGTCAGCGTCGGCAAGTCCCCGCAGGTCGCGCTGTCGCCGCCCGCCGTGGTCAATTGCGACATGGCCGCCGCCATCCACGATTGGATCAAGATCGACGTCCAGCCCCTGGCCAAGAAGCATTTGGGCTATCCCGTCGCCAGCATGGAAACGATGAGCTCCTATTCGTGCCGTAACGCGTTTGGCCGCAAGGGTGGCAAACTGAGCGAGCACGGCAAAGCCAATGCACTCGATATTCGCGGGTTCGTATCGGCCAAGGGCCAGACCGCCTACCTCTTGGAGGACTGGGGTCTGACCGGCGTCGAGATTGCAGCGATCGCCGCTAAGGCGGAACAGGAGCGTAAGGCCCGCGAGTTCGCCGAGGCCAAAGCAAAGGCCGACGCGGCAGCGAAGGCCCAGGCATCGGCGCAAGCATCGGCCGCTCAAGGGCAAACGGGTGCTGGCGGCAAAGCGCCAGCAGCCGGTGCAAACCCACTCTCTGCGGCACAAACCATCGTCGAGGGCCTGCCAAAGCCGAACATCAACATTGGCGGGACGGGCATTGGCGGGACGGGCCTCGGCGGCCCAGCAAAACCATCCGACTTCGGCATTGCACCGAACCGCTTGGGCGGCCCCCAGACGCAGGTGCAGACGCAGGTGCCCATTCAGGCCCAGTTGCAGGCCCAGCTCCAGGCTCAAACGCCGGCCCAAAAACAGACAGAGGCGCAAGGACGGGTCCAGTCGCAACCAGGCAAGGTTCAGCCGCAACCAGGGCTCCGCCGCTTCGGCGCCGTTCCGATCCCGCCGCCAGCCATTTCCCCGCTCGGGTCGCCGGAGGCCCAGAAACTGGCGTTGGCGAAATCAGCCTTCCTGCGCGAGGTGCAGACCACCGCGTGCAAGCGCTTCATGACCACACTCGGCCCCGAGGCCGACAAGTTCCACCGCAACCACTTCCACATCGACCTCGCCGAACGCCGAACCAAATTGCAGATTTGCGAGTAGGGGTGGCCGGGCGATGCTGCGGCTTTTGCCCCCGTCTTGACCTGCCGATGCAACGCGCATCCCTTCTCCCCATGCCCTTCGCGATGGGGAGAAGGTGCCCCGAAGGGACAGATGAGGGGCGGCCGCTTGCGCCGCACGCGCGAACAGCACGTCCGCTTACCCACTGATATCGAACGAGAAAGAACAATTCGAGAGCGAGTCGGCAAAGGGCCAGTAGGAGACGAACAATGGAAACCGAAGCCACTTTCCGGATACGGCTCTGGAAGCCGACATCGCGACTTGATTTGCGGCAAAGCTAATGGCGCCAGTGGTCAATACTGCCATTCCACGCCTCGATGAAAGCAATGGCTTGCTGCAGCTACCCCTTACATCCATCCTGATCTCTCGGGGTCGCGGAGGTTTTAATTTATTCGACCGGCGTAAAAAAGCGGACCGCCGACGAACCGGTGCGTTTGACCAAGTCCTGAAGCATGAAGAAATCCAATCGCGTCACCTGGACGCCGGCAGTCCGATCGGCAAATGGTGGCTATTGCAGTTCAACTCGGCGTCGACATCGAGCGCTTAGGCAAATTTGCAACGATTGCGGGAGCCTGAACAGCGGCTTGCGTCAGTGATGCAAAAGCGAACGTCTGCAGATTGAGGAAAATCCGTGGCCGAAATGGTTGCCCTGGCCGACCGTCGACTTCAGCCCATTACGCGAGGTGGGCCGTGGTGTCGAAACACGCACTGATTGGGCGGTTTGGTCACTCACTTTGCCGTTTGAAAGCACTGCGTCGCCCGAGGACTGCTTATAAAAGTTGCAATTTCCCCACAACATTGAGTTTTGAGTGAGCAGTCCCGAGCTGGGCGAACAAAGCGAAAGACTAGGGGCAACGCCGAGCCTGCGAGCTTGCTGTACCACGCTCAGGGCCGCTACGCCGAGGTCGAGCTGCTACACAAGCGTGCTATTGCAATCACCGAAAAGGCACTGGGGCCGGAGCATTCTGATGTCGGCACCTCACTCAACAACCTTGCCGAACTGTACCGAGCGCCGGGCTGTGGGCGTCACGCACGCTCGACCCTCAGGACCTGACAGTTTAACAATGAACGGAGAAGTGATAACGGGTGCGGACGTGACCGGCGGAAGCTCGAACCGTCGGTGAGGCCAAATAGGAGACATGGCCCAAAGACGCGCATTGGCTCAATCAGAGAAGGTAAAGATCGTTACCACTTGCGGCGTGCCTCCTATTGAACGGTAGAAGTCAAGGGCGATATCGTCCTCGTTGTCGGCAGGCACCCATGTCGTCGCAATATTGCGCCTGGTTGCAAAGCCCCGGACCTCCTGCACCAATCGGCGACCGATACCTTGTCGCTGGTGTGTGGGCACGACAGCGATATCGTAGATGAACATTTCCGCCGTTTCGGAGCGCGTCAGCGGAATCACGAAGGCGGTGAGGCCCGCGATCGGTTCGCCGTCGAGCAAGCCAGCAATGACGATAAAATCATCTCGGTGCAGCAAGGCCGCTGCGTATTCCTGACTCACCAATGCCGAGCTTTCACCGAACACAGATGCCATGACAGCGAAGACTGATCGAGCAAGCTCAATGTCATCTGCAGCAAGCCTTCTGATCTGATTTGTCATCTCAGTAGATCACCACGCGATGTCTCTTGTAGGTCGGTCATGTCATGCGATTGCTGGGCCGGTAACCACGTCATGCGAAGTATTGTCTGAAAGCCGATGCTACTTCAACGCGTTACGCCTTGGCGGGTCCACGTTAGTGCTCCACACCAACATGGAGAAACCCATGAACGATAACGAGACATCGAGCCAAAACCGCCCGCCGCGGCCGCCCGTTTGGAATAAGGGCAAGCTGATCGGGGCCAAGCCACCGCTCAGGCCAAGTCACGTATGGTCGATTAGAACCAAACTCCAGATCGAACACCGCATCCGCGACCTTGCACTTTTCAATCTCGCGATCGACAGCAAGTTGCGCGGATGTGATGTGGTGGCTGTTCGTGTCGATGATGTTGCCCCCAATGGCTACACGCTCGATCGTGCCACCGTCCGACAGAAAAAGACGGGCCACCCTGTCCGGTTCAAACTGACGGAGCAAACACGACAAGCAATTGACGTGTACTTGCGACATTCAGGCCGACAGCCGGGCCAGTTTTTGTTTGCCGGACGCGGCGGCGCGGAACGGGGGCTGACAACCCGTCAGTATTCCCGGCTCCTCGGCGAATGGCTTTCCAGCATTGGTCTTGATCCACTTAAGTTCGGGACGCACTCGCTTCGGCGGACGAAAGCGACGCTTATCTACCGGCGCACCGGTAACCTCAGGGCGGTTCAGCTTCTGCTTGGGCATACCAAGATTGAGAGTACAGTCCGGTACCTCGGCATCGAGATTGACGACGCAATAGAGATTGCCGAGAAAATCGATGTCTGAACTACCCGGGCAGAGCTTCCGTGCTCTGCCCGACATCGAACAGTCGAAAAGGGTCACTCACGACAGCTCCACGCGCGCCTCCCCTCATCCCGCCTACGGCAGCTCACCCTCCAACTCCGGACCGGCACAAATCTGTTGTTGGCGCAAGTGGCCGCCCCTCATCCGCCCCTTCGGGGCACCTTCTCCCCGCTCGCGGGGAGAAGGTATGCCAGCGCGCCACGCTGCCTCGACCGCCTTCGGCCCTTCATCGACAACCCGATACACAGCCACGCCACCCCACATTTGCCCTAGCCGGGAGTTGCGGGTAGTCACTGCTCTACGGCCGTCAACACTGGCGGCCCACCACCCCCGACATCCGAACCCTGCATGTCCGACCACAGTCGCTCTAGCCCCCCCAGCACGCTCCCGCCTCTTGCCCCCGCCGCGTTCCCGGCTGTCCGGATGCGGCGGTTGCGGCAGGCGCCGTGGTCGCGGCGGCTGGTCGCCGAGCACGCGCTGTCGTCCGCCGACCTGATCTGGCCGATGTTCGTCGTGGAAGGCACCGCTCAACGCGTCGCGATCCCGTCGATGGCCGGCGTCGAGCGGCTGTCGATCGACCTCATTGTTGACTCCGCGCGCGAGGCAGAGCGGCTCGGTATCCCGGCCATCGCGCTGTTCCCCTATACCGACCCGAAACTGCGCACGGACGACGCAAGCGAAGCGTTCAACCCGGACAACCTCGTGTGCCGGGCAACGCGCGCCATCAAGACAGCCGGGATCGGCGTCGGCATTATCCTCGACGTGGCGCTCGACCCGTACACCAGCCACGGCCACGACGGCCTGCTGATCGACGGCGAGATCGCCAACGACGCGACGCTGTCCGCCCTCGTGCGCCAAGCGCTGGTCCAGGCCGAAGCCGGTGCCGATATCCTGGCGCCGTCGGATATGATGGATGGTCGCATCGGCGCGATCCGCGCCGGGCTCGAAGCCAGCGTGCATAGCAACACGCTGCTGCTGGCCTACGCGGCGAAATACGCCAGCGCGTTCTACGGCCCGTTCCGTGATGCCGTCGGCTCATCGTCGACTCTGAAAGGCGACAAACGCACCTATCAGATGGACCCGGCCAACACCAATGAGGCCATCCGCGAGGTCGCTCTCGATATCGCAGAGGGCGCCGACATGGTCATGGTCAAGCCCGGTATGCCCTATCTCGACATCGTCCGTCGGGTTTCGAGTGAGTTGCGCGTGCCGACGCTGGCCTACCAGGTGTCCGGCGAGTACACGATGATCGTGACGGCAGCCAACGCCGGATATCTCGACCACGACCGGGCGATGATGGAAAGCCTGCTCGCGTTCAAGCGCGCCGGCGCATGCGGTATCCTGACCTACTTCGCAGCCAAAGCTGCGCGGCTGATGGCGGGATGAAAATGGGGACAGTTACCGCCGTGACACACCCGACCAATTCAAACGAAGGTCAGACATCGGCGATAACTGTCCCCATTTTCGCCGACGCCGTGCCGCGTTCGCTGTGCACCGATTGTGGAATTTCACGCACAACCGACCACAAACGCTGCGGCCGCGCCTGTCAGTTCATCGCGCCGGATTATCCGCGCCTCGAGACGGCGGTCCATGGCCGCCCGCGCGACCCGAACAAGACCGACGAACTCCACTTCGGCCCGTTCCGCCGCATGGTCCGCGCCGAACTGCGCCGCCCGTCGGATGGCGCCCAGTGGACCGGTATCACCTCCCGCATCGGCGAGCGGCTGCTGGAAACCGGTGCCGTCGACGCCGTCTTGACCATGGCATCCGACCCAGATGATCGCTGGAAGCCAGTGCCGGTGATCGTCACGCGGTCCGAAGACATGGCGGCCTGCCGCGGCATGAAAATGGGATACGCACCGCTGCTGGCTTTGCTCGAACCGGCACGCGATGCAGGTCACAAACGCATCGCGCTGATCGGCATCCCGTGCCAGGTCTACGCGTTGCGCGCGCTCGAAGCCGAACTCGGTTTCGACAAGGTGTTCGTGATCGGCACGCCGTGTTCGGACAACACGACAACCGAACGATTCCACCAGTTTCTTGACTTGGTCGCGCAAGATATTGGACAGGCGCCCGCCGACATCACCTATCTTGAGTTCCGCGCAGACTATCAGGTCGAGGTCCGCTTCAGCGGCGGCGGCAAGCGCGAGATCCCGTTCCTGATGCTGCCGATCTCGAAACTACCGCCGGACTTTTTCCCGGTCACCTGCCGGACTTGCGGCGACTATACCAACGTGCTCGCCGACATCACCGTCGGGTACATGGGCGGCGAGGGCCACCAATGGCTGATCATCCGCAACGAGCGCGGCGAGGAACTTATCGGCCTGCTCGGTGACGAAGTGGCCGCCGCCGAACCCGGCAGCCGCGGCAACCGCAAAAGCGCAGTCGAAGGCTTTGCAAAAAACGTCGCGCTGGCCGCCGGTGGTCTGCCGGTCAACCGGATGCCGGCGTGGCTGAAGCCGATCGTCGCCTGGGCGATGCCGAGATTTGGCCCTCGCGGATTGGAGTTTGCCCGCGCCCGCGTGGAGATGAAAGCGGTCGAAACCGTGCTGCACTTGCGCCGCGAGGAACCCGCCCGCATGCGCAGCATGATCCCGGCTCACGTCTGGGCGCTGGCCTCCCGCTACGGTATCGCGCCCCGCGACGGCGAGCGGTGATACGGCTGGCGAGCCCCCGTCGTCGCTACCCACCCCCAATCGTTTCCATGTGCGGCCGGTCGGTTTCAGGCATGCGAGAGTTCAATGAAGCAAAGCAACTTGGAGACGGCGCATGCTCCATTATTTGACGATCCTCGTCTGCTGCCAACTTGCTGGCGAGTTGATCGTAACCGCGTTGAAGATGCCGTTGCCCGGGCCGGTTCTCGGCATGGCGATCCTGTTTGCAGGTCTCGTCGTCAATGGCGGTGTTCCTGACGACCTCGGTAAAGTTGCTGATGGTTTGCTGGTCAACCTGTCGCTGCTGTTCGTCCCCGCTGGCACGGGCATCATGCTCCACACGGGGCTGTTGAGCCGCGATCTTGTGCCGATCTCGGTGTCTATCGTGGTGTCGACGATCGCGACTATCGCCGTGACCGCGGCGATGATGTCGGCATTATCGCCGCCGCCACAACCGGACGGCAAGGACCGCCGCGATGCGTGATCTGCGCGACGTCTGGGTCTACCTGTCGGCAAACCCGCTTCTCCATCTCACTTTGACCCTGATCGCCTATCGCATCGGCCTCGCGATCTACCAGCGCGGCGGGCTCAACCCGATGCTGAACCCGGTCATGATCGCGGTGATCCTGCTCGTCAGCGTGTTGACCCTGACCGGCACCAGCTACCAGACCTATTTCGAGGGTGCGCAATTTGTCCACTTCCTGCTTGGACCTGCGACGGTGGCCTTGGCTGTGCCCCTCTACCGCCAGTTGGACGCGATCAAACGGTCCGCTGCCGCGTTAATGGCGTCGATTGCAGCGGGTGCAGCAACGGCGTCGATTACGGCCGTCGGCGTCGCCTATGCCCTGGGTGCTTCGCGCGACACATTGGTGTCGCTAGCGCCGAAATCGGTAACGGCGCCTGTGGCGATGGGCATTTCCGAACAACTCGGCGGCCTGCCATCATTGACGGCGGTACTGGTCATGATGACGGGTATCCTCGGCGCCATGCTTGGGCCGGTGATCATGAACCTGATGGGTATCAAAAACTGGGCGGCGCGGGGGCTCGCAATGGGCACCACCAGCCACGGCATCGGAACGGCGCGCGCCATGCAGGTCAACGCGACCGCTGGCGCGTTTGCCGGTCTCGCGATGGGGATTAACGCGCTCGCAACGGCGCTGTTACTGCCGTTGGTTTGGCGACTGGTGTTTGGGAAGTGACGCCTAACGGATTGTGCGCCGTTTAATGGTTCCGCCTGCGACCTAATCTCAAAACGAAATGCCGACCGATGGTCGAACGGTGCGGTACTAACGTATGAGCTGTATCTACGCGTTGTTCGGCCACGTTGCGCATGGCGCTTAGGCTCATCCAATCACGAGTTGCTGCTTAGCTCGTCCAATCTCACTACGGAAATCGCCGCAATGAAAAAGCCGAATGTTGCCATGGCCCCATCGAAAGCCAACCCAGGCCCAATGGCCGCGTCGGCCACCTCGACAACAGCGTCGTGCCGTAACTGCGGGACGGCACTACCGAACCGCGAATACTACTGTCCGGAGTGCGATACGCCTCATTTCGCCAACCTCAAGTCGTCCCTGCTGTCGCCAAGCATCAAGTTTCTGGCGTTCTTCCTGATCATCGCCGGCCCGATCGCAGCCTATACGCTGTGGGAAGTGATCCAGCGGATCGCCTGGAAAATCTGATCCGCAAAAGCTCTTGTCAGGCAGTGCCGACGTGCAGGAGATCATGGATATGGACAACGCCAACCGGCTTGCCCTTGTCGATGACGAAAACCGCCGAGATCCGTGCAGTGGTGAGGAATTCGAGGACGGCCGTCGCCAGCATCGTCGGCGGTATCGTCTTGGGCTCTTTCGTCATGATCGCACTGACGGACACACCGTCTTGGCGTAACGCTTCGACGTGACGCCTTAAGTCGCCATCGGTGACCATGCCGACGAATCGGCCCCGGCCATCGACGACGCCGAGGCAGCCAAGCGCCTTGGTCGTCATGGTCACGATGGCATCGCGCCAGTCATCGCCAAGTCGGGCCAATGGCAGGCGGTCGCCGGTGTGCATAATGTCGCTGGCGTACTTGAGGCTTGCGCCGAGCGATCCCCCCGGGTGGTACATCTTGAAGTCCTGCGCCGTGAACCCGCGACTTTCGAGCAGCGCAATGGCAAGGCAATCGCCCGTCGCCAGCGTCATGGTGGTCGACGTTGTCGGGGCCAAGCCATGTGGGCAGGCCTCTTTGCATTTCGGCATGAGCAGTACGATATCGGCAGCCTTGGCAAGCGCAGACGAGCCGCCCGACGTCAATGCGATAAGGCCGACGCGAAAGCGTCGCGAGTAGCCGATGATTTGCGCAAGTTCTGCGGTCTCTCCCGACCACGACAACGCCAAAATCACATCGTCGCTGGTGATCATGCCAAGATCGCCATGGGCCGCTTCGGTCGGGTGGACGAAAAACGCAGGTGTCCCGGTCGATGCCATAGTCGCAGCGAGCTTCTGGCCGATGTGCCCGCTTTTGCCGAGACCCGTCACGATTACCCGACCGTTTGCAGCCCGGATCATCGAAACAGCGCGATCGAACGGCTCCCGCAACGCCCCCCGCAACGCAGTCTCGACCAGCGCCAGCCCATCGCGCTCGAGCCCGATTGTCCGAAGCGCCGATAGAGCAGCTTTCCCCTTCACGATCTTTGTTTTGGCCGGGGCTCGTTTCTTGGTCACCGAGGTTGTCGCGGCCATCTCAGTCCTGCGGTTTGATGTTCACGTCAGTATCCTATGTCCGCATCCTATGTCCGCGCGACCCGCCCGCGCCAAGCCCTTTTTGAAGTCTGTCGGCAGTTTCAACTGCAACTTGAATAATGCCAACGCAACCAGGGCGGTGGTCCAACGCTAAGACCTCGTTAACCGCATCACTTTAGCGTTCTTCGATGTGTGCGTCTTTCCCGTCGCGGCCGAGAGAAGCGCCACGTGCCAACCATTAGCGCGATACCGATAGGGGGCGAATGGCTCCAGCGTCACGCCGTGGCGGGCGCTGCGGTATGTATGACCGCCGCCATCATCACCGGTCTGTCGCTGCCGGCAATGCCGGCGGCCGCCCAGCAAGCCGTGCAATCCAGCCTCCGCCCACGCCAGTCCGAAGCGACCGGACCAACCGTGCTGAACCGGAATTCGGTTGCGCCCGGCACATCTCCATCTGCCACCGGGCCCAACGTCAGCGATCAGCCGGTGGGTCTGGATACCTCGTCCGGCGATCCGTCCGACACGCTGAAAGACCGAGACGACGCCGATCCGACGGAGGGTCCGGCCGGTAGCAACAACGCTGGCCAGCGGGTGCTACGCGACGGCGATCTGTCCGATATCGAGCCGCAGCAACCGCGCGACGGCATAGTGGACTTGACCGAGCCGCCAGGGCCGGTTGATGGCATTGATCCAGCTGCCGTCGATTCGCGGGCGGTGGAAGAGGCGCGATTATTCGAAAATCCGCCACCGGCCGACGATCCGCTTCTGTTCCAGATCGAGGAACTGGAGCCGATCCTCGACCGGCGCCCCCGGCGATTGTTCCGCTTCGAGCCCTACGATCCCATCGGGATTCGCGCCGGTTCGTTTGTGTTGTTTCCAGAACTCGAAACCTCGGGCGCATTTTTTTCCAACGTGTTCAAAGGCCCAGGAGCCCGCAGCGACGTCGCCCTCGACGTCAGGCCGTCGGCCCGCCTCGTGTCGAACTGGAGCCGCCATGCGCTGGAATTCCGGGCCAACGGCACGCTCGCGACCTTCAACGAATTCTCCAGCGAAGACGACCGCGCCTACACCCTCGAAACGCGCGGCCGCCTCGATATCACCCGGCGCACCAGCCTCCAGGTTGGCCTATCGCGCGACCTCGCCCAAGAGAGCCGCTCTGCGCCCGATGGCCGGAACGCTGGCACACGCGCCGACGTGACAACCGACCGGGCCATCGCGAGCCTCAACCACCGGCTCAATCGTCTGTCCCTGCAACTGCGCGGTTCGGTGTCTGACCTCGATTTCGGCGCAACTGAAAACCAGGGTTTCGTCCAAAACAACGCCAGCCGAAACTATCGCGCGACCGAGCAGGCGGTCCGCGCAACCTGGGAATTCAAACCAACGCTGTCGGCATTCAGCGAGGTCGCAATCAACCAGCGCGACTATGACCGCCGCGATGCCAACGGAATCGATCGCTCGTCTGACGGCGAGCGCTACCGCGTCGGCCTGTCGTTTGCAGGTCTCGAGCGCACGCCCGGCGGTTCCGGCGCACGGCCAATGTTGGCCGGTGAGGTCAGCGTCGGCTGGGGCATCCAGCGGCCCAGGTCATCGGCGCTACCAGACGTGTCGGGCGTCATCCTCGATAGTACGGTCACGTGGCGGCCGTCGGCGCTGACTGCCGTGGCGTTCAACGCCCGTTCCGACTTTGGCGAAACGCAGAGCGAAGGTGTCGGCGGTATCAACAGCCAGTCGATTGGCGTCGACATTCGCCACGAATTGCGCCGTTTTTTGATCGGCACGGCCGGAGCCGACGTGACGGTCTCGAACTTCGAAGGCAGCACCATCGAGGAGACCGAATTACGGCTTACGACCGGGCTCGAGTATTTCCTGTCGCGCGACGCCGTCGTGTTCAGCCGCTACGCGCACATCAAGTTCGACAGCAACCAGCCCAGCACCAGCTATGACGCCAACGAAGTCAGAGTCGGAATGCGCATCCGGCGCTGAGGCGTATTCCCGCCAAGCAGATTGCCGGGTGCCATCGACCGCACCGGATGATTCCGAACCATATCGCCCTCCAGCCGTTTAACCAGCTGACCTTGCCAAGGCGATCCGTAAGGCGACTGCGGCACGTTAACGGTGGACACTTTCATTCAAGTAAGCCCCCCGACATGATGCCGAGTTTCGCGATGATCGCTATGGTGGTGTTCACGTTCGTGACCATAGGCTTTGCCGTGTCCGTGGTGCTGAAGCGAAATGACATCGCCGATGTCATGTGGGGGCCGGGCATCCTGTTGGCTGCAGCAACCGGGTTAGCGACCAGCGGCCATACGGTCTCGTCGGCGCCATTGGCCTATCTGATCTGCGCGTTCATTGCGCTGTGGGCATTGCGCATCGCTAGGCAGATCGGCCTTCGTTTCCTGTCGAAACACGACGAGGATTTTCGCTACGCGCAATGGCGGCGGTCGTGGAGCTATTTCTATCTCCGATCGTATGTGCAGGTCTTTCTGTTGCAAGGATTGTTGATGGTCGTCGTTGCAATGTCAGCCATCGCCGCCACGATGTATGCCGATGGGTCGAGCTTTAGCGCGGTGGCCGTGGCCGCAGGCTGCCTCGTGTTCCTGACCGGGCTGGCATTCGAAACCGTGGCCGACGTCCAGCTCAACGCCTTCGTCAAAGCGAAGACAAGCAAGACCGACATTCTCACCACCGGGCTGTGGCGGTACTCGCGCCACCCGAATTATTTTGGCGAAGTAACAGCCTGGTGGGGGCTTTGGCTGATCGCAATCGCACCAGCTGTCGCCGCGCCAACGCCCGGCAATGCGATGGTCGCAGCGCTCGCCCTGTTGTCACCGGTGGCGATCACGGTCCTCATTCTCTACGTTTCGGGTATCCCGATGCTCGAAGCCAAGTATGACGGCAACGCCGCGTTCCAGGCCTACAAGCGCCGAACGTCGGCGTTTTTCCCGTGGTTCCCAAACGACCGATGCTCCGGTAGCACCACGGCATAACCGCCGACGGCACAGGTTACACGGCCTCTTTGAGCGCGCCCTCGAGCCAGCGGGCAGTGCGCAACAGTCGGCCATCGTCACCGCGCGCGCCGACCAGTTGGACGCCGATCGGCAACCCATCTTCGATTTCAAGCAACGGCAGCGTTACGCACGGGCACCCGAGGAACGTCCACAGCGCGTTGAAGATCGGGTTCCCCGTCGAGCCGGCGTCGAACCGCGGCGCTGGACCGGGTGCAGCGGGTGTCAGGATTGCGCTGTAGTCCTGCAAGATGCTTTCGACGCTGGCGTAGGCCGTCTCGCGCACCGCGAGCGCTGCCATGTAATCGTCGGCGGTCACGCGGCGGCCTTTGGTAATGCGATCGGCCAGAGCATCGGGGATCAACTCGCGACCGCGCGCGACGAATGGCCCGTAGTGAAACCCGTTTTCAGCCAGCTGGACCACATAGGCCGCTTCCGCTGCCTGCGTCAGCGATGGGGTGTCGAGCTGTTCGACCGAATAGGGCATCAGCGCGCCAATCAGCTCGCCGAACGCATCGGCCATCACGGCCTCCGCATGGGCATCAAAAGCCGGCGTCGGGACATAGGCAAAAATCGGCGGCAGCGGCGGTTCGGCGGCGATCCATTCCGTTAGCCGCGACCGGCCATCGCGAATGCTGACATCGTCAGCGGGGTCATAGCCCGCCATCGCATCGGCCAGCAGGGCTGCGTCTTCGAGTGACCGGGCGAACAGACCGAGTGTGTCGAGCGTCTGCGATTGCAGCAGCGCACCGCGCCGCGAGATCAGTCCGCGCGTCGGCTTATAGCCATAGACACCGCAATACGACGCCGGCCGGATGACCGACCCAGCGGTCTGCGTGCCAATGGAAAGAGGGACCATCCCGGCCGCAACGGCTGCCACCGAGCCCGATGACGAGCCACCTGGTGTATGGGCGAGATGTGCAGGATTGCGCGTCGCAGCAGGTACAAACATCGCGAGCGGAGTTGTGATGGTCTTGCCGAGGATGACCGCGCCAGCATCCCGCAACCGGGCAATGCACGCCGCATCCTCGCGCGCGGATGGCCGGTCGGCGGATGCTAGGCCGTACCGCGTTGGCATACCAGCAACGTCGATGATGTCCTTGACGCCGACCGGCACGCCGTGGAGCGCCGCGGTGCCGCGCCCCGATTGACGGGTAATGTCAGCCCGCCGCGCGGCATCGAGAGCCGCGTCATGGTCGAGATGCGCCCAGGCGGCAATATCAGGCTCTCGCGCGGCAATGGCCGTCAGACAAGCCGAAACCAGTGCCTCGCTGGTGATGTCGCCACGGCGAATAGCATCCGCTGCCGCCGTGGCCGTCAGTGTGGTCAGGTCGTCGCCGCCCGCAATCGTCATGCCGGCTTATGCCCGGCGGTGTCCTTCCAACGACAGGTGGCCTGCTGGCCGCCTGCCTCGACGCGCATCTCGACGTTCTCGCCACCAAGGGATCCCGGTGCGACTTCGCCTGTCTTGCGCTCACACTTCGGCGACTTGTGCCCATAGAGATACTCGGGCAGTCCGAGGCCGATTTTCGGGAACGTATAGAACAGGATCATCGAGAGGACGACGATGTAGAGGAACGGCATCACGCCCGCGAAAATCTGGTCGATCGTCACGTGCTTTGGCGCCACACCCTTGAGATAGAACGGCGCCATTGCCACCGGCGGTGACAGGAACGACGTCTGCAAGTTCAAGGCGACAAGCACGCCGAAGAACAGCGGATCGATGCAGAAATCGTCAAGAAGAGGCAGGAAGATAGGCAGGAAGATCACGATGATCTCGGTCCACTCCAGCGGCCACCCGAGAACGAAGATGATCGCCTGCGTCAAGATCAGGAACCAGAATGGCGTCAGGTTCAGCGCGAGGATGAAGTCCTCGACGACTTTCTGGCCGCCGAGCAGCGCGAACACCGACGAGAATACCGCCGACCCGACGAACAGCCAGCACACCATGGCCGAGGCGCGCGCCGTGAGGAACGCGCTCTCCTTCAGTTTGGTGCCGCTGAACGTGTTGCCAGGGTACAGCGCGATCATCGCAAACAGCGAGACAAGGAGGAACGCCGCGATCGAAATCGGGGTGTACGGCAACCCGGCATTTCGGATGCCAATGAAGTAGACGACGAGCGCCAACAACGCGATCATGAACAACCAAGTGGCCGTCCGCGCGATCGTTCGTTCGTAATCCGCGTTGTAGATCAGCGCTAACAGGATCGAGCCGAGCGCGCCGACGGCAGCCGCCTCTTGCGGGGTTGCAAGGCCGGCCATGATCACGCCGAGCACGCCGAGGATCAATGTGGCGAGTGGCACGAACGCGGTAGCCAGTTCGTATACGACCTTGCCCATCGGAACGTCGGTCTGTTCCTTGGGCAGGCGCGGCGCCAAGTGGGGGTACATGGCCGAGACGATGATTGCATAAGCGATGTACATGCCAGCGAGCATCAGCCCGGGGATGAACGCCGCAGCGTAAAGCTTCACGACCGACACGCCGGCCGTCGCACCGTAGAGGATGAGCATCACCGACGGTGGAATGAGGATGCCGAGACAGCCGCCTGCGCAGACGACACCGGCGGCAAGCTTGGTGTCATAGCCGGCGCGCAGCATCGCTGGGAACGCGAGCAGACCCATCAGCGTCACGACCGCGCCGACGATGCCAGTCGCGGTGGCGAACAACGCGCACGTCACCAGCGTGGCGACCGCCAGCGATCCCGGCACCCAACCGGCGGCAAGCTGAATGGAGCGGAACAACCGATCGAGGATGTTGGCCCGTTCGATCACGTAGCCCATGAACAGGAACAGCGGGATCGAGATCAGAACGTCGTTCGCCATCACGGAATACGTCCGCTGCACGAACAGCGGGAACACCGTGTTGCCCATGGCATAATAGCCAAACGCCACGCCGAGCGCCATCAGCGTGAACGCGATCGGGAAGCCGAGCATCAAGAAGAACAGGAACACGACGAGCATAATGATGCCCATGCCGGCATCCGAAATGTACCGACGCAGCAGGGTCTTGAGTTCGAGCGGCACAGTGGCTGCTGCATCAGCGCCTTGCGCCCATGCCGAAACAACCGGCGTCAAGAAGATCGCCGCGTAGAGGATCACCATGATCGCGCCGCCAATCGTGGCGCGGAGCGGCGTCAGCGGCGGACGTTTACGCGAGGTCAGTGGCAACATCAGCGTGCCCCCCCGCTCAGACGGGCTTCCATGGCCAGCTTTTCCGCCGCTTGTTCGAGGATGATTTTTTCGAGTTCTTCAACGTCGTGCGCGCGCTGTGGCCACTCCCCCGACCGGATGGTCTGTATGCAGCGCACGACTTCGACGATGCCCTGTAGCAGCATCAGCACGCCAACGATCGGGATCAGCGCTTTGAAGGGCCAAATGATCGGGCCGTCGGGGGTACTCGATGAGCGCTCGTTGAGCAGATAGGCGAGGCGGGCAAAGTCGAGACCCGCGTAACACAGCGCGAGAATGCCCGGGAAGAAGAAGACGAAATACAAGATCAGGTCCGACCACGCCTGACCGCGAGGCGACCACGCGCGATACAGAAAATCGCCACGAACGTGAGCATTTCGCGACAGCGTATAAGCGCCAGCCATCATGAAGAGCGTGCCGTACAGCATGTAGCTGACGTCATAGGCCCAATTGGTCGGGGCATTGAAAAAGTACCGCGCGACGACCTCATAACAAACGGCGAGTGTCAGCAGCAGGATCGTCCAAGAAAACAACTGGCCAATCGTCGAATTGAAATGGTCGATGCCGAGCAGAGGCCCTTCGAGCGCCATGAAAATCAGCAGGCTCAACACGAGCAGGCCACCGGGCAGAGCGAATAAGATCACCGCCGGTGGTTGGGTATTCGCGTGCGCTAGGACGATCCCGACCGCAGTCAAAATCGACAGCGCCACCAAACTTTGCGGCAGCAGCAACTTATTCATGACGAAATCCCGTTCGACGCCCAGATCGATGACCAGTAGGCATGGTATCAAGAGTCACGGCCGCCAGCATGAAGGACGCTGGCGGCCGTGACGAGGTCAGACGATTAGGCCTTGAAGACGTGATCGAACGCGATCTTCGGGCTTGCCGTATATTCGAGGTCGAAGCCGACGACGCGCTTTGCCCAAGCCTTCTGGCTGTCGACGATCTTCTTGAACAACGGGTCAGCCGACTGGGCTTCAACAACCTTGTCCCACGACGCAAGCTGAGCCTTGAGCACGCTTTCCGGGGTCCGCACGACCTTCACGCCGGCGGCCTTGATGGCGGCCATATCCGTGGAGTACCGATCCATGGCTTTCCACTCGAGGTCGCAAGATGCGGCTTCGACGGCAGCGCGGACCAGCGCCTGAAGTTCCTTCGGAAGGCCATCAAACTTGGCCTTGTTGAAGAGGATCTCGAAGCACTCGTTTGGCTGGTGGAACGAGTTGACCATGTAGGTCTTGGCAACGTCGGTGAAGCCGAGCAGTTTGTCCGACGATGGGTTGTTGAACTCGGCGCCGTCGATCAGGCCCTTCTCGATGGCAGGAACGATTTCGCCGCCTGGCAGGATGGTGACGTTGGTGCCAAGGCCCTTGAACATGTCCGCCGAGAGGCCGACGGTGCGGTACTTGATGTTCTTGAGATCGTCGGGGCTGGTGATTTCCTTCTTGAACCAGCCGAGCGGCTGTTGGCCCATTGGACCGTACGGGAAGCCGATGACGTTGAGCTTCAAGACGTCGTTGATCAGCTCATCGTAGAGCGCGCGACCGCCGCCGTACCTCATCCAGCCGAGGAGCTGGTTCGAATTCATGCCGAGCGCCGGGCCGGTGCCGAACAGCGAAAACGCCTTGTTCTTGCCAAACCAGTAGGCCGAAACGCCATGGCCGCCGTCGAGAACGCCCGTCGATACGGCGTCGATCAACTGGAAGGCAGGGACGACTGCGCCGGCTGCGAGAAGTTCGAGTTCGAGGCGGCCGCCGGCCATCTCGTTCACCTTCTTGGTGAAGTCGCTCGCGTACTCGTGGAAAATGTCCTTCTGCGGCCACGTCGACTGGAACTTCATCTTCACAGTCTGTGCGCGGCTCACGTTGGGCATGGCCACAACACCAGCGGTGGCAACGGAGGCGGCGACCGCGCCACCCTTGAGGAATTTGCGGCGGTTTACGGTGGTCGTTTCGGTCATGCGGATATACTCTCCCTGGAGGCGCCGGACGGCGGCCGATAACGTTTCGCTTCCCTAATGTCTCGCCGATCAACGGGCATACGCCCTTATTGTCGAGTGTCGGCTTGGGCTCATGCGTATCGTCGCAGCCTCTAGAACGCAAGCCACGCCGTGACGGAAGTGCCGTGTCTGGCCCGGTGAAATGTCGCGCAGTTTTGAGCGATCACAGCTGAGAGTGAGAAACGTCAGCGCCGTCAATTACTTGTGGCAATGCAACACGCCAGCGTTAGACCTTCGTCGGGTGTGGTCTTTTCCGCCGTTACAACATTTGCTTCAACGCTGGCCGCAGAAGCGGGGCGAGGTCGGGCCGCTCCAGCGCATACGCGACGTTGGCCATCAAGAACCCGATCTTCGAGCCACAGTCGTAAATCGCGCCGTCGAAACGAACGGCGTGGAAGCTTTGCCCCTCCATGCCTTGCAGCCTGATCATGCTGTCGGTGAGCTGGATCTCTCCACCAGCACCGCGTTCCTGCGCGCTGAGAAGAGCAAAGATATCGGGCTGCAGGATATAACGCCCGGTGATGTGCAGGTTCGACGGTGCCGTTCCCTGCGGCGGCTTCTCGACCATCTCGGTGATCGGCGAAACTTTGGCCTTAGGGTCCGTCACGCCGACGATACCATACTGATGCGTCTGGTCCTCTGGCACCGGCGCAACGGCGACATGGTTGCCACCATGCTCCCGGTACGCCTCCATCATTTCGGCAAGGCATGGAGACGTGCCATGGTGCAGCATGTCGGGCAACAGCAGCGCGAACGGTTCGTTGCCAACGAGTTCCCGCGCGCACCAAACCGCGTGGCCAAGTCCAAGTGGCGCCTGTTGCCGTGTGAAGCTGGTCTGGCCGGCGCCTGGCAATTCGCTCATCAGCGTTTCGAGTTCAGATTTCTTCCCGCGCGTCTGCAAGGTGTGCTCGAGTTCGTATTGTCGGTCGAAATGGTCTTCGATGACCCCCTTGTTCCGACCGGTCACGAAAATAAAATGCTCGATGCCGGCTTCGCGCGCCTCGTCGACGACATGCTGAATGACCGGACGATCGACGATCGTCAGCATTTCCTTCGGCATCGCCTTGGTGGCAGGCAGAAAGCGTGTGCCGAGACCGGCCACTGGAAAAACCGCTTTGCGGATGGGTTTGATCGCTTTGGCCATTGTCGCGTCCTTGGTCGGCGGTGGGATCGGCGCGCCTTGTCGTAACTTTTGATGCTAGACGCAAGGCCACATAGACATGCGGTGCGGTCGAGAGCATGTGCTCACGCCAACTTCACGATACAACGGGCAAGTCATGGCAATTCTGGTAACCGGCGGCGCGGGCTATATTGGCAGCCATATGGTTCATGAACTGGTTGATACCGGCGAGACCGTCGTCGTCCTCGACAACTTGGTGACGGGCTTCCGCTTCGCAGTGCCGGAGGCAGCGACACTCATCGTCGGCGACATCGACGACGAAGCAATCGTCGGCCTCCTGATAGAGCGCCATGACATCACGGAGATTATCCACTTCGCCGGCTCGGTCGTCGTGCCCGATAGCGTGTCCGATCCGCTTGGCTATTATCTCAACAACACGGTTCGCTCGCGCAGTCTGATGGCAGCGGCCGTCGCTGGTGGCGTCAAATCGTTCATTTTTTCCTCGACCGCGGCCGTGTACGGCAACCCGGTGTCGGTTCCCGTGAGCGAGGATGCGGTCCCCGCACCCATGTCGCCTTACGGCACGTCCAAACTGATGACCGAGATGATGCTGGCCGACACCGCCCGCGCGCACGACTTCCGCTACACCGCGTTACGCTATTTCAACGTCGCCGGTGCCGATCCCAAGGGCCGCACCGGCCAATCGACCCGCGGTGCGACGCATCTGATCAAGGTCGCGTGTGAAACCGCATCGGGCAAGCGCGCGCACATGGACGTGTTCGGCACCGATTATCCGACGCCCGACGGAACATGCGTGCGTGATTATATCCACGTCACCGATTTGGTCCGCGCCCACATATCGGCGTTGAACTACCTACGCGCTGGCGGGGCGAGCGACGTTTTCAATGTCGGCTACTCGCGCGGGTATTCCGTGCTCGAGGTGATCGACGCGGTCAAGCGTGTATCGAGCCGCGATTTCAACGTGCGAATGAGCGGCCGCCGCCCTGGCGACCCGGCGCAGATCGTGGCCGCTTCCGATAAACTGCGCAGCCGGTTGGATTGGACACCGGTGCTCGACGATCTCGACGGCATCGTCCGCGACGCGCTCCAATGGGAGCAGAAACTGGCCGAGCGCAATGCGCCGCTGGTTTGACGCGGCCGCCAGAACGGCAGCGCTACAACGACAAACCGCTCGCCAGCTTCTTTAGAACGACGAGCGGAAGAGGCGGCTCGCGGTCGCGCACCGTCACCAAGCTGATCGTGCGCGAAACCTCGGGCTCGACCAGCGGCCGGTACAAGAGTTCCGAGCGCAATTCCAGCGATTGCGGGACGACAGCGACGCCGACCCCCGATGCGAGGAGGGCTTGCACGCAGTCCTCGCGGTCGCTCCGGAACCGAACATCGAGCGTGATCGGCCACGGTCCTTGGGCGTCTTCGAAGTAGGCGTCGAACTCGCAGCGAATACGATCGACGTAACATTCGCCGTCGAGATCTTGCAGCCGGATCATTTCCGAGTTCGCCAGCCGATGCTCACGCGACAGGGCAACGCCGTAGCCTTCCGTAAACAGTGGCATCACGTCGAGCGCCGGCACGTAGCGAGGCTGGCCGACGATCGCCACGTCGATTTCGTCCATCAACAGCTGCGTCACGACTGCCGATCCGCGACCTTCGGTAAGTATGATCTCAACGTCGGGGGCCGCTTCGGCCAGAGCGGAGATGATCATCGTCATTGTGGCAGCGCCGACTGTGCACATCATACCGATGCGCAGCCGTTGGCGGCGTTCAGACAGCACGACCCGCGCATAAGCCTTGGCTTCCGTCACCGTCGCGATCGCCGCCTCGAAACGCGGCAGCATGGCCCGGCCAAGCTCCGTCAGCGCGACATTGCCGGGCCGTCGTTCGAACAAAGGTCCGCGCAATTCCTCTTCGAGGCGTTGAATGGCCCGGGTCAGTGCGGGCTGAGTGATGTTGCAGCTCTCCGCAGCACGGGTGAAATTGCGCTCCCGCTCGACAGCAAGAAAATACCTGATCTGGTGAATTTCCATCGCGTTGCCCCGGCGTATCATGTGTTCAAGCAAGGCCGACAACCGGACGCGTATGCCCCGGCGTGAGTCTGCCAATGCCGACAATGCCGTTTAGCATCACGGTTTGGTTTGACCCATGCCAATAAAGCATCCGTTTAATGAACAGTCGGTATTTGCTATCGGCCTTCACGCCACCAGGCGAGCGCGAGCAGGGCGATGATCGTCAGCAAAGCCGGAAACCCGGTATAAACCGGTGTCAACTTTACGCCTTTGGTGACAAAGGCTTGACGGTCCTTCAGCCCGAGCCAGCCCGATCCCGCCATCACCTTCGCGCCCGACAGCATCGTTACGCGCGGAACGTCGATTGACGAGGTTCCAGGCACTAGACCCGGCGTCTTGGCCCAGAACACGCCGCCACCGGTCGCGTCCGCCAGCGGCTTCATCTTGTCCTCGGTTGCGACGACCTCGCTCATCTCACGCACGTCGAGCGTACCGGCGTGCGCGACCGCAGTGAGGGTTTCCGTGCCGTTGGGCGTCTGAACCTTGTAGAGCCCAGGCAACTTGACATCGACCGTCGTGCGCCAAATTCCCGGCGCGGCGGCCTCGAGCGTGAGTTCGCTCTCCTCGCCAGCAGGTGCCGAGAGTTTCACGGTGTCGACCTTGTCGCCCATCGTGCGTCGCTCGATCGAAAGCTTCATGCCGCGCGCGGTTGCAATCAGCCGTTCTTCCTCGAGATCTGGCTCCTTCATCAGCCAGTGCGACAGGCGGCGTAGCAGGTCGGTATGCGGCCCGCCGCCCTCATAGCCGCGCGCCCAAAGCCAAGCGTGGTCTGATGTCAAAAGCGCGACGCGGCCCTTGCCCCTGCGCTCGACGATCAACAGCGGCGCTTTTTCAGCGCCTTCGAGTACCGTGTAGCCGCGTGTGTTGCGCACTTCTGCCTGCCGGAACCATCGGCCCCACGTCGGCGTCTCGCCCGATCCGCCCGGCAAACCGATCGTGACAGGATGCTTGTGGCCATCGCCGCTCAACATCGGCTTGAACGGCGCTTCGATGACACGTCCCGTCGGGCTCGCCGGAAGGGCAGGCGCCAGCGGCGTGCGAGCTAGGCTCGTCGAGGCCGCGAGGTCGTCGCCGCCAGCCACCAGCAGAGCCCCGCCGCCCTGCACATAGCGGGCGATGTTGTCAAAGTAGAGCAACTGCAGAATGCCGCGATGCTGATAGCGGTCGAAGATGATCAAGTCGAAGTCCTTGATGCGCTCAGAAAACAGCTCACGCGTCGGGAAAGCGATCAGCGACAGCTGGTTGATCGGCGTGCCGTCTTGTTTCTCCGGCGGCCGCAAAATCGTGAAGTGGACGAGATCGACGGCGGCGTCGGACTTCAACAGGTTGCGCCACGTGCGCTCACCGGCATGCGGCTCGCCCGATACGAGCAGCACCCGCAGATTTTCGCGCACGCCCTCGGCCTCGATCACGACCCGGTTGTTCGCCGCCGTCAGTTCGCCAGGAGCGCTTTCGATTTCGATTTCGACAAGATTGGTCCCCGAATGCGGGAACGGCATGTCGAACTTGACGGTGGCTCCGGCTTGAGCCCGCCGCGTCTCGTCCGGCCGGCCCTCGCGCCGTATGGTGACTTTGACGGTACCGCCGCCGCGACCCGCCTTGCCGCTTTCGCGGATCGCAACCTCGACATCGCGAGATTGCCCGACGATGCCGAACTTCGGCGCCTTCAACACCTCGACGCGGCGATCGAACTCATCGCGCGAACCCGATACGATCGCATGCACCGGCGCATCGAAGCCCAGCATCGCGGCCGCCTTCGGCACGTCGTGGACTTGACCGTCGGTGATCGCGATGACGCCAGAGATACGGTCCGGAGCGACGTCGGCCATGGCCGCATTGAGGCCGGAGAACAGGTTCGTACCTGCGGCGCTGCCATCGCCCGGACGGCCCGCTGGCACCATCTTGACCGTCAAGTTCGGGATTTTGGCGAGTTTGCTTTCGATATCCGCCTTGATGGCAGCGCTGTCCGCGACGCGCGTGCCGACCTGTTGACTGGTGCTCTCGTCGACTACGACGAGGGCGACATTCGACAGGCTCTCGCGTTGCTCCTCGCTCAGCATCGGGTTCATCAACGCGATCAGGACCGCTGCGAGTGCGAGCGCGCGGAACGGTGCGCCGCGCTGTCGCCGCCACACCATCACGCCGACAAGTCCACACGCGACGATGGCCGCCACGACAATGGCGGTCCACGGCACGAGGGGGGCAAAGTCAATCGACCAATTCATGGCAACTCCGCTACTGGCCAAGCCGTTCGAGGAGGGCTGGAACATGAACTTGGTCGGCCTTGTAGTTTCCAGTCAGCGCGTGCATCGCGATATTGACGCCGGTTCGAAACGCCATCTCGCGCTGAGCTTCGCCACCGGGCACCGTCGGGTAGATCGGTCGCCCGCGATCATCGAGCGCCCAGGCGGACGCGAAATCGTTCGACGTGATCAGGATCGAGGTAACGCCATCGGAGCGCCGCGCCTTGCGGCCCTGTGCAGGGTCCTGATCGCCGCCATCGGAAGCTTCGATCCACAATTGCCCGCCGTCCCAACGGCCGGGGAACGACTTCAGCAGATAGAACGATTTGGTCAGCACGTGGCCGACCGGCACCGGCTCGAGGCGGGGAACGTCAAGGCGCGCGAGCAATCGCTGCAAGGGCGTGTTGTTGCCCCCGCCAGGAGACAGTCCGGTTGGCGCGCCATAGCCATAATCGCGCGTGTCGAAGATGATGAGCCCGCCCTCTTTCATGTACGCATCGATGCGAGCCAGTGCCGCTTCGGGAAGAGCCTGGGGGTTTGGCACCACCGGCCAATACAGAACGGGGTAGAAGGCGATCTCATCTTTCGCGATGTCGACTGCAATCGGATCGCCCGGCTCGATAGAGGTCCGCAGCGTGAGGATGCGATTGAGGCCCTCGAGGCCAGCGCGGCTGACCTGATCGGCATTGGTGTCGCCGGTCAGTACGTAGCCAAAGGTGACTTTGCTGGTCGCCTTCATCGCCGTGCCGTCCGCCCCAGTCGCCGCCGGAACGACGCGCGCTTTCGGCACCGGAACAGGCCCGCGATCGGGACGCTGCTGGGCTAATGCCGCGTCGCTGAACAGCCCAGCGTGAACGAAGCCAGCGGCGGCGATGATCATGACCGCCGAAGCGGTAGCAGCCGACCGTCTGAACACGGTCGCCAAGCCAAGCCCTCCCATCGCCAGCGCGAGCACAGCGAGCACGTCGAGCAGCACGAGCGACAGGGCCGCCGCCATCAACGATGGCTTGAGCGGCGTTGCGCTGGTGCCGTCATAGCCGCGCCGTTCGACGCCCGCCGGCAGGGCTGGCAGTGGCTTCAATTCGGGCTTGGGACCAAGTGCATTGAGCGCGCGAGCAGCCGACGCCGCACCGTAATAGCCGGGAGGATGGTCGAGGCTCGCGGCCCGGTCGGTCGCGGCACTTGCCTTGATCGGCTGAGCGGTCGGCGGCGGCGCTTTGAGCACGCCATATCCATCCAGAGTTTGCACCGGCGGCAACAATTGCTCTGGCCGGGCTGCCGATGCGTCGGGGCCGCCAGCATCTGTCACGGTGTCACCCGACTTGGTTCCAGCGCCATCGCCAGGTCCGACACCTTTGCCGAGCGTCGAGATCCGCCGCAGCATGTCGACAAACAGGCCCGACAACGGCAGGTTCGACCAGTCCGAATTGGCGGTGACGTGAAACAGCACGATCTGGCCATCGCCGGATTTTCGCGCCGTCACCAACGGCGTGCCGTCGTTGAGGCGCGCAAGAATGTTGATGTCCGGCGTGAGCTTAGCCGGGTCGGCGAGCACCTGCCGGTTGATCGTCACGTCGGGTGGGATGGTGAGGCCAGCGAACAGGCTGCCATCGTCGAACTTGGCAAGCGCCTGCGGGGTCGACCACGACAAGGCACCGCCAAGCGTCCGGCCGCCGATCCGCAAAGGAACGGGCAGTAGGTCGTCGCCGCCTTTTTCGAGCCGTGGACCGGAAAACCGGACAAGCACCCCGCCGCGCGTGACCCAATCCTTGATGCGGTCGTGAAGGTCGCCCGACAAAGTTCCGATGTCGGCCATGACCAACACGGTCGATTGTTCCTTCAAAGCGGTTTCGACGCTCTGCTGGACGTTCGAGGCCTTGGGCGCGACGAGTTCGGCGAACGGCGCCAATGCCTTTTCGATGTAATAGAGCGGCGCGAGCAATGGCTGCGCCTGTTCGCGGCTCTCACCGGAGACGAGACCGACCCGGTGCCACTGCGAGCGGGCGTCGAGCAAGCTGACAGCCCCGGCAGACCGCTCGCCCGGCAGGTCGATCCGCGCGACCTGGTTACGCAGCTCGAGCGGAAGGTCGAATGAAATCGTCGTGCTGCCAGCCCCGGGTGCAAGCCGGAACGTCGCCTCGGCCAGGCGTTGGCCACGTGCCGCAAGAGCATGCGCGACGCCTTCGCGCTGTCCCCGCGTGTCAGCCCGGAGGATCGTTGCTTCAAGCTTGCCCTTTTGGCCGACCTCACCGCTCACCGCCAACGCTGCCATGCCGGCGTCGGCCTCGACGACCGACACCGGGCCGAGCGCGACGAGCCGTTGTGCAAATGCGGCCGCCTTGCCGCCGTGGTCGATGCCATCCGACAGCCAAAGGATACTGGCCTTTGACGCGCCCGTCGGGGCGGCGAGCACGCGTTCGATAGCCGTGGCGGCTTGGTCCCGGTCGGGGGCGAACGGCTGCGGTGCAATCGCAGCAGCCGTGGTTCGCGCATCGCCGGGCGCTTCGATTTTGAACGCAACCGTGCGTGCGGCAGCCGCGGTCGGAGCGACGACCACGCTGCGCCGCTGGGTTTCGGCTTCGGTGATCAGGCGTTCGACAAGGTTCATGCGGGCCGCGAACTGTGAAGCGGAAGCCCAGCTGTTGTCGATCGCGATCACCACTGGACCGGTTCCCGACAACCCCTTTTCGCGGCTCGGATTATAGATCGGCTCGGACAGCGCCAGGATCACGAGCGCCGCAGCGAGGAGGCGCAGCAGCAGCAGCCACCACGGCGTACGGGCCGGCGTGCGCTCCGTGCTTTCCAGGCCGACGAGGATACGCGTTGCCGGGAACGCGACCTCCTTAGGCCGTGGCGGAACCGTGCGCAGCAGCCAGTAAATCGCCGGCAAGGCGATCAGCGCCGTCAGCAGCCAGGGTGATAAGAACGTCAGCGCGGCGATACTCATGCGCGCGACTCCATTTGGTCCGGGCTCGGTGCCAATCCAGCGCCGAGTTCCTTGCCCTGCATGTGGACGACGAGCGACAACAATGGCTCGGCGGCCGGACGGTCGGTGTGATGAAGCAGGAACGACCAGCCGAGGCGGGTCGCGATCTCGCGCAACTGCGCACGATGGGCTTGGAGTTTCTCGATGTAGGCCTCGCGCAGCGTTTCCGCGCGCTCCGCAATCCAGCGTTCGCCGCCTTCGAGCCCAACGAACTCGGTCCGGCCAGAATACGGTAACGTCTCTTCGGCGGGGTCGAGCACCTGTAGGATGTGGCCCTGGATTCCGTGGCCAGCCAGCGCCTCAAGGCGCGCGCGAATTTCGTCGATCGGATCGAGGAAGTCAGAGATCAAAATCGTGCCACAGAACCGCGACAGCTGTGCTGACGGTGGCAGACTTGCTTCCAGTGCGGGAGTGCCCGCAGCACGCGCGATCGCTTCGGCAAGTTTTCTGGCAGCATGGCGGGTGGCTGTCGGCTGCGACAGGCCGATCAGCGCCACGCGTTCGCCGCCACGGACCAGCAACTCGGCAGCCGCGAGGGTCAATACCAGCACACGGTCACGCTTGGTCGTCGACGAGAGATGGCTTTTGAACCGCATCGACGCCGAAAGGTCAGGCCACAACCAGATGGTATGAGCCGCCTCCCATTCGCGTTCGCGCACATAGAGTTGGTCTGAACTCGCCGAACGGCGCCAATCGATCATCTGTGCGGGATCGTTCTGGCCGTATTGCCGGAACTGCCAGAATGTCTCCCCTGGACCGGCACGGCGCCGGCCGTGGATGCCGTGGGAGACCGTCGCAGCGATGCGCTCCGCCTCCAGCATCAGGTCCGGCAATCTATCGGCCAAGCCATGGGCGTCGGTTTCGACCGTGCCGATTTCGCACCGTAACGCCGCCGCTGCGGCCGCGTTGACGGGGCGTGCGTGAGAGGAAGCATCCGCCATATGCAGTGCTACTCCAACTGCCCGGACAGCCGGGTGATGATCTGGCCGAGATCGCGACCCTCTGCGCGGGCGGCAAAATTCAGCGCCATGCGGTGGCGCAGGATCGGATCTGCCAAGGCCACGACATCGTCCACCGACGGCGCGAGGCGGCCGTCGATCAACGCCTTGGCGCGAACCGCAAGCATCAAGGATTGACTGGCGCGTGGTCCTGGTCCCCACGAGACATACCGGTCGGTCTCGACGTTGGCACCCGTCCCAGGCCGGGCCGAGCGGACGAGCTTCAAAATCGCCTCGACGACTTTGTCGGGCACCGGGATCTGGCGCACCAGACGCTGCGTCGCCATCAGCTCTTGGGCTGTGAACACCGTCTCGACCGCGCTCCGATCAGTACCGGTGGTGGCGTAAAGCATGCGGCGTTCGGCAACGAGATCGGGATACGTCACTTCGATCTGCAACAAAAACCGGTCGAGCTGGGCTTCGGGAAGCGGGTAAGTGCCTTCCTGCTCGAGCGGGTTCTGCGTCGCGAGAACATGGAAAGGCGCTGGCGTGTCGTGGCGTTGCCCCGCCACCGTCACGTGGTGCTCCTGCATCGCCTGCAGCAACGCCGACTGCGTTTTCGGGCTAGCGCGGTTGATCTCGTCGGCCATCAGCAGCTGAGTGAAAATCGGGCCGGGGATGAACCGGAACGAACGCCGCTGGCCAGGGTTGTCTTCGAGCACTTCCGAGCCGATGATGTCGGACGGCATCAAGTCCGGCGTGAATTGAATGCGCTTGGCATCGAGGCCGAGCACACGACCCAGCGTCTCGACGAGCAGCGTTTTCGCAAGTCCGGGCACGCCGATCAGAAGGCCATGGCCACCAGATAAAATCGTGATCAACGCACGTTCGATCACTTGGTCCTGGCCGAAAATCACGGCTGACGCCGCTTTGTGCGCGCGCTGCACCCGCTCGCTCGCTGCTTCGAGACGGTTAACAATGTTGGCCTCGGTTTCGGCGAGGTTCGTCATGGGGAGCGGTTCCGTTGCTGCGTTGCCTGACGTCGTGATCGGTGGGACGATCCGGGTGGAGCCCCGGTGGGTCAAGTGAATGTTACGTAAGTGCCACAGGCGAAACGGCAGCGGGCTGCCGCTCGATTGCGATAAAGCGGACGACATGTGGCGGCCAATGCGGACACGCAGAACATGACGGAAAACCCCGACAATCCGAAGCCTGCCGATACACCTTTGGCCGAACCCAAGCAGGGCAAGCCGAAATTATCCGCCAGCGGCACACCGTCAGCGCTCGATGCCATCGCGCACGCAGCCGGACAGGCCGCCAGCGCACCCCAATTGGGCAGCGGGATACGCAGTCCAGCTCCGGTGCACCTGTGGGATCCGCCGTACTGCGGCGACATCGGTCTCGAAATCCGCATCGACGGCTCGTGGTGGTATCGGGGCAGCATCATCGGTCGGCCGGCGATGGTCGGCTTGTTTGCCTCCGTCCTGCGCAAGGACGCTGACGGGCAAACCTATCTAGTCACGCCCGTCGAGAAGATTCGGGTGCAAGTGGCGGATGCGCCGTTCCTCGGGATCGACCTGACGGCCGCAGGGTGCGGCGAGAGCCAGACGTTGACCCTCTCGACAAACCTTGGCGACAGCGTCGCGATCGGGAGCGAACATCCACTGCGCTTTGAAACAGAAGCCGGGACGGGCGGACTAAAACCCTACGTGCTGATCCGGGGCCGCCTCGAAGCCCGGCTGACTCGCGCGATGACACACGAGCTGATGCAGGTCGCGTTATCCGCCGCCGCTGGAGCTGTCGCGCCAACGCCGGCGCTTCAATCGGGGCAGCCCGCCTTAGGCGTGTGGAGCGGTGGCCTTTTTTGGCCAGTGCCGGGATGATTTTACAGGGAATTCGCGCTCGATGCGGTTCACCACTCCCGCTCCTGACGGCGATCGAGTTCGTCGATCGTCGGTTGGCGCGGGCGGCGGCCGCTCAGCCTCGGTAGAAACGCGAGTATGATGACCATGGGCGGGAGCAGGAACGACCAGCCCATCCAGAACGAATAATCCCGATTTTTCAGGGACGACAGCACGCCAGCGATTGTGGCCGCTAACAGCGCCGTAATGCCCCAGATCGTGATGGCTTGGACAAATGTCATTGTGAACCTGCATGAGACGGCGGTAACGCGATCGGATCATGACCCGCAACTGATCTGTGGAACCACATAGACGTAAATCGTGTTCTAAAACAGAAACGTGGCGCTATGGTTGACCAGTCTGATCGCACCTGTCTGGGCCTCCTTGGGATCAACCTTTGTTACACGACGCCCTTGATATGGCCTCCGCCATTCGCCAGACAACCCCGTCGGCTTGGCATTCCCTGGAACAGTAAATTGGCTCGGACTTGAGCCCAGCGAGGCGAATGCCTCACTGTAGTTTGGTCACCCGAGGTTAAAGCAGAGATGCGACGGCACGGATGTGCCGCCGCTGGAGTTTACCTTGCGCCTGTCAGGCCTTCCGCTGCTGCCACCACCCACGGCGTGGCGCTGGCGGTTCGGCGGCTGCCACCGCCTCGCTGGTACCGACCACCACGCGCTCGATGACGGGCTCGGATGAAACGGTCGTGCGCCGTGGTTTTGGCGGCTCGATATGGACCGGTTCGACGATGACCGGTTCCATAATGATCGGCTCGACGTGAGCAGCCGCGACGTGAACGGCCTCGACCATCGCGTCAGGGGCTGATGGGCCAGCACCGCTGACCGAATGTCCTACGATAGCGTCAGGCGGCAACGGCCCGTTCACCACGAAAGCTCGATCATTGCTGACCGGTTCGGCATCCGCCCTGGCGGCGGAAGCGTTTTCGCGGTGCTTGCGAGGCTCGCGATGATCACGGCGACCGGCTCCCTCGCGGCGATCGCTGCCAGAACCGGCCTCGTCGCCCGAAGGCTCCGCGCCGGCATCAACCGCAACATGCCTGTCGCCCGCCGAGGCTGGCGCTAACGAGCCATCCTCCAGATACGCGAGCACGGTGCCGTTGGCCGCGGCGTCGGCAGCCTCCATTGCCGAGCCAGCATCGCGCTCACCGCGCTCACTGCCCTGACCGCGTCGTCCGCCGCGACGGCCCCTGCGCCGTCCGCGACGCGAGCGACCGTCGCCGTCCGTGTCTTTGATCGCCGCGCCGTCGAGATCGCCTTCGTCGTCTCCGTCACCGTCCACATCGTCGACACCACCGACTTCGATGATGCCGCCGGTCTGTTCCTCGCCGTCGTAGCCGCCGACCGGCTGCGTGCCGTAATCGTCCTCACCGGCAACGGCTTGCATTTCGCCCTCTGTGCCGCGCTCGTCACGGCGGCCGCGGCGTCCGCGACGGCGGCGCCGACGGCGGCTGCCATCGGCAGATTGCTCCTCGTCGCCGCTTTCGGCTTCGCCGCGCGAACTTGCAACCCGCGCCCCACCGCCAGCATCTCTGGTCCCGTCCCGGCTTCCGTCGCGACGGACCTCGCGGTCCTCATCGTCGGGTGCGGCATTGCGCGGCGAGACATCGATCGCAGCGGCATCTTCCTCGCTATCGTCGAAGCCCCACTCCATGTTGATCGGCGTTGCCGTCGTCCGGCGACGGACCGGCTCGATGGCGGCGGCGACTTTTTCGATGGTGAAGTTCGCACCCTGCAGCTTGTCGCTACCCTGCACCGCGATAGGCAGGCCGTGGCGCGCCTCCATGTCGATGATGTAGCCGCGCTTGGAGTTCAAAATGTATAGAGCGACCTGCGGCGTCGCATGGGCGATCAGCGCCATCCGCGTCCCAGCCATCAGCGCGTCTTCGATCCCACGCAGCACGGCGAGTGCGATGCTTTCGATCGAGCGGATGATGCCGCTACCCTGACAATGCGGGCACTGCGAGGTCGAGCCCTCGACCACGCCGGTGCGCAGACGCTGGCGGCTCATTTCCATCAGGCCGAAATGCGAGATCCGGCCGAGCTGGATGCGCGCGCGATCGTGGCGCAAGCTGTCCTTCAGCCGACGCTCGACCGCGCGGTTGTTGCGCTTCTCCTCCATGTCGATGAAGTCGATCACGATCAAACCGGCGAGATCGCGCAGCTTGACTTGACGGGCAACTTCCTCGGCCGCTTCGAGGTTCGTGTTGAGCGCGGTATCTTCGATCGAATATTCGCGGGTAGACTTGCCCGAGTTCACGTCGATCGCGACCAGCGCCTCGGTCTGGTTGATGACGAGGTAGCCGCCAGATTTCAGAGTCACTTGCGGCGAGAACAGCGCGGCGAGTTGCTGTTCGACCCGGTAACGGGCAAGCAGTGGTTCATGGCCCTGATAATGGACCACGCTCTTGGCTTGGCTGGGCGACAGCATCCGCATGAAGTCGTGGGCTTCGCGATACCCCGCTTCGCCAGCGACGATGATGTCCTCGATGTCCTTGTTGTAAAGATCGCGGATCGATCGCTTGACGAGGTTGCCCTCCTCGTAGACGAGCGTCGGCGCGGTCGATTGCAACGTCAGCTCGCGAACGCTTTCCCACAGCCGCAGCAGGTATTCGAAGTCGCGCTTGATCTCTTGACCTTCGCGCGCCGCACCCGCCGTGCGCACGATCAGCCCCATGCCTTCCGGCACATCGAGCTCTTGCGTCGCGCTCTTCAGGCGCTTGCGGTCGGCAGTGTTGGTGATCTTGCGTGAGATGCCGCCACCGCGTGCCGTGTTGGGCATCAGCACGGTGTAGCGGCCAGCGAGCGACAGGTAGGTGGTCAGCGCCGCGCCTTTGTTGCCGCGCTCTTCTTTCACGACCTGCACCAGGACAACCTGACGGCGCTTGATGACCTCTTGGATTTTGTAGCTGCGCATCCGGCGGCGCGGACGCTGCGCCACTTCTTCGACGAGATCTTCCGCCCCTTCTGGCTCGATTACGTCGATTTCAACCGGCTCGGACCTCACCTGGACAAGGCCATCACCGTCATTCTGCGCCTCGTCTTCGGCGTCATCAGCCTCGTCGTCCTCGTCGCTGTCGTCGTCGTCGAGATCCTGCTCACTGTCCGCCCGTGCGTCGCTGCGGTCATCGCGCATGTCGTCGTCGCGGGCCGACATTTGACCGTGCCCGTCGCTGAGATCGGCCGCATGTGCTGTCGCATCCAAAGCCGAGTGGGGTGCCTCGGATTGATCGTTGGCACCAGCGGTGCCGCCTGCATCCCGATCCGGTGCGTCTTCGCGTATGGCATCCTCGTGACGCTCGATGCGCGCCGCGCGCGATCCCCGAGGTGGGGCTGAGCCGGCGGGATCGGCGCCACCGGCCGTTTCGCCCAGCTGGTCGGGCTGGCTATCGGCCTGCGATGCTGACAGCTCACCGTCGATGGGATGGGAGGCCTCTGTAGCCGATTGATCGGCGTGCGACGTCAGGTCGACGCCGGACGAATGCTCGCCGGTATCGATACCGCCATCATCGGCGCCAGCACCTATGCCGCCAGCTTCCATGATCGGCCGCTCGGAAACACTGGTCTCCATGACCGACGCTTCAAGGTTGCGCCCATCGATTGCACCCGTCGCGATCGGATTGGCGTTGTCTTCGGCAACACCGTCGTTGGAATTTCTAGGGCCGCGTGCGCGACCGCCACGATCGCCGCGCTGACGGCGGCCATTGCGCCGGCCATCCCGGCCGCCGTTACGATTGTCACCATCACGCCCGCCGCCGTCCCGTCCGCCCGCTTGTCGCCCATCACGAGTGGCCCCGTCACGGGAGCCGCCATCACGCGAGCTACCGTCCGCATCGCGGCCCTCGGCTGCCTCCCCGGCAGGCCGACCATTGCGGCGGCGCGCCAGCCGTTCGGCATGGGCGTCCGCTTCGGCCTCCTCGGCAGCTTCCTGCGCGGCCTCTTCCTCGAGTAGCGCCACGCGATCGGCCATCGGGATCTGGTAATAATCCGGATGGATCTCGTTGAATGCGAGGAAGCCATGACGGTTCCCGCCGTACTCGACGAACGCGGCCTGGAGCGAAGGCTCGACGCGCGTGATCTTGGCGAGATAGATATTGCCGCGCAGCGGTTTGCGCGAAGCGCTTTCGAAATCGAATTCCTCTACGCGGCCATCGCGGACGACGACCACCCGCGTTTCCTCGGGGTGGGAGGCATCGATAAGCATTTTGTTGGATTTAGACATGGGTTCAATTCCTGGGCGCGCCACGAGGCAGCCGCGCCAGTGCCGATAGTTCGGCCGCTGGCGGTGCCGGACAGCCGTCCGGCGCGCGGGTTGTGAGGTAAAGGAGTGCGAGCTGCCGGGTCCGCCGCAAGAAGCGGGCGTACCGTGGTCGAGCCAGCCGTACGCGCGCATGATGCCCGTGCCTGTGCGGCCGGGAGGATCATGTTGGCGAATGGGCGGGCGTCGTTCGGCATCATGGTCGTTCTGTATCGTTGGCGACGAGAAGTGCCCCGAAAGCGGCCGAGAACTTGGCCTAGAGCGTACCCGTCCCACACGCGATGGGAGTTCCAGGAGCGTCAGGCCGCCGGTGGCATCTCGCGCGGGCGCTTCGGCCGGTATTGGCCAGACGCGCCATGGCGAGGCCGGGCAGCGCAGATACCTCTGCGTTGATCGGTTCGTCGCGGTCGGGACACGGCGGCTGAGGAATGCTGCCAAACCGGGGTGGACCCAATTTCGCGCGGTTCCGTCGACACGGCCCTGACCGGTCGTCCGCCATCCGTCCATGCCGCCAAACAATGCTTGGCATCACGGCGTCACGGGGGAGGCGTACTTACGTATTGACCAGCCGGATGAGAGCACCCGCCGAAAGCTCGGCTCTGCGCGTTGTCACGCGCGAACATCAAGCCGTGGTACCGCACCATAAAAAAGGGCACGGGCTGATCACTGCATAACTGTCACAGTACGCTGTGTTGCCTTACGAAGCAAGAAATTAAGCACGGAGCGACTCACGGGGATGAGTGCCGGATGAAGCACGGGGGCGGGTTTCGACCTGTGTTGCGCTGAAGGCTCGCTGATCGGGCTGTCGTGTTGAGCCATCAACCGTTTGCGGGCGATAGCCGGTTGCGCCGGGGGGCTGTTTGGGGCACCCGTAGGCCGTGGGGTGGCGCAAGTTCTAACGAGCCGCGCGGACAGGGACATGGTGGGGATTGCCACGCGACGTGATGGCTTGCAGCGGTTCCGACGCGCCGTCGCGCGGTTGACGTTGTTGCTGACGACGTGCCTGACGCTGTCCGTAGCAGCCGCCACACCTGGACCGGCATATGGAGCGGGGGCCTCGGCGGAAGTCAAAGTCACCGCCTCGGCCGTAGTTGCCGATGGCGACCGGTCGGTCGTTAAAATCAACATGACGGCGGGGGTGCCGGCTGAAATTTTCACGCTTGCCGATCCGTACCGCGTTGTCATCGAACTCCCCGGCGTGACCTTCGAGTTGCCCGCTGGAACCGGTGAAACGAAGTCCATCGCGAAAGAGGCCGGATCCGCCAGCGGCGGCTCAAATCATCATGTTCAGGCGTTCCGCTACGGCGCGTTCGCCGATGGCCGCTCCCGCATTGTGTTCGACACCCCGGTGCCGGTGGCGGTATTGGATGCAACATTTCGCAAATCGGGAACTGGCGTTCAACTCCAGTTTGCGCTGAAGGAAATCGATGCGCAGTCATTTGGAGCTGGAACCGGCGCTACCCGCACAGCGCGCCAGCCCGAGGGGCGTTCGGACAATCCGACGAATGGCCTGCCGAACGCGTTGTTTCCAGGTCCCCAGCCCCGCGACGCCACCAACAAGGCGGTCGAAACCAGCTCCTTGCCGGGCCAATCGCCAGTTCGCACCAAGCCGCTGATCATGATCGATCCGGGCCATGGTGGCGTCGACCCTGGCGCAATTGGCGTGGCCAACAAAACCACCGAGAAATCCGTCGTTCTGGCCGTCGCCTGGCAGCTGAAACGCGTGCTTGACGGCACGGGCCGCTTCGAGACCCGCCTGACGCGTTCGACCGACATCTTCATCCCGCTCGATAAACGCGTTCAGATTTCCGACGAGGCCCGACCCGACCTGTTCATATCGCTGCATGCCGACGCGATAGACGACAACTCGGCTCGAGGCGTGACGGGTGCGAGCATCTACACGTTGTCCGACAAAGCTTCCGACGAGCAAGCCCGCAAAATGGCCGAGAAAGAGAACGCAGCCGACCTCGTCGCCGGCATCGGCCGCCGCAATACCGAGCCGCCCGATGAAGTTCGCGGCATCCTGTCGGACCTGTGGGCGCGGGAAAACTCGGCCTTCGCCCATTTGTTGCAAAAATCGCTGGTCGGATCTCTTGCGCGGATGAAGGCGCTGGGCCGTACGCCAGAGCGCTCCGCCGCGTTCCGTGTCCTCCGCCAATCGCATGCTCCCGCCGTCCTGATCGAGCTTGGATTTTTGTCAAATCCCCTCGAAGAGGCCAAGCTCGCTTCACCCGCGTGGCAGAAACAGATAGCCGGATCCGTTGCAAATGCCGTCGAGACTTATTTCGAACGCCGGAAACTGAGTGCAAATTCGGGTCCGGGCCTGCCAACGGCTGGCGGACTGCCGCCATAATCCGCATTAAAGTGGTGTGTATGGAACGCGACTTGGCCGTTCGGGGTTGCAGGCGTGGCCACAGTGTTGCAAGCGATATTACGGCCGCCTATCGCACTGCAAAACCACGCAAGGGTAGCGCCACAAAATACGAGCCGTTCGTCTGCCGACGTCCTGCCGCCGCCGTGTCACAGCCCGCCGTCATTCGCCTAAGGACCTGCTGACCTCACGATGCGACCGCCCGGCCTTCCACCATCCGTCCTGCAGCCTAAGGTCAAGCGCAAAAAGCGCCGAAGCCGCAGCCTGTTGTTGAGTGTCTTGGGCTACGGCGTCGTCGCCATGAAGGCCCTGTTCATCGTTGGCTCGGCAGCCGTTGGCTACCTGCTCTACACCAATTCGCGCGACCTCCCCGACTACGAGAGCCTGGCGAAGTACGAGCCGCCGGTGATGACGCGCATTCACGCCCACGACGGGCTGCTGATCTCGGAATACGCGCGGGAACGGCGGATCTTCGTACCGATCAACACCATTCCGAAATCCGTCATCAACGCCTTCCTCTCGGCCGAGGATCGGCGGTTCTACGAACACGGCGGGCTTGATTTCACCGGTATGATCCGCGCTGTCGTCAACAACGCCGCGAAGGGCTTCCGGGGCGGCCTCCAAGGCGCGTCGACGATCACCCAGCAGGTCGCCAAGAACTTCCTGCTCTCGAGCGAGCAAAAGCTCGAGCGCAAGATCAAAGAGGCGATCCTGGCCGTGCGCATCGAGCGCGCCTACACCAAGGATCGCATTCTCGAACTTTATCTCAACGAGATTTTCTTCGGCCTCAACTCCTACGGCGTGGCCGCCGCCGCGTTGAACTATTTCAACAAAGAGTTGCGCGATTTGGAGCCGCACGAGGCGGCCTATCTTGCAGCGCTTCCCAAGGCGCCGAATAACTACCACCCCTTCCGCTACACCAAGCGCGCCCTCGAGCGGCGCAATTGGATCCTCGATCAGATGGTCTCCAACGGTCAGCTGGAAAAAGCCGTCGCCGAGGCCTCGAAAAAGAAGGACCTCGGCGTCAATCCGCGCCAGTTCGGTACATTCATCTCGACCGCCGAGTTCTTCGCCGAAGAAGTGCGCCGCTCGTTGCTTGGCCAATACGGAGAAGACAAGCTCTATACCGGGGGGATGTCCGTCCGCACCACGCTGGAGCCGCGCCTCCAGTCGATCGGGAAACAGGTCCTCATCGACGGCCTTGTCCGCTTCGACCGGCAGCATGGGTGGCGTGGCCCCGTCAGCCGCATCGATGTGGCTGGCGACTGGGGCGTGCCGCTTGCAGCCATCGATGTACCCAACGACATCCAGCCATGGCGGATGGGCGTCGCACTGTCGGTCGAACGCAACAAAGCGGTTATCGGGCTGCGGCCGGCTAAGTTGCCGGACGGCAAGTTGGTGGAGGCGCGCGAGGCCGTCGAGATTGGCCTTGATGAGGTGAAGTGGGCCAAAAACCCTGCCAAGAAAGTCGATATCAAAGCCGTAACCGAAGTTCTCGCTGTCGGAGACGTGGTCTACGTCGCGCCGAAGGACCGCGCTAATCTCGCTGGGGTCTGGTCCTTGATGCAAATCCCCGAGGTCGGCGGCGGGCTCGTTGCGATGGATCCCCATACCGGTCGCGTACTGGCCGTCGTCGGCGGTTTCTCGTTTGCCATCAGCCAATTCGACCGCGCGACCCAGGCCCGTCGCCAGCCGGGGTCATCGTTCAAGCCACTGGTTTATGCCGCCGCAATCGATAATGGCTACAAGCCGACCTCGATTGTCCTCGACGCACCGATCGAGATCGATCAAGGGCCGGGTAAAGAGGCGTGGAACCCGAAGAACTACGAGGAAGGCAAGTTCGGCGGGCCATCGACCCTGCGCATCGGCATCGAGAAATCGCGCAACCAGATGACCGTGCGCCTCGCCCAAGACATGGGCATGCCGCTGATTACAGAATATTCGCGCCGGTTCGGGGTCTACGATGACCTCTTGCCGGTGTTGTCGATGTCGCTCGGTGCCGGCGAGACCACGCTCCTGCGCATGACGACCGCTTATGCGATGATCGCCAACGGTGGCAAACACGTCCGCGCCACGTTGATCGATCGAATCCAGGACCGCTGGGGCCGTTCGATCTGGCGCCACGACGACCGCGAATGCCGCGACTGCAAAGCTGTGGCCTGGGATAATCAGCCCGAGCCGGAAATCCCCGACGAGCGCAAGCAGGTCCTCGACCCCCATACCGCTTACCAGGTCACGTCGATCATGGAGGGTGTCGTCCAGCGCGGCACGGCAACCGTGATCCGTGAGAAGTTCCTGCCTAACGTACCGGTCGCGGGCAAAACCGGCACCACGAATGATGAGAAAGACGCCTGGTTCATCGGCTATACGCCCGACCTCGTCGTCGGCGTCTATATCGGTTACGACACGCCCCGTCCTATGGGCAAAGGCATGACAGGCGGAGCCCTGGCCGCTCCGATTTTTGGCGATTTCGTCAAGCAAGCGCTGGCCGATAAGCCGCCCGTGCCGTTCCGCGTGCCGCCGGGACTGAAATTCGTGCGCGTCGATCTCAAGACCGGCCTGCGCGTCACCCCCGGCGAAGGCGCGCAGCAGACCATGCAAGAGGGCTTCAAGCCCGGCGAGGAGCCCGACGACCCCTCGTCAGCCATGGGCGTCTCTGCAGCCCAATCCGGCGCCGCTGGCGGCCCGGCCACCCCGACCCAGATCGGCCGAAGCGGCGTGTTTTAGTTGGCGGTGCTTGGATTTATCAAGGTAGGACGCGGTCGTGCCCTGTTCTCTTGGATACCGGTCGGCAAAATGCGCTTTGTAACGTGGCGTTGACCCAGGGCGACCAACGTCGCTCGACGACTGCCGTGACCACTGCGCAAATCGATCGGCCGGGATGGCCAACTGTGCAAGAATGCGATTGCCCGCTACACCACCTGATCCGACAAGCGAGGATCGAGCCGGAACTCCTCGACGAGATAGTCGATCATCGCGCGCACTTTGAGCGGCACGAACCGCCGGGACGGATATACCGCAACGATGGGCATCGCTTCGGGTTCGTGATCCTCCAATACGACCATGATCTGGCCCGTCTCGATTTCGTCTCCGAAATGGAACGTCGGGATTAAGCCAATGCCAAGCCCGGCAAACACGCCGGCGCGAACTCCTTCTGTATTGTTCACGCGGTAGCGGCCCCTCACCGGCACGGTTATCGGACCGCCGCCAACAATGAATGTCCAGGCGCTCCCACTGGCCAGCCGTGTGTAGATAATGCAGTCGTGATCTTTGAGATCATCAAGCGTTCTCGGCGCGCTGCGGGCCTTGATATACGCTGGAGCGGCAACGGCTACGCGGTGGCTGATGCCAATCCGCCTCGCGATCAGCGAGGGATCGCTGATTGCACCGACCCGGATCGCAAGGTCGATCCCCTCCTCCACGAGGTCGGTCGTGCCGTCATTGAGCACGAGATCAATCGAAATATCTGGGTAGCGCTCCAGGAACCGCGGGAGGCGCGGCACGATGTGCAGCCGGCCGAAGACGACTGATGTCGCCAGCCGCAACGTGCCGGTCGGCCCCGCGCGACGGCGACCCACCGCATTTTCGGCCTCCCGCACGGATTCGAGCGCCCGGAGCGCTTGGTCGTAGAAGGCTCGGCCGTCATCGGTCAGCGCCAATGACCGCGTCGAACGCGTGAACAGCCGTGCCCCCAGATGGTCCTCCAGCGCCGCGACTTGGCGGCTGATCGTCGGCTGACTGATGTTTCGTTCGCCGGCGACGGCGGTAAAACTGCCAGCTTCCACCACGCGCACGAAGGTCCGGATTAATCCAAGAATGTCCATGGGCCCACCGATCTCGGAATCATACGCAAAGCGTATCAACGATATAGAATATGTGGTCGTTCCAACATCTGATTGTTTCCGGCATGTCTCCGGTCACGGGGAGAACACGGCACCAGCCGTGGCCCTGGCAACCCAAGCAGGAGACGATCATGACCACGATCAATGTCCCAACCCGCGCCGATGTTAGCGCTGCCAACCAAGCAATCTTCGACCAGTTGCAAAGCAAACTCGGCTTTGTGCCGAACCTGTATGCGACGCTCGCCCTTTCCGGGCAGGCACTCGGCAACTACCTTGCATTCCAGAATGCCAAGTCATCGATCACGGGCAAGGCGCGCGAAGCCGTCAACCTTGTGGTCAGCGAAGTGAACACCTGTGACTATTGCTTGGCCGCGCATACGGTCATCGGTGGCATGGTCGGTTTAAAGCCAGAGCAAATCCTCGAACTCCGCGCCGGTCATGCGTCCTGGGACGCCAAACTCGACGCGCTGGCACGGCTGACGCGCAACATTGCCATCAACCGTGGCCATGCCGACCAGGAACTCGTTGACGCCTTCTTTGCTGCCGGTTGGACAACGGAGAACCTCGTCGACGCAATTGTCGTGATCGGCGACAAAACCGTCACAAATTACCTTCACGCCACGACGAAGGTTCCTGTCGACTTCCCTGCGGCTCCCGCCCTTGCCCCTCGCCTTGCCATTACAGGCTAATCGCAGCACAAAGCCGCGCTCGTTGACACGGGCGCGGCCACGACATCTACCGCCATTTACACCTCCCCACGACGCGCCTATATCTGACGTCGATCCCCGAAATTCCGGAGCCTGCCATGCGCGCCGAACCGCAAAAACTCGTCGATTCCATCAACGAATCCTTGGCGCTCCTGCGGAGGCATCTTTGACTGGGACAACGCCCAGATGCGCCTCGCCGAGCTTAACGCGAAGGCAGAAGACCCGAGCCTTTGGAATGATCCCAAGAAGGCGCAAAAGCTCATGCGCCAGCGTCAGATGCTCGAAAGCGCGATCGCGCTCTATTTGCGTCTCGAACGCGACCGCGACGACGGGATCACGTTGATCGAGATGGGCGAGGCCGAGGGCGACGAGGCGACGGTCACCGAAGGTGAGGCGACCTTGCGGACGCTCGAAGGCGCCGCCCAAAAGAAAATGGTCGAGGCGCTGCTGTCGGGCGAGGCCGACGGCAACGACACCTACGTCGAGGTCCACGCAGGCGCCGGCGGCACCGAAAGCCAGGATTGGGCCGAAAAGCTGACGCGCATGTACATGCGGTTTGCCGAAAAGCGCGGCTACAAAGTCTCGCTGGTCGAGGAGAGCCCGGGCGAAGAAGCTGGCGTCAAATCCGCAACGCTCGAAATCAAGGGCGAGAATGCCTACGGCTGGCTCAAGACGGAGTCAGGCGTGCACCGTCTCGTACGGATATCGCCCTACGACAGCAACGCGCGGCGGCACACGTCGTTCGCGTCTGTCTGGGTGTTCCCCGTGATCGATGACGACATCGAAATCGACATCAACGAGAGCGACTGCCGCATCGACACCTATCGTGCGTCGGGCGCCGGCGGCCAGCACGTCAACCGGACCGACTCCGCGGTCCGCATCACCCACATCCCGACCGGCATCGTGGTCGCCTCCCAGCAGGATCGCTCGCAGATCAAGAATCGCGCGATCTGTTGGGCGATGCTCAAATCGCGCCTCTACGAACGCGAATTGAAAATCCGCGAAGACAAAGTCAACGCCGAAAACGCCAACAAAAAGGAGATCGGCTGGGGTCACCAGATCCGGTCTTACGTGCTCCAGCCATATCAGCTGGTGAAGGACCTGCGGACCGGCGTGTCGAGCACCGATCCCGACGCGGTGCTCGATGGCGCACTCGACCTGTTTATCGAAGCCTCGCTCGCCAAGAAAATCAAAGGCGACACCGGCGAAGTCGTGGAAGACCTGAGCTGACAGAAAGAAAAACGGCCGCCCGAGGTGTCAAGGGCGGCCGTCCGGTATTTGTCAGGAAGGTGCGTATCGATCAGCGCGTCGACACCAGCACGGGTTGCGCGGATCTCGCAAAGCCATAAAGCGGCTGAACCGGGGCGCCAGCGTCGTCCAAATGCGGCAGGCGGCGCGCATCGCTGAACACGATAGATTGGCCAGTCGAGGCATTCTTGGCCACGATCCGGTTGCCCGTCGTGACGATGGCATGGCTAGCGCCAGCGCCGAGCAGCAGCGAAACCGTCAAGACAGCGGCAACGGCCTTCAGGCCGAAAAAAGACTGGGTGTTTGAAACGTTTCTCATGATCTCACCAGTAGTGGTCTGCGGCGCGCATGTCCGCACGGCCTGGATTGACGTTACACGCCTTCGCTACAGCGTAGGCCCAACTCCATTAACAATACCTGAGTCGCACGCTGAGTTTACGGTTTAAATGCTCGTTTCCACATCGTTTTTTGGCGAGACGTCATGGAAAAGCCAAAATATCAGCCTGCGGATCGCATGCATACAACAGGAAGTTGTTCAAGTGGCATTGTCTGCAAGGTAGTCGGGTTTTCCTTCTGGCAAACGGTTCAAGACGGCACTCTTCAGAATTTGGCCGAATTGCCGCCGCCACCGGTGTATGATTGTTAAAGAGACCGGCTGGCCACGCGAGGCGAGATGACCCAAATTCCAGATTTCACGACGATCCACCTCGATCAACCGGCGGGGTCGGGCCCGTCGACCGCCGCAGTCCTCGCCGCCTCCAGCAATGTCGACAGCATTGTGACGCCAGAGGGTATTCCGCTCAAACAGGTTTATACCGCCGCCGATACGGCTGCCCTCGACCACCTTGACGGCATGCCCGGCATCGCCCCATTCGTGCGCGGCCCATACCCTGCCATGTATGCACTCCAGCCGTGGACGATCCGGCAATACGCCGGCTTCTCGACAGCCGAGGACAGTAACGCATTCTACCGCCGCAACATAGCCGCTGGCCAAAAAGGCCTCTCGGTTGCCTTCGATCTCGCCACGCACCGCGGCTACGATAGCGACCATCCGCGTGTGCGCGGCGATGTCGGCATGGCGGGCGTGGCGATCGACAGCATCTACGACATGCGCACCCTGTTTTCAGGGATCGACCTGTCTGAAATGACCGTGTCGATGACCATGAACGGCGCGGTACTACCCGTGCTCGCACTGTTCATTGTCGCGGGCGAAGAGCAGGGCGTGCCACCTGAAAAGCTCGCCGGGACCATTCAGAACGACATTCTGAAAGAGTTCATGGTCCGCAACACCTACATCTACCCGCCCGGGCCATCGATGCGGATCATTTCCGACATCTTCGCCTACACGGCGCAGCGGATGCCGAAGTTCAATTCGATTTCGATATCGGGTTACCACATGCAAGAGGCCGGCGCGACCGCCGACCTGGAGCTCGCCTACACGCTAGCCGACGGCATCGAATACGCACGTGCCGGCGTCGCCTGCGGCCTGGATATCGACGCGTTCGCGCCGCGCCTGTCGTTCTTTTGGGCGATCGGCATGAACACCTATATGGAAATCGCCAAGATGCGCGCCGCCCGCCTGATGTGGGCGGCCCTGATCAAGCGCGAGTTCGCACCGAAGTCGGACAAGTCACTGGCCCTGCGGACACATTCGCAAACCTCAGGTTGGAGCCTGACCGCTCAGGACGTGTTCAACAACGTCACGCGCACGTGCCTCGAAGCCATGGCGGCAACGCAAGGCGCGACGCAGTCGCTGCACACCAACGCGCTCGATGAAGCCATCGCGCTGCCGACCGATTTCTCCGCCCGCATCGCGCGCAATACGCAGCTCCTGCTCCAGCAGGAAACCGGCACCTGCCGCGTCATCGACCCATGGGGCGGCAGCTTTTTTCTCGAGCGCCTGACGCACGAGCTGGCCGAGAAAGCGTTTGCCCACATTCGCGAGGTCGAAGACCTCGGTGGTATGGCCAAGGCGATTGCCGAGGGCATACCGAAACTGCGCATCGAGGAGGCCGCCGCCCGCACCCAGGCCCGCATCGACAGCGCACGCCAGACGATTGTCGGAATCAACAAGTTCAAGGTCGACGGGCAAGCCAAGATCGATATCTTGAAAGTCGACAATCGCAGCGTCCGCGACCAGCAGCTGGCCAAGCTCGCCCGCCTGCGTGCCGAGCGCAAAGAGGCCGACGTGCAATCTGCCCTCACTGCATTGACAAACGGTGCACGCGGTAACGGCAACTTGCTCGAGCTGTCGGTCGCCGCCGCCCGCGCCAAAGCCACTGTCGGCGAGATCTCGTCCGCGCTCGAGATCGTGTTCGACCGCCACAGGGCCGAAATCCGCGCGATTTCAAACGTCTACCGTGTGGAGGCTGGACCAATGAACACCACGATCAATCGCGTCCTCGCCCTCGTCGAAGCGTTCGACCGCAACGAAGGCCGCAGGCCACGCATTCTGATCGCCAAGATGGGCCAGGACGGGCACGACCGCGGCCAGAAGGTGATCGCGACCGCCTTCGCCGACCTCGGCTTCGACGTCGACATCGGGCCGCTGTTCGCAACGCCGGGTGAGGTTGCCCGCCAGGCCGTCGAGAACGACGTCCATGTCGTCGGCGTGTCCTCGCTCGCAGCAGGCCACTTGACGCTGGTGCCGGAATTGAAAGCAGCCCTCGCCACCGAAGGCCGCCCGGACATCATGGTCGTCGTTGGTGGTGTCATCCCGCCGGGCGACTACGACGAACTCTACGCCGCAGGCGCCGCCGCCATCTTCGGCCCCGGCACCAATATCCCCGACGCCGCCGTCGACCTCGTCACCCGCCTCGCCTCGAGCCTCGGCCATCCACCCGGGCAGCAGGCGGCCGAGTGAGGCGTGCCCGCTGAAAGTCCGCTGATGGGCTGAGGACGGCAACGAGTATCACTCGACCGGTTCGCCACGCGCCGGGACGCCTCACGCCCCCCGCCACCACCGCCAAGCGCGGCCATCGAGGATCACGAGACCAGCCGTGATGATCGCCGCGCCGAGCAGTTTCTGCGCTGTCAGAGGCTCGTCGAGTACCATCGTTCCGAGCGCAATCGCAGAAACCGGAACCAGCAGCGTGACGAGCATCGCGTTGATCGCACCGGCCTCGGCCATCACCTTGAAAAAGATCACGAACGCCAAGGCCGTCGACAGCACGGCGGCACCGGTCAGCGCGGCGATCGTGGCGGCACCGGGCGCGGGCAGTGTCCACGGCCGCTCGGCGATCAGCATCACTGGCAAGAGCATGGCGGCAGAGAACCCCAGCTGCAGCGTCGATGTCACCAGCGAGGGCACTTCGCGGAACCGCCGCCCCCACAGCGAGGCGAACGCGTAGCTGACTGTACCGGCGATAATCGCGGCCATGCCGAATACCGTCGTCGTCTCGCCCGCGAACGCGGTCGGCCCGATCAGCACAGTGACACCGGCGATGCCGACCGCAACGCCGAGCAGCCGGGCCGGCGTTGCCGTTTCGGCTCCAGCGGCGTGCGCGACGAGCACGGTCCACACCGGCGTTGAGGCATTCAGCACCGACGCGAGCCCGCTGGTGATCTGCGTCTGCGCCGAGACGATCAACGCGAACGGCAGCGCGTTGGCGAGCAGGCCCATCACCGCGAAGTCGCGCCAGCGGGTCCCCAGTGGCACGCGTTGGCCGATCGCCAGCATGACCAGCGCGAGCACCAGTGCACCGCCAGCGATGCGCACCCACACGATCGTCAGCGGCGGCAATTCCTTGAGCGCCACGGCATTGAAGAAGAAGGATGCGCCCCATAGCGTCGAAACCGCCACGATCAGCGTCCAGTGATAAGCCGACATGGATGGGCGCTTTCCCTAAGGCGGTGGCCGGCTTTGCCTTACTCCGACACTGTCACAACCAATTGCCCTTGAGCCGCAGCAGCGCCAGCGGCAGCGCGTCGTAATGGTCGATGACCGCGTCCGGCGCGAAGGTCGCAACGGGCGGATCGCTGTAACCAAATGAGACGGCGATAACAGCCACGCCGGCGTTCTTGGCGGTGGCGACGTCGACCCCGCTATCGCCGATCATGACGGCATGGGCGACGGACCCGCCCGCTTTATCGACCGTCATTGTCAAGTGTCCCGGATCGGGCTTGTAGACGGGAAACGTATCGCGACCGGCAATCACGACAAACCGTGCCGAGAGGCCAAGCGCGTCGAGCAAGCGCCGGGCCAGCCGCTCCTGCTTGTTCGTGCACACCGCCAGCCGGTAGCCGGCGTCGTCCAGCGCATCGAGGGTGTCGATCAGCCCGTCGAACGGGCGGCTGGTGGCGGCGATGTTGTCTTCGTAGTGGGCGAGGAACGTCGGCAGCAGCGGGTAGAGCTGCTCCTCGGGCCAATCCCGCGCATCGTCGCCAATGCCGGCGCGGATCATCGCCAGCGCGCCATGGCTGACAGCGTTACGCAGCGCGGCGGACTCGGCCGGGGCCCGCCCGAGCGAGGCCAGCGTGTGGTTGGTCGCTGCGATCAGGTCGGGCGCCGTGTCGATCAACGTCCCGTCGAGATCGAACACAATGGTGCGAACAGGGGGACGGGCGGCGGTTTGGACGGACACGGACACGGTGGGGCGGGCTCCTGGCAAGTTGGCACGTTACCTTACGCGCGAGCCCGCGATTTGGCCTGCGGCGAAGCATACGGAACGCAGCGGTCTTGTGTCACCGGCGCGCTAGCCTGCCGCACCGGTCAAGGATAGGGTCGATCCAAGTCGCGGGGGATTTTCATGGCGCACGTTTTTATCAGTTATTCGTCGCGCGATCGCGACATCACCCGTTCGCTGGCCGACGCACTCGAGCGGACCTCGGTCAATGGTGGCAAGGTCACCGTGTGGTGGGACCGGCATGACGACGGCCTCCAGGCCGGCGATGCCTACTGGCGCAAGATCGCCGAGGCGCTGGAGCGGGCCCAAGCGGTCATCGTGCTGTGGTCGGACAATTCGATCGTGTCCGACTGGGTCTATTCGGAGGCCTGCCGCGGCAAGGGCTCGCGCAAGATCGTCGCCCTGTCGATCGCCGGGCGGCTCAACGGCCCGCCGCCGATGCCGTTCGACGTGCTGCATACGCCGGCCCTCGCCGACATTCCCGCTGCGATGCCAGAGATCGTCCGCGCCATCGAAGCGCGGATCGCGAGAGCGCCGCTGCCGATCGCGGCGGGTCGCAACCGCGCCGACCTCGACCAGGACGTGCTGGAACTCAAGCGAGACCCGATGCCGGCCGACGTGCTGCTCGGCCCCGGCGATTTCCTCAAAGCCCGCAACCAGACCGGCTTCATCGACTTCATCGACGCGAACGGGCACTTGGCGGCGCTGCTCGACTGGTCGCGCTTGCCCGCTGCACAGGCATACGGCCGGACGGCGTTGGCCAAGTTCATCCATGGAGCCGGCGGCTTCGGCAAGACGCGGCTGCTGATCGAGCTCGCGCTTCAGCTCGAAAAGGACGGCTGGCTCGTCGGCTTCGTGCCGCGCGGGCTCGTCGGCGGTCCGCGCGAGGCCGTATTGCGTCGCTTGATGGACGACGGTCGCGATGCGGCCGGTCTGCTGCTGGTCGTCGATTATGTCGAGCAGCGGCAGGCCGAGGCGACGTGGATCGCCGAGCGGCTTGCTCAGCGCAGCGTCGAGGAGGGCCGCCGCCCGGCACGGCTCGTTATGCTGGCGCGCGGGGCCGGCGAATGGTGGCAGACGTGGCTCGACGAGACGCCCGCCCTGCAACGGCTGGTCACCGTCACGCCGGCGCGGCCGGGCGTCGCGGCGGCTGTCGACGTCGTGCGGTTGTCCGACAGCTTCCCGGGTTCGGAGCGGGTGGACTTGTTCGAGAAGGCGTTCGAGGCGTTCCGGACGCGGACCAGGGCGCTCGTGGCCGACGTGCCGCCGGTGTCGGACGCGCTCGTCGCGTTGATCGAGAGCGACACGCGCTATGCCCGCCCGCTGGCGATCCAGATGGCCGCCCTGCTCTATGCCTACGGCTACGACCCGGCAGCCGGCGTCGCCGACATGTCCAACCTGCTCGGCAATGTGCTCGGCCTCGAACGCGACCACTGGAACCGCGCGCTCAAGCTCGGCGATGGTCACCAGAATCCAAAGCAGGCGATCGGCCGCGTGACGGCGAAGGCGACGCTGTGCCTCGGCGTTCCAGGCGAAGACAAGGCCCGAGGCCTGATCGCTAGCGATCCACGGATCGCAGAAATGAAGGACATCGACCCGCCGCGTGTGCTCGGCATGATGCGGTTGCTCTACCCGCGCGAGGACGGCGGCATCGCGCAACTGGAGCCGGACCTGCTCGGCGAGCATCATGTCGCCGAGACGTCAGACGTGGCGATCGTCGATGCGTGTCTGGCGGTCGCGAGCCAGAGCCCTGAATTGCGCGAAAACATCTTCACGGTCCTGCTGCGCGCAACGCGGGCCGAGCACGGAGCGGCGGCCGAGCGGGCCGTGGGGCTGTTGGCGCATATCGAGCGGGCCCACGCGGGGCTGTTGCCGGAGCTGATCGCGGCAGCGGCGAAGACGCCGAGCCGGTGGATTGACCTCGCCGATGGCGCGACGCTGGAGGCGATCAACGGCGCGCTGCCGCCGTATGCGATTTCGCTGCTGGAGTTTTCGCTTGTTGTGGCGCGGCGGCGGCTCGACCTGGCACAAAATTTGGTCGCCTCCGCTGACGCGTCGGCGCCACCAGAGGCGGGTATGGCGCTTCAATACAAGTTGGCGAATGCCTTCGATACGCTCGGCATCCGGTACTCCAACCTGAAGCGGCTCGACGACGCGCTCGAAGCCTCCGAGGAAGCCGTCACGATCCGAAGAGACCTCTATCGACAGAAACCCGACGTCTTCGCTGAGGTCTTGGCCTCAAGCCTCAACAACATCAGTGTCGACTACTCCAACCTGAAGCGGCTCGACGACGCGCTCAAAGCCTCCGAGGAAGCCGTCACGATCCTGAGACACCTCTACAAACAGAAACCCGACGTCTTCGCTGAGGTCTTGGCGAATAGCCTCAGTGTCATGTCCGATGCTTTGCGGGCGCTCCGCCGATCCAGCGAGGGTGCCGCGGCGACCCGCGAGGGGCTGATCGCGGTGCTGCCAGTCCTGACGGCGCGCCCGGCGATCCATCGCGACCTTGCGTTGATGCTCCACCATGAGCACATCGAGGCGTCTGAGGAGGCCGGGCAGGAGCCTGATGCGGAACTGTTGGAGCGGGTGGCGCGGGCTTGCGGGTTGAGCGGGTAGAGGCAAATTCTTCACCTCTCCCCGCGTGCGGGGAGAGGCAGACGACCGATCGCATCGCGAGAGGTCGGCGGTGAGGGGCGGCCACGCTGCCGCGCCGGAGCTGGCCGCCGCCCCTCACCGCGGTCCGGCTCGCGCTTCGCGCCGACCCGTCCGCCGCCTCCGTGAAGAACGGGGAGAGGCGAGTCTCCGCGGTGTCGCCCGTTGTGTGGGCTGAGGGTGGGTGACGGCCGGGAGGATGGGGCAGCTGTATTTACAGTTGTCGTATTTTTGTGTATGCGGTCAACGCAAGACAGGATCCACCCATGCCCCTCAATATCCGCGATCCGCGCGCTGCCGAGCTTGCCCGAGATCTGGCGCGGCGGCGCGGCACGACAATGACGGAAGCGATCATCACCGCGCTCGAAGCCGAGATCGAGCGGGAGCGCGCGGGCACGCCGTTGTCCGCCCGGCTAGGCGCCATCGCCGATGATCTTAATGCGCAGGCTCGCCCTGGCGGCCGGACGATGACGCGCGACGAAATCGACGCGCTTTGGCAGGACTGAGTTCGCTGTGTTCATCGACAGCTCCGCCCTCGTTGCGCTGCTCGCCCGCGAGCCGGATCATCCGCGCATCGCAGCGGCAATCGAGCGGGCCGAGTTTCGCCGGACGGTCGCAATCGTGCGCCTGGAGGCGGCCATGGTGCTGGCCACGCGCCTCAACCTCGAACCGACAGTGACGGATGCGGCGATCTCGGCGACGTTCGCGGAAGCCGCCATAGACGTCGTGCCGATCACCGATGGGGTGGCGCAGGCCGCTGTCATCGCCTTTTCCCGGTACGGAAAGGGACGCGGCTCACCGGCGCGGCTGAACCTCGCCGACTGCCTGATTTATGCCGCCGCCAAGGTTGCTGGCGCGCCGTTGCTCTATCTCGGTGACGACTTCAGCCACACCGATATCGAAAGCGTGCTCGACGATCCACGGCCGGCTCGGGCGTAGCGATCCAGCCATGACGCACGCGCCGTTGCGATCTGGCGGTGAAAGTTCTACGTTTCGGAACGAGAGTACCTGCACATTCGTTAAGCACACGAACGCCCGCTTGGCGCGTGTCCCGCTTCCCCACTGCCAAGGACCAAAATGGATCAGTCCCTGACCACGCTATTGAAGTCTCAGGCTTTTATCGGCGGGGCGTGGGTCGCGGCGAAGTCGGGCGCGACGTTTCCTGTCGTCGACAAGGCCTCCGGCGAGATCATCGCGCGGGTGCCCGACATGGGTGCCAACGATGCGCGGGCCGCCGTGGCGGCGGCCGAGGCCGCATTCAAGCCGTGGTCGAAAACGTTGGCCAAGGAGCGCGCACGCCTGTTGCGCCGCTGGTACGATCTGATCCTCGCGCACGCCGACGAACTCGCGCTGCTGTTGACAAGGGAGCAAGGCAAGCCGCTCACCGAGGCCCGCGGCGAGGTCACCTACGGTGCGGCGTTCGTCGAGTTCAACGCCGAGCAGGCCCGGCGCATCTATGGCGAAACGATCCCGAGCCATAAGCCCGACGCGCGGATCATGGTGACCAAGGAGCCGGTCGGCGTCATCGCCGCGATCACGCCGTGGAATTTCCCTGTGGCGATGATCACCCGCAAGGTGTCGCCAGCGCTGGCCGCTGGCTGTACGGCGGTGGTCAAACCTGCCGAGGACACGCCGTTGTGTGCGCTGGCTTTGGCGGAGCTGGCCCTGCGCGCCGGCTTTCCGCCGGGCGTGTTCAACGTGATTACGGCAAAGGACCCAATCGCGGTCGGCGAGGTGCTGACAACCGACCCGCGCGTGCGTTTGATTACGTTCACGGGCTCGACCGAAGTCGGCAAGATCTTGATGCGGCAGGCCTCCGGCACCGTGAAGAAGGTCGCGCTGGAACTCGGCGGCAACGCGCCCCTCATCGTGTTCGACGACGCCGACCTCGACCGCGCGGTCGCTGGCGCCATGGCGTCGAAATTCCGCAACGCCGGGCAGACCTGCGTGTGCGCCAATCGCATCCTGGTGCAGGACGGAATATACAAGGCCTTCGCCGCGCGGATGGTTGCCGCCGTGGCGGACCTGACCGTCGGCCCCGGGATCGACGCCGGCGTTACCATCGGCCCGCTGATCAACGCCGCCGCAATCGAGAAAGTCGAGGCTCATGTGGCGGATGCCGTGACTCGCGGGGCAACCGTGCTGGCTGGCGGCAAGCGCCATGACTGCCCCGGAAATTTCTGGCAGCCGACGGTGTTGGCCGATGTCGCGCCCGGCATGCTGATCACGCGCGAGGAGACGTTCGGCCCGGTCGCCCCGCTGATCCGGTTTTCGTCCGAGGAAGAGGCAATTGCGATTGCCAACGATACGCCGTTCGGGTTGGCCGCCTATTTCTTCACTCGCGACCTCGCCCGCGCCTTCCGCATATCCGAGGCCTTGGAATTTGGCATTATCGGCGTCAACGAGGGGCTGACCTCGACGGAATTAGCCCCGTTCGGCGGCGTCAAGGAATCCGGCCTCGGCCGCGAAGGCAGCCACCACGGCGTCGAGGAATTCCTTGAGATGAAATACACCCTCATCGGTGGGTTGTGAGCGCTCGGCGCGAAATCAGCATTTGACCATGTTCGCGCCGCTGTGATCACTGTGCATCGCCACGCGTTCGATGGCGCCGCCCCGCACCACGAAACGTCTAACGCCGTTGCCCGCCGACAGCTGAACGACTAACACCGAGCTATTGCAGAAGGTCGTTTGGGGGTTGCGTATGATGAAAGCATTCATCTCATACCGTCGCGGGGACAAAGAGGCCCGTCAGCCGACATTCCGGATCAAGGAGTCTCTACAGCGAGATTTCCGCTTCTAGGACGTTTTTGTCGACTTGAGCAGCATCGGCGTCGAGAAAGATTTCTCGAAGAAAATTGAGAAAGAAATCCATGCCGCCGATTTCGTCATTTTGCTGATCGGACCCGACTGGTTCGACTCTTTCGAACGCCGGGAAGACGATGATCGTCCCGATTGGGTTCTGTTCGAAGTCCAAACGGCGCTTGCTGACAACAAGAAGATCGTTCCCATCCTACTCGACGGCACCGAGTGTCCCGACTGGACGACAGCGCGCGGGCTTGCGCCACTCGCTAAGGTGCCCGCCCACCCGTTGAGCACTGGGTTGGACTACGGCGTCCATCTGGAAAAGATCGTAGGTCACATAGCCAAAGCGCTGAGTGACGAACGAGCCAATAAGCGCTGGTGGGAAAAGGTCTACAAGCGCGGCCCTCTTAAAGCGAATGCCGTACTCCAGCCACCCGCGACCGACCTAAAGCCGCTGAGGCTGCTCGTCGTCATGGGTGAGAATACGCCCTATGAAAAGGCACTCGTGAAAGGGTTAGAAGACACACTCAAGCAGGAGCTACCGGCACACGGTTTGACGCCCAAAATCATAGTGATCGATACGCCGCTGAAGGACCGGTATGCATCTCCCACCGATCCCAAGGCGACCGAGGTCTGGAACCGGCTGATCGAGCGGGCCAAGGTCGGATACGACGGAGAGCGGATCGACTACATCGTCTCGGTCGCCACGTTTGCGTCGGAGGCGGTGCGCGACGGAAAACTTCGCACCGCCTTGGAGGCGCGCGGTCACATCTATATGGGCGTAACGTCGCCGCAGCGCGCTGGCCTGACCGGCCTCGATTGTACGGCTGGCGTTCAGTACGGTACTGGCGGCGCAGATTACGGGCGGATGTTCCACAAGCTGTTCCCAGCCGAGCAGCGGCTCGTTTTCATTTATAATGGCGAGGGCTATCCGCAGGATTTGGGTGTGGCGAAGGACCTATCGGCGCTCAACGACGAACTGGCACCGCAACTCGGGGGTCGGCCACGATTCGAACTGCAAGAACTCGGGCGCATGATGCAGCCGGACGACCTGGAACTCGCCGATCCGAAGTCGCCGCTGACGTCGCCCGTCTATATGGCTTGGTACGACCTCGACAATATGATCTCCGAAATGGTCGCCAAAGCGCACCCGCTTATTTTTAAACCGGAATTGTGGGTCGTTCCAACGACCTATACGCTCGAAAACATGAACTATTTCGGGGCAGTCGTCGGCGTCGACGACGAGGCAGGCGGAAAGAAAGCTGCCCATCTCATTCTTGAGCACCTCGAGGTCCCCTCAAAAAACCTGAAATCCTGCAAGATGCGTTACCATGGTTACCGCGCCACTCTGAAGGACCGGGTACTTTTGCGTAAAGGCTTGCAAATCGACCCCGCCGTCCGTTCGAGCGAGGACCGGCAGATAAAGTTCGAAACGAGCGAATTATGAACGCTGGGAAACCGTTTCATGCGTTGTCGAACCTCGCCTAACCTGTCGGGTTTTTCATGTGTCCTTGGGCCGCCGCGTGATAGCCTCCTGCGACATTCAACCGTGACAGTGCCTCGCTCAGCGGTGGTGGCGTGTCTGACGGTTGCCATTCCGGACAGGCCGCCGCGCGTCGTCATTGCGGCCCATGCTTTAAGAGGCCGATGTGTCCAGAGAGACCAAGCTGTTTGAGAGCAAAGTTTCAGCCACACGCCGTTCCATGTGGCTCGAACAGGTCTGGGTCCGCTTTTGGATCCCGCTCGCACTAGTTGGGGCCTTTCTCGCCGCCTCGTTTGCTGGCATCTGGCCGCAAATTGGCCTGATCGCACACGTCGCGCTGCTGGCCGCCTTCGCGTTGGCCTTGGCCGGGACGATCGCCTATGCGCTGTTCGCCGCCTACCCGTCACGCGAAGACGCCGTCCGCCGCATCGAGCGCGCGTCGGGCATGCCCCACCGGCCAGCGTCGTCATACGAAGACACGGTATCGATGTTGCCGGTCTCAGTGGCTGGTGGCGACACGTCGACGGGCCTGTTGTGGCAAGCCCATCGCGAGCGATTGGCCGCCCAACTTCGCAAGCTCGAGCCGTCGCCGCCGCGCCCTGCGACCCACCGCTACGATCCGTATGCTTTGCGAACGCTCGCGGTCATGGGTCTCGTGCTGTCGGCCGGGCTGCTGGGCGATGCCTCGCGGGACCGCGTGCTCGCCGCATTCCATTTTGGTCCCCCGCCGCTGGCCAACAACGCCCGCCTCGACGCATGGGCAACGCCGCCCCCATACACCGGCCGCGCGCCTCTGTTGATCGCCGACGGCCAGCGTCCCGGTGTTTCGCTGAGCCCGGCAGAGGGTAAAGCCTTCGAGGTGCCCGAGCGGACGCAACTGGTCGTACGGGCAACAGGCACCGGCGGCGGCACGCTGGCGGTCGACTTCAAAGCCGACGGCGCTAGCGCAACAGAGCGGATTGTCAGTGAGCCGCTCAAGGGCCTCGAAGGCGTCGCCGAACTGAAGATGGAGTTGCGTCAGTCCGGCAGCATCACGGTGCCTGGGCAGAGCAAGCCGTGGCAGTTCACCGTCATCAAAGACACCCCGCCAAAGATCGCGTTGGTCAAGCCACCCGAGCCGACGCAGCGCGGCGGGATGAAGCTCACCTACAAACTCGAGGACGACTACGGCGTTCAAGCTGCCGAAGCCAAGTTCCGCCGCCTGCCAGACGAAAAGGCCGACGAGCGCACGGCCTGGGCGCGGCGCGATGTTCTGAAGGGCCCCCGCCCGCCGCTAGAACGCGTGCCGAAGTATCCGCTCCGCCTGCCAGCGATGACGACTGCCGGTTCGCCTGGGTCGGCAACCCCCACGCTGAACCCAGCAACACCAAAGGCCGCACCGTCGAGTCAGACGCCAGCCAAACCGGCCGATGCCGCTGCGTTGAAGGTCGGCGAAGCATTGACGTTCCTCGAACTCGGGTCACACCCGTGGTCGGGCTTGCGCGTCGAGATGGTGTTGGAAGCCAAGGACGCGAGCGGTCAGACCGGCCGTTCGGAGGCGGTCGAAATGGTCTTGCCGTCCCGGCGCTTTACCAAGCTCCTGGCGCGTGCCGTTGTCGAACAGCGCCGCCGCCTCGTCGTCGATCCCCGCTGGCGACCGGAAGTCATCAAGGCGCTCAACGCGTTGATGCTGAAACCGGAGGGCTTCCTCGACGCCCAGGCCTATCTCAACCTCCGTTCGGCCAACGCCCGGTTGCAGGCCGACCGCTCACGCGCCGCCTTGAAATCGACGATCGACCAGCTTTGGCACGTCGCGCTGCGGATCGAAGACGGCAACTTGTCGGATGCCGAGCGTCGCCTCAAGGACGCGCAAGACAAGCTCGCCAAAGCGCTGGAAGACGGCGCGTCGGAAGCCGAACTCGAGCAACTCATGAAAGAGTTGCGTCAGGCGATGAACGATTATGTCGAGCAACTCGCCAAGCAGGCCGAGGAAGCGCCCGACGGCCAGGACGCCGAAGACCGCGAGCAGCAGCAACTCGGCCAGAACGATCTCGAACGCATGATGCGCCAGATGGAGCAGGCGGCCAAATCCGGCGCCCGCGATCAGGCCCAGCAGATGCTGTCGGAAATGCGCGACATGATGGATCGTTTGCAGGCCCGCCGCTCCACCCGCGAAGAACGCGAGGCACAGCGGGAAGGTCAGAAGAATATGGAAGAGCTCGGCAACATGATCGGGCAGCAGCAGCAGCTGATGGACGACACGTTCGGCGAGATGAAACAGCAAGGCGACAAAGGCCGCGATGGCCAGCAGAACAAGCAGCGCGGTCAGGCCGGTAAGCAAGGTAAGCAGGGTGAGCGCGGCCAGGGTCAGGCCCAGCAGGGCGACCGTGGACGTGGCGAAAAAGGCAAGCGCGGCCAAGGTAAATCAGGCCAACAGCAGGGCGCTGGTGAAAACGGCGAAGCAGCAGAATCGGGTGAGGCTGGCTCACAGCAGGGCGAGGGCGGCTTACGCGATCGCCAGAAGCAGCTTGCCGAGCGCATGGAAAAGCTGAAACGCGAACTCCAGAAGCGTGGCTCGTCTGGCAAAAAGGAAATGGACGCCGCCGCCGAGGCGATGGAAGACGCCGAGCGCTCGCTCGAACAGGGCTCCCTCGACGACGCCACGCAGCACCAAGCCGACGCCCTGGAGAAGATGCGCGAAGGCGCCGAGCAGATGCAGCAGGAAATGGCCAAGAACGGCCGCTCGCGGTACGGCGAAAACGGCGAGACCCCGCGCGATCCGCTAGGTCGGCCGCAACGTGCCCAAGGCCCCGACGCTGGAACCTCGGTCAAGGTGCCAAAAGAGTTCGAGATGCAGCGCGCGCGCGAGATTCTGGAAGAACTCCGCCGCCGCAGCGGGGAGGCGACGCGGCCACCCGTCGAGCTCGACTATCTCGATCGGCTGCTCAAGAGGTTCTGACGGTCGGCGCAAACCACTCTGCGGCCACGCTGGCATCGTCCTCTTGCGGTGCATGCTGGGCCCGCATGGCCGTATAAGTCGCGTCGTCGGCCAAGCGCGATAGTGCCCAGACGGCTGCGGCCCGCACCAGGGGTGACGCATCCGCGAGCAGCCGCTCGACAGCCGGCAGCAGGCTGCGATCGGCCGAATTGCCAGCTGCAATCAGCGCATTGCGCACAACGCGATCCCGCCCGGTGCGCTTGACAGGTGTGCCCGCGTAACGCGCCCGGAACGCGGCATCATCAAGCGCCAGTAACGCGGCGATCGGCGGATTGTCGGTGGCCTCGCGAATAGCAAACTGCATCTCGCGCGAGGCGCTTGCAAACTTGTTCCACGGGCACACCGCAAGGCAATCGTCGCAGCCGAACACGCGATTTCCGATCGCAGCCCGCATGTCGCGTGGAATGTGGCCTTTGTGCTCGATCGTGAGATAGGCGATGCAGCGCCGCGCATCGAGTTGGTATGGGGCTGGAAACGCCGCGGTCGGGCAGACGTCGAGGCAGCGGCGGCACGTTCCGCAATGGTCGACCTCGGGCGCATCGGGCGGCAGTTCGGCCGTCGTCAGAATCGCTGCGAGAAAAAGCCATGACCCGTGCGGACGCGAGACGAGGTTCGTATGCTTGCCCTGCCAGCCGAGACCGGCCGCAGCCGCCAGCGGCTTTTCCATCAGCGGTGCGGTATCGACGAACACCTTGACCTCGGCGCCCGACATCGTCGCGAACCGCCCGCCAATATCCTTAAGCTTGGCCTTCAGCACGTCGTGGTAATCGCGGCCCTTGGCGTAGACGGAAATGGCAGCCTGTGACCGTCGAGTTAGGATCGCCAGCGGGTCGTCGGCTGGCGCATACGACAACCCGAGCATGATGATCGACCGCACGTCGGGCCACAGCACGCGGGGGTCGGCGCGGCGGTCAGCCGTTGTCGCCATCCACGCCATGTCGCCGTGCCGTCCGTCGGCCAAAAACGCGGCTAAGCGTTCACCAGCTTCCCGTGGCAAGGCATCGGGGGCCGCGACGCCAAACGCATCGAACCCGCTCTCGCGCGCCATGTCCGACAGCGCGACCTTGAGTTGGTCGGGCGTCGCCGGTGGGCCGATGTCAGCCATAGGTGACATCAAAAATCGAGATTGGCATAGTGACCTGCGGCCGGGAAACCGGCGAGACGGTCGGCAAGAACGGTGCGCATCGACGGCCGCGACTTCACCCGCATGTACCAGGTTTTCGCGCGCGGATGGTCGTCCCAGGCGATCTCACCAAGATAGTCGGCGACCGAGAGATGGGCGGCGCCGGCGATGTCGGCATAGCTGAAGTCGTCACCCGCCAGCCAGCGGCGCTGGTCGGCCAGGAATGAAACGTAGCGCAAGTGGTAGCGCATGTTGGCGCGAACCGCGCGAAGGATATCGGCGTCCGGCGCATGTGGGCCACCGTTCGCCATCAGCCGGGCGTAGACCTTTTCATTGAGAAGATCGCGCGTCACTTCCCGGTCGAGCTTGCGATGGAACCAGTCGACGAGGCGGCGCACCTCGGCGCGGTCCTTGATCCGTCCTGGAAACAATTCGAAAGCCGGACGTTGAGCGGCATCGGGCGGCAATGCCAGCGTGGACGTCGATTGACGCTGGAACGGGCCGCCGGCGCGCGCGGCCTCATCGAGGTATTCGGCGATCGAAAGCGCCCCACACAGGAGCAGGCCGTCTGGTCCCTGCAACACGGGCAGTTCGCCGGCCGGGTTCAGGGCCAGGAACTCAGGACGTCCCTCGAACGGCCGCTCCTCGACGAACGCGGTGTCGAGGCCAAGTTCGGCCAACGCGATGCGGATCGATCGCGAAAATGGGCACAGTCGGAAATGGACGAGAGTCAGCATCGGGGTGACGGTTCCAATCGCGCGACAAGTCTATTGATCTGACAAAGCGTGTCAGCTTGATCAATTTTAAGGCCGCCGACGATCTCACGACCTACTCGTCACGACCCGCCTTTCACCATCCATCCCTTGACGAAATTTTCGGCCGTCCAGACTTGCCAATAGGCGTCGAGTTGCTCGAGGCTGGATGAGACGCGGATCTCGCGCTCGATCGGCGTCTTTCGATTGGGGCTGTAGTCGGTCAGCAGCAGCACATACGCCGGGTATTCCGCCGATACCTGATCTTTATTCGTCTTCCACAGCAGCAACTTGCGCACCATGGTCCGGCCCTTGACGTCCTTGGTCGCAACGGCGCGCCGCAACACCTCTGATTTTGGCAGACGCGCCGCATCGGCGCCGCCGCGCGGTTCGGGGATCTCGGCGATCGCCGCCAGTTGAGCGATCCCCGCCTCACTTGCGGTTGCGGATTTGTCATCGCGGAAGCGTTCGAATTGCGGCGAAATAATACTGACCAGCGGCAGGCGACGCACCCCGCTCCACCGGCCGTTTGCGGCGTCCCATTCGAGGATCATCTTGTCGATCGGCTCACCGGTCGACGACACCGAGATCACGTCGAGACAGCTGATCTCGGCGACCCGGCCCGGCCGGAGCATCGTGTAAGCGACGCGGTCGGAGTTGACCTCGATATAGGCACTGTCGGCGACTTCGGCCGATAGCTCTCGCAGGAGGCTCACCCGCTGCACATCTGAAAACCCACCGCCGGTCCGTCCGCACAGATGGAACGTGCCGTCCTCACGCACAGCCGCCAGCAGCAGCGAGTGCAGCATGCCGGAGCGGTCCTCGGTACCCTCGGAAAAGCCCACGACGGCGAGATCGAGCGTGTGGCGCGGCTTGATTTTGAACCAGCCGCGCTTGCCGCCGATCGCAACGATTCCCTCATCGCCCTCGTGTTCGACCCAAGTTTTATAGCGGGCAAACACCTCGGCTTCGTTGCCCGCGACCGTCTCGACCGGATGAACCAGCGTGCCGCCCGCCAGCACTGCGCGCAGCCTCTCGATGGCGGCAGTTGGCGTTTCGGTCATATCGGTGCCGTCGATGTCGTAGATCGCAAAGGCTGCAAACCGCAGCGACGCGACATCGGCGGCCGACTCGGGTGCGCGGGCGATACGCGTCACATCGTGCACACGCGCCCGCTTGCCATCGGGCCGCGCGACATAGAGTTCGCCACCGAGAATGGCCGACGTGACGCCAGCCTTTGTCAATAACTTTGCAGCTTCGATGTGGAACGGCGCGTTGGCCCGGATCGTACCCCACGGGTTGAGGGTTACGACCTCGCCGTTGCGGAACGCCAGACAGGTGAACTCCCCGTCGACTTTACGGCTGATCAGATAATCGTCGGGCAGGATTTTGCCCGTCATCGTCGCATGGTCGAGCGCGACCATGACTTGGCGCAAGCGCGAACGGCGAGCTTTGGCGACGGCTAGCAGCGTGAGATCGCGCAAGGCAGCAACGGTGCCGGTGCGATACCCACCGGCACGCTCGGTCATCATCGACAAGTCGGCGAGGGTCGAAGGCTGGAGGCTCATGGACTGCCCGTGGTCTGACGGTTCAAAATGCTTGGCACGTTGGACGGCGGCCGACCGTGAGATACAAGTATACAATAAAAGTCATCAGTCGTTAAAAGTATACCCCAATGGACGCCGCGTTCGGTGGAGCCCTTATTCGGCGGGCGCCAAGGGCCGTGTTGTGCGTCGAAACAGGCGGCCATACAACCGGCCGACAAAGCGCTGGGCGCGGTCGAGCAGCAGATAGATCGCCGGTGTCGTGTAAAGCGTCAGGATCTGCGAGATAATCAGCCCGCCGATAATGGCGACACCAAGAGGCCGACGCAACTCGGAGCCCGGTCCTTCGGCGACGACCAGCGGTACCGCGCCAAGCAGGCTTGCCAGCGTCGTCATGAGAATCGGCCGAAAACGCTCGATCGCGGCTTCGCGGATGGCCTGTTCGGGGGCGAGCCCGCGCTCGCGTTCGGCGTGGATCGCGAAGTCGACCAGCATGATCCCGTTTTTCTTGACGATGCCGATCAACAGGATGATCCCGATCACGGCGATGACCGAGATTTCGAGCCCCGTTGCCCACAGCGCCAGGAGCGCGCCAAGTCCAGCCGACGGAAGCGTCGACAGAATCGTCAGGGGGTGAATGTAGCTCTCATACAGAATGCCGAGCACGATGTAGACCGAGATCAGCGCTGCCGCGATCAGGATCGGCTGTGCTGCCGAACTCTGGGCAAACGACTTGGCATCGCCTGCTGGTTCCGCAACCACACTGGCCGGTAAGCGCAGCTCGGCGATGGTTTTCGAAATCGCTTTCGCGGCATCCTCGAATTTCACATCGGGGGCGAGGCCATAACTGAAAGTCGCTGACGGGAACGGCCCAGTGTGATTGACCGCAAGCGGCGTCAACCCGCGCTTCATCGACACGAGATTTGCGAGCGGAACCTGGACGGCGTTGGTGCCCGGCACATACAGTCGCAAAATATCGTCGACCTCACGTTGGAAGCGCGCATCGACCTCCAGAATGACTTTGTATTGGTTGCGCGCCTGATAGATCGTCGCGATTTGCCGTTGGGCGAACGCACTGTTGAGCACGTCGTTGATCGCCGAAAGCGAAACGCCGAGCCGCGCTGCCGCCAACCGGTCGATGGTAATGTCGACCTGCAGGCCGCCCTTGTTGCGGTCACTCGATACGTCGGCGAGTTGGGGCAGTTTCCGCAACGCCTCCGTAACGCGCGTCATCGCATCGTTCAGTTCATCGACCGACTGGCTCCACAGCGTGTATTGGTATTCCGATTTGGTCTGCCGACCGCCGACGCGGACATCCCGCGCGCCGAACATGAACACCTGAATGCCGTCGAGTTTGGCAAGTTTTGGCCGCAGCCGCGCGATCACCTGATCCGTGGTCTTGCGGTCGCGCTCAGCCAGCGGCTTCAAATTGATGAACAACCGCCCTTCGTTCTGCGAGCCGCCGAACGGACCAGCTCCGCCGAGCGAACTGCCGACGCCTTCGACAGCAGGGTCTGACAAAACGACATCGACCGCAGCTTGTTGACGGCGGACCATGGCCTCGAAGGAAATGTCGGCGGACGCTTCCGTACGGCCGAAGGCGAAGCCAGTGTCGTCCTGCGGAAACAGGCCTTTAGGTAGCGTGATGAACAATTGCACGGTCGCATAAACGCAGGCAACGAGCACTGCGAGCATCACGAACGGCCGCCGGATCGCCCCGCCAAGCGTCGCCGAATAACCCGAGATGACGGCGCCGAGAGCGCGTTCGAACACCCGGTCGAACCAATGGTCTTGTTTGGGTGCACTTTTGATCAGATGCGCACAGATCATCGGTGTGACCGACAGCGACACCACGGTCGACACGAGGATTGCGTAAAGCAGCGTCCACGAAAACTCCTGCAGCATGCGTCCAATGACGCCGCCCTGCAGCAGCAGCGGAATGAATGCTGCAGCCAGCGACACGCTGATCGAGACGACGGTAAAGCCGATCTCGCGGGCACCCTGCAGCGCCGCTTGCATCGGCTCCATGCCGTCTTCGAGCTTGCTGGTGACGTTCTCGATCATCACGATGGCATCGTCGACGACAAAGCCGACGGCGACGATGATCGCCAGAAGCGAGATGTTGTTGATCGAGAATCCCGACGCCCACATCAGGGCAAATGTGCCTGCCAGCGACAGCGGGACGGTGATACCAGCCGCGAGTGTCGGCGTGCCGCGACGTAGGAAAACGAACACGACCGCCATCACGAGGATGATCGTGATCATCAGCGTGTATTCCATCTCGTGAACGCTGGCCCGCAGCGTCAGCGTCCGGTCCGTCAGCACGCTGATGTCGAGACCGGCTGGGATCCACCGCTTGATCTCTGGCAAAAGCGCCTTGATGCCATCGACGGTGTCGAGCACGTTCGCGTCCGGCTGCTTGGTGATGATCAGCAGCACGGCGGGCGTCCGGTTGAACGTCGCCAGGGCCTTCGAGTTGCGCGATTTCAGTTCGATCGTCGCCACATCCTGGAGGCGGACGACGTTGCCCCCCGACGCCTTGATGATCAACGGCCCGTACTGCTCGGGCGTTTTCAACTGTTCGTTGGTGCCGATTGTCAGCGTTTGGTTGTCGCCGTCGATCGAGCCGAGCGGGGAAATCGCGGTCGCGTTGAGCCAGGCCGTGCGCACGTCGTTGATCGACAAGCCCATGGCCGCCAGCCGGCTCGGGTCAAGCGCGATGCGGATTGCTGGCTGGTCGGCGCCCGACACCTGTACGTCGGCCACGCCGGGAATCTGCGCGATGCGCGGCGCAATCACGGTGTCGGCGCTGTCATAGATCGCGCTCGGCGGCAGGTTCGCAGACGTGATCGCGAGAATGAGGATCGGCGCGGCGCTGGGGTTCAGCTTGCGGAACGTCGGCGCCGTTGGCAGATCTGCCGGCAGATCGGTCGCCGCTGCGTTGAGCGCAGCTTGCACATCGCGGGCCGCGCCATCGATTTGTCGCGACAGGTCGAATTGGATCGTGATGCCAGTCGAGCCGAAGTTGCTGGTCGAGGTCATCTCGGTGACCCCGGCGATCTCGCCAAGCCGGCGCTCGATCGGCGAGGCAACCGTCGTTGCCATCACCTCGGGGTCTGCGCCCGGGCGGGACGCCTGGACGCGGATCGTCGGGAATTCGATCGCTGGTAGGCTCGACACCGGCATCGAGAAGAAGGCCGCGATGCCGACGATCACGAGCCCGATCGCGAGGAGCGTGGTGCCGATCGGCCGCGCGATGAACAGCGCTGAGGGGTTCATTCGGCAGCCCTCGGGAGCGGAGTCAGCTCGGCAGGCGCGGTCGGTTGTGGGGCCAATTGATCAAATGCCGGACCGGCCACTGCCGCCGGTCGCTGGATCGGCTGACCGGTGACCCACGCCTTGAGCCGCTCCATCTCGAGGTAGACGACCGGCGTCGTATAGAGCGTGATGAGCTGCGATAGCATCAGCCCGCCGACGATCGACACGCCGAGCGGGACGCGCAACTCGGCCCCGACGCCAGAACCGATTGCGAGCGGGACCGCGCCGATGAGAGCCGCAAGCGTTGTCATCATGATCGGCCGGAAGCGCAAAACCGCAGCTTCGAGTATAGCGTCGCGGGGATGCAACCCACGCTCACGCTGAGCGTCGATTGCAAAGTCGATCATCATAATCGCGTTTTTCTTGACGATACCCATCAGCAGAATGATGCCGATCAGCGCGACCAGCGACAGATCGAGCCCCCACAGTTGCAGCGCGAGCAGCGCGCCGATGCCGGCCGATGGCAGCGACGTCAGAATTGTGAACGGGTGAATGAAACTTTCATAGAGCACACCGAGCAGGATGTAGATCGCAATCACGGCGGCAAGGATCAGCGCCGGCTGGGACGCCAACGCGCTGGTGAACTCCAGTGCGTCGCCCGTGAAGCGGCCGATGATCGAGGTCGGCACGCCGATCTCGCGTGACGCCGCTTCGATCGCAGCGACGGCACCCGACAGCGAGGCACCGGCGGCAAGATTGAAGCTGATTGTGCCAGCCGGAAATTGCTGATCGCGCTGGATCGTCAACTGGGCTGGTACCTGGGTGAAGCTCGCCACCGCCGAAAGCGGCACCTGTTGGCCGAGCGCCGTCGATATGAACAATCGGTCGAGGATCGCCGGATCGCGCTGGAACCGCGGCATCGCCTCGAGCACGACGCGATATTGGTTCGATTGGGCATAGATCGTGGAAATCTGTCGCTGGCCGAAGGCATCGTTCAAGGCGTCGTTGATCGCCTGCATCGACACGCCAAGCCGTCCGGCGGTCACGCGGTCGACATCGATCTGGGCGCGAAGCCCGCCGTCGCGCGCTTCCAGCACCGTGTCGGCCAAATCGGGTATCTGCTTCAGCCGTTCGGTCAGTCGTCGCGACCAGTTGGCGACCTCGGCCGAATCCGTGCCGATCAGTGTGTACTGGTATTGCGCACGCGCGATGCGGGTCGCGATCTGCACGTCCTGGACCGGCAGAAGCGCGACCGTGGCTCCAGGAATTTCAGAAACGGACCGCGTCAAGCGCTCGATGACGACGTCGATCGCAGCGCGCCCGGTCGACTGAGGTTTCAGCGTAATCTTGAGCTGGGCTGCATTCGGCGTGGCATTGACATCGCTGACGCCGGTCACGACGACGACGCCGTCGACGGCCTCGTCTTTGGATATCCGGTCGGAGACGATCCGGGCGAGCCGTGTCACTTCGTCGAACGACACGTCCTGGGCGGCTTCCATTAATCCGGTGACAAGCCCGGTATCCTGCTGCGGCAGGAAGCCTTTCGGTGCGATGACGTAGAGCCACACGGTCGCGACGAGCGTGCCGATCGTGACGAGGATCGTCGATACCGGCCGGTGTAACACGAAGTCGACGCTGCGACCGTAGGCACCGAGCATTCCCGAAATCGGCACCCCGGTGTGCGATTCGCCCGCGTCGTCGTCTTGCGCCGTGCCGTCGCGCGCCGTGCCGGGCTCACGCCGCCGCAACAATAGCGCGCACATCATTGGCGTCAGCGTCAGCGAAACGACCGCCGACACGACGACGGCAATCGAGAGCGTCATCGCGAATTCGCGGAACATCCGCCCGACAATGCCCGTCATAAACAGCATCGGGATGAACACGGCGAGCAGTGAGAGCGTCAGCGAGATGACGGTAAAGCCGATCTCACGGGCCCCGCGTAAAGCTGCCGTTTTGGGGTCTTCGCCCTTCTCGATGTGGCGAACGATGTTTTCGATCATCACGATGGCATCGTCGATGACAAAGCCCGTCCCGATCGTCAGCGCCATCAGCGATAGATTGTCGAGCGAGAACCCGAACGCCCACATCACGCCGAACGTGGCGATGAGCGACATTGGCAGCGCGACACCCGCGATGATCGTGGCGCGGATCGAACGCAGGAACAGCAACACGACGAGCACGACGAGACCAACGCACAGCACCAGTGTGAACTCGACCTCGTGGATCGAGGCGCGGATCATCTGGGTACGGTCTTGGACGGTGACCAATTCGACGCCGCCCGGCATCGCAGCCGACAACCGCGGCAGTTCGGCCTGGATGCGCCGGACGGTTTCCACGACGTTGGCGCCGGGCTGCCGCTTGATGTTGATGATGACGGCCGGCCGCCCCTGATACCAGCCACCGACCTTGGCGTTCTCGAGCCCCTCGGTGATGTCGGCGACGTCCTTCAGCAGAACCGGGCTCGAATTTTTGAACGCCACGACGATGTCGCGGTAGGCTGCGGCCGAGGTCAGCTGATCGTTGGTTGCGATCGTGTAGCTCTGGGACGCGCCGTCGAGCTGGCCCTTGGGACCGGCGACATTGGCCGTAGTGATGGCGGTCCTGAGGTCGGCGAGGCCAAGGCCGTAAGCAGCAAGGCGATCGAGGTCGGCTTGGATGCGCACGGCGGGTTTGACGCCGCCTTCGACCGACACCCGGCCAACGCCGGAAACGCCGGAGAGCCGTTGGGAAATCAAGGTATCTGAGAGATCAGACAAGCCGCGCAATGATGTTGTTGTCGACATCAGCGCCAGCGTGAGGATCGGCGTGTCGGCCGGGTTGACCTTCGAATAGACAGGCGGATACGGCAGGTTGCGCGGTAGCGTGGAACTCGCCGCGTTGATTGCCGCCTGGACGTCCTGCGCCGCGCCGTCGATGTCACGATCGAGCGCGAACTGCAGCGTGATCTGCGACAAGCCGAACGACGACGACGAGGTCATCGCCTGCAGCGACGGCGTCTGGCCGAACTGCCGCTCCAAGGGGGCTGTGACGAGATTGGTCATCGTGTCGGGGTTTGCACCCGGCAACTGGGTCGTGACCTGGATCGTCGGAAAGTCGACTTGTGGCAGCGATGACACCGGCAGCCCGAAATAGCCGAGCAGGCCAGCAAGCAGTACGGCAACGCTGAGCAGCGTCGTCGCAACTGGCCGCTCGATGAACGGAGCCGAGACGCTGAAACCCTCAGTGTCAGCTGTCTCGATTACTGGTGATGGCGCTTGGTCGGGTGGCCGGCTTGTCACTGGACCACCGGCCGTTCGCGACGGCCCTCGCCATCGGCGCGCCGTCGTCCCTCAGGCCGCGCCGCAGCCTCGTCGGTAACCGCTGCGGGTCCAGCCGGGGCACCGACAGAAGGAGCTAGGTTTGCGCCCGCCGATGGTTGGGTCTGACCGGCGGCGGGCGGGCCAGCCGGTCGTGCGCCATTGCCCGGTCTGCCTTGAGCACCCGGTCTACTTGCGCCCGGCAATTCAGGCGCGTCCGAGATCGCAATCTTGGCGCCATCCTTGAGACGCCCGAATCCAGTCGTAACGACCCGTTCGCCCGTCCCGAGCCCTTGCGCGATGACGGCCACCCGCTCGGTCTGCTGCGTGATGGTCACGGGCCGGGCGACGGCTGTCAGACCGCGCCCCGTTCCCGCTCCATTTCCGGCTCCAGCCGCTTCGCGAGCGGCATCCCCTTCGACCGCCGTGTCGGCTACAACATAGACGAACGCGCCGGATGGACCGCGCTGGACGCTGGCCGTCGGGACGGTAACCGCGTTCTTGAGCACGTCGATCCGAATGCGGACGTTGGCGAACTGGCCCGGCCATAGCTGCAGGTTCGCATTCGGCAGATCGGCCTTCATTTTGACGGTGCCGGTCGCTTGGTCGACCTGGTTGTCGATGAACGTCAGCGACCCGGTATCGATCGCGGATTGATCGTCGCCGGCCAGCGCTTCGACCGGCACGGGCCCCCGCACCAGAGCTGCCTGTACGTCATGCAGCTGCTGCTGGGGAATAGTGAACTGGACCGAGAGCGGCTTGACCTGGGCGATTGTGACGATGCCAGCATCGCCCGCCCGGATCAGATTGCCCTCGTCGACGAGCCGCTGCCCCGTCCGGCCGTCGAGCGGCGACACGATGCGGGTATAGCCGAGTATGGCCTCCGCATTGGCAATGGCGGCTTGGTCGGATTTGAGTTGGGCTTCGAATTGGGCGACCTGTGCGCGCTGCGTGTCGACCGACTTCTGCGTCACGACGCCAGCGCCGACGCTGGTCAGGCGTTTGAGGTCGCTTTCGGCGTTATCCAGCTGGACCTGCGTCAACTTCCGCTTTGCAACCGCCTGATCGAGTTGCGCTTGGTAGGTCACCGGATCGATTTCAGCCAACAAGTCGCCGCGCTTGACGTCCTGTCCCTCGGCGAAGTGGACCTTCATCAGGCGGCCGTCGACCTGCGGGCGAACCGTGACGGTGGCAAGCGCCTTGGCCGTGCCGACGCCGCGCAGATAAACAGGCACTTCATCCTGAGTGGCTGTAGCAACTGTCACCGGGGCGGGACCATTGAAGCCGCCACGACCCCCGCCCGGCCCTGCTCCGGCCCCTGCGGCCGATCCAGATCCGGCGCCGTTAGCGCGGCGTCCGCCGGTACGCCCTCCAGGGGTGGACGATGCAGCGGTCGAGGCCTCGGTCCCGCCGTCGACCGACTGTGGCCGTGCCCATTCCAGCCCTGGTATCGGCAAGACGAACGCATTTACGACGAACACCGCACCGGTGCCGACAGCAAGGATGGCAACAATCGTCTTGAAGGTCATCATTCGTTTCCTTGACGGCAGGCTCGCAGGTTGCCTACCCCCGCTGACGACCGTGATAACTTAGGAACGTTGCTAGACGCTCCATCCGACGGAATATAGGGCGGGTAAAAGGAATTTCATCCAACAGCGGTTCATGGATATAACCATGGCAGTTGGGAAGAGTGTGGATCAGCAGTATGTTTGAGGCATGACCTTGACGACATTGTAACAACTTGAATTCCGGTGCCGTATCTCATGCCAAGAGGTTATCGTGAGCGAACGTGACGTCGAATGGGCAGCTCAGATGCGGGCTGGCCTTTTGGGCGATGTCGCGGCCTACCGGGCCGTGCTCGCCGCGCTGACGATATTTCCACGCGGCGAGGTGCGGCGTGGTTTTGCCAGATATGGCAATGGCGGCGCGGATGCGGAGGACGTCGTGCAGGAGACGCTGCTCGCCATTCACCTGAAACGCGAGACATGGCGGACCGATGAGCCGTTGATCCCGTGGGTGCGGGCAATTGCGCGCAACAAACTCATCGACAGCCTGCGCCGAGGCGGGCGCCGGATCAACGTCCCGATCGACGACTACGAAAACGTTTTGGCCGCGCCTGAGCCGTCGCAACACCTGTCGGAGAAAGATGCCACCGAGGTGCTCAACCAACTCAAAGGTCGCCAACGCGAGATCGTAGAAGCGATTTCGCTCAACGGCGCCAGCATCCGCGAGACGGCAGCAAAGTTCAATGTCACCGAGGGGGCTGTCCGAGTGGCCCTCCATCGCGGTCTCTCCACACTCGCCAAGGCTTTCCGGACTGAAGACCAATGAAGACCGACGACCTCATCACCGCGCTCGCCGCAGACCTGCCGACCCGGCCAACACCGGTGTTGCGCGCGGTTGCTTACGCGATTGCGGCCAGCCTACCGCTGATCACCGTGTTGTTGATGGTTGTGGCCCCCCGCGACCGGGCCTGGTCGGCATGTTGCTTGAGCCGAAGATAATTGTGAAATTCGCCTTCACATTGGGCCTGTTCGCGGCCGGCCTGTGGCTCGCGACGCGGATCACGCGGCCAGGTGTCGAGACGGGACCTGCCCGGTACGCGCTTGCAGCCGTGTTGGCGATGCTAGCGGGTGCTGCCGTGATCGAACTTTCGATGTTTCCACAGGCGGCGTGGGCCCCGGCGATGCTCGGCAGTTATGGCATTCCGTGCCTTGCGTTGATCGGGCTGTTTTCGATCGTACCCTTCGCGGCGTTGATGATTGCATTTCGCGCCGGCGCACCAGATAGTCCGGCATTGGCTGGTGCCGTCGCTGGCCTCGTGGCCGGGTCCCTCGCGGCAACGTTTTACGCCACCCATTGTACCGAAGACAGCGCCCTGTTTGTGGCCCTGTGGTATGTAACGGGCATTATGGCTGTCACCGCGCTCGGAGCTGTGGTCGGGCGCTACGCCCTGCGCTGGTGACAAATTTCTCGGATTGCTATTCGAAACAAGGTGTGTACAAAGTAAGAACAGGTGCGCTTTGTTTTGGACAGGTGATGCATGGCTGAGGGTGAACTCGAACAGCGCGTCAAGGACATGGAAGATCTCATCGCAGATATCCCCCATCTGGTGACGTTGCGCATGGAAACGCTCGTGGCGGCTCAGCGAGAGACGTCCGGACGGCTCGACCATCTCGACCGTCAGATCGGCGTACTGATGCGTGACGTCCGCGACATGCGCGGCGGCGTCACTCGCATGCTGGTCGAGCAAGACAAGCGGCTCGCACGGCACGATGAGCGTTTCACCGCTTTGGAAGACCGCCTCACGGGTGTCGAAGGTCGGCTCACGGGTGTCGAAGGTCGGCTGACCAGCGTTGAGGCCAAAGTCGACGATATGAACGGAAAGCTTGACCGCATCATCACGCGGCTCAATTGAACACAGCAGCCAACGTCTCACCCCTCCCAGCTTTGCCCGGCGCTATCGCGGCTCATGCGGACAAGCGGGCCACGGCCGGTCCCGCCCGTGATTGATAGCGCGACGGCCTCGGCAATCTTGATGCCGTCGATCGCCGCCGACAGAATGCCGCCTGCATAGCCGGCACCCTCACCGGCCGGAAACAGCCCGCGCGTATTGAGCGATTGCCCGGTGTCATCGCGCCGGATGCGGATAGGCGACGACGTGCGGGTCTCGACCCCGGTCATCACCGCATCCGCCATGTCGTACCCCGCAATCTCGCGCGCAAACGCTGGCAGCGCCTCGCGCATCGCCTCCACGGCAAAGTCCGGCAAGCACAGCGCGAGATCCGTCGGCACGACGCCCGGCTTATAGCTCGGCTCGACGCTGCCCATCGCGGTCGACGGCCGCCGCGCCAGGAAATCGCCAACCAACTGGGCCGGTGCGTGGTAGGTGCCGCCGCCGGCCGCAAACGCCAGTTCCTCGTATTTGCGCTGGAACGCGATGCCCGCCAGCGGGTCGCCCGGGTAGTCGCGCTCAGGGTCGATCGCCACGACGAACCCGGCGTTGGCGTTGAACTCGGCGCGCGAATACTGGCTCATCCCGTTGGTCACGAGGCGGCCCGGCTCGGAAGCGGCCGCGACCACTTTCCCGCCTGGACACATGCAGAAGCTATAGACCGCGCGGCCATTCGAGGCATGGTGCACCAGCTTGTAGTCGGCCGGCCCGATCAGCGGATGGCGCTCGGCCGTGCCGAACCGGGCCGCGTCGATGACCGACTGCGGATGCTCGATCCGCACCCCGATCGAAAACGGCTTGGCCTCGATGTGGACGCCGCTCGCATGCAGCATCTCGAACGTGTCGCGCGCGCTGTGGCCAACCGCCAGCACGATACGGTCGGTGGCGATTTCCTCGCCCGTGTCGAGACGGATGCCGCGAACCTGCCGCTGGCCCGCCCCATCGCTGGCGATCTCGAAGCCCGTTACCTGCCGCTCGAACAGGTATTCCCCGCCGAGCGCTTCGATCTTGGCGCGCATGCTCTCGACCATCGTCACGAGGCGGAACGTGCCGATATGCGGTTTTGAAACGTAGAGGATTTCCTCCGGCGCCCCGGCCGCAACGAACTCGGTCAGCACCTTGCGGCCGAGGTGGAACGGGTCCTTGACACCGCTATAGAGCTTGCCGTCGGAGAACGTGCCCGCCCCGCCTTCGCCGAACTGCACGTTGGATTGTGGCTCCAGAACGCCGCGCCGCCACAGGCCCCACGTGTCCTTTGTCCGCTGGCGCACCGCACGCCCGCGCTCGATCAGGATCGGGCGAAAACCCATCTCGGCGAGGATCAACGTCGCGAACAATCCGCACGGTCCAGCCCCGATCACCACCGGGCGCGGCGTGCTCGTTCCACCCGGCACACTCGGCCCGCCAAATCCCGCTTGCGCCATGGCGACGGGTTTGTAGCTGACGTCGGGCGCTGCCCTCACATGCGGGTCCGACGCGAACCGCTCGAGCAATTTCGCTTCGCTGTGGGCCGCGTCCGACGCAACCGTCACATCGACGGTGTAGACCAGCACGATCGCCGACCGCTTGCGGGCATCGAACCCGCGACGGAAGACGCTGATCTCAACGGCAGCGGTCTTTTTCAGCCCGAGCTTGCGCCGCACGGCAGCGGGCAGCGCCTCGGGCGGGTGGTCTATGGGGAGACGGATTTCGGTGAGGCGGATCATGGGGCAACCGCAATAGCGCGTCGCAAGCCGGACGCATAGGGACGTGCGTCGGGAGCCGTGCATCGGGACGGCGTGGGTGGCGTGACGAGTTACTTTGAGTTTGTCGTCGGTGCGGCTGACATCTGTCTCATGTCTGACGTAGTGTGGAACCGATTTTGATCAGGTTCGGGGGCGTTGCGGGTGGCTAAGGTTTTCGTGAACTACCGCCGTGATGACGATCCTTCGGCGGCGGCACGGGTGCGCGACGGGCTGGAAAAGCGCTTTGGCAAGTCAGCGCTGTTCATGGACGTCGACAACCTGCTGGCTGGCCAGAAATTCGACGACGAACTGGCCAAGGCGCTGTCGGCCTGCGATGTGCTGGTATCAATCATCGGCGTGAAATGGAGCGGCATTCTCAGCGCGCGGACCGCCGAGGCGCAAGCCGACCCCGATCACCGCGATTATGTGCGCGAGGAGATCGCGGCGGCGCTCAAACGTGGCATCGTGGTGATCCCTGTGCGGGTCGGGCGCGATGGCGCGCTGCCAGCACTCCCCCGACCTAGCGAATTGCCCGGAGACATTCGCGCTCTGGTCGCCCACCAGAAGCACGACGTGACGCACGAGCGTTTCGGCCGCGACGTGGCTGATCTGGCGAACGCGATCGTTTAGGTGCGCAAGGCGCAACGCGGCACGGGTGGGGGTGGTGGGGCGCGTATTGCGGGCCTCGCCGCAGCAACCGCCCTCGCCCTGGCAGCGGTTGGCGTCGGCGCGCATGTGACGGGCGTTGCGCCGTGGTTGCCGACGAAGGGACCGCTCGATGATGTGTTCGAGAAGGCAAACCGAGGCAGTCCGACGGTTACGTCGGTCGCTGTGCGTGAAAGCGAGAGGACAAAAAATGCCGAAAGTTGCGATGGAATAATGATCTCGGGGGCCAAACGACCCAGCGGAAACTATTTTGACCAGTTCGACAAGACACCGACATGTGTCACTTCCAAGTCGACAGAACGCGAGTTCGAAGACTGCAGAGACGGTTTCTGCGGTCCGCAGATGGTCTTCGTGCCGGTTGGGAGTTTCAGGATGGGCTCACCGGGTAACGAAGAGGGCAGCGCTGCGGACGAAGGGCCCCAGCGGATCGTGACAATCGCCAAACCATTCGCCGTTGGCAAGTTCGAGGTGACGTTTGCGGAGTGGGATGCGTGCGTGGCTGGCGGCGGCTGCCAGAGCAACAAGACGCCAAGCGATCTGGGCTGGGGCAAGGGTCTTCGACCGGTGATCAACGTGTCTTGGGAGGATGCGAAGGCGTATGTCGGCTGGCTGTCGAAGACCACCGGGCAGACCTATCGGCTGCTGACGGAGTCGGAGTGGGAGTATGCGGCTCGGGCTGGTACGACGACGCTGTTCTCGACGGGGCCGACGATCACGACGAAGCAAGCGAACTTTGACGGCAACTCTACCTACGGCGGCAGCGCCAAGGGCGAGTACCATGGGAAAACGGTGGAGGTTGGCAGCTTCGCGCCGAACGCGTTTGGCTTACACGAAATGCACGGCAACGTTTGGGAATGGGTGGAGGACTGTTGGATCGACAGTTACAAGGGCGCACCGACGGATGCTTCGGCGCGAACAACAGCGTGCACAGACGATAAGCTCCGTGTGTTGCGCGGCGGATCGTGGTTCAACGTTCCAGAGGTTCTTCGCTCGGCCGACCGCATCAGGAACTCAGCCGACAACCGGGGCTACAAATTCGGCTTCCGTGTAGCTCGGTCTGTTTTGCGGTAGTTTTTCGCGAGGACCTTTTGACCTCCTACCCCTTTACCTCTTTATGTCTTGAGGCACTGGGGTGCCGCTGAGCCGCCGCGAACCGAAACGGGTCCAGGGACAAAGTCCCTGGTCGGGGTGAAGGGGCGGACAGCCCCTTCGCTTGCGGTGTCGTTGCCACTATGGCCTCAATTATGAGCCCCAGCCGCTTCTGTTGCCGCCCCTCACCGCGCATCGGACCGAGCGATGCTCACTCCGCCGCGCTGCCTCTCCCCGACCTTTCGGGAGAGGCAAGGTAACTCCTTGACGCCGGTCTGGGTGGCGTAGCGGGCCATGATGGTGCATTGTTCAGCAATGAGCGCAGACCGAAGCTGCCTTTAGGATCGAGAGACCTCATGGCCGTCGCCAAGCCCCGCGCTGCCACTTACGCCGATATCGAGGCGCTGCCTGCTGGCATGGTCGGCGAGATTGCGTTTGGCGTGCTGCACACGCATCCCCGGCCGGCACCACGGCACGGGTTTGCAGCGAATTCACTCACCGATGAACTCACGTCGCCTTTCCAGAAAGGGCGTGGCGGTCCAGGCGGGTGGATCTTCATCGACGAGCCTGAATTGCATCTCGGCGCGCATGTGATCGTGCCAGACATTGCCGGTTGGCGGCGTGAGACATTGCCGACACTGCCGGATACGGCCTACATCGAAACGCCGCCCGATTGGGTGTGCGAGGTGTTGTCGCCGTCGACGGCCCGGTTTGACCGCACCGATAAGCTGGCGATATATGCCGAGTCCGGCGTCGGCCATTGCTGGTACGTCGACCCGCTGGCCCGGACGCTGGAGGTTTTCGCGCTGACGGACGGCAAATGGTTGATCGCTGCCACATACAAGGACGCCGACAGCGTTACCGCGCCCCCGTTTGAGGTGCACACGTTTACCCTCGATGTTCTTTGGCCTTACGATACGGCGTGACGCCGTTCATAAGCAATCCCGACACTCTCATAGCCGCCTAGCCCTCGCGTCGCGCCCCTGCTAGACAACGCGACCCTCGGCCTCCACATCTGGCGAGCCACATCCTTGTCGGTGACCGGCGCGAGCTGGCCCGCCTCGCGCCTTTTCCCGGAGACTCCATGTCCGCTACCGCCGTGTCCGTCACCAAGCCCGCCGTCCTCGACAAGTTGCGCCGGATCAAAGGCCCCAACCTCGAGGGCAACATTGTCGACCTCGGCCTGGTCTCGGAAGTGTTGATCAAGGACGCGCGGGTCTATTTCTCGATCACGGTGCCATCGGAGCGCGCCCGCGAACTCGAGCCATTGCGGCAGGCGGCCGAAAAGCTCGTGTCCGAGATCGAGGGCGTCTCGGGCGTGACGTGCGTGCTGACGGCGGAAGCTGCACCGGGCAAAGCTGCCGATCACGGGCACCATCACGCCCCAGGTCACAATCACGGGCACAACCACAACCACGGACCAGCCGCCGCCCCCGCCACGGCTCCAGCAGCCCGCGCCGGATCTGGAGCCGGAGCAAGATCGAACGCAGTCGTGGGCGTCAAACACCTCGTCGCCGTAGCCTCGGGCAAAGGCGGCGTCGGCAAATCGACAACCGCGACGAACCTCGCGCTCGGCCTCAAGGCGCTCGGCCTCAAGGTCGGTATCATGGACGCCGACATCTACGGCCCATCCCAGCCGCGCCTGCTCGGCCTGTCGGGCAAACCCGAGGTGGTGGCTGGCGGTAAGACGCTCAAGCCGATGCGAGGCTATGGCCTCAAGGTCATGTCGATGGGCTTCATGGTCGACGAGGCGACGCCGATCGTGTGGCGCGGTCCGATGATCGTCCAAGCGCTCAACCAGATGTTGCGCGATGTCGCCTGGGACGAAGGCGACGGCGGGCTCGATGTGCTGGTCATCGACATGCCGCCGGGCACGGGCGACGTGCAACTGACGATGGCGCAGCAGGTGCCGCTGTCGGGCGCGGTCATCGTCTCGACGCCGCAGGACCTCGCGTTGATCGATGCGCGCAAGGGCCTCAACATGTTCCGCCAGGTGCAAATTCCGGTGCTCGGCATCATCGAGAACATGAGCTATTTCTGCTGCCCCAAGTGCGGCGAGCGCACCGACATCTTCGGCCACGGCGGCGCGGAGAACGAGGCGTCCAAGCTCGACGTGCCGTTCTTGGGCGCGGTGCCGCTGCATATCGACGTGCGCGTGCGGTCGGATTCGGGCCAGCCGATCACGGCGACGTTGCCCGATAGCCATCACGCCGAAATCTACCGCGAGATCGCCGCCAAGGTCTGGGCTGGAATTACCGCAGGCGCGGGCAAGGGCGAGGCGCCGCCGACGCTCACCGTCAACTCGGCTGGCGATGTGCTGACGGCGGCGTTCGACGGCGGCGAGACATTCAAGCTGTCGGCTGAGTATCTGCGCGTGATGAGCCCGTCGGCCGAGGTTCAGGGCCATTCGCCCGACCAGCGCGTGACGGTCGGCAAAAAGCGCACGGTCAAAATCCGCGAACTGCGTCCTGTTGGTAATTACGCGGTGCGCATCGCGTTCGACGATGGTCACGATACGGGTCTCTTTGCGTGGCCCTACATCGCGCAGCTCGGCCAGGATCACGACGCACGTTGGGCGCAATACCTTGCCGAATTGGAGGCCAAAGGGCTCAGCCGTGGGTGATGGCTAAACGACCATCACGGTATTCCCGTAGACGCCGAGGCGCTTGTCGTGGGTCAGAAGCCGGTAGGGTTCGGTCAGCGCCATCGCCACCAACATCCGGTCGAACGGACGTCATGGTGTGGGGGCAGGCCCTCCAGCGTCAGAATGTGGCTGGTGGTCACCGGTCGAATGTCGAAACCAGCAATCTGAAAGAACCGAAGCGCGTCGGCAGCCGACATCGGCATCGCTTCGGTTCCCCGCTGAAGCGCGTGCTTGATCGCGATCTCCCAGACGCTGACAATGCCGACGAACAGGTCGACCGTAGGGTCGAGGATCACGTCTCGCGCGGCCTTCGACAGCCGCGGATTATCCTCCACCGCCTAGAGTGCGATGTGCGTGTCGAGCAGGACGTTCAAGTTGCACCACGTTGCTCGGACAACCCGTTGAAAAGGTCCGCAGCTTCGGCCTCCAAGACCGGGTCGGGCATGGGCGTTTCGATCCGAGCTTCAGCCCCGCCGATCTTGGCAGCACCAATCCGGGGGCCGGTAGGTCGTACTCTGATCGGCACCAACATCGCAGCTGGTTTGCCGTTGCGGGCGATGATAATTTCGCGTTCGGCCCCGCTCTCGACGGCTTCGACCAGACGCGACAGGTTCGACTTGGCCTCCAGCATATTGACGGTGGTCATTGATCGCTCCAGCTTAATCTAGTCTAGCCAATATCCGACGTGCGCTGACCGGGCAAGCGCTATCGAGATCGGTGCACCGATCGGGTGCCTGATCCGTGTCAGCCTGACAACCTGGAGGACTTGTGAGCGACCCTCGCAGCACGCCGTCAAAACCACCCATCAGCCGCATCCTTGCCCCGAACGCGGGTCGGTTTACTGGTGACGGCACCAACACGTGGCTGGTTGGCTGGGAGCAGCTTGCGGTGGTCGACCCGGGTCCGGACGACGTCGGCCATATCGATGCGATTGTCGCCGCCGCGGCGGGCCGACCGATCACACACATTCTGCTGACCCACGCCCACCGCGACCATAGCGATGGCATCAGCCGGTTGAAACGGGCGACAGGGGCGGCCGTGTTCGCCATGCCGCGCGACCAGGCCGACGCACGCCAACGCGGCGATCGCACGAACTCTCCCTCAGGTGGCGACTTTGTCGACCTCGCGGTTCCGATCGATCGGGCTTTGAACGGCGGCGAAACGATTGTCGCTGGCGACGCGACATTTGAAGCCGTCCACACGCCGGGCCATGCGCCCGATCACCTGTGTTTCGCCCTCGCCGACACGGATATTCTGTTCTCGGGCGACCATGTCATGGGCTGGAGCACGTCGGTGATCGCCCCGCCGGAAGGCCACATGGGCCGCTATCTCGCCGCGCTCGAGACCGTGCTCGCCCGCCCCGAAACCCGCTATTTTCCGGGCCATGGCGCGGAAATCGACGATGGCCGCCGCACTGCGCGCACCTATCTGATCCACCGGCAGATGCGCGAGCAGGCCGTCGTCGATGCGCTTCGATCGGGAGCTCGCACGCCAAGGGAAATCGCCGCGATCGTCTATGCGGGCCTCGACCCGGCTATCTGGCCGGCGGCTGTCCTCTCGATCCAGGCTCACGCGGAGCTCCTGATCGAGAAGGGTCTTGCGACTTCCGTTGGGCCCGTGACTTCTGAACAGCCTCTAGCGCTTTCTTCGTGATCAAACGCCCGCGCTGAAAGCGTTCACCCGCCACGGTTGACACCGTTGCCTCCAATCGCGCGACGATCTCGCGCATCAGCCGGCGCGTCCGTTCGGCGTTGCGGCCAAGATCGTGCAAGCCAAAGCGTGATGCCGATCTGAGGTCGATGCGCGAGCGCGTGCCATCGCCATCGACGCGGATCGCCACGTCGTCGTAAAACCCGAAGATCAACGTCCGGTCGACCGCCTCGATGAGGCCCGACTTGCTGGTCCGGCCCTCGGGCGCCTTCTCGCTGACGATCGTCAGCTTCTGGCGGGACAACGCATCGCGCACGATCTCGAAGGCATCGTCGACCGGCCGCTCGATCGTCATCGGTTTGAGGTCTGGATAGTTCGCCGCCTGCAGTGCTGCAAAGCGAACCGGATAGGCGACGGCGTTCATGCCGGGCCGACGTTCCTTGGCGAGTTCGATGAACTTCGGCGGCGAGGCTGTATCGGTCGTTACGTCGTTGAGCCGTGGCAATGAATTGAACGTCGGCAGAAACGCAACCGGCCAGCAAATCAGACCGCCAGCGACGACAAAGCCGAACGCCGCCCTGCCCGCACCGGTCCGCCCCTGTCGCCAGATGATGACGCTCGAGACGACCGCGAGTAGCAGCGTCAACGCTGCCGTCAGAATAGAAACAATGATGAGATTGAACGCGGTCAAGGTCGGCATTGTGCCGAACCGGTGGGCGATCAGCGCTACCAGCGTCAACGACAGCGCAAACAGCGCCGCACGCGTGGTCCACCGGGCAATGGCCGGCGTCGGTTTCAGACGTAGGGTGAGGGTCGGGTACATGCTGTCGGGTTACATGTTGTCGTGAAAAGGCTTGAAAGTGTCGGCTTTCAGGCAACGACGCGGCACGGATGACGACGATGTGCCGCCAGCAAACTTTACGGGTAAAGCCGGTTACGTGACCATGGCTCGCCCGCCGCACGGCGGGTGAAAACCGATCGGTCGTGCAGCCGGAAGCGGCGCTCGCACCAGAATTCGATCTCGGCCGGCATCAGCCGGAACCCGGTCCAGTGCGGTGGGCGCGGTATCGCCGTTTCTGGCGGATAGGCGGCTTCGAGGCGCGCAATTTCGGCTTCGAGCGTCGCGCGGGCATCGAGGTCGCGCGACTGCTGCGAGGCCCAAGCCCCGATCTGACTGCCGCGCGGGCGCGTGGCAAAATACGCATCGGCTTCCGCATCCGGCACGGTCGCGACCGCGCCGCGGATGCGAACCTGCCGCCGCAAGCTTTTCCAGTGGAAATTGAGCGCGGCTTTGCCACTGCCGAGCAGTTCGCGGCCCTTGGCGCTTTCCATGTTGGTATAAAAAACGAAACCGCGCGCGTCGCTGGCAACGCCGGGCCCGTCCAAGCCCTTCAGCAACACGACCCGAACGTTCGGCAGGCCCGATAGGTCGACGGTCGCCAGCGCCATGGCGTTGGGATCGTTGATTTCAGCCGCAGACGCTTCCTCGAACCACGCCGCAAACAGCGCGAACGGGTCCCGCTCTCCGAAAAAATCCGGCGCCGGATAGTCGGGTGTGGCTACAAGTTCTGCCATCGGAGCGTCCCTTTGTTCTGTCACGTTGCGCAGATGTACTGCGTAACCCGTCGACGGCGTAACGCGTGCGCATAGCGTAACATGCGCGCGATGTAACACGTCCTTAACCCTAATCCGCCACGGTGGAGAAGCAGCCTGTTGTCTCGGGCTGGCGTTTGTCCCGTGTGATGTCCGAGTTTGTCCAATGCGTGAGCAGTCTCTGTTTCCCGTCGCGGCCGTAATGATGACCGCCTTCGTTTGCGCCGCCGCGGTTGTGATCATGCCCGGCATCGCAGCTGCGCAAGATAAAGCGCCCGCCGTGAAAACCCCGCGCGCCCAGACTAAACAAAGGCAATCTGTGGCGAAGCCGCCCCAACCGGTCCAGCGCCCCCAAGTGGCGCAAAGTCCGTATCGCGAACTGACCACGCGGGACTTTGCCCAAAGCCGAACCATCGTCCCGGCCCAGCAGCCGCGAACCATGGCAGACACGACGCCAGATCACAGACCCAATTTCGGGCCGACCCCCATCCCTGATGCCGCCCCCGTAAAGCGGCTGTCACTCGACGAAACCGACCAATACGCGGCGCTCGAGAGCGTTCAATTCGCATTGAGCGAGGTTGGAGACGGCGCCAGCTACGTCTGGCACCGCCATAACGGCCGGATCTCAGGCGTTATACAGCCGCAGTCGTCGTTCAAGACGGCGACGGGTGAGGTCTGCCGGGTGCTCCAGATTACACTGGCGTCGGGAACGCGCTCCAAGACCGCCGAGGGCGTCGCCTGCCGCCTGCCGAGCGGGCAATGGCGGCTGGAAGGGTGGGCAGGCGCTGACGTCTGGCCCTGGGGCCACCCGGGGGCCTCGTCGTCCCGCTACACCGCCCGTCTCGCTACACTCGTCCCGCTAGACCGCTACACCGCATTGTGTAGAGTGCGGGCAGTTCATCCCCTCCCGGCGAGAACCGCTTGTATCCCGGACATCGCCGCCATCACAGCGTGCAGGTCCAGAGGGCGCTTTTGCTGTGACGAGCGCGTCTCGTCGTAGGCAAACGCCCCCGGGCGGCCACGTCGGCAGCGGGGGTCATATTCGGGAGACGCAAGGCGATGACGATAGCAGACGGGGCGGGCGCAACGACGGGCACGCTGATGGCAGGCAAGCGCGGCCTGATCCTCGGCGTTGCCAATAATCGCTCGATTGCCTGGGGCATTGCCAAAGCGTGCCGCATGCAAGGCGCCGAAATCGCGCTGACCTATCAGGGTGACGCCCTGAAGAAGCGAGTTGTCCCTCTGGCCGAAGAGCTCGGCTCCGACATCGTGCTGCCTTGCGACGTAACCGACACCGCGTCGATGGACGCCGTATTTGCCGATATCGCCGCGAAGTGGGGACGCCTCGACTTCCTCGTCCATGCCATCGCGTACGCCGACAAGGCGGAACTCGACGGACGGTACGTCGACACCAGCGAGAAAAACTTCACGCAGTCGCTGCTGATCTCTTGCTATTCCTTCACCGCGCTCGCCAAACGGGCCGAGCCGCTGATGACAAACGGCGGATCGCTGCTGACGCTGACCTACTACGGTGCGGAAAAGGTCATGCCGCACTACAACGTCATGGGCGTGGCGAAGGCGGCACTGGAAGCGTCCGTCCGTTATCTCGCCGCCGACCTGGGCAAGGGCAACATTCGCGTCAACGCCATTTCGGCCGGCCCGATCAAGACTCTTGCGGCGTCGGGCATCTCCGATTTCCGCTACATCTTGAAATGGAACGAATACAACTCGCCGTTGCGCCGGACGGTGACGATCGAAGACGTCGGTGGCGCTGGGCTCTATCTGCTGTCTGACCTGTCGCGCGGCGTCACCGGCGAAGTGCATCACGTCGACAGCGGCTACCATGTCCAGGGCATGAAGAACGAAGATGCCCCCGACATTAACGTCGTCCGCGCCGAGGACTGACCCGCCGCTGCCATCGACGGCACCACAGCCCGCCAGCTCGGCAACACCACCTCGGGTTGGCAGGTCCTGCCAACATGACGCAGCCAAGCCACGGCCGCGCCACGATAGATATTCCGCGATGACGCACAATGCGGACGGCGAGGGCAAATGATGCGGCCGGGCCTGACACTTTATTTCGTTCGCCACGGCGAAACCGACTGGAATGCGCAACAGCGTTACCAGGGCCAGCACGATATTCCGCTGAACGACCGGGGGCGCCAGCAGGCACTCCGCAATGGCGAGACGCTCAAAGCCGCAATCGAAGAACTGACCGCCCTCGACTTCATCGCAAGCCCCCTTCAGCGCACGCATGAGACCATGCTGATCATCCGCCGCGCGATGGGGCTTGGCATGGACGGCGTCCAGTTCGACGACCGGTTGCGCGAGATGAGTTACGGCCATTGGGAGGGCCAACTCCTGTCCGATCTGCCACACGTCGATCCCGAAGGCGTGGCGCTGCGGGCCGCCGACACCTGGAACTGGCAGCCGCGCGGCGGGGAAAGCTATCAGGACCTCTCTGTCCGTGTCGGCGCATGGATCAATTCCATCACCCGCGATACCATCGCCGTGAGCCATGGCGGCGTCAGCCGGGCCCTGCGCCATCTGGTGCTTGGCACCGATCGCAGCGAGGTGCCTCGCCTGCCGGTCCCGCAAGACCGCGTCATCGTGATCCGCGACGGCCAGATGACCTGGCTCTAGCCGATAGTCCACGTCGCTGTGCGCAAGGTTAAAGTTTCCTGATATGCGCGCCTTGACCATTGAGGTCACGTGGTGTGATCTCCCGGCCACTTGGGCGTTGGGGCACGCCGAGGCTTTACCTGCGGCGAGGAACTTCTATTGAAATCGGTCGAAAAACGTCCCTTGAGGCAGTTCTTGTGGAAGTCCCCGCAGAAGTCCTTGGCGACCTGCACGCCAACCGGTTTTGAGGTGGCCTCGCTTTGCGCAGCAGCAGTCTGGCTCATGGCAGTGGCAGGCCCATCGATCGTTATTGGCGGCAGCGTGCCCGCGCATGCGCAAACAGTCGGCACTGCCGGGTCGCCACAAGCCTCGCCTCGCCTCGCGATCGAACTCAACAAACTCGAGACCTACGACAAGGGATGCCGTGCCTACGTCGTCATCAACAATCCAAGCACCGTCGCTTATCAGTCGGTGAAGCTTGATCTCGTGCTGTTCCAGCCCGATGGTGTGATCGGCAAACGCATCGCGGTCGATCTCGCGCCGCTGAAGCCGTCGAAGAAGACGGTCAAATTGTTCGACCTCGAGGGGATGACCTGCGATCGTGTAGCGAGCGTGCTCGTCAACGACGTGATCGACTGCAAGGCCGACAGCGGGCCGATCGCCGATTGCGTCTCGACGATGGCGTTCACCTCGGTAGCGCCCGCCGCGTTGACGACGAGATGACCAGCCGCACGTTCGAGGGTAGCGCCAAACCGATGCTTTCCGTCCGTTCAAAGACCGCGCGCTGACCTATTTCAGGCATCGACGCGCTTCGTATGACGTTTTCGCTCTAAGAGGAGTATCGGCGTGGCCCCAGGTTTGCTTGCCGTTGCAGTTCCAGGTGCCGTACCGGACATGTCGTTCATCGGCATGATCAAGAATGCCGACCCGGTCGTCCAGGCGATCGCATTGATCCTGGTTCTTTCTTCAGTGATGACCTGGGCGATCGTTCTGGAAAAAATGATCCGGTTGCGGCGCCTGTCGTCCGACGCACGCAGCATCGAAGAGAGCGCTGCCGACGGCCGCTTGCCCGCTTCCGACAACCGCACGGTTGGCGCGGCGATCGCCAAGGCCGCCGTCCACGAGTTGACCGAAGGCGCAAGCCCCGGGGAAACGCGGACCGACATTCGTGCCCGGCTGGAGCGCGCGATGCGCAGCGCGTTGAAGGGCGAACTCCGGCGCTTCGAAAACGGCCTGCCGTTCCTCGCGACGGTGGGATCGACGACGCCATTTGTCGGCCTGCTCGGCACGGTCTGGGGCATTATGCATTCATTCTCGGCGATCGCGACCTCGAAAGACACGAGCCTCGCCGTCGTTGCCCCCGGTATCGCCGAAGCGCTGTTCGTCACCGCACTGGGCCTGTTCGCCGCAATCCCGGCAGTGATCGCCTACAACGTCATCTCGACCCAGCTTGCCAAGGCCAGCGAACGCATCGCCAAACCGATCGGCACCACGGCCAAGTGGCTGTCGCGCGTCGATGCCGACAAGATCCGGGCGATAAAAGGCGGGGCCAAATAATGGGCGCTCAGCTCGGCTCAGGTCCATCGTATGGCGACGATGACGATGATGGCGCCTATCGCCCCGTGACCGACATCAACATCACGCCGATGGTCGATGTGATGCTCGTGCTGTTGATCATTTTCATGGTCGCAGCCCCGCTTATGGTCGCTGGCGTGCCGGTCGACCTGCCAAAGACGTCGGCAGTCAAACTCGGCCAGACGCAAAAACCGATGGTCGTGACCTTGACGCCAGCTGGCACGCTGCAAGTCCGCGACGAGTTCATCGCGCGTCCGCAGATGGTCGAACGGTTGAGGGCGATCCGCGCAGCCGAGGGCGATACGGTCGTCTACGTGCGGGCCGATAAAATGCAGGCTTACGGCGAGGTGATGGACGTCCTGGGCAAGGTCGGGGAAGCCGGCTATGGGCGGGTCTCCCTGCTCGCCCAGCCAGCCGGCGCCCCCCGAGACGCGCCTGCGTCTGGAGCCGCAGCTGGCCCGATGTCCACGCCGGCCGCCACCCCGTCCCGCTGAACAGGAGAGCGCCGCCGTGAGCCGCCTGCTCTCCATTACCGTGCTTGTTTCGCTTGCCGCACACCTGTCCGTGTTTGCGCCGGTCATTCTCACGTTCGATCCGGCAAGGCCGTCGGCGACCGCCTACGACGAGGGTAGCGGATCAGACAGCTTCAAGGTCGAGCAGGGTCTAGCAATCGAAGGCGTCAGCTACGGCGACGCCGCCGAGCGGGTCGAAGTGGCCGAGGTCGCGCCGCTTGTCGCCGCCCCGACGCCGCCGCCGGACGTCGAGCCGCCCGTCGAGCCTGAATTATCGAATGTCGTCACCGCTACCGAGAGCCCTGTCGAAGTCGCCAAGGTCGCCGAAGAGCCGCCGCCACCACCGCCGCCCGAACCCGTCGTGCCGGTAGAGGTGGCCACCGTTGAACAAGCCGCCCAAGCCGAGCTGTTTGCCGAGAAAAGTTCCGGCGCGGCGCAGGATGGCGGCCGGGCCAAGGCGCGCGACAAGTACGCTGGAGTCTTGAACAAAGCGCTCGGGCGAGTCCGTGTCGGCGCGTTCAAAACGTTCGGTACCGTGACGCTCGAATTCGAACTCGACCGTTCGGGGAAGCTGCTGTCGCGCCAGATCGTGCGGAGTTCGGGGAATGCGAGCCTCGATAAACAGGCCCTCGATATGATCGACCGCGCGGTATTTCCGCCGCTGCCCGATGCGCTGGGCACGCGCGAACTGTTCACGGTGCCGCTCGAGTTCAAGCGCGCCGGTTGACGGGGCGGCAAACCGGGTTATGCGTGCAGTGCAAAATTCTATTTCATCCCGGACTTTAAAGCGCTCGTATGGCGAATCCCGTCCTCGTGGAAGTGACGCGCGGCCGGCTCGTCGAGAGCGTCCATCGCGGAGCCGTGGCCGTTGCGTCGGCGGATGGCTCGCTGCGGTTAGAGGCCGGCGACGTTTCGCATCCCGTGTTCGCGCGGTCGGCGATAAAGCTCGTGCAGGCGCTGCCGATGGTCGAAAGCGGGGCGTGCGAAAAGTTCGGCTTTGGCGATGCCGAAATCGCTCTGGCATGCGGATCCCACACCGGCACGCCTCGGCACGTCGCAGTTGCCCGCGGCATGGTCGAACGGCTCGGCATCGATGCATCGTGCCTCGTCTGCGGTGCCGCAGCGCCATCGGGCAACGCGGCTGCACGCACCGTGGCAGCATCCGGAGCGAGCGCGACGACGCTCCATCACACGTGCTCGGGCAAACATCTCGGGTTCGTAGCGGCGGCGATCGCGAGGGATGAAAACCCCGACGGCTATGGGCAACCCGGCCATGGCGTCCAGCTGGCGGTCGCCGATGCGCTGGCCTGCATGTCGCGAACCCCCATCGACGCGATGACGGTTGGCATGGACGGCTGCGCCGTTCCGACTTTCGCGCTCCCGTTGGCCGATCTCGCGCGGCTCTACGCTCAAATCGCGGACAGTTCGGCTCAAAACGGGCCAAGGCGCGAGGCGATCCGGCGCGTTCTGGCAGCGTGTTGGGCCGAGCCGGAACTGGTGTCCGGCGCTGGTCGCACGGATACGGTGGTGATGTCGGCGCTGCCCGGCCGCGTCTACATGAAAACCGGGGCTGAGGGCGTCTATTGCGGTGCGCTTCCAGACCTCGGTCTCGGGTTCGCACTCAAAATCGACGACGGCGCCGCTCGCGCCAGCGCTGCGGCCGTTATGCCGCTGATCGAACGGCTTGTGCCAGAAGCGCGCGGCCTCGTGAAGCGCAGCGTCTTGAGGACCGCCAGCGGCATCGAGGTCGGCGCCATTCGCAATTCTGCCGCGTATGGCCGCCATCTCGACCGTCTCGGATCGGATTAGATCAAGCTTCGGGACGGGCGACTGCAGAGACGTGGTGCTCGCCCGCGTCGTCGCTTGGAGCCGGCGCGACCGGGTGTTCCATCCCGAACTCGTCGTGATCCGCCGTGATCGCGCGCTCGGCGACCGCCTCGAAATGGCGCGCAAGCAGAGCAAATTCGGCATGGAGCGCCTGAACGGTCTCGGCAAACGCTCCGATCGTTTGCGTCTCAGGCGCGGTGACGCTGCAAGTAAATCGGTCGAGCAGGTCGGCAAGGTTCGACGTTTCGTTAGCCATGGCGGCAATCCCCAAATTGACCGTGGTCAAACGAGACTACGGCACAACGGTTAACGCCGCGTTTACCACGCCGACATCGCGGCTGAGGTCGGCCTGCCCGGTCGCAAACGGATCAGAACATCGCCGGGTGGACGCGGTCAGGCGGCGCGTGGCCATCGACGAACGCCTTGATGTTGATGATCACCTTCTCGCCCATGTCGACCCGGCCCTCGATCGTCGCCGAACCAAGATGCGGAAGCGCCACGACGCGCGGGTTTGCCAACAGCCGCGGGTTGACCAACGGCTCCTTCTCGAACACGTCGAGACCTGCGCCTGCGATCGTGCCGCTCTCGAGCAGGCGGACCAATTCGTTCTCGTCGATCACCTCACCGCGTGACGTGTTGACGATGTAGCTCGATGGTTTCAGCAGCTTCAGCCGCCGCGCTGACAACAGGTGGTAGGTCGCTGGAGTGTGCGGGCAGTTGAGCGACAGGATGTCGACGCGCGGCAGCATCTGGTCGAGCGTATCCCAGTATGTCGCCTCGAGCTCGCGCTCGATGTCGGGGCTGACGCGGCGCCGGTTGTGGTAGTGGATCTGCAAGCCGAACGCCCGCGCGCGCCGCGCCACCGCCTGGCCGATGCGACCCATACCGATAATGCCGAGCTTCTTGCCGTAGATCCGGTGACCGAGCATCCACGTTGGCGACCATCCAACCCACGCCTCGGGATGGTCCTTGAGATAGCGTGCCCCCTCGGCAAGGCGGCGGGGAACGGACAGGATCAAAGCCATCGCCATATCGGCGGTGTCCTCGGTCAACACACCTGGCGTGTTTGTCACGATGATCGAGCGGTTGCGGGCCGTGTCGAGGTCGATGTTGTCGACCCCCGTCCCGAAGTTCGCGATCAGCCGCAGGTTCGGTCCCGCCTGCGAGATCACAGCGCGATCGATCCGGTCTGTGACGGTCGGCACGATCACGTCGGCTGTCCGCATCGCCTCGATCAATTCAGCCTGGGACATCGGCTGGTCGGTGGTATTGAGCCTTGCGTCGAACAATTCCGCCAGCCGCGTCTCGACGACGTCAGGCAGCTTGCGAGTAACGACGACAATCGGCGTTCGGGGTGGTGTCGGCATGTTTTCTTTTTCGCGCGGGGCTCGAGGTCGTGTATCGGGTGCTGGACGGCGTGCCAGGTCTGAAACCTGTCCAGTTCGGGCCGAAACGGCGGGCACAACCGCGAGTTTCGCACCATAACCGGCAGAACGGGTCCTAAAGTCACAAAACGCGACCGTCCTCCCTAACGTCTTAGCGAACGCCTCGGCGAAAACAAACTCTGTATTATAGCAGTAGGTCGCAGATTGCTGAGAGCAAGGGGTGTTGGATGATCGCGACCGCCGTTGGCCACAAAGTGACGGTGCTGATTTCCGCCGCCGTTATGTTTACCGTAATGTTGGCCGTGACGTTGGCCCTTCCAGCATCGGCGCAATTGGCGACCGCTCAACCGGCCGCAACGGGCAGCGGGCTCCCGCTTCCGCGCTTCGTCAGCCTGAAATCCGACCGCGTCAACGTTCGCAAGGGTCCGGGCATGGAATATCCGATCGCCTGGGTTTTCAAGCGCGCTGGCCTCCCCGTCGAAGTCCTGCGCGAGTATGAGGGTTGGCGCGAGATCCGCGATGCCGAAGGCGCCAGCGGTTGGGTGACACAATCCCTGCTGTCGGGGCGGCGGACTGCGCTGGTGGCACCGACTCTGAAATCGGACCCGCAAAAGCCGGGCGGTGCGTCGTCCAGCGTTGCGCTGAGGGCCAGTGACAACGACACGGCAGGCACCGTGGTTGATGTCGAGACCGGCGTGATTGCGAGCGTCTTTTCGTGCGACGGCAAGTGGTGCCAAGTCGCCGTCGAAGACTTCAAGGGTTACCTGCCGCAGAAATCCCTGTGGGGTATCTACGGTGACGAGAGGTTCAAATAGTCGCGCAGTTGCCAGCACGAACGCTGGATCATTCGGTGTCGGGCACCAATCGAACGACGACGTCGATGTGGGACACGCGCATGCCAGGAGGTGGCTGAGGCAAACCGTCCACCCGGACGTTGTCGCCGGGAATATCGAACAGCTTGCCTTCGCTCTCGACGAAGAAATGGTTGTGATTCGACGTGTTGGTATCGAAATACGCCCGAGCGCTGTCGATGATCAACTCTCGCACCAGGCCAGCCGCTTTGAACTGGTGCAGCGAGTTATAGACCGTCGCCAGTGAGATGTGCTCCCCGGCGGCCACCACTTCCATATGGAGGGCTTCGGCCGAGATGTGGCGGTCGCCTGCGCCAAACAACAATTTGGCAAGCATCATCCGCTGCCGCGTCGGCCGCAGGCCCGCGTCTCGCAGCCTGACAGCCAGTAAGGCGCCATCGTCGCAACCAGTTTCGATGTCAGAGTTCGACACTCTTCGTCTTTCTCCCGGTGCAAAATTCGGCAAGTTCTCGAACTAACCGATGTTTGGACCATAATCAAACCAGCCCAAAACATATGCCAAACGACCTAGGGCCGCAAGAACATGTCCAAAGCCCCGACAGCGGCGGCCCCAACCCGAACGTGCATAACGCTCTCGCGCAACTGGCCGCAGCGCTTGACGGTCGGTCGCTTTCGCATTTGAAGTCAGTTAAGACACATCAGATGGCCACCGCGTCGCGGACCGGCTTTCCGCCGAAGCGCGGCTTGGCAACAGCCAGGCGTTACAGGAGACGACAATCCGCATGGCCGAACGGCGCGCAAGCTTTGACTATGCCGACCTCATCGAGTGCGGCCACGGCCGGCTGTTCGGGCCGGGCAATGCGCAACTCCCGCTTCCGCCGATGCTGATGTTCGACCGCATCACTTCGATTTCGGACACCGGCGGCGAATACGGCAAGGGGCGGATCGAAGCCGAACTCAGAGTGTCGGGAAATTCCAGCCTGGACTGGCTGTTTCGTTGCCATTTCGACGGCGATCCTGTCATGCCAGGCTGCCTCGGGCTCGATGCGTTGTGGCAGCTCACCGGCTTTTATCTCGGCTGGCTTGGATTGACCGGAGCGGGTCGGGCATCCGGCGTCGGCGAAGTCAAGTTCATGAAAGAGGTCACACCGTCGGTTCAAAACCTGCGGTATGTCATCGACGTCAAGCGCGTGATCGCGCGTAAGCTCAAGCTCGCCGAGGCCGATGGACGGCTGATCGCCGATGGTGAGGTGATCTACACGGCAAAAGACTTACGCGTGCTCCTCAAGCCCGACGCGGCAGCAGCTTGACATCCCGCCACATGTGCCGTTCGACAGGTCGCCTTGTTGTAGGCTTCACCACAGCACATCGCCTTCGCCATTGCCGGGCGCAGAAGTGCCTGCAAAATCTAGGTCACTTGAAATTGGGATCGCTGTGACATGAGACGCGTGGTCGTGACCGGGATGGGCGTCGTGTCCTCGATCGGCAACTCCGTGGAAGAGGTAACCGCCTCCCTGCGCGAGGGTCGTTCGGGCATTGTTCGCGCTGACAAATACGCGGAGCTCGGCTTCCGCTGCCAAGTGCATGGCGCTCCCCAGTTCGACTGGGAGGCCGCCGTACCGCGCAAGCCGAAGCGCTTCATGGAAGCCGGCGTCGCCTGGAATTACGTGGCCTTGGAACAGGCCATCCGCGATAGCGGGCTCGAGGCCTCGGATGTCTCCAACGAGCGCACCGGCATCGTGATGGGTCAAGGCGGCCCCTCGACGAAATCGATCGTGTGGTCGGCCGATACCGCCCGGCAGAAATCACCCAAACAGGTCGGACCGTTCGAGGTCACCAAGGGCATGTGTTCAGGCCCGTCTGCGGTGCTCGCCACCAGCTTCCAGATCAAGGGCGTCAACTACTCCATTTCGTCGGCATGCTCGACGTCGGCCCATTGCATCGGAAACGGCGCCGAACTGATCCAATGGGGCAAGCAGGACGTCGTGTTCGCCGGCGGCTGCGAGGAACTCGACTGGACGCTGTCGGTGCTGTTCGATGGCATGGGTGCCATGAGTTCGCGCTATAATGACGCACCAACAAAAGCGAGCCGTCCGTACGATCTCAACCGCGACGGCTTTGTCATCGCTGGCGGTGCCGGTGTCCTCGTCCTCGAAGAACTCGAACATGCCCTGGCTCGTGGCGCCCGCATCTACGCGGAAGTCGCCGGGTACGGTGCCACCTCGGACGGTTTCGATATGGTCGCCCCGTCGGGCGAGGGCGCCGTCCGCTGTATGAAGTTGGCACTACAGGGCATGGACGGCAAAGGCCTCGGCTGCAGCGTCGATTACATCAACCCGCACGGGACATCGACGCCGATCGGCGACCTTAAGGAGATCGAGGCGATCCGCACGGTATTTGGAGCGGATATCCCGCCCATTTCCGGCACGAAATCGCTGACAGGCCACTCGCTCGGCGCCATCGGGGTCCAGGAGGCGGTATTTTCGATCGCGATGATGAACAACGGTTTTATTGCCGAAAGCGCGAACATCGAAGACCTCGACCCGGCCTTTGCTGACATTCCGATCGTCCGGCAGCGGGTCGATAACGCGACGCTTAACTGTGTGATGTCAAACAGCTTTGGCTTCGGCGGAACGAATGCGACTTTGGTTTTTCGCCGCTACTGACACGACGACTGCGCCCCGCAATGGGGTAAACGCGCCCCGCGCTGGGGCCAACGCGATAAACGCGTTCCAACGGAGGCCACGATGACAGACTTCGACGTTGCCAAGCCAGGCCCAATCATGGCGGGCAAACGCGGGCTCGTCATGGGAGTTGCCAACGATCGCTCGATCGCCTGGGGTATCGCGCGCGTGCTGTCCGCCCAGGGCGCACAGCTGGCGTTTACCTATCAAGGCGACGCCTTCGGGCGCCGTGCGATACCACTGGCAACATCTGTCGGCGCCGAGATCATCGTGCCGTGCGATGTCACAGATATCGCCAGCGTCGACAACGTGTTCGCCGAAATCAAACAGAAGTGGGGCAGCCTCGATTTCGTGGTCCACGCGCTGGCATTCTCCGACCGCCGTGAGCTCGGCGGCCGCTATGCCGACACCAGCCGCGAGAATTTCGTGAACACGATGGTGATCTCGTGTTTCTCGTTCACGGAGGTCGCCAAGCGCGCCGCCGACCTGATGCCGAATGGCGGGTCGCTGTTGACGTTGACCTACGGCGGCGCGACACGCTGGGTGCCATCATACAACGTGATGGGCGTGGCCAAAGCCGCGCTTGAAGCCTCGGTTCGCTATCTCGCCGCTGACCTCGGCCCATCGGGCATTCGGGTCAACGCCATGTCGGCCGGTCCGATGCGGACACTGGCCGGGGCAGGCGTCTCCGACGCGCGTCTGATCTTTAATTACAACCGCGACCATTCACCGTTGCGCAGGACGCCGACACTCGATGAGGTCGGCGGCGCCGGGCTCTATCTCTTGTCGCCGTTGTCCGGCGCCGTGACGGGCGAAGTCCACTTTGTCGATTGCGGTTATTCGACAGTCTCGATGCCGACACTCGAAAGTCTCAAAGTGATCGAGCGCAACTCGGCGCCCGCGGCTGGAAGCGCAGCGTCTGAGGCTGCGGAGTAACGGTGGCAAAGAACGGTTGGGGTGGCCAACGCGCCCTGGTTCATCTCTGATACATCAGGCGCTGATACGACACCCGACGTGGGTCTACGGCAGATCGCCGAAATCAGGAGAACAAGATGAAAACACTACTCGTAGCCGCTGCAGCCATGTTCGCGCTTCCGCTTCTCGCCGTTGATGCGTCCGCCCACGGCTGTCACCGCAGCGCCGAACTCGGCCCCGCAGGTTGGCATCGCCACGTCGGACCACGCTGCGCACGCGTTGCGCTGTCCGCCCCGAACCGCGGCTACCGCTACGGCAATCGCCCCTACAGCGGTCGTGCGGCTCGTTGCGTCGAGCGCTGCAACTACGTCGGACCGTTCAAGCAGTGCAAAACCGTCTGCAACTAAGCGTGCGATGGACGCTCTGACACGTTGAATGGAAGGGTGCAGGCCAACTGGTCTGCGCCCTTTTTTGTTGGCATTGACCGTGGCAAAAGTCGACCGCATCGCTGCAGCCAGTGTCGATCAGGCCGCTCCGCGCAGTATGACAATGACAGAACAAGGGGCACCATGATCGGCGTTTTCGACAGTGGGCTCGGCGGCTTGACCGTCCTGCGCGCACTGCTGGATCGGTTCCCCGGCGTCGCCTTCACCTACCTTGGCGACCACGCCAATGTTCCATACGGCAACCGCCCGTCCGAACAGGTTGTCGACCTGACGCGTGCGGGCGTCGAGACGCTGTTCCATCGCGGCTGCCGTTTGGCTCTGCTCGGCTGCAACACGGCGACGGCGGTCGCCGCGCGAAAGCTGCAGCAGGAGTGGCTGCCAACGAGCCAGTGGCGTGGAGAGTGCAACGTTCTTGGTATCGTGGCCCCGACCGTCGAAGCCGCAACGCAGACGCCATGGGCGGTCACCGCGCCTCAGTATCCGCAAAAATACAATACCGACCTCATCGTCGTGTTCGGTACGCAGCGCACGGTTTCCTCTGGTGTCTACCGCGAAGAAATTCGCAAGCGCTGCCCCAAGGTCGAGGTCGTGCAGCAGGTCTGCGCGGAGCTTGCAGGCGCGATCGAAGCTGGCGCCCCCGAAGCCGAACTCGACCGCTTGGTGTCGAACGGCGTGGCCGCAGCGCTGGCGCAGACAAACGGGGCGCCGCCGCACCGGGCAATCCTCGGTTGCACGCATTTCCCGTTGGTCGAGCATCTGTTTCAACGCCATTTGCCGCCGTTCACGCGGTTCCTGTCGCAACCTGTTGTCGTCGCCGACAGTCTCGAAGACTATGTCGGCCGCCATCCCCGCTATCTTGGCGCGTTGCCAGCGGTCGGTACCGGCAACCCGCATCCCCGCCTGACGCTTCTGACGACGGGTAATCCGGCCGCCACCAGCGAAGCTGCACGGGTGTTCTGGCCTGACGTCCCTGGCTTTCACGCGATAGGCTGACCCGGCATGGCGATGTGGCGAGAACGGGCAATGGTGATGTGGCTGAGGTTCGTCGCGCTGCACGCCGTAACATGAATGCTGACCGCAGCATGCCTCCCCACCGTCGCGGCGCCGTCAACTCCGCCGTCAACGCCCCCGTCAAACCTGGCCGCAGTTTCGGATTGGACGACCAACGCAATCGCCGATTGGTTCGCGGCGATCCTCGATCCGCCGCCCCCCGACGCTGGCCTCGAGGCCGCGGTGGTTCTGGCGCGGCAACTGGCCGGGACCTCGAAGCTGCCAGCCGTCGCCGTGCACGTGACACCCGAGGGCCATTTCGAGTTCGCTGCCCCAAATGGCGCGACCTATACGGCGGGCACCCCGGCCGAACTGGCCCGCGCGGCGGCGATCTTGCTCCCAGCAACCGGCGCAGAAACAACGGCTGGGACAGTCGCGAGCCTGAGCGATGTCACTGCCGTGTTGACCACCAGCTCGTTGTTTGCCGGTCCAGAAGCCCTGAAGCGCTTACCCGCGTTCAAAGCGCTAATGGTCATCATCGATGGCAGCCCCTATCCCGTAGACCGGCGGCCTGGTTCGCGCCTCGCCGTGCGATTGTCGAAATCCCTCACGCTGATCGCCAGTGATGCTGGCTCCTTTCGCGAAGCCATCGCGCAACTGAAACGCGCAATCCCGAGCCGACGACTGGGTGTGCTGTCGGCTGTCGAAACCAGCCCGTCGTCCCAATCCGTCGACCTATCGACGGCCGGAACCGGCGGCGTGCCGATTGTGCCAGCCGACGTCGACCGGCTCAGCGAGGCAGTCACGTCGCACCCTCGCCGGACGCTGCTCCTTGTGGCGCGGATCGAAGCCAAACGAGCGGCCGACCCGGCCTCTGCGGCAGGCCTTGCGGGCGACGAACTCAGCATCGAACCGCCGTCCGGTCGGGTCCGGACAGTACCCTTGGCAGACCTCGTCGCAGCCGCCCGCTCCGCCGACGCGGATTTTGTGGTTCTCGACACCGACCCGCCAAGACAACCGGGCGGCCGGACCTGGCTCTATCGCGGCATATCGATCACGAACGCGGATCGAGCCGTCAAGGCGCGCAGCTTCGCCGACATGCTGGTCCCCTTAGCCGAAGCCCGAGGCGGGTTCGACATCGAGGCCGCGTTCGACCCGTCGGGATCCGCGCGGCTCGACGCATTTGTCCCGCCGCAGCCATCGGCAGGTCTCGCAGGTCGTTTGAACGAGTGGCTCGGCACAGCGTCGGAGGCGGCAGATGCGGTCAGCACGGAAATCGCCGGTAGCCTCAAACCGAGGGCCGTGCGCGCCTATCTTGTCCCCGAACAGCGGCGCCGGGAACTCGCGCGTCGGCTCATCCCCGGCGTACCGTCTGCCGTGCAGTGGGTCTATGCCGCCTTGCTGATCGTCGGGCTCGCCGGATGGCGTACGGCCCGCGTGTGGTGGCGACGGGTGTGGCCGCTTGAAAAGCCGAGCGATTATGCCAGCCGCGCGGGATGGTTGATCGCGCGGGGCTTACGGTTTGCCGTGTTCGCGATCGCGTTTCTACCGCTGGCGGGTCCACCAGCGGCCGTCGCCGGGTTCCTGGCAAAGCCATGGCGCAAAACGGTCACGCGCGACGGCGGAACCTGAAATAGGCGCAGCGACGGCCTTCGCGGTGGGCCTTCTGCTCGTAACGCGTCTCCGGCCAGTCGGCGCTACGCACGCGCCAATCCTCGGGGCCGGAGGCTGGCCATTCGAAGTCGGGATGCGTATGGACGGCTCGCAAAATCGTGCGCGCATAATCGCCGATATCGGTCGCCACGCGCAACTCCGCGCCGGGCTTCAGCGCCGCTGCAAGCAGGTCGAGCGTGTTGGTGTTGACGAGGCGCCGCTTGGCTTGCTTCTTTTTCGGCCACGGATCAGGGAACAGCACAAACGCGCGGGACAGAGATGCTACCGGCAACCAGCGCAGGAGCTCCCGGGCATCGTCCGGATACAAGCGAATGTTGAGAAGTCCGCCACCTTCGATGCCGTCCAAGGCTTTGATGACGCCGTCTTGAAACGGCTCGCAGCCGATCATTGTCACATCGCGGTGGGCGCCCGCCTGCCACAACAGATGTTCAGCGCCGCCGAAACCAATTTCGAGCCAGATCTCACGCGAGAGATCGAGTTGCTCTGCAGCCGGACGCCCCAAGTCGAGATCGAACTGAGGCAGCAATTCTTCATAAAGCCGGATCTGGCGAGCCCGCGTTGCCCGTCCTCGGCGACGGCCGAACGACCGGAGTTCGTCGCATTGAGCCCGAACGCGCTCCGGGATCATCGCCGCAGGATCATCATTATCCTGCGGCTTTGGCGACACAGCCGTGCTCACGCTAAATCCCGACGCTCAGACCGCCTTCAAGATGGCATCTGCGAGATCGGTTTTTTCCCACGAGAAGCCACCATCCGCGTCGGCAGGGCGGCCAAAGTGGCCGTAGGCCGAGGTGCGCGCGTAAATCGGCTTGTTGAGGTCGAGGTGCCGTCGGATCCCGGTTGGCGAAAGGTCCATGCACTGGTCGAGCGCGGCTTCGATCTTGGCTTCGTCGACCTTGCCGGTCCCGTGGGTGTCGACGTAGATCGACAGCGGCTTGGCAACGCCGATGGCGTACGACAGCTGGATTGTGCAACGGTCGGCGATGCCGGCAGCCACGACGTTCTTGGCGAGATAGCGCGCGGCGTAAGCGGCCGAGCGGTCGACCTTCGTCGGGTCCTTGCCAGAGAACGCGCCGCCACCGTGGGGAGCAGCCCCGCCGTAGGTGTCGACGATGATCTTGCGGCCAGTCAGCCCGGAGTCCCCGTCTGGTCCGCCGATGAAGAATTTACCGGTCGGATTGATGTGCCAGACGCAATCCTTGCCGATCCAGCCCTCAGGAAGCGCGGCGCGCACGTACGGCTCGATGATGGCGCGCACATCGTTCGACGACAGGTCTTCTACGACGTGTTGGTGCGACACGACGATCTGCGTCACGCCGACCGGTTTGCCGTCTTCGTAACGCACCGTGACTTGGCTCTTGCTGTCGGGGCCGAGCTTGGCGACTTCGCCGATCTTGGCTTTCCGCGCGCGCGCCAAATCCTCGAGAATTTTGTGGCTGTAGTAGATCGGCGCCGGCATCAACTCAGGCGTTTCGCGGCAGGCGTAACCGAACATGATGCCCTGATCGCCGGCACCTTCTTCCTTGTTGGTCGGCTGCTTGGCATCGACGCCAGCTGCGATATCGACCGACTGGGGATGCAACAGTACTTCAATTTGGGCGGTGTCCCAATGGAAGCCGTCCTGTTCGTAGCCAATATCTTTGATGGCCATCCGTGCGGTATGAGCGATCAAATCCTTCGTCACGGTGTTGGGGCCGCGTGTCTCACCCGCGATGACCACGCGGTTTGTGGTCGCCAGTGTCTCGCAGGCCGCGCGGATATCCCATGGATCGAGACCGGCTCTGGGTCCCTCGCGAAAGAACAGGTCGACGATCTCGTCGGAGATGCGGTCGCAGACCTTGTCGGGGTGGCCCTCGGAGACGGATTCGCTGGTGAAGAGATAGGATTTGCGCGCCACGGGGCCCTCTGACAGTCGAAGGAATTTGCGACAGGTTATTGAAGAACGGTCGGTATGTGTCAGTCTTTAAAGGAGGGGTCAAGGCAGGGGGTATCGCGGCATTCGGACGAAACAGCGCAGCCGCCAGAACGCTGAGCCGCACTTCGGAGAGGCACGCCGACCCGCCAAAAACGCGAGCTGAGCGGCTGCAACAGTGTCCGGTCGGCCGTTTTCGTCACGATCAGTCTTCGGCGCCGTTTGTCCCAGGCTCCGGTTCGGCAAGTGAGCGTACCAGGTCGGTGATGGCGCGGCGAACCTTAGGGTCGGACACGCGCGAGAACGCCTTGTTCAGCTCGAGCCGTTCGCGGGTACTGTGAAAATCGACAACGTAAGGCTCGCTTGGCCGTTCGCCGAAACCGCGAGCCTGCCCGTTGGCATCGACTGAACTGGGGTCGATTTCATCGTAGAAATATTGGACGGGCACGCTCAGCACATGAGCGAGGTCGAATAGCCGACTGGCGCCCACTCGGCTGACGCCCTTCTCGTACTTTTGAACCTGCTGGAACGTAAGGCCAAGCTGTTCGCCGAGCTTTTCCTGGCTCATTCCAAGCAGCATGCGACGCAATCTCAGTCGCTGGCCGACGTGGGTATCAATCAAGTTGGCGCGTCTTGCGTTGCGTTCACCGCCAACATCACTCTCACCGGTGTCGTCTGCCATTGTCGCAATCCTGTCGGGCCCGAAATGGGCAGCATCTAAACGTCGGTCACACTTATCGTCAACCTAGGGTTTTAAACGGTCATTACCTACACCGACGTTAAAACGATACGCGACAAACAAAAGCAGTATCAGAGCGTTCACCAAAAACACTGCGTAGGCACCGAGTCCCGTGGCGACAGTTCCGTGATAGCCTGATGGCAGTGATGTGTCGAATGTTCCGACCACGTCCAGTTCGAGTTTGTGGCGGACCCGGCCATCTGGACCGATCAACGCCGAAATACCATTATTTGCCGAACGAACGACGGGTAACCCCAGTTCCACGGCCCTGACCCGCGCCTGATGGAAATGTTGCTCAGGCCCGATGCTGCGACCAAACCAGCCATCGTTGGTGGCGATTACGATGAAGCGCGGGCGTACGCCGTCGGGTCCAACGACGCCCATGATTTCGCTCGGAAAGATTGCTTCATAGCAGATGACTGGCGCGAACGGTGGGAGACCCGGCACCGACATTGCGCGTTTGGGCAATGGGCCGGGGGCGAACCCGCCGCGTTGCCGCACAAGGTTTTGTAACCCGATCGCCTCCAGCACCTGCGGGAACGGCAAGTATTCGCCGAACGGCACGAGATGAACCTTGTCGTAAAGCGCCACGAGCTTGCCTGTGGTATCGATCGCAGCGAGGCTATTGTGGACCGGCGCAGGCGCGATGCGTTCATCGCCGCGGCGCAGTAGGCCCGCAATCAAATGGGCACCGTCGGGCAGCATCGCCGCGATCGCGTCGAGCGCCTGTTGGTTGTGCAGCGGGCCGAACGGCATCGACGCTTCCGGCCAGACCACATGGGTGATCCCCTCGAGCCCGTCGGTCCGGCCATTGGCGTCCTGGCGCGAAAGGGCGAGATGGCGCGCGAAGAACTCCCCCTGTTTTTCTCCCCGCCACTTGTCGCGCTGTGGAACACTCGGCTGCACGACGCGCAGCTTGACGTTTGGAACATCGGGCGGAGCGGGCGCCGCAAGCCGCATCGTGCCGTAGGCATAAGCGCCAGCCAGCGGCGCAATCGTAAAGGCAGCGATCGTCAGTAGCGCCGTGCAAGATCGCGCAGCCGACGCCGCCGCCAGCACGGCGAGCGGTATCATGGTGACGATGAACGCCAAGGGGGTCAGGCCGTACATCCCGACCAGTGCTGCGCTTTGGAGCAGTTCGATCGGCGCCGTCAGGACAAGGCCGGGATTGTGCCACGGGAACCCTGTGAACGCATGCCCGCGCACCCACTCGGCAACGGAAAACACGACCGCCAGAATCAGAATACGGCGAACCGTACCCGGCACACCGGTCTCGGCACGCAGCCCCAGAACGTTCCAAGCCCAAAGTGTGCCAGCAGCCCCAAGAGCCCAATACAACGCCATACCGGCAGGCAGCAATGTGACGGCAAACGGCAGCATCCAAGCAAATATCTCGGCCTCGACGAGAAACGCTTCCCCGATCCAATAGAGCCCGGTAAAAAAATATCCGAACGCGAACAGGAAGCCGGCAGAGGCCGCGTGCCACATCGGCCTGAGCGGCGTCAGATCATCCAGCGACTTGCCACCCGACCGCCTGACAGCAGACCCCCTGTCACCCGCCGCCTCGATCGCCCAATACAAGATCGGGAACGTCAAGAACAATACCGGCCAGGCAAAGAACGGTGCGTGGGCGAGTGTCGATATCGCCCCAGTACCGACCAGCAGAACCAGTTTGTGCAACCGTCCCATCGACCGCACCGTCGATGCCACCATGGCGAAACGCGACGCTCTTTCGGCACTCGCATTTTCGCCAGCGACGGTGTTCCCGCCTGCCGCATCCGTCATGGTTGGTCAGCTCCTGGGCGCTGCCGTCGCGTCCATGCCGCTCGCTGGAAGAAGCCGGGAAGGGTCGATCCTCAGTCGCTTGATGCGGCGTGCGTCGGCGTCGAGCACTTCGAGTTCGAGACCCGAATGCGGATGGCGGACGATCTCGCCGCGCGTCGGCACCCGGCCGAGAATGTGGAACACAAGTCCACCCAGCGTATCGGCTTCTTCAGCCTCGTCTTCGCTGACGATCGTCCGGCCGAGCAACTCTTCGAGTTCCGCGATCGTCGCCCGGGCCGACGCGCTCAGCGTACCGGCTGCATCGCGAACGATGTGGTGTTCCTCGTCGTCGTATTCGTCTTCGATGTCGCCGACGATCTGCTCCACGAGGTCTTCGATCGTCACCAGACCGTCGGTTCCACCGTACTCGTCGACGACCAGCGCCATATGGTTGCGCGTCGCCTGCATGCGGATGAGCAGGTTCATCGCCGGCATGGACGGCGGGACGTAAAGGACCGGCCGTTTGATCTTGAGCGCCGAAATTGGCTGCGTCAGGTCTACGTTGGAGAGCTGCAGCGAACCGAGCGGCGTCCGCTCTGGCAATTCATCGGCAGCGAGCGCGGTCGTTGCCGTGGCGGCGATGTGCGCGTCGGTGTCGATTCGATTGCGTTCGCCTTCGATTACGCCCGCTTCGACGATCCATGGCAGAAGATCCTTGATGTGGACCATGCCGCGCGGGTCATCGAGCGTTTCGTTATAGATCGGGATGCGCGAGATGGCAGCGTCCTCGAACGTCCGCAATAGCTCGGACAGTGGCTCGCTCTCGTCGAGCGCGATGATATCGGCGCGCGGCACCATGATGTCGACGACGCGTTTTGCGCCAAACCGCAGCATGCGCAGCATCATCTGCCGCTCTTCAGCCGAAAACGCCGACTGGCTCGCCGCCTCCTGGCGTAGCGCGCCTTCGATCGTATCGCGCAACGTCGGCGCGCCGGGCATACCCAGCCGCTGGCGGATTGCCGACAGCCAGCCCTGGGGTGTGGGTTGGGCGGCGGCGTTCGATGCGGATCTACTCTCGTCAGGAACGGGAGCTGGAAGCGCGGTGGAAGTGTTCGTGTCTATTCGGGTGCTGGTTTGGTCGTTGGCCATCGTCGTCATGGGGTTGTATCGCGTCCCGTCTCCACAACCGGATCGCTGCCGGCATAGGGATCGGGCACGCCGATGGTCGCAAGGATTGCCGTTTCGAGGCGTTCCATGCGGGCGGCATTATCGTCGGTGTCGTGGTCGAGGTGGAGCAAGTGCAAAAGCCCGTGCACGACGAGGTGCTGGAGATGGTGATGCGGCGGGATTCCGAGTTCGGCGGCCTCGCGGAGAATAGTCTCCTCAGAGAGTGCGATATCGCCCAAGAAAATGCGCTGGTCAGGAGGAAGCGCCGTCTTGCTCAGTCTAGCCGGGCGACGAACCGGCGGCGCTGGAAACGACAGAACGTTGGTTGCCTTGTCGATGCCGCGAAACATGTGGTTGAGCACCGCGACCTCGGCATCATGGGACAGGGCGATGGCTGCTTCGGCTCTTGGACGTGGCACCGCTCGGTCCCCAGCGTCAGCAGCCCCGAGTAATGCTGCCCCCGTTAATGCCGGACCGCCCGCCGTTGTTCCAGTCGCCAACGGGGCAAACTTGCCATCGGCACGCATGTCTGGCCGGTTGGCCACCGCGTCTGCCGCCTGTTCGATCAAAGCCTCGAGCATCAAGCCGGCACGGTCCCACGTAGCGCTGAGCCAGTGAGGGGACGCGGCCTCCCCGTCGTCTTGGCCGCGCACGATATGGACGATGAGTTGCCTAGGATCGCTACTGTCCGGGTCGGCGTCAGCCGCGCCGTCGCGCCCGGAAGCGTTGGCGGCCGCCTTTTTCGACGCCGCTCCGCCGATCGCTTTGGTTGGCGTTTTGGGGTCTCGGGTCATTTTTTCGCGTCGTAAGCTTCGACGATCCGCTGGACCAGATCGCGGCGAACGATGTCGCTATTGACGAACCGTATAGCCTCGATACCGCGAATGTCCTTGAGCGTCGCTAGCGCCTCGTCGAGGCCAGACTTGGTGCCCGGCGGCAGGTCGATCTGCGTCGGATCGCCATTGACGAACATCTTCGAGCCCTCGCCGAGGCGGGTCAGGAACATTTTCATCTGCATCGTCGTCGTATTCTGGGCCTCGTCGAGGATCACAGCCGCATTGGTCAACGTCCGGCCGCGCATGAAGGCGAGCGGCGCAATCTCGATCGTGCCGTTGGTGATCTCTTTCTCGACCGTCTGTTTGTCGAGGCAATCGTGAAGAGCATCATACAGCGGTCGCAGGTAGGGATCGACCTTGTCCTTCAGGTCGCCGGGCAGAAAGCCGAGCCGTTCGCCAGCCTCGACGGCCGGGCGCGACAGAATAATTTTCTCGACCTTCTTTTTTTCCCACAGGTACGCCGCATAGGCGACCGCGAGATACGTCTTGCCGGTGCCCGCTGGGCCGACGCCAAAGACCAAGTCGGTCCGCTCCAGCGCTTTGATGTAAGCGCTCTGTGCGACCGTGCGCGCCTTGATCGTCTTCCGGCGTGTCGAAATCTGCCCTTGCACGATGCCGCCACCAACACTTGGTTTTCCGCCGACACCGGCGCCCTGTTCCTCGCGGGCATGGCGAATGAGGCCGTAGAAATCGGCCGTGGTCAGCTCTTTCCCAGTGGACACCCACTGGTAGGCGCGATCCAGGACAACGCAAGCAATTTGACGTGACGCCGCGTCACCGGTCAGAATGAGTTTGTTGCCATGCGGTTGGACGGTGACGCCCAAACGGGTCTCGAGCAACGCGATATTGGCGTCGTATTCACCAAGAACGTTGATCAAATGCCGGTTGTCGTCGAACTCGACGATCGTCCGGTTCTCAGGGCTCGCCGCAGGCGTCAAAATAGATCCTCACCAGCATCACACATCACCGCCCATACCATACTTGCGCCGCACCCGAAACCGTTTCGGCTCGCACCGTTTCGCGCGCAGTCAACTCACCCGTCGACAGCAACGCGGCTGCGCACCTCGTCGGGCGCGCCGAAGTGCACGAAATATTTCGGATTGATCCGCGACACGGGCAACACGACGAGCACGTCCGTCGTGCCGAACTGGTGGTCGACGACAGCTCCGTCACCGAAGTAGGCACCCAGCCGCATATAGCCTTTGATCAACGGCGGCATGGCTTTGAGCGCCGCTTTGATATCCAACTTGTCGCGCGGCACGAGGTTCATCGTCTTATAGTCGCGGTCGTGGGCGCGGCAATACCACTCCGGCGGCGCCGCGCTATGATGGTAGAGCAGCGACAGGGCCATGGCGTGCTGATCGGGGTCGGTGCCTTCAAAACTTGCGCACCCGATCATCGCGTCGATCTTGTGTTCGCGCACATACGTCCACAGCCCGTGCCACAGCAATTCGACCGTGCGCTTGGTCCGGTATGACTTCAGCACGCACGACCGCCCGAGTTCCAGAAAACGCGTTCCTTGTGGCTGGCGCGCGATCATCGGTTCGATGTCGTACTCGCCTTGGGTGTAGAACCCGCCCCCGCGCTCGGCCGACTTCTGCTGAAGCAATCGATAGGTGCCCACGACCTTGGGTTTTTGCGACCAGCGATTGACCGGTGACGCTGCCGGCTCGAGGTCGATGACGAGCAGGTGGTCGCAGACGCGGTCGAACGGATCGCGGTCAAGGCGGCGCATTCGGGCGGCCATCGACGGATGGGCCGCCATTTCTTCGTAAAACACTTGATAGCGTAGGCGTTGCGCGCGGCGCACATCGCGGTAGGTCTCGGCGAGGCGGACCTGTAACGTCCCGATCTGGCCATAGATTTTGCGCGGCCGCCGGCGTGGCATGGCAAGCGAATCGGGGATTGCCCGCGACAGCGTCGCTTTCGCCAACAGTCCGATCGGGAGCTTGCTCAGCTTCAGCTTCGAGGTGCTCGATAGCCTCCGGACGCGCTTCGCTCGGTCGGACATCGTCAGCCCATCTGGACCGTTCCCAGTATGCGCTCGCGCTATGCGAGCGACCCTCCCGGACGGATAGATTGCTCTATTGATTATTCGCATTTTTAGCAAGTTGCCCTGGCGGATTTGGCGAACACGCGAAGAGGATACGTCATGAGACGCAGTGAATTGTGCAAACCTTTACGTCGCGCGCTTGCATGTGCGTCAGCCTCGGGGCTGACGGTCGTGGCGGCTTGCGTGCCGCCGATAGCAATGGCTGCTGACTGCCCACAGCTCGTCGGTTGGGTCGAGCCGGTAACGGTTGCCGGGCGCATGATGGAAGCCAAACTCGACACGGGCGCACAGACATCGTCCGTTGACGCCCGAGATATCGGGCATTTCGATCGGGAAGGCCGCCCCTGGGTGCGGTTTCGCCTTGGTCCGCGTCGAAACGATCCCGCAAAAATCGCACGGGGTTCGGGGCGCGAGACAACTGACGATGCCATCATCGAGGCGCCGGTGGTGCGGCGTGCCCAGATCAAACGCGCCGGCGCGCCGACCGAACGGCGATTGGTTGTCACCCTGCCTATGTGTCTTGCCGGTGTCAGTGCCGAAACCGAATTTACGCTGTCGGATCGCGCTGCTCTCGAATACAGCGTCTTGATCGGCCGCGCGGCACTCGGCAAGCTTGCGATCGATGCAACACGAACGCACGTGACCGCCGGCGGCTGCCCGAGCGGTGTCCCGAAAACGGCACACTAAAAACGGTACGCTAAAGTTGTCGGGCCGTGGGTCGTTAGCTGTCGGCCATCGGCCGTTAGCCGAAAGTGCTTCAGTCGAGTGTCCGAGCCGCTTCCCGCGTCAACAGCGGCACACCCGAACGAATTGGATAAGCGAGATTGGCGCGGCGGCTGATCAGTTCTTGCGTGCCGGGCGCATACTCGAGCGTGGACTTGCAGACCGGGCAAACAAGCATTTCGAGCGTCCGGGCGTCGGTCCGTTCTGCCAAGATTGGAGTTACGTCGGTCGCAGGCTCGCTTGCCTCCGGAGAAACGACCGGATGATGTCCGCCCGTCGCGCCATTGACGCTCACGCCGTTCTTGCGGTCACCCGGCATCAGCCGACGGCTCCTATCATCGTCACTGAAGCGTCCCTCCGCCTTCACCGCCCGACGAAGCGAGTTCCATCTCGGCGAGCGCCACGAGAACCTCGGCGCGGGTCTTGAGATCGGCGGCTTCCAGCAGTGCTTGTTTTTCCTCGGCGCCGTATGGGCTCATGACCGACAAAACGTTGATCAGGAACTCGTTGGACGCGCGCAGCACGGCGTTCCAATCGGCCTTGAGCCGGTTCGATTCGAGATAGGCCTTGAGCACGCGCAGCAGTTTCGGCCGATCGACTTCGTCCTCACCGAGCCCCGGCGCGAGGTCTTGGACAAAACGATCATAACCGACAGAAGCGATTTTATACGGCTTCGGCGATGGGGTCTCTTCCACCAGATCGAACCGAACGATCCCGGTCAGCGTGATGATGAACCGGCCATCATCGAGTTCCTGAAAGCTCGTGATACGGCCCGCGCAGCCAACGCGGCGCAGTCCGAAGCCTTTACCCAACGGGCTTTCCTGAGGCTCGTCGCTGTCGTCGCTGCGACCTGACGGCTGGATAATGCCGATCAGCCGCGCGCCAGAAATGGCCTCATCGATCATCGTGAGATAGCGCGGCTCGAAGATGTTGAGCGGTAACGTGGCGCGCGGCAGGAGTATTGCGCCACGCAAAGGGAACAACGGGAGGCGTGATGGCAAATCCGACAACTTCTCGTATCGTTCGGTCAACGCCACGGTTCCCGTCCTCATCTCGCACCTTTCCGAAATTTTAGCACGTCACCGGAACAACAGCGACGAGAGTTTGCGTCGGCCATCGAGCGTAGCTTCGTGTTTTGGCCCCCAGGCTTCGAACAGCAGAACAAGCTGCTTGCGCGCGCTTTCTTCGTTCCAAGTGCGCTCGCGACGGATGATTTCTAGTAAGTTGTCCACTGCGGCGGTGTTGTCGCCACGCGCGGCCTGAGCGATGGCAAGTTCGTAACGCGCCTCGTGGTCTGCCGGATTGGCAATCAGGCGTGTTTCGAGTTCGGCGCTGTTGTCGATGGCGGGGGCCTTGCTGGCCAATTCGATACGGGCCGCCAACGCTGTATAGGCAGAGCTTTTGCGCCCGTCGGGCGGGATCAGCGCAAGCGTCGCGCTGGCTTGCACAAGGTCACCGGTCTCGACATACACCGTGGCCAGTCCAAGCAGGGCCCGCACGTTCTGCCCGTCGACATCGAGCACTGCGGCAAACACCTCCGCTGCCCCGGCCATGTCGCCGGTGGACAGGGCTTCCTCGCCGCTCGCCAAGACCGCCTCGATGTCGCCTTCCCCTTCAGCGCCGGCCGGCCCGGCAAGCCGGTCGATAATCTGCCGGATCGCGCTTTCGGGCTGCACGCCGACGAACGCATCGAGCGCCCGGCCATCGCGAAACGCATACACCATCGGGATCGATTGCACGCGCAACTGTTGGGCCAGCTGCGGGTGCTCGTCGATATTGATCTTCACCAGCTTTGCGCGACCAGCGTAGCTGCGCACCACCTTCTCGATCACCGGCGTCAACTGCTTGCACGGCCCGCACCAAGGCGCCCAGAAGTCGACGAGGACGACAGCGTCACGCGACGCTTCGATCACATCGGCCATGAAGCTTGCGGCAGTGCCCGACTTCACGATGTCTTTATCGGCGACAGCGGGTCCCGCGCCAGCCTTCAGCGTACCAAAATCCATCAAATAGCTCCTTGTGCTGGCCCGGATTGACCTCGCAGGCCGAAATAACGGCCGATCTGATCGTTGCAGCCGGCGCGGATCGGTGCCAGCAAGGCGAGGATGAACGAGCAGGCGGCGTAGCGCGTTGGTCGAATTTAGTACAGCCGTGACGGGTTTCCAACGTCAACGGCGGGGCTTGTCGACATTAGCCCACCGGCGCATTCGCACGATAAGGCGGGCCAACGACCGCCAAACTTGCTGCGCTGCTATAACTCTGCGATAACTCGGCCTTTAACATCTCTGGGTAATCTGACCCCAACCGTCGTAGAGGACCATACCGCCCATGGGCAGCTTAAGCATTTGGCACTGGCTGATATTTCTGGTTGTCGTTCTGCTCATGTTCGGCGGCTCTGGCAAGATCTCGGCCATCATGGGTGACATGGCCAAGGGCATCAAAAGCTTCCGCAAGGGGCTGGCCGACGATGAAGAGGAAGCCAAGAAGAAGGCCGAAGCCGATGCCGTTCAGCGGACCATCGACGTGAAGCCTTCGGAAACGGTCAAGACCTCCGAGACGTCGAAGACGAGCTGATCGCGTCCGCGTGGTCACGATTGTCAGCCGCAAGCAAAGCCCGACCGGCCCGGGCTTGACGACGGCCCCGATGGGCGAAGTAGGCCCTACTGGCCAAGTTTAACGGGATCGTCCGCAATTGACGGCCGGCCCGCCACCGAGGTGACATGTTCGATCTGACGTCCAGCAAGCTCCTGATCTTGGCCGTCATCGCCCTGATCGTGGTCGGTCCCAAGGACCTGCCGGTGCTATTGCGCGCGATCGGCAAATATGTCGGCATCGTCCGTCGCCAAGCCAATGAATTCCGTCAGTATTTCGATGAGGCCATGCGTGAAAACGAACTGGCCTCGCTGAAGGCTGAGGTCGACGCCATGAAGCGTGACGTTCAAGCGACCGTGTCGAGTGCCGGTCGCGCCCTCGAAGCCGACATCGACGCTGTGAAGTCCGATATCGAAGCGGTCAAGTCCGACGTGGCCGCCGTCAAGTCGGAGGTTGCCGCCGCGTCGGATGACGCAGCGCCGCCGGGCCACTTCAACGGCGATAGTCACGAAACCGCGCGCGGCATGCCGATCGAACCGGCCACTGGCAACGCGTATGCCGTGCTGCCGACCGAAGCCGACGTGCCGGCCTCGCCGTTACCTGTCCCGCCCGCAGCTGTCTCGCCTCCACCTGCCGAATTGGCGACCGCCAAGGCGGGGGGCGCCTGAGCCATGCAGAAGAAAATTGAAGCACTCGGAGGTGCTGGCAGCGGCGACAAAGGTCACGACGACATCGAGGCCTCCAAAGCCCCGTTGCTCGACCACCTGATCGAACTGCGCCAGCGGCTGATCTATTCGCTCATCGCGACGGGTCTTGCGTTCGTCGTCTGCTTTTACTTTGCCGACGCGATCTACAATTTCCTGGTCTGGCCTTACCAATGGGCGCGGGGTGAAGGCGTGCCGATCCGCATGATCTACACCGCGCCGCAAGAATACCTGTTCACCAAAATGCGACTGGCGCTGTTTGCAGCCTTCTGCATCTCGTTCCCTGTGATCGCGACGCAAATCTACAAGTTCGTCGCCCCCGGCCTCTACAAGAACGAGCGGGATGCCTTCATTCCCTATCTTATCGCGACGCCGGTGCTGTTTTTCCTCGGAGCGGCGGTCGTCTACTTCCTCGTCATGCCGATGGCGATGTCGTTCTTCCTCGCCATGGAGCAGCGGCCCGACGCTGCGGGCCAAGTCACGATCACGCTCGAAGCGCGCGTCTCTGAATACCTGTCGCTGATCATGACGATGATCATGGGGTTTGGCATCTGCTTCCAGCTGCCGGTCGTCCTGACGCTGATGGCGCGCGCTGGCGTGGTCACCGCCGAGGCCTTGCGCGAGTTCCGCCGCTACGCCATCGTCGGCATTGCCTTCGCCGCCGCGATCCTGTCGCCGCCTGACCCGTTCAGCATGCTCGCGATGATGGCGCCGACGGTCCTGCTCTACGAGGGCTCGATCTGGGCCGTCGAGCGCATCCAGAAACAGGCCGCGAAAAAAGCCGCCGAGCGTGAGGCGGCCGACAAGGCCGAGGCTGAAAGCGACATCGTCTAAGCGCTGGTTCACTCCGTCACAAATCCAACCATGCCCAACACCTTCGACGTCCTCATCACTGGTGCCACGGTCGTCAATCACGACGGCGAGGGCGTGCGCGACATCGGCATCCGTGGCGGCCGCATCGCCGGCCTCGGCCAACTCTCTTCCTCGGCCAAGGCCGAGCGCATCATCGATGCCAGCGGGCTGCACATCCTGCCCGGCGTGATAGACAGCCAAGTCCATTTCCGCGAGCCGGGTCTGACCCACAAGGAAGATCTCGAAACCGGCAGCCGGGCAGCGGTTCTTGGCGGCGTCACGGCCGTGTCCGAGATGCCCAACACGAAGCCGCTGACGACCTCGGCCGAGCGCCTCGCTGAAAAAGTCGCGGCCGCCCGCAACCGTATGTTCTGCGATTTCGCGTTCTACGTTGGTGGCACGCGGGAAAACGTCGCCGACATCCCGGCGCTGGAGCGGCTCGAAGGCTCGGCCGGTATCAAGGTGTTCATGGGCTCATCGACCGGCGACCTGCTGGTCGACGATGAAGCCTCGCTCGAGCGCATCATCGCTGCCCTGTCGCGGCGCGCCGCGTTCCACGCCGAGGACGAGACGCGGCTCAACGCCCGCAAAGCCATGCGTGAACCCGGCAACCCAGCGACCCATCCCATCTGGCGCGATGCGACGGCAGCGCTTGAAGCGACAACACGGCTGGTCCGCCTGGCCGAAACGCATCGCCGTCGCGTCCACGTCCTCCACATCTCGACGGGCGACGAGATGGCGTTCCTGGCCCAACACAAGGATTGGGCCAGCGTCGAGGTCACGCCGCACCATCTCACACTCGTCGCGCCGGATTGCTACGAGCGGCTCGGGACGTATGCGCAAATGAACCCACCCGTCCGCGATGCCGCCCACCGGGCACGCATCTGGGCCGGCATTGCCGATGGCACGGTCGACGTGCTCGGCTCCGACCACGCGCCACATACGCGCGCTGAAAAAGATCACGCCTATCCCGACAGCCACTCCGGTATGACGGGTGTTCAGACTCTCGTGCCGATCATGCTCGACCATGTCAACGCCGGGCGGTTGTCGCTAGCACGCTTCGTTGACTTGACCAGCCACGGTCCACAACGCCTGTTCGGCATTCGTGGCAAGGGGCGCATTGCGATGGGCTATGACGCCGACCTCACAATTGTTGACTTGAAGCGTCGCGAAACCATTACCAACGCCCAGCAGGCGAGCCGCTGCGGCTGGACGCCCTATGACGGCGTGACCGTCACCGGCTGGCCGGTCGGCACAGTGGTACGCGGCGAGGTCGTGATGTGGCAAGGCGAGATCGTTGACAAAGCGCATGGCCAGCCCGTGGGATTTGCCTATTAAGCGGCATCAATCCATATTTTTGAAATACACAATTAGTCACCGACAACAATCGGTGCGATCGAGGGTCGATGACAACATTTCGACCATCACATCCCGACGGTATCGATCTGGCACTTTTTGATATAGTTGGCCTTCGGCGCCCCCGCGAGCCGCTTGTCCTCGGCTGACTTTTGGCACGCCGCAGCCGCATCGATCGCACAGGCCGACACGAAGCTGTCCTTGGCTGCACCAGCAAGCTGCTTGTCTGCGGCCTGGACGGCACACGATGTAGCCGGCCGAGCGGCTGGTTTTGCCGCTGCGGCGGTTGCGGCAGGAGCTGCTGCCTTTGGCGCAGTCCCGGCAGGCGCCACCGCTTTCAGGGCTGGAGCCGGTTGCTTTGCGGTCGGCACCGCTGGCTTTGCCGGAGCAATCGTCACTGGCTTGATGCCCGGAGTGACTGATTTGGCGGACGGGACAGGCGTCGCAACGGCGGGTTGCGCGGCAGCCTTCGGGATATTCGCAGGCTTCACCGGTGCGGGATCTTTCGCAGCGGGAGCTACCGGGGCCGGCGATGGCTGTTGCGCAAGGCTCGAGGTTGAAATCACTCCCGAAATTGCCAGAGCAACAGCGACAGCACGGGCGGGCAAAGTAGCGGACGAAACAGCAAACATGATGCGCATAGGTGTCTCCGGTTCGTTAGCCGGTCGGCGCTGACACTCAAATGTGGTTGAACGACGGACAACCTAAACCTAGCTGGAGGATTGATCCAGAATCAATCCACCGAACGCACGATCCGCACACGGCCAACCCGGCGATCATGGCATCGGCAGCGACTCATGTTCACGGAGCGTTTTGCCGGTCGCAATGTCGATCTCGAGCAGCTTGACCCGGTAGCCCCACAGCCGGGCGACGTGCAGTAAAACGCGCTCGCAGCCAAGTTTGTCCAGCAGCACGCCATTATGGACCCGGTGCACGATCTGCAAGCGGCGCGAGCCGTTCAAATCCGCTTCGACAATCTGCAGATCCGGATCTTGCGCAGACACGGTGTAATGGTTTGAAAGCGCGCGGCGGATATTGCGATAGCCCTGCTCGTTGTGAATGGAGCGGACGTCGACCACCGGCTTATCCGACTTGTCGCGGACCTCGAACAAGCGGAAATCCCGGATCACCTTCGGCGACAGGAATTGCATCACGAAGCTGTCGTCGCGGTAATCGGCCCATACGCCCTTGAGCACGCCCATGACATCGCCACTGCCGGCAATTTCGGGGAACCAGGCGCGGTCCTCCTCCGTGGGATCGAGCGTCATCCGCTCGATGTCGCTCATCATGGCAAAGCCCAGGGCATAAGGGTTGATCCCCGAATACCGCCGATCGTTCCAAGCTGGCTGGGTGATGACCGATGAATGGCTGTGAAGGAACTCCAGCATCGAGCCCTCGGTCAGTGCGCCTTTTTCATAGAGCCGGTTCATGATCCGGTAATGGCACCATGTGGCGCAGCCCTCGTTCATCAGTTTGGTTTGCCGCTGCGGATAGAAGTAGTTGGCGAGCATGCGCACGATACGCAACAATTCGCGCTGCCAGCCCTCGAGCTTCGGCGCGTGCTTCTCGAGAAAATAGAGAATGTTTTCTTCGGGCAGGCCGATCGCCTCTTCGGCGTCGCCGGTTAGAACTGGCGACGGCGGGGCGCCCTCCATGTCGAGGTCGCTGCGCAAGCCCTTGGGCACCGTCCGCCACAGGTCGTTGAACGATTGCTCCTCATAGGTCCGCCGCTCGAGTTCGCGCGCCCGTTCGCGTTCGAACGACCGCGCCGCTTTCGAGCCGGGATGACGGCTCACGCCCTGCGCCATCAGCGCGTGGGCGGCATCGAGCACCAGTTCTACGGCCTCCGCCCCATGACGCTCCTCGCAGCGCGCGACATAGTCCTTGGCGAAGTCGAGATAATCCAGAATGGCGTCTGGGCGCGTCCACTCTCGAAACAGATAGTTGTTCTTGAAGAAATGGTTGTGGCCCATCGCGGCGTGCGCCAGCACGAGGGTCTGCATCGTCATGGAATTTTCTTCCATGATGTAGTTGATGCACGGATCGGAATTGATGACGAGTTCGAACGCGAGCGAACGTCCACCTTTGCGATACTGCGCCTCGTCGCGCGCGAAATGCTTACCAAACGACCAGTGCCGGTACATGCGCGGCATGCCGATCGACGCGTAGGCGTCCAGCATTTGCTCGGCGGTGATGACCTCGATGGTGTTGGGCGAGATGTTCAGTCCCATCTCGCCGACGCCGATCTCCTTGATCGCATCATAAGCCGTTTTCAACAGATCGAACGTCCACTCGTGCCCCTCGAACAACGGACGCCCAGACTGGACTGGCGGTGCGATTTGGGTCTGTCCCGGCATTGAGCTTGACTTCGGACTTACGATCGAGCTGGGCATTACGGTTTTGAGCCTTCTTGCGCGCTGGCTTTATCTGAAGCGAACAGATCACGAAATACCGGATAAATGTCGCTGGCGTCGGACGCGTGCCGCGCGGCGAAATTGGCCGCGGCCTTGTCCAGGGCCGAGTAGGCGCGCCACACGACACTGTTTGGCACCAGAGACGATCTCGGCTCGCGCACTTCGATGTAGGCAAAGTACTGGCAGACCGGAAGCAGCTGCCGTTGCAGCAGATCGATGCACAGCGCCATGTCCTCGGTCACGTTGTGTCCGTCTGATGCCTGCGCCGCATAAATATTCCAATCGGACGGCGGATAGCGGTCGGCGATGACACGCCGCATCTCTTCGAGCGCGGTCGAGATCACAGTACCACCCTTCGAAGTCGCCTCGAAGAACGTGGCCTCGTCGACCTCCTGAGCCTCCGTCGTGTGGCGGATGAAGACGACGTCGACTTCCTCGTAATGCCGTTTCAGAAACACGTTGAGCAGCATGAAGAACCGCTTGGCGAGGTCCTTCAGGGGCTCGGTCATCGATGCAGAAACGTCCATCAGGCAGAACATGACGGCCTGCGTCGTGGGGCGCGGCCGCCGCTCGTGACGGTTGTAGCGCAGGTCGATCGGATCGACGAACGCCACCGATTTTCGCAAGTGCTTGAGGCGGTGAAGCTGATCGGTCAGCAGCGCGACGCGTTCGGGTTCGGGAGGCGTAGCGGCGAGCGCGACGGCAAGTTCCGCCTCGACGGCTTCGATGCGCGCAAGGCTCGGACGCTGCATCGCCATACGCCGGCCCAGGCTGTTGCGCATGGTTCGCGCCGCATTGAGTTTGGACGGCGACCCATCGGTCGAGAAGCCCGCCCGAGCCAGCTTCGCCGACTTGAGCGATTTGGGCTGCAACTTTACGAGGTTGGGTAGTTTCAGATCTTCGAAGAACAGATCGAGGAATTCATCCCGAGTCAGCGTGAAGACGAATTCGTCTTCGCCAGACCCGTCAGGACTACCCTTCGGCCCGCTGCCGCCACCACCGCTCGGCTTCGCGATGCTGTCGCCGACGGTGAAATCCTGGTTGCCAGGGATCACGAAATCGCGCGCACCGGAGTCGCCGTTCAGACCGAACGACGGCTCCCGCAGACTTTTGGTGGAGATCGAGATCCGCTCTCCACCATCGACTTCGTCGATCCGCCGCTTCCTCAAGACTTCGCGCGCCGCAGACCTGATCTCGGCTTTCGCCCGCCGAATGAACCGTTGGCGGTTGCCAAGGCTCTTGGCCTTCGGGTTCAAACGGCGGTCGACGATTTGCATGTCTGTCCTAACCGGTCGCGATTGTGAAGCGTGTGACCCGCCTCAGCTTGATTTCTTGACGCGCATGTACCATTCGACAAGCCGCCGCACCTGCCGCGGCGTGTACCCACGCGAGACCATCCGGGTCACGAACTCGACGTGCTTCTTGTCAGTTTCGCCGTCCTTCTTGGCGCCAAAGCTGATGACCGGCAGCAGTTCCTCGACCTGAGAGAACATCCGGCGTTCGATGACGTCACGGATTTTCTCGTAAGACGTCCAGCTCGGGTTCTTGCCACCGTTTTTAGCCCGCGCGCGCAGTGAGAATTTCACCACCTCGTAGCGGAAGTCCTTCGGGTTCGCGATGCCGGCTGGCTTCTCGATCTTCGACAGCTCGGCGTCGAGCAACTGACGGCTCATGAGCTGACCGGTATCCGGGTCCTTGAAATCGTGATCCTCGATCCAGGCATCGGCATACGATACGTAGCGGTCAAACAGGTTCTGTCCAAAATCATTGTAAGATTCGAGATAGGCCTTTTGGATCTCGTTGCCGATGAACTCGGCGTATTTCGGCGCGAGACCTTCCTTGATGAATTCGAGATAGCGTTCCTCGGTCTCCTTGGGCATCTGATCGCGACGGATCGCCTGTTCCATGACGTACATCAGGTGGACCGGGTCGGCGCCGACCTCCTGGGTGTCGAAGTTGAAAGTTTCCGACAGGATTTTATAAGCAAAGCGTGTCGACACACCGTCCATGCCTTCGGTGACTCCGGCAGCCTCGTGGTATTCTTGAATGCTCTTGGCGTGCGGGTCGGTCTCCTTGAGGCTGTCGCCGTCATAGACGCGCATCTTCGACATCAGCGACGAGTTCTCGTGCTCTTTCATCCGAGACAGCACGGCGAATTGCGCAAGCATATCGAGCGTACCCGGAGCGCAGGGCGCATCGACCAGTTCGCTGCCCTGCAGCAGCTTCTGGTAGATCTGCTTTTCCTCCGTCACCCGCATACAATAGGGCACGGCAACCACATAAATGCGGTCGAGAAACGCCTCGTTATTTTTGTTGGCTTTGAAGCTCGACCATTCGCTTTCGTTGGAGTGCGCGATGATCGTACCGTGGTAGGGCAGTGCGCCGACATTTTCGGTGCCGACGTATGTGCCGTCCTGTGTTGCCGTCAGCAACGGATGCAACATCTTGATCGGCGCCTTGAACATCTCGACGAACTCGAGGAGCCCCTGCGTCGTGCGATTGAGCCCGCCCGAATAGGAATAAGCATCCGGGTCGTTCTGGCTGTGGAACTCGAGCTTGCGGATGTCGACCTTACCGACGAGCGACGAGATATCCTGGTTGTTGTCGTCACCGGGCTCCGTTTTGGCGATGCCGGTCTGGCGTAGCCGCGACGGATAAAGTTTGACGACAGAGAACTTGGTGACGTCGCCACCAAACTCATCTAGCCGCTTCACCGCCCAGGGACTGAGCGTTCCCGTCAGCCGCCGGACGGGAACGCCGTAGTTTTCAAACAGCGTTGATCCCATGGTGGCCGGATCGAAAAGCCCGAGTGGGCTTTCGAGCACGGGCGATACATCGTCACCGGCCTTCAACACGTAGATCGGTGACTGCTCCATCAGTTCCTTGAGCCGCTCGGCCAAGGATGACTTGCCGCCACCGACAGGCCCGAGCAGATACAGGATCTGTTTGCGCTCCTCGAGGCCCTGCGCCGCCGACCGGAAGTAGCCGACGATGCGCTCGATGGTTTCTTCGAGGCCGTAAAAGTCTTTGAAGGTCGGGTAGACCTTCAGCGTCCGGTTCATGAAAATGCGCCCGAGCCGCTGATCGCGCGCTGTATCGAGCAACGTCGGCTCCCCGATCGCGTGCAACATACGTTCGGCGGCGCTGGCGTAATGCATCGGGTCATTACGGCAACCCTCAAGGTACTGCTTGAGGGTCAGCTCCTTATGCTTGTGACGGTTGTAGGTCTGCGTGAAGAGGTCAAAAACGTGATCGTTTGACATGTATCTTGGCCCAACCTTAGCTGCACGGACTTCTAATGTAAGCTAAGCCACTTCAGCTTGCGATACTTCTTAAACGGACGTAATCCGTCTTCGGCCTCGCACGCTTGGCGAGAGAGCCGCTTTGGACTTCGCCGCGTTGCTCCGTGACCGATAGGAAGGTAGCAAAATCATCAAGTTACATCCGGTTTTCCGGTTCAACCGGATCGGGGCGGCAATGGCAGTCAGCTCTACGTGATGAGATCGTATTCGTGTGTCGCGGAGTGAACGCTTCGAACCCAGGCCCAGGTCCCGACGCGCGCGTAAAATCAGAACACAAACAAAGATTTGAACTGGGTCGCCCTAGTCTGGGCAGCCGTCGCCCCAGCTTGGCAGAGGAACTGGGTCCCCGGATCCGAACAGTCGAACGTTGTCCGAACTTGCAAAACTTCCACTGGAATTCAACAGTCGGCGGCCATGCATTCGAGTATTGATACTGTTGACGTTATTTCGGGTCGGCCGACCCGACGGGCAGTCGAACGGCAACGAATATTCGCCAAGCAAGGCGCCATTGCGATCTTTAGGCAGACCGCCGCGTCACCATGCGATTATTGGCCTCAGCAGCGCGCTGGCGGACCCTCTACACGCGGCTAAATTTTTGCTCATCGTTGGAGCAACGGTGGTCGCAAGTCGGATAGATTGCTAGAAAAGGTGGCACTGCTTCCGGCGATTTTATTGGTCGGAGCGGGGAGATTCGAACTCCCGACCCCTTGCTCCCGAAGCAAGTGCGCTACCAGGCTGCGCTACGCTCCGCCCGACCGTTGACGGCAGTAACTGCCGAGGGGTGGGTTATAGCTATGGCTCCGCTGTGCTGCAACAGGCAACTGCCCCTGCAGTCACCCGTGCCTCGGTACCACACGAGTTGTCCGGTTCACGCGGCGCACGATCCGACCGGTGATCGTGTGTGATACAACTTGGAGCGGCGGCCCGCCCGGCGCCTCCGTCTCTGCCATCTGCTGATCGCCCCCGCTGCGACCCACCGTCTCGGCTTGATCCGCAGCAGCACCCATCGGCATCGGCGTGCTATGCGGTGGCGATGTTGAACCGATCCCAAAGCTCCGCCCTGCTGGCGTCCGTGACCGTCGTCGAGAGTGCCATGACCACGATTTCCATTCGCGCCATTCAAGTCGGCGAACGGCTCGACCTGAAAGGGCTGGAGCGTGAGGACGCCTTCTCGACCGATCCGCTCGGCTTTAAAACGGCCAGCGGTGGCTCCGTCATGCTGTTCAAGTCCGGGGCTGCCGTGTTCGCGGGGCTGACCCCGGTCGAGGAAGAGGGGATCATCGCCGGGCTCGGCGTCCGCATCGCAGGGGCACTCGACGAACGAGAGAGCGAAGCGGCACAGATCGTTCTGCGCCCCGATGCCGACGACAACGTCAGCTCGACCGGTATCATCCAGTTCAAACAGGCTGATTCCGACCGGTTATTGATCGCTGGCGAGGCACTCGCCGTTTCGGTCGCACTTGCCTACGACGAGCGGCGGATCGCCAAAGCCTTCGAGCAGATCACCATCGTCGCCGATAAGCTCAAGGCTGGCAAACTCCCCTCGGAAACCCAGGGCGAACTGCTGCGCCAGATCGGTGAGGCGCTCTCGATCCAGCAGCGGCTCGCCTCGCGCGTCGATCTCGACGAAAAACCCGACGTGCTGTGGGACCACCCCGAGTTGGAGCGCGCCTGGGCAAAACTCGTCGACGAGTACGACCTGCCGCAGCGGGCGCGCGCGATCGACCGCAAGCTCGCGATCATCCGCGAAACGTCGGAAACCATTGGCGATTTGATCTCGACGCGGACATCCCACAAGCTCGAATGGTACATCATCGCGTTGATCGCCTTCGAGATCGTGATGTCGCTCTACGACCGCTTTCTAAAGTGAGCAGTTGGCGACGCCTCACAACGGCCGCTCGCAAATTTCCACCAATTGATTATATTCGTTGCGATAGTGCGATCGGAATAACTTGGTCGGAGGCTCCCCTCCGAGCCGCCGTCCGCCCGGAGACCCGCCGATGACCGTAACACCCGCGCCCCGCCCGGCCCGTCCGCGCCCCGCCGTCCTTACCGTGACGCCAGCGGCTGCCACGCGCCTCAAGGATTTGATGGCCGCCCGGTCTGAGCCGACGGCCGGCCTCAAGATTGGGGTCAAAAAAGGCGGTTGCGCCGGCATGGAATACGCCATGGCGTGGGCCGAGACGCTGCAGCCGTTCGATGAGATCGTCGAGGTCGAGGGCGCGCGGGTCATCATCGACAAGCAGGCCGTGCTCTACCTGCTCGGCACGGAAATGGACTTTAAGTCCGACGCGCTCGCCTCGCAGTTCGTGTTCAACAATCCGAACCAGAAGAGCGCGTGCGGCTGCGGCGAGAGCGTCAACCTTGTGCCGGTAGCCAAAGCCAAGCTCGACGAACTGTCGAATTGAGCCTACTCTCGCCGACATACCTTTAGGCCTGTTGAGCCGTCGCAATTTCGCGCTATCTCTGTTCGCCGGTGGGATCGCGACGGGAGACGACGGGGATGCAACGCACGACAGAGCACGGCACGTCCAGCGACGCCGAAGTTGCGCGCGCCCAGACAAACGACGCCACGCCCGATGAGGGGACGCTCGACGATACGCTTTCCCGCATCGAGGCGCTGGTGGCTCAGCCAGTGGCGACGGCAAGCGAACTCGAAGCCAACTTGACGCGGATCTACCGCGAGTTCTTCCTCGCCGATTTTGCCGCGTTTAATCCAGCCAAACTCACGGTCGTTGCCGCAGCGACGATGCAGCGGCTGTTTCAAGTTCGGCTCGCCTTGCGCAGTGGCATTGCCGGCTGGGCTGCCCGCGGGTGGATGACGCGGCCGGTCCAGCGCGGTTTGCGCGACGTGTTTCGCGTCACACGGTACGCCTCGGAAATGCTTGGCGAGGCCGCCATTGGCCATGGCCGGCTCGGCTCTGGCGAAGCGCCACGGCGGGGGTTCACCGGTGCCGACCGCAACACCCTGGTCAACCCGGCTTTCGCCACCGGCACCGATCTGCCGTTTCAATCCGGCGATGTCATCCTGGTGCGCGGACAGGCCCACAATAGCGCGGCCATCGCACGGATCGGCGATGTCGATAGCCAGTTCAGCCATGTCGGCATCGTCCATGTCGACGCCGACGGCCGTCCGTGGATGGTCGAAGCGCTGATCGAGGACGGCTCTATCGTCGGTCCGCTGGAGACGGCGCTCGACCACAACATCGGCCGCGCGGTGCTGTTCCGCCACCGGGACCCGGCGCTCGCCGCCGCTGCCGCGAGCGCGATCCGCGCGCACGTCACGAGAGCGGACCGCCCGCGCATTCTTTATGATTTCGGCATGGCGCTCGAAGGCTACGAGTGGCTGTATTGCTCGAAGCTGGTGCGGCTGGCGTTCATCAAGGCATCTGGCGGACGCGAGGTGCTACCGGCTTACACCACGCATCTCGATATGCAGAACCGCGACTTCCTCAACCGCGTCGGGGTCAAGGCGACCGAGACGTTCGCGCCCGCCGACTTGGAGATCGACCCGCGCTTCGAGATCGTTGCCGAATGGGCCGACTATCGCGCAACCGGCGGTCTGCGCAACCAAGACCTGATCATGACGATGCTGTTCGACGCGATGGAAACGCACGGCTACCGCTTCCGCGAGGACTGGACGATCAAACTGATCGCGTTCCTCGGGCGGTTGTCGGGGCGCATGTTCGAAAGCGTCAAGCTACTGCTCGCCGACGTGTTGCCGCGCATTCCGGTCAACATGCGGCGCAAGACGATCGCGGTCATAGCGATGCTGCATCACACTGCCGAGCCGATTCTCGAAAAACTGACCGAACTCGAGCGCGCCGAACTCGAGCGCACCGGGCGGCCGATGCACCCGCGCCAAGTGCTGGCGTTTCTTGATGAACACCGTAAAGCTTCCGGCGGGCAGCTAGGCTACCTCGTGGCGCCCAAGAGTTAGAGACGGGCGGTAGGCAATTCGGCATCAGTCTGAACGGCGTGCGGCGCGCAACTCGCAAAATCTGTCATCTTAGCTTCGCGACAGGTTAGTAATGACCGACGGCGGACGATTCTTAGACCCACGATAGTGATCGTGTCCGCCGGACGACGACACCTAAGCCCGGAGCACACGATGAACGCCAGAGCCCTATCCGCCGAATTCATCGGCACCTTCATGCTCGTCTTCTCGATTGTTGTCGTCGCGTTGCTCCAGCCGGCATCCGCTGGGCCTAACCTCGCCGTGCCATTGTCGGTCGGCATCACGGTCATGGCGCTGGCCTATGCTCTCGGGTCTATCTCCGGCGGGCACTTCAATCCCGCCGTCACGCTCGGCCTGGTCGCCGCCGGCCGTTTTGATGCCGGCAAAAGCGTCGGCTACATCATCGCGCAGTGCCTGGGCGCCATCGCCGCTGCCGCCGCCGTCTGGTTCATCGCCAAGGGCAACCCGGCCGCCACCTTCAATCTCGGCAACTTCGCGTCCAACGGGTTCGACTACAAAGGCGTCTACTCGATGCTGGCGGTGATTAGCATCGAGGCGTTGCTGACGGCGTTTTTCCTGATCATCATCGTCGGCGCAACCGGCCCCAAGGCCTCGCCCGGCTTCGCGCCGATCGCGATTGGCCTGACGCTGGGCGCGATCCACATCATGGCGATCCCGGTGTCGAACTGCTCGGTCAACCCGGCCCGCAGCCTCGCCACGGCTCTGTTTGGCGGCGCAACCGCGATCTCGCAAGTCTGGGTATTCTTCGTCGCCCCCATCCTAGGCGGCGTCATCGGCGGCCTCGTCGCCCGCTGGCTGCACGAGGATTGAGGGTGGGGTAGCGTCGCCACCGGGTATCGGTCTGGTGTCAAAATGCCGGGGAAAAGCGTCGGGGAGAGCGTCTGTTCGTCGGACTTTCAACAGCCATGCGTATAGCCAAAACTCCATAGGCAACACGCGCGGGGGGACGCATGCGATCGATGGGATGCGTCGGACTTTTGCTGTCGGGCGCTTTGGCGTTGCTCGGGGGGCTGTTGACGTTGGCCTCCCCGCTATCGGCTGAACCCGATAACGACATCGACCTCAAGTTGTTTGAAAAATCCGAGGTCGACCGCAGCAAGGGCTGCTCGGTCGTGCTCTTGCAAGATGACCGCGATCCCGAAACGGACAAGTTCGCCTATCTGTTTGCCGAAACGCTTGTCGGCAAAAACCATACCCGCCAGCCGGGGCGCATGAAGATCGGCAAGACGGTCACGACGCTGACGCGGGTGGCGACCGGGGGCAAGACCACCGGCTAGGATCTTTATGAATACCAACTCTACCGCATGCCGGGCGCTGGCGACTTCGTGGTGATGGACTTGAAGCTCGCCGAGGAAGAGGGCGAGAGCGTCGATGTGCTCTCTGGGACGATCATCCTGATCATGAAGGGCAAGCCGGTGTTCCGGGCGACGGTCAAGGGCAACGCTGGCTGCATGACGCCGGCCGCCGCTGAGCCTGCCCGCAAGCCAGCGCCTTCAGCTGGTGCTGCGAAATCGACACCGGCTAAGTCCCTGAACGCCTTGGAAGCTTGCCAGGCGGCCGCCGAAAAGGCCAAGGAGCCGACTGATTTCGCGTGCGACTGGAACAAGGCCATCGCGCTGGCGCCCGGGTTTTCGCTGACCGGCAAATACAAATTTGTCGAGAAGGGGCTTTCGGGCGTCATGACGATCATCGAGACCGGCGACGGACCGGCGCAAATCGGCATCACGACAGTGGCGAAAACGCCCAACAGTCCGACCTGTTCGGTCGGACTCGGCGCGTCACGCGACGACAAGGACCGGCTGACGGCGACCATGGACGACCCGAAAAACTGCATCGTGCGCGTCGTCAGCGTGCCGGGTCCGAACATCGTCAAGGTCACCGCCACCGAAGCGTGCAGCACATTCTGCGGCATGGGCGCCGCGTTCGACGGCAAATGGCAGTTGCAGGGCAATTAGGGGGAGCACCTAACGTAGACTGAAGTCGATGGCAGCAACACTGCATCGATGGCGACACTGGGTCGATAGCGGCTCTGGATCTATTGCGATACTGGGTCGAGCACGAACAACCGAACGGAACACCATTTCATGACCGCCATGCTCAAACGACTTGCCGTTGCTGTCCTGCTCGGCTCCACGCTCATGGCGATCGAGCCGGCGGCGGCCCAAAGGCCGCCTGCTGGCGTGACAGAGGCCCAGAAGGCTGCTTGCCTCAAGATGGCGCGGGAATTCGAAAAGGAGACTCGCCATCACGGGGTCACCGTTCGGTCGGATTGCTTGAAGCGGGCCGCCGACAAAAATGCGGCCGCCCGCTGGGAGCACACGTGCACGCAGCCCGGCGGTAAAGCGGTCTATGGTTGCAGCAAGTCTGAAAAAGATGCGCAGGTTGCCAACGCGGCTCGCGCCAAACAAAAGGTGGATGCCGATGCCGCTCGCGCCGCCAGCACTCAACAAAAGGCGCAAGCCGACGCGGCTCGGGCCGCGCGTATGCAACGCGAGATGGATGCCGAGGCCAAGGTGTTGAAAAAGATGCAGGACGAGCGCCAGCGTAGCAAGCCCACGACCGAGCATTGCTTGATGAAGAACGGCAAGCTCGAGTGCAAACCGGTGTGAAGTCAGTCCGCCGCGTTCGCAGCGCATTCGCGTTCCGACACCGCTGGTCCTCACATGCTCGGGCGATTTCCTTGCCCGGCGACACCCGTGTCCCGTCGGCATAGTCTGCTAGAGGCCGTGCTCCGCTGTTTACCTAACCTAGGGTTCGACGGCAGGGGCTAGCATGGCTGATATTGCGTTAGCCGTAGACGAGGCTTGAGCAAGGGGCTGGATCTGGTGCAGGTCCAGCCGTCCACCCGAGCCCGTTATCGCCGATCCACCCACCCCCACGACAACCGCAACCATCCCGTCTATAAGGCCGCCTCGATCAGCGTACTGCCCGTGCCTTTCGCCCGTCGTTAGCGGGCAGGACACCGACCTTCGAGGACCGTTTCGCCCGATGACCGCATCTGCCGTCGCCACTTCTGTCGCCCAACCCGTTACCGATGCCGCTGCGACGCCCGCAAAGCCCGCCGTTCCGGCCCATCTCACGCCGGAGAGCATCGCGGCGCACGGGTTCAAGGGCGACGAGTACCCGCGGTTGCTGAAAATCCTCGGGCGCCCGCCGACGCTGCTCGAACTCGGCATTTTCTCAGTGATGTGGAGCGAGCACTGCTCCTACAAGTCGTCGCGCGTCTGGCTGCGCACCCTGCCGACGTCGGGTCCGCAGGTCATCCAGGGGCCCGGCGAGAACGCGGGCGTCGTCGATCTCGGCGACGGCGATTGCGTCGTGTTCAAGATGGAATCGCACAACCACCCGTCGTTTATCGAGCCCTATCAGGGTGCGGCGACGGGCGTCGGCGGCATCATGCGCGACGTGTTCACCATGGGCGCGCGTCCGGTCATGAACCTCAACGCGCTGCGCTTTGGCGATCCGTCTCACCCGCGCACGCGCCATCTCGTGTCGGGCGTGGTGTCGGGGATTGGCGGCTATGGCAATTGCGTCGGCGTGCCGACGGTTGGCGGCGAGACCAACTTCGATGCCGGCTACAACAACAACATCCTGGTCAATGCGATGTGCGTCGGCCTCGCCCGCACGGACAAGATTTTCTACTCCGCCGCCAAAGGCGTCGGCCTGCCGGTGGTCTATGTCGGCAGCAAAACCGGGCGCGATGGCATCCACGGTGCGACGATGGCGTCGGCCGAGTTCGACGAGAAGTCCGACGAGAAGCGCCCGACGGTCCAGGTCGGCGACCCATTCACCGAAAAATTGCTGATCGAGGCTTGCCTCGAGCTGATGGCAACCGATGCCATCATCGCCATCCAGGACATGGGCGCGGCCGGCCTCACGTCGTCGACCTCGGAAATGGCGGATAAGGGCGGCGTCGGCATCGAGCTGAACCTCGACCACGTGCCGCAGCGCGAGGCTGGCATGACCGCCTACGAGATGATGCTGTCGGAGAGCCAGGAGCGGATGCTCATGATCCTGAAGCCCGGCCGAGAGGCCGAGGCTGAGGCCATTTTCCGCAAGTGGGGTCTAGACTTTGCCGTCATCGGGCGGACAACCGACACAGGCCGCATGATCGTCACCCACAAGGGCGCGGTCGAGGCCGACATCCCGGTCGCCACGCTGGCCGACAGCGCGCCGCTCTACGAGCGGCCTTGGTATCCACCCGTGCCGCCCAAGCACATCCTGCCCGAGTGGGTCGCCGCACCCGCCCACGGCGTGCTGCCAGCACTGCGCCAGATGATGGCCCATCCGCAGCTCGCCTCCAGGCGCTGGATCTGGGAACAATACGATCACATGGTGATGGGTGACACGGTCATTCGCCCCGGTGGCGACGCCGCCGTCGTCCGCGTCCACGGCACGAACAAGGGCATGGCGGCGACGTGCGACGTGACCCCGCGCTATTGCCTCGCCGACCCGGAGATGGGCACGCGCCAAGCGGTGGTCGAGACGTGGCGTAACCTGTGCGCGGTTGGCGCCGATCCGCTGGCGATCACCGACAACATGAACTTTGCCAGCCCGGAACGCCCCGAAATCATGGGGCAATTCGTGGCGTCGTGCCGGGGCATGGCGGATGCCTGCCGCGTGCTCGATTATCCCGTCGTGTCCGGCAACGTGTCGCTTTACAACGAGACCAACGGCGTCGGCATTCCGCCCACGCCTGCGATCGGTGGCGTCGGCCGCGTGCCCGATGTCGGCAAGCTGGCAAACCTCGGCCTGACGCGGGTGGGTGACCTGCTACTCCTGATCGGCCGCGAGCAGGGCTGGCTCGGCCAATCTCTGTATCAGCAGATTATCGCGGGCAAGCTCGAAGGCGCACCACCGCCGGTGGATCTCGGCGACGAACTGAAGGCTGGCCGTCTGATCCGGTCGCTCATCCGCGAGGGGCAGGTGTCAGCTGTGCACGATTGCTCGGATGGTGGATTGTTGGTCGCGATTGCCGAGATGGCACTGGCTGGCCGACGTGATGACACCGCGACTAATGGATCGGGACTCGGCGTCGAGTTGTTCCCGTTTGAAGGCAAACTGCCAGCCCACGCGATCTGGTTCGGCGAGGACCAGGGCCGCTATGTGGTCTCGCTCGCGTCGGAAAAGGCCGAAAGCATCATCGAGCGCGCGCGGCTGCTGGCGCTGCCGGCCCGCATCGTCGGCCGTGTCGGCGGCGACGCGCTCCTGCTGCCCGGCGAAGCGGCGCTATCGCTTGCCGACCTGCGCGCCGCGCACGAGGGCTGGCTGCCGGGGTACATGGGTGGCTAGGACTCGCTCTATTCCACCTGACAATTTTGGAGACTAACGTGATCCGACTTTTTCGCGCCGCTGGACTCGCCGTGTTGATTACGTCGACAGCTCTGGCGTCGATCCCCGCCCTCGCCCAAACCACAGGAAAACCCGTGACTGAGACCACCACCGCTTCCGGCCTGCGCATCACCGATACCGTTGTCGGCACGGGCGACAGCCCCAAGACCGGGCAGACCTGCGTGATGCACTACACCGGCTGGCTCTACGTCAACGGCGAGAAGGGCAAGAAGTTCGACAGTTCGGTCGATCGCGGCAAGCCGTTCGAATTCGTGATCGGCACCGGACGCGTGATCAAAGGCTGGGACGAGGGCGTCGCCACGATGAAAGTCGGCGGCAAGCGGACGCTGATCATCCCAGCCGATCTAGGTTACGGTGCCCGCGGCGCCGGCAACGGCCTCATTCCGCCGGGCGCGACGCTGTTGTTCGATGTCGAGTTGCTTGGCGTGAAGTGACGGCGGAACGCAATATGTTCTCTTTATGTACTTGACGATAGGCGTTTACTTCGGTAGTATCAGTGGCAGGTACATGTCGGGAGTTGAACGATGGCGGATGAACCGAGGGACATAGTTTTGGAATACCTGCGGCGGATCGATCGCCGCATGGAGTCCGTTGCCGAGGACGTGAAAAGTCTCGGCACGCGTATGCTCTCGGTCGAGAAGCACTTGGCGGCTTTTCATACGGCCGGTTCCGACCAGATGGGCGAGATTGCCCGTCTCAAGGTCCGCGTGGATCGGATCGAACAACGGCTAGAACTGGCCCCGTAACGCGTTGATGCCTCGGCAATCTCGTGGCGCCCGGAGTTACGGCCTCGCAGGCTGCGACACGTCTGGCATGTCGGCCGCAGCGGCGCCGGTTTTTGGCGCATTGGGGTGGTTCGGCATCAGTGGGCAATCGAGCGGCGAGGGCAGCTCCTGGCCGCTCTGCGCGACGGTCGGGGCAGCCGATTCCACGTGATTGCCGGCTGATGGCAATATCCCCGAGCGCTCGGCAGGGATAGCCGCTTTTGCCTCGGTGCCATCGGTATAACGCTTGTTTGCGTTTTGCTGCTGCTCCGCGATCGTCGGGCAGTTTACACCGGCCGGCGTTTGCTCGGCCGCGTGCATCGGCACGGCACCGAGCCCGACGACAGAAAGAGCGAGAAGTCCGAGCGCGCGTAGCATGTTGTCCTCCAAAGGTTGGGGACACAACGCGCTGGCGCCGAGAGCGTTCCGTTGACCGCGCCGCCGATGTGGCCGCGTTCACTCCGCTGGGGCGGGTGATGCGCTGGACGGTCGCGATGCGGCCGGTATCGAGAGCGCCGGCGCCAGCTCAGCAGCGCTCCGGCCACCAAGCGCGCCGGGGAACATCCTGCGGACCATGACGTAGAACACGGGCGTGAACAGAAGGCCAAACACCGTCACGCCGATCATGCCCCAAAACACCGCAGTGCCGAGCGCAACGCGCATCTCGGCGCCAGCTCCCGTGGCTATGTACAGCGGGACGACGCCGAGCGTAAAAGCAAGCGATGTCATGATGATCGGTCGTAGCCGCAGCCGCGAAGCTTCGACTGCAGCCTCGATGGCGTTGCGGCCCTGCTCCTCGAGCTGTTTGGCGAACTCGACGATCAGCACGGCGTTCTTGGCCGCCAACCCGATCAGCACGACGAACGCCACCTGCGTCATGATGTTGATATCCTGACCGTGAAGGCGCACGCCGAACAGGGCTGACAGGAGGCACATCGGGACGATCAGCTGGATCGCCAACGGCAGGCTCCAGCTTTCGAACTGGGCGGCGAGCGCCAAGAACACGAAAACGACCGACAGGGCGAAGATCAAATAGGCCGCTTGCCCAGCCTTGGCCTCTTGATAGCTGAGGTCGGTCCACTCGTAGGTGATCCCCTCGGGCAGCCTGGATTTGGCTAGATTGGCCATGGTCGCGAGCGCCTCGCCGGAACTGATACCGGGTTTGGTCGCCCCGTTGATCTCGATCGTCGGGTACAAGTTATAGCGCGGGACCCGGTCGGGGCCGGAGATTTGCCGGACGGTAACAAGGTTGCCGAGCGCGACCATGTCGCCGCGCGTCGAGCGGACTTTGATGCGCCCGATATTTTCGGGGTCGAGCCGGAATTCGCCCTCGGCCTGGGCCGTGACGCGGAAGGTGCGGCCGAACATGTTGAAATCGTTGACGTACGCCGAGCCCATGAACACGCGGAGCGCTTCGTTGATCGCGGGCAGCGGCACGTTGAGCATCTGGGCCTTGTCGCGGTCGACATCGACGAAAAGCTGGGGCGTCGAGGTGGCGAATGTCGTAAAGGTGTTGGCGATGCCTGGCGCGGCGTTGGCCGCCTGCACGAACTCGCGCGCGATCGCAGCGAAATCTTCTGACGTCACGTTGGCGCGGTTCTGCAACCGCATCGAGAAGCCGGTCTGCCCGCCCATGCCGCGCACCGGTGGTGGAACGAACACGAACGAACTTGCCTCCTCGATACGGCCAAACGATGCCCGTAACGTATTGGCGATCGCATCGGCAGTCAGGCCCGCCTTGCCCCGCTTTCCAGCTTCGTCGAGGATCACGAACAGAGCCCCGGAATTGCTGGCGTTCGTGAAGGTGGCGCCGGAACGGCCGGAATAGGCTGAGACCGCCTTTGCGCCAGGGGTCTCAAGAATGGTGTCGATGGCGCGGCGAACGACCTCGTCGGTGCGCGAAAGCGATGCGCCTTCTGGTAACTGGACCGACACGATCAGCAAGCCGCGGTCCATTTTCGGAATGAACCCGGTTGGCGTCGTGATCACCATCCACATGGCCAGCCCGACAAGTCCGGCGTAGGCAATCAACATCAGCGGCGTAACGCGAATGAGCCCGCGCACCAGACGGCTGTAGCCGATTTCGATTCGATCGAACACGCGGTTGAAGCCACGGAAAAACAACGTCACCGGATTCCAGCCGGCCTTGGCATGGGCGGCGTGCGGCCGCAGTAGGATGGCGGCCAGCGCAGGGCTCAAAGTCAGCGAGTTGAACGCCGATATGATCGTCGCCGTGGCGACGGTAACCGCGAACTGCTTGTAAAACTGACCGGTGATGCCGCCGACGAATGCGGTCGGCACGAACACTGCAGACAGCACGACGGCAATGGCGACAAGGGCGGCACCAACCTCGTCCATGGTGGCGCGCGAGGCCGCGAGCGGGGACATGCCACCGGCAAGCTTGCGCTCGACATTCTCGACCACGACGATGGCATCGTCGACCACGATGCCGACGGCGAGCACGAGGCCGAACAAAGTCAGCATGTTGATCGAGTAACCGAGGGCGGCCATCACCGCGAACGTCCCGACGAGCGACACCGGGATGGCGAGCAGCGGAATGATCGACGCCCGCCAGCTTTGTAAAAACAGCAAGACGACAGCGACGACGAGCAGGACGGCCTCGAGGATCGTCAGATAAAGCGCCGAAATCGAAACCTCGATGAACTCGGTCGGATTGTACTCGATCCGGTACTCGAGGCCTTTCGGGAACCGCTCCGACACCCGCGCCATCGCGGCCTTGACTGCGTTGGTCGTGCGGATCGCGTTCGAGCCTGGTTGCTGGTTGACGATCATCACGACCGCCGGATCTTTCGACAGGTAGCCATAGGTCGAGTACGACAGCGCGCCGAGTTCGACGCGGCCGACATCGCGCAATTTCACGACGCGCCCGTCGGCGCCGGTCTTGACGACAATGTCGTTGAACTCCTCCGGTGCTTTGAGACGGCCCTTGATGCGCAGCGAAGTCTGGAAAGCGCCGGTGTTCTCGACGGGCGGTTGGCCGACCGCGCCGCCCGCCACCTGGACGTTGGCCCCGCGTAGTCCCTGGATAACATCTTCAGCCGTCATACCGCGCGCAGCGACCCGCTCCGGATCGAGCCAAACCCGCATCGAATACTCGCGCGAGCCGAACAGTGCCGTGCTGCCGACGCCCTCGATGCGCGAGATTTCATCGAGGACGTTGAGGACCGCATAATTCGAGATGTAGGTCGTATCGTAGGTCTTGTCGGGTGACAGCAAATGCACGACCAGCAGCAGATCGGGCGAATTCTTTCGCACCGTCACGCCGCCGCGCTGGACCTCCTCGGGGAGGCGAGGCGTGGCGGCTGCAACCCGGTTTTGAACAAGGACCGTCGCGCGGTCGACATCGGTGCCGAGATCGAACGTGACGCTGATCGTCAAGTTTCCATCGCCCGTCGCCTGCGACGACATGTAGATCATGCCCTCGACGCCATTGACCTCCTGCTCGATCACCGCAGCGACCGTGTCGGCAACGGTATCGGCACCCGCGCCGGGGTATGATGCGCTGATGGAAACGGTCGGCGGGACGATCTCGGGGAATTGCGACACCGGCAGCGTCAGGTAGGCGATGAAGCCGACGACCGTCAAAACGATCGATATGACAGCGGCGAAGATCGGGCGGTTGATCAAAAAGCGGCTCAGGCCCATGGCGGTGTCTCCTCAGCGCGCGATCGTGGCGGCAGCCGGTGGGTTGCCCGACGAGACCTGCATCGGTTCACGCAGCGGGATGATCTTCTGACCCGGTCGCGCGCGCGTGAGGCCGCGCGTCACCACCCAGTCGTCCGAGGTCAGGGCCTCGGAAGCGTTGACCGTCGAGGCTGAACGCACGACGCGCAGACCGTCGACGAGTGGCCCGAGCGTTACCGTCTTGCGAACGGCGGTGTCGCCAGGACCTAATACGATGACGAAGCGGTTGGTCTGATCGCTGCCGATCGCGCTGTCGGGTAATAGCATCGCGGGGTAAGGTTCAGACGCTTCGATCCGGGCCCGGGCAAACTGTCCCGGCGTGAACAGGCGGGCCTTGTTGTCGAGAACGGCGCGCACGCGCAACGACGCGGTGGCGGCGTCGAGACGGTTGTCGATGAAGTCCAACGTGCCGCGATGCTTGAAATCCCCCTCGTCGGCGAGTTCGACGTCGACCCGTGCGGCGGCAAGCGCATTGGCGACCCCGGCGGATGGCGACATCCGCTTGAACCGGAGGGCTTCAGCTTCGGTCAATTCGAAATGAAGATGGATCGGGTCCTGCACCACGATCGTGGCGAGCGCCTGAGTGGATGCCGTGCTCACGCCAGCGGCGCTGACGTAGTTTCCCGGCGTCACGAGCATCCGGCCGATGCGACCGGAAACCGGGGCTGTGATGCGGGTGTAAGACAACTCGAGTTCGGCCGTTTTTATCCGTTCCTCGGCGATGCGCGCCTGGGCCTGAGCTTCCCGCACCAAGTTTTCGCGGTCATCGAAGGTTTTCTCTGACACGATCCGGCGGTCTACGAGGGTGCGGGCGCGGTCGACATCGAGGCTGGCATTGGCAATGCGGACTTTGGCCTGATCGAGCTCGGCGTTGGCTTGGGCCAGCGCTCGCTCGAACGGCCGTGGGTCGATCACGAACAGCAACTGGCCTTTCTCGACGTCCTGGCCGTCCTTGAAATGGACGCTGTTGAGGTAGCCTGCGACGCGGGAGCGGAGTTCGACGGTCTCGACCGCTTCGAACCTGCCGGTCGTAACGATCTTATCGGTGATTGGTCGCGTGATCGGTAGGCTGACGGACAATTGCGGAGGCGGTGGCGCACCAGCGGCCGGCGCCGTGGCGGGGAGCTTGCCGCCAGCTGACGACGTAGACTGTGGCGGCCGCACGCTTGAAGACGCGAGCTCGCGCGCCGACTTTTCGGCATCGCTCAAAATGACGTCCCACGATCGCCCGGACATCTGAGGCACTAGCACATACGCAGCAGCGAGCACCAAGACCGCAACTGCAAGCGTCGTTCGCAACCCCATCGTCGATGTACCTCGCGTTTGGCGCGCTTCGGGCGACCGCAGCTTTACGGCACGACACCACGATGTTCATAACGTGGCGCCCGCGACAATGGACGCCCGGCGGCTGTCATCGACATAGAGATGCGGTACCTCACTTCAAGGGACACGCCAAGTTTGCCGGTCGTTGTGCCCCACCGGCACGCGCGCGTCACGGCCCGAGCATCACCGGCGTGTCACCAGCGCGCGCCATAGCCGCTGTAGGTGCTGTAGGCTGGCTGGCGATAGCCACCCGACAAGCGCGGACCGTTGGCCGCGACATAGCCGATGCGGCGGTTACCCCAGCTGTCGACGAAAATGACCTGGCGGACGTTCGAAGGAGCCGTGGCGTAGGCGCGGCCCGAGTTGGCATAGGCAGGGCTGGTGTAAGACGATGTCGCGAAGGCATTGCGCATCGGTGCGGCTCTGGCGAGGCGCGGCGCATCCCGGTCGCGACTGGCTATGGCTGGCGCGGTATCGCGCGGCGTTCCGCGAACAGTCACCCGTGTGTGGGCGAGACCGTGCTTCTGGACCAGCGCATAGCTGCGGGCCGCATTGGCCGGAGCCTGCCGGATGCAGCCATGGGACGCGGGACGGCCGAGCATCCCGATCGCTTGCGTTGCGTGCATGGCGATGCCGCCGTTGAAGAACACGGAGTGCGGCATGGGCGCATCGTCGTATTTGCGCGAATACCACATCTTCGCCATCCACGACGGACGGAACCCCCCGTTGGGGGTCCTGAATTCGGCACGGCCCGACGAGATCGGCCAGCTGCCGACGACTTTACCGTACTCACGGACTGTCATGTGTTGACGGGTCTGATCGATATCGAACGTCAAAGTGATGGCAGGCTTAGGTGGAGGTGCGGGCTTGGTCGCAGCTGGCGCCGGAGCGGGGTTTGGCTGGGCAGGAGCTGCCTGCGTCGGTGATGGTGCGGCTGTTGGGGCGACAACCGAGGTCGTGGCGGCGGCGGCCTGTGTGGCGGGCGCAACCTGAGCGGTCACGCCGGCGTTTGACGGCTGGGCAGCAGGGTCGGACATGACGGCAGCGATGGCCTTGGATTGCGCTGTGTTGGCCAAGGCTGCCGGAACTGTGGCGGTAACCACCAGAGCGGCAACAAGGAGGCGGGCAACCGGCGCCATGACAGATGCAGGCATCGAATTCTCCGAACGCGGGACAGGGATTGGGCCGTGCGACAAGGTTAACTCACTTGGGATTACGTGTGCCTAAGTTCACCTGAGCAATTTTCGTTGTGACGTTAGTAACGTGATAAGGGTTCGAGAGTTTCAAGCGGCTTGGTGCGCTGCGACCGCCGAACGGGCCAGTTCCGCCCATCTCCGAGCGGCCTCCGGATCTGGGCCTTGGCCGCCACGCGACATGCGTTTGCCCTCGGAAGTCGACGCAAAGGCGGCGACACGCCTTGTGACTTCGTTGGGATCGACGGCAGCCACATCTTGCGCCGATGTGAAGCCCGCGCCCGTGAGGTACTGTGCATGGGTTCCGCGCAGTCCCGGTACGGCCATCACCATGGCGGCTGTGTCCTGCCATCTGCGGATTTCGGCGGCGTTGTGCCGACTGTCCAGCAGTTTCTGCGCCAGAACAGCCGGGTCCGTCGCAAGCAGATCGGCAACCGTCGCGATTCCCGCTATCTCGAGACGCAGCGCCAACTTGGGGCCAATGATCGGGGCTGCTTCAACCGGGTCAGACGGTTGGAGGCGGACCGCCGTAACCTTGGTGTCAGCTGCCTGGGTGTCCGCCGCATGCGTTGACATAGTAGTGGCTCGTTTCGATGAGTTTGGCGACGGGCCCACCGGTAGGACAGAACTCGGAAGGACTGCCGGTAGCTGACGGGCGGGATGGGCTAGCGCACGTGCGCGGGCCTCCTCTTGTGCCCGCTGTCGAGGCGCAAGGACCTCGGCAGCGTGCAGATCGCGGACTTCGGCATCTTCGCGGCGCAACGTCTTATCGACTGTCCCGGTCGCGATGAGTTCATCGTACTGGGCTTCGACCACAGCACGGTCGTCCGCATCCGAGAGCCGCTTGGCCAGCGCTTTGATAGGAATGCGAACGGCGGCCATCACGGTATCGAGCGTCAGGTTGACCTTTGGCGGCATAGCGCCCGACGCCTCAAGCGCTGAACCAAGGACCACGGCATAGGTGGCGGCGGCCTCGACCAGAAGTCCAGCGATCAAGTTGCGAGACACGTCGTCGAGGCCCGACGGTGGGTCAACGACGCCGCGCTTGATATCGTAGTGCGCGATCAGCCGCTCGTAATACCGATTGGACCGCTCCGCTCCGGCAAGCACCATTTCGCGCAGCCACGTGTCGACTGCCGGTCGCGTTGGACGAACGATATCATGACGCGTAACGCCAAGTTTGCGCAGGTCGTTGTAGGAGCGATTGATGCTCCACTCGGCCGCAGCGTGTATTGCGCTCTCCGCGTCCGTCTGCCCGGTGTGGAACGGCATCAATGGATCGGTGACGTAGTGGGACAGCACGCCAGCGGCATAAACCGCATCGGCCCATTTTTCCGCGCGCAGTTCGTCGACAGTTCGGTCGTACCATTGTTCTGCGGCGTCAAGTGCGCCGCCCCAATAGTTGTCACGAACATGCAGGACGTGATTCTTGAAGTCCTTGAATTTGGTATCGGGTGCTTTTGCCCCGTCCATGAACGTCTCGGCGTGTTTCAAAAACAGCCGTTGCCAATCGGCTCGGCCGTGGGTCTCTAGGTCAGCCAGGCCGTCGAGCGCCAGCTTGTGATGCGTGCCGTTGGCGTGCGCGGCGTAGACAATCCGAAACAGCAGGCTCATGTGAGCAGCGGTCCGTTGAGATAGCGGTGCAAAACGCTATCCCGATTCGGCACCCCATCCCTATGGGTTGGGCCGCCCATGAAAACGCCCGCCGAGGTGATCCTCGACGGGCGCAGCTTTTAATGTGTTGTCCTTCGGCCTGTAAGGCTTACATCATGCCGTCCATGCCACCCATACCGCCCATGCCACCCATACCGCCGCCGCGGCCGCTGTCGTTCTTGGGGGCTTCGGCAACGGCTGCTTCGGTGGTGATCATCAAAGCTGCGATCGAAGCGGCGTCCTGCAGTGCGGTGCGCACCACTTTGGCCGGGTCGATGATGCCCTTTTCGATCATGTCGCCGTACTCGTCGGCCTGTGCGTCGTAACCGAAGTTCGCCGCGCGGCTTTCGAGAACCTTACCGACCACGATCGAGCCTTCGACGCCGGCGTTGTCGGCGATCTGGCGGATCGGGGCCTGGAGGGCCTTACGGATGATCTGGATGCCAGCATCCTCGTCAGAGTTCAGGCCTTCGACGGTGATGGCGTTGGTCGCCTTGAGCAGCATCACGCCGCCGCCTGGAACCACACCTTCTTCGACGGCCGCACGGGTCGCATTGAGCGCGTCGTCGACGCGGTCCTTACGTTCCTTGACTTCGATCTCGGTCGCGCCGCCGACCTTGATGACGGCAACGCCGCCAGCGAGCTTGGCAAGGCGCTCTTGCAGCTTCTCGCGGTCGTAGTCCGAGGTGGTTTCCTCGATCTGCGCCTTGATCTGGTTGACGCGGGCGTCGATGTCTTTCTTCTTGCCGGCGCCGTCGATGACGGTCGTGTCTTCCTTGGTGATCGTGACGCGCTTGGCGCGGCCGAGCATGTCTAGCGTCACGTTCTCGAGCTTGATGCCGAGGTCTTCGGAGATCACCTGACCGTTGCTGAGCACGGCGATGTCTTCGAGCATCGCCTTGCGACGATCGCCGAAGCCAGGCGCCTTGACGGCAGCGACCTTGAGGCCACCGCGCAGCTTGTTGACGACAAGCGTCGCCAAAGCTTCGCCTTCGACTTCTTCGGCGATGATCAGCAGCGGCTTGCCGGTCTGAACGACGGCTTCGAGAACAGGCAGCATTTGCTGCAGGTTCGACAGCTTCTTCTCGTGGATCAAGATGTAGGGATCGTCGAGTTCGGCGACCATCTTCTCGGCGTTGGTGATGAAGTAAGGCGAGAGATACCCGCGATCGAACTGCATACCTTCGACGACGACCAGCTCGGACTCGAGGCTCTTGGCCTCTTCGACCGTGATGACGCCCTCGTTGCCGACCTTCTGCATCGCTTCCGCGATCATCTGGCCGATCGATTCTTCGCCGTTGGCCGAGATCGTGCCAACCTGCGCGATCTCATCGGAATTCTTGATCTTCTTCGACTTCTTCTTGATTTCTTCGACGACCTGAATGACCGCCTTCTCGATCCCGCGCTTCAAATCCATTGGGTTCATGCCGGCAGCGACCGACTTCAAACCTTCGCGGACGATCGCCTGGGCCAGAACGGTCGCCGTCGTGGTGCCGTCACCAGCAACGTCGTTGGTCTTGGACGCGACTTCGCGCAGCATCTGTGCGCCCATGTTCTCGAACTTGTCCTCGAGTTCGATTTCCTTGGCGACGGTGACGCCGTCCTTCGTCGTGCGCGGGGCGCCGAACGACTTCTCGATGATGACGTTACGACCTTTGGGGCCGAGCGTGACTTTCACGGCGTTGGCCAGGATGTCGACGCCGCGCAGCATCTTCTCGCGCGCGTCGGGGCCGAAGTGGACGATTTTAGCAGCCATGGGCTTGCTCCTATAATTGGGTGTCTTGAATTGGTATCGAAACAGGCGACGTTGAACCGAACCTCTGGTCTCGGGCATCGGGCGTCAGCCCGGCGTCTCGACTGTCGAGTTTCAGCTTCTCACGTTCACTTCTGAATGATGCCCATGATGTCGCTCTCCTTCATGATGAGGAGCTCTTGGCCGTCGATCTTGACTTCGGTGCCAGACCATTTGCCGAACAGCACACGGTCGCCGACCTTAACATCGAGCGGAACGATTTCGTTATCGTCGCCACGGGCACCAGGGCCAACGGCGATGATTTCGCCCTGCTGGGGCTTCTCTGCGGCCGTCTCGGGAATGATGATGCCGCCAGCCGACTTCGTTTCATTCTCAACACGCTTCACGACCACGCGGTCGTGCAAAGGACGAAATTTCATAGTTTCTCCGGGTTCCAGTTCGGGGATGGGCAGAACGCCGTTCCCCGGTCGACGATGGAATGATATGGTCTGTTAGCAATCATGTTGGGTGAGTGCCAACGCGCGAGATATGTGCGGGAGGCGCGCCGTTGTCAAGTCGCGAGATCACCGCGAAACGGGCCTATTGTCGCTAGACTGCAGCGGTTAACGGATCATTTACCGACACGGTTACGATGGCCGGATTCTGAGAAGTCGCGCCGGATTTCTGGCGCGGTTCCTGCACCGCTGGTCGCGATCAGCGGGCGACGGCGATAGGCGTCGAACGAGCCCGGCCAAATGCACACACACTTTTGCGAGGCGGCTCAATGCGCACCATACCAGGCCGCCCGTTCATACGTGCCCCCCGTCCGGTTTCGCTGACCGACCTGCTGACGCCGGACGCCAACAGCTTTGGTGTCCTGCGTCTAGCGCTTGCGGTGATCGTCCTCGTTTCGCACAGCCTGTGGTTTGTCACCGGCCAACGGGATGCCGATCCGTTGGTCGCGCTTACCGGCTTCACGTCGGGCGAGCACGCGGTCCAGGCGTTCTTCCTGCTGTCGGGTTTGCTTGTTGCGCGCTCGATCGAGAAATCGGGCAGCATTGTTGATTTCACCGTTGCGCGCGCCTTACGGATTTTTCAAGGACTGATCGTCTGCGTTTTGTTGACCGCATTTGTGCTTGGACCACTGATGACGCGGTTGTCCGTTCCAGCGTATTTCGCCCATCCGGATTTGCCGATTTATATAGCCAAGACGGCAGCACTCGTCACCGCGTCGGCGAGGCTCCCTGACGTGTTCGAGGGTCTGCCATTGGCCGGTCTGGTCAATGGTTCCTTGTGGACGCTGAAATTCGAGATACTATGCTACTTGGCACTCGGCGGGTTTGCCGCCGTCGGGCTGATGGTCGGCAAATGCCGGATCGCAATGTCTGCACTGCTGCTGGCGATCATTGCGCTCTCTTCGCTGGTGCTGCCGGCTGGCACGACGCGCTACTCGACGGCGCAAAACCTCGCCTACTTTGCCATTCCATTCTCGCTCGGCGTTTTGGCGTGCCTCGCGCGCGACCGCATCCGCGTAGCAGGGATCGTCCCTGTCGTACTGGCGGCGCCTGCTTATCTGGCGATCGGATCCCCGCTTCAGCATGTGACGACCGGCTTGTGCCTCGGAACGCTCCTGCTGTGGCTCGCGACGTTCCGCTACGGGCCACTGCGAGCGTTCGCCAATCGGACGGATCTCTCGTTCGGTGTCTACATTTACGCCGGGCCGATCCAGCAATCGCTGATCCAGTGTGTGCCCGGCGTAACGGCCGTCGGCATGACCGCAGTCGCACTTGCGCCTGTTTTGGGCGCGGCGTGGCTGTCATGGACGCTCGTCGAGCGGCCAGCGATGGGATGGCGGCAAGATCTCGTTCGGCGGATCGCTGCAGCACAGGTTGTTACGGTGCCGAACCGAACCGCTTAACCCCGCGTCATCGCTTCGGCGATGAGTTCTTCGGCGGCATCGCGTAGGATGTCCTCGCGGGCCGCACCAAACACCGGCTCCTTGCCGATCTCGAGCAAAATCGGCACCGATAAAGGCGACACCCGTCGCAGCGGCCGATGGCGGATCGCGCCTTTGATCCGCTCCAAAAATTGCCCCAGGCGGGCGATGTCGAGCAGCCCCGTCGCGGCGTCCGCCCACGCGGCTTCGAGAAGGATGTGGTCAGGCTGATGGCGGCGCAGCACGTCGTAGATGAGGTCGGTCGAGATCGTCACTTGGCGGCCGCTCTTTTCCTTGCCGGCATGGCGGCGCTCGATCAGTCCCGCGATCACGGCACAGTGGCGGAACGTGCGCTTCATCAGAAACGATTCGGCCAGCCATGCGTCGAGGTCGTCGCCCAGCATGTCTTGGGCAAACAGATCTTCAAGGGATAGCCGGCCGTTGGCGATCATGGCCGACATGTCGCTCAGGCCCCAGATCGAGAACCCGTAGTCGTTGGCGACGAAGCCGAGCGGCTTGCCACCTGCCCGTTCGAGGCGACGCGTCAGCAGCATGCCGAGCGTCTGGTGGGCGAGGCGGCCCTCGAAGGGGTAGGCCACAAGGAAGTGCTTGGGTCCGCGCGGGAACGTCTCGACCAGCACTTCGCCAGCCTTCGGCACAACCGAGTTGTGCGCTTGGAGCTGTAACCATTCGCTTACCGGAGCTGGCAAGTTAGCCCACGATGTTTCGTCAGCCAGCATGTTGCGCACGCGCTGTGCAAGGTGGGTTGAAAGTGGAAACTTACCGCCAGGATAGCTCGGCACCATCGGGTCGGACGATGATGCCCGCGAAACGAACGCTTCGGTGTCGCGCAGGCCCTCGAAGCGAACGATCTCGCCGCCGAACACGAACGTCGACCCTGGCGGCAATTGCTCGATGAAGTATTCGTCGACCTCGCCAAGCACGCGTCCGCCGATCATCGGCTTGTTGGGTTTGCTTGAAGACCGCCGCGTGGACGAGCCGGAGTTTGCCGCCCCTGAGCGGCTGGTTTCGCGGGCTGGCATGGCAGCCCGCGAACCTACGAGGCGAACCTTGATCATCGGGCTATCGATGATCGTCCCGGCATTCATGCGGTATTGATTGGCGAGTTTCGGGTGGGCGAGCCGCAACATGCCGTCGCCGTCGGCGCTCGGCCTCAGCTTGGCGTATCGGTCATACGCGGCGAGCGCGTAGCCGCCATTTGTGACGAAGCCTACGATTTTGTCGAATGTCGATCGAGACAATCCGGCGTAGGGCGCAGCACTGCGAACCTCGTCGAACAGGCGATCTGGGTGGAACGGAGCAGCACACGCCATGCCGAGCACATGCTGTGCGAGCACGTCGATCGAGCCGGTGCGCGACAACACGGCATCCTGTTCGCCGGCGGCCGCCGCATCGAGGGCCGCGCGGCATTCGAGCACCTCGAACCGGTTCGACGGCACGAGCAACGCTTTCGATGGTTCATCGAGGCGATGGTTGGCGCGGCCAATGCGTTGCGTCAGGCGGCTTGCTCCCTTGGGTGCGCCGACGTGGATCACGAGGTCGACGTCGCCCCAGTCGATACCGAGGTCGAGGGTCGACGTCGCGACCACCGCCTTGAGGCGGCCAGCGGCCATCGCAGCTTCCACCTTGTTGCGCTGGGAGGCGTCGAGCGATCCGTGGTGCAGTCCGATCGGCAGCGTATCGTCGTTGATCTTCCACAATTCCTGGAACACGAGTTCGGCTTGCATGCGCGTATTGACGAAAACCAGCGTCAACGTGTGGGAGCGGATCGCATCGTAGATGCGGCCCATCGCGTAACGCGCGGTATGGCCAGCCCACGGCAACTCGCCACTATCGATTTCGACGATTTCGATATTGGGCTGCGCTCCTCCCGCCGTGATCGCCAGACCGGACAGGTGCGTTGCCGTTTCCGGCTCGGTTTGCGGAACGAGGTAGGCCCGCAGTTCCGACGGGCGGGCAACCGTCGCCGAGAGCCCGATGCACAGCAGGTCCGTCGCCAGATGGCGCAGGCGCGCGATATCGAGTGCGAGCAGGTCGCCGCGCTTCGAGCCGCCGAGCGCGTGCAGTTCGTCGAGGATCAGCGTGTCGAGGTCGGCGAACAGGAACGGGGCATCCTCGTGCGACAGCAGCAGCGCGAGTTGTTCTGGCGTCGTCAGCAGGATGTCGGGGGGCTTGGTCCGCTGGCGCGCGCGGCGGGCAGCCGAAGTATCGCCGGTCCGGGTTTCGCGGCGGATGGCCAAGTTCATGCCGGTGATCGGCGCTTCGAGATTGCGGGCGACGTCGATCGCAAGCGCCTTCAACGGCGAGATGTAGATGGTGTGGAGGCCCGCGCCACGGCGATTACGCCCCCGCTGCGACAGCGCAACGAGCGTCGGCAGGAAACCGGCGAGCGTTTTTCCAGCGCCGGTTGGTGCGATCAACAAGGTCGAGCGTCGCTGGCGAGCGGCATCGAGCAGAGCCAGTTGATGCTCACGCGGGGCCCAGCCGCGCTGCGCGAACCAAGCGCGGAAACTGGCCGGCAGCAGGTCAAGTCGCGGATCGGCGACATGATCAACGATCGATTTGGCGACGGCGCGCGAAGACGATTGCGCCGTGCCGTTGCGCGGGCGGGTTTTGCTGGTCGGGGGCGTGGGCTTGGCTGCTCGTGCGCGGGCGCGACCGGTGGTCGCCGTCACAGGCCGCGGTCCTGATGCGCCATCAGCGCTGCGATCTGGACCCGTCCCGCACACCACCGGGCGCGATGTCTGGCTGAATACACGGGAACGTCATTGGCGAGCGCATCCGCGATTGCAATCGCATGGCGAGGCGGGCCTGTAATGGTTCGGGATCGGAGGCATCGCGGGCGAGCGGGTTGGGCAGCGCGACGGCGAGCAGGGCTGCCTCGCGGTCCGACAACTGGCTCGCGGGTTTGTCGAAGTAGGCGCGTGCAGCCGCCTCCGCGCCGAAGATGCCTGGTCCCCATTCGACGACGTTGAGATAGACCTCGAAAATTCTCGATTTTGGCCACAGGTACTCGATCGTGATGGTCAACGGCACTTCCAGAGCCTTCCGGACGTAGCTGCGATCGGGCCACAGGAATAAGTTCTTGGCAAGTTGCTGGCTGATGGTGCTGGCGCCGCGGCCAAAGCCGTCGCCGCGCTTCATCGCCGATCGGATCTCGCCGAAGTCGAAACCCTTGTGGCGGCAGAACTGGCCATCCTCGGAGACCGCCACCGCGCGGCGCAGGCTCGGCGATATCGCCGTAATCGGTACCCACCTCTGGTCGATGGGTTGCCCGCCAAGCCAGCGGATGGTCATCAACGCCGAGCCGTTCGGGTCGGTCGTGCGGTAGGTTGCGATCAGGCCGACCATCACGAGGTACCAGACGACGAGCGAGATCGTTGCGATCTTGCCGGCCGTGAAGACGATGCGCCAGCCGCGCCAGATGAGAGCGAGAAGGCGCGGGGCCGGTCGATCGGCAGCAGAGCGGGTCGCGGTCGCGGGTCGAGCCGCCGTCGCGGTTCGGATTGCCGGCACGACGGGGAAGGTCGAAACGGGCACAGGTGCGACGGGCACAGGTGCGACGGGCACAGGTGCGACGGGCACAGGTGCGACGGGCACTGGTATGAACGGCTTCGCCTGCTCCGGGTCGAACGGCGTGGCAGATGGTGCGATCAACGCGATCGGTAAAGAGAAAGCGACCGGCGCAGGACCCACCACAACGGGAGCAAGCGGCACCGGCGCTAAGTCTGCGCCATCGGCTTCTTGGTCAGATCCAGAAGTATCACCCGTTTCCGCGATGGAGGGTTGCAGAGCGGGCACCGGATCGGCGCCGGTAGACAGCGGCTCGAACGGTTCCGCACCTAGCGTTTCGGGCATGCTGATCGGTTCGAGCCCTACGTGTCCGCTGTTTTCGGGGGCTGGATCGAAGCCGATGGTCGTCGGCCGTGGGACAGCGAGGCTCGGCGGCAACACCACTGCGGCCATGCGCGGCACCTGCTCCTCGCGCGCCACGGCAGCTTCCGGTTGCAGCGACTGGGCAGCCGGTTCGACCGTCATCACCGCGGGCAACATCCGCGGCACCAACGGAAACGGGAGTGGCGGCCGCCGGACTTGGGCTGGCTGCGGCTCTTGATGCTTGGGACGGCTGTCGTCCTGGTCCACGCGGCCACTGTCCTGATACGAACGCAAACAACTCGCTACGGCCCGACGACGACCCCGTACCACTCAAGGTGGAATGAGCCGCATGCGGAGCAAGCACCCGGTGAGACAGACCTCGCTCCCAGGCACAAACCACATCATGCGGCATTCGGACGATCGCGAAACTAACCCCTGGCGAATTTCGCAAAACTGTTAGACAGCAGCGTCGGCTAGCGCGGCCGGACCGTTTCCGCAAGCTGCATGGGCCATTTCCGCCCCAGACCGATAGCATGAGTTCGATGACGGTCCTTCTCGCAACCGCAGATTTTGCTCCGCGACTTGAACGCGCCGCGACCCTCGTCGAGGCGCGGCTCGGGGAACATCTGTCTCTTTCTGGACCCACCTACCGAGGCACCGTCGGGCAGGGTCCCGACCGGCTCGTGGCGGCCATGCGGCACGCCGTGCTCGGCGGCGGCAAGCGGTTTCGACCGTTTCTCGTCATCGAGGGCGCTGCCCTGTTCGGCCTCGACAGCGAGGCGGCGCTCGATGTCGCCGCCAGCCTTGAGCTGGTCCATTGCTATTCGCTGGTCCATGACGATTTGCCAGCAATGGACAACGACGACATGCGGCGCGGGCGGCCGACCGTCCACCGCGCCTATGACGAGTGGACCGCAATCCTGGCCGGTGACGCACTGCTGACGCTGGCGTTCGATATCCTGGCCCGCCCGGAGACGCATCCCGATCCGCAGGTACGGGCCGAACTCGTGCTGGAACTGGCGCGTGCCTCGGGCGCGGGCGGCATGGTCGGCGGTCAGGCGATCGATCTCGACGCCGACAAGCGTGGCGAGCCGCAGAACCCGAACTTGGCCCATATCCGCCGGCTCCAGGCAATGAAAACCGGCGCGCTGATCGGCTTTGCGGCGCGCGCTGGCGCCATACTCGCCCGAGCTAACGGCCGCGAGCGCTGGGCGCTATCGGCCTTCGGCGACCACGTCGGCTTCGCGTTCCAGATCGCCGACGATCTGCTCGACGCCGAGGGCGATGCCGCCACGGTTGGCAAAGCCGTCGGCAAGGACGCGGCCGCCGGTAAAGCGACGACCGTCTCGCTGATGGGTCTCGACGCCGCGCGTGCAAAACTCGCCGAGACCGAAGCCGCCGCCATCGAAGCGCTGTCCCCGTTCGGCGACCGCGCGTCGGTACTCGCCGAAGCCGCTCGGTTCGTCTCCCAGCGGCGGAGTTAGGCGTCCCTAACCCTGCCCCTTCTGCCCGTACGATTTGAACTTGGCCAGCACGCGGGTCATTTCGGCTTCGTCCAAGATGTGCGGCACCCCAAGCGTCAGAACTTTTACGTATTGCTCGGCTAGGCCTTCGACGTCGGCGGCGAGTTCGAGTGCGGCCGATAGCGTTGCGCCAATCGCGATCATCCCGTGGTTGGCCATCAGGCAGGCGTCGCGTTCACGCAGCCCACGTGCGACGTTGGCGGCCAAGTCGTCGCCGCCGAACGTGGCGTAAGGCACCAGTGGGATGTCCGCGCCGCCCGCGACGGCGACCATATAGTGGAATGCCGGTATGGGCTTATGGGCGCAGGCCAGCACGGTGGCATGCATCGCGTGCATGTGGACGATGGCGTGCCGGTCGGGCCGGGCCTCATAGGCCGCGAGGTGCAACTGCCACTCGCTCGAGGGCTTTTTCTGGCCGCGCGCGACGCTGCCGTCGGCGTTCACGGCAACGATGTCACCCGGGACCATCGCGTCGTAAGCCATGCCTGTTGGCGTGATCAGCATCCCACCATCGCAGCGGGCCGACACGTTACCGGATCGGCCGGGCGATAATCCGCGGGCTGCCATCGCGCGCGCCGTCTCGAGCACGGCGTGGCGAGCGGCCTCGTCGGCGATGACGCGTTTTACGGGCAGCCGTTCTGATGGGGGCCGATCGGCTGGCCGCCGTTGTTTGACAGCTCGCTCTGCTATCGACGTCGGAGTGCGCTTTCCCATTGTCGTGCTCGTCCGATGCTTGAGCCGTTGCGGCGAACCGTCAAGCCACCAGCGACGAGCCGGGCTCTGTCGTCCGGCGTTCGGGGTATAAGGAATAAAGCCCATCCTCAGTTGCGGCACACACCCCGCGCTCGGTTATGAACCCGGTGACGAGCCGGGCGGGCGTCACGTCGAAGGCCGGGTTGGCAGCTGGCGATCCCGGCGCGACGATATCGGTGACGACAATATTGCCGTCTGGCAGGCGTCCCGCAATCTTCAAGACTTCATCGGGGGATCGCTCTTCGATCGGGATGTCGCGACCATTTTCGAGCGTCCAGTCGATGGTCGAGAACGGCAAGGCCACGTAAAATGGCACGCCGTTGTCGTGGGCGGCGAGCGCTTTGAGATAGGTGCCGATCTTGTTGGCGACGTCGCCGTTGCGCGTCACCCGGTCGGTGCCGACGATGACGAGATCGACAGCCGCGTGCTGCATATAATGACCGCCGGCGTTGTCGACGATCACCGTGTGGGGCACGCCGTGCGCGCCGAGTTCGTAGGCGGTGAGGAACGCGCCTTGGTTGCGCGGACGGGTTTCATCGACCCAGACGTGGATCGGAATACCGGCATCGTGCGCGAGATACATTGGCGCGGTGGCGGTGCCCCAGTCGACGCACGCCAGCCAGCCCGCGTTGCAGTGGGTCAAGATGTTGACCGGCTCGCCGGGAGCTTTGGCGGCGGCGATTTGGCGAATGATGTCGAGCCCATGCGTGCCGATCCGCCGGCAGGTCTCGACGTCCTCGTCGCAGATCTCGGCGGCGCGCGCGTAGGCGGCAGCAGCCCGCTGGGCCGGGGCCTTCAACAACAGCGCCGACTTCATCTGATCGAGCGCCCACCGCAGGTTGACCGCCGTCGGCCGTTGTTTGGCGAGCAGCGCGACGGCGTGGTCGAGACCGGCGTCCGAAGGGTCGCGGCGCATGGCCATGGCGACGCCATAAGCCGCGGTCGCCCCGATCAGCGGCGCGCCGCGAACTTGCATGGTCAAAATGGCCCGGGCCGCCCCTTCGAGGCTCGTCAGTGTAAGCAGTTCGAATCGGTGTGGCAGTAGCGTCTGGTCGATGATCTCGACGGACCAAGTGTCAGGCCGAAGCCGGATCGTTCGGTGGTGGCGGCCGTTGATTTTCATGCGCGGGCAAGCCGATTTCGAGGTGCGGATGGGCCGATTTTTATAGGCGGCCGATGACGGAGGCAGGCCGGGTGCGGTGCCCAAGACACCTGCCTCGCGCACGGTGTGTCGACGCAATTCGGCGTGCCGTCAATGGCTCACGCCCGTGCTGTCCTGGAATGCCAACGCTTGTCACGATCTGCAAGCAAGGTAGATGTGGTTGATCAGACGAAGTTATTAGTCACTAGGCTGGTGACGCGTCTGCAACAGTGTGACGACGGATCTAATCCGGGCACGCCTAATAGACAACGCCGTTCAGGCAATATTGTACCGCCGATTAGGCGCGGTCCGGCCGTTCGAAGACAACAGTCGCATCAATACATAATGTCCTTTCGACGGGTCTAGTGTTTTTAAAACCGCGCGGCGCCAGCGGTCTCATTCGTCAGTTTGAAACGTGGTCCGATGAGTAAAAATCACGATTTAATGCTGTCGCTGATCGACAGCTGGCAGGCCGAAGACGTCGAACAGACCCTCGCCTTGTGTCACGCCGACATCGTTTTTTTGCTGAACGCTGAACCTGAGACGCTGCCTTATGCGGTCGAAGCGCGCGGCAAGGCGGCCGTCCGCACGCTGATGAGCGAAATGTTGGCTGTGTGGGAGCGGCTCAGCTACTTGCAGGTGTTGCTTGGAGCCGACGGGGATGTCGGCCGCGTCCAGACCAGTTACAGGCTCCGCCACCGTCCGAGCGGGGAGATCCTGATCGGCAGCAAACGCAGCGTCGTGCAGATCCGTGACGGATTAGCCACAGAGATCAAACAGCTCGAAGACGCGGCACGGCTCGCTGCATTCCTGAGGCTCGTCGGTCGCGATCGTTCTGGCGACGACATCCCGCAACTGTAATTTGCAGCCGGCTACGAAATAGCGTCCGCCGCCGTCATATTGCGGAGGGTCCACCGTTATGGTCGAGCACGGCGATGCGGATCATGTTGGTCGCCCCCGGTGAGCCGAGCGGCACGCCAGCAGTGATCACGATGCCCTCGCCAGCCTTGGCGAAGCCTTCCTCGAACGCGATCCGGCATGCCTTCGAGACCATGTCGGCGAGATTTTGCGGGTCGCTGGTCATGAACGCCCGGATGCCCCAGACGCACGACAGGCGCCGCGCGGTTTCGGGGACGGGCGTCAAGCCGATCACCGGCAGGCCAGGGCGCTCGCGCGCGACGCGCAGGGCCGTGGAACCCGTTGCCGTGTAACAGACGATGGCCTTGAGGTTCAGCGTGTCGCCGATCGTTCTGGCTGCCGTCGCGATCGCGCCGGGGCCAGTCGCAACAGGGTCGGTTTTGGTGGCATGGACGATGGCGTCGTACATCGGATCGGCTTCGACCTCGATGCCGATGCGATCCATCATCGAGATCGCTTCGAAGGGATACTGGCCGACCGCCGATTCCGCCGACAGCATCACGGCATCGGCTCCGTCGAACACGGCCGTCGCGACGTCGGACACTTCAGCCCGCGTCGGTACCGGCGCTGTGATCATGCTTTCGAGCATTTGCGTCGCGACGACGACGGGCTTGCCGGCCGCACGCGCCATGCGGGTCATGTACTTCTGCAGGCCTGGCACTTTCTCGATCGGCATCTCAACGCCAAGATCGCCACGCGCGACCATGATCGCGTCGGATGCCTCGATGATCGCTTCGAGATCGGTGATGGCCGATGGCTTCTCGATTTTGGACATAATGCCGGCCCGGCCAGCGACGCGGCGCTGGGCATCGGCGACATCCGTGCCGCGTTGAACGAACGACAGCGCGATCCAATCGACACCGAGTTCGAGCCCGAAAGCAAGGTCGGCTTCGTCCTTCTCGGTCAGCGGGCCGACCGCTAGCAATGTGTCGGGCAGGCTGACGCCTTTGCGCGAGGCCAGTGGGCCAGCGACCACCACTTCGGCACTGATCCGGTCAGGCCGGGTTTCGATCACGCGCATGCGGATCTTGCCGTCGTCGAGCAGCAGGGCGTGGCCGGGCTCGACCGCGTCGAAGATCTGGGGATGGGGCAGGAACACGCGGCTTGCGTCGCCGTCGGTCTCGGTGCGGTCGAAATGGAACACGGCTCCAGGCGCCAGTTCGGCGCGCCCGCCCGCAAACGCACCGAGGCGGAACTTTGGGCCTTGCAGGTCGTACAGAATGCCGATCGGGTAGCGCAGCGCCTGCTCGCAGCGGCGCACGCGGCCATGCAGTTCGCGTGCGAGATCATGGGAGGCGTGGCTCATGTTCACGCGGAACACATCGACACCCGCCCTGACCAATCGCTCCATGGTTTCAGGGGTAGACGACGCTGGTCCCAGCGTGGCGACGATCTTGACTTTGCGGTTACGTCTCACCGGCCTTTGCCCCCTTGGTCATCGGGATCCGTCAACCGGATCGTCCATTCTTTAGCGTCGCCGGTATCGACTTCGAAGAAGCCCGAGCTTTTGTTGCCGGATTTTGCACACGTATCGGCTTCGCGGATCGCGAACGATTTGTCGCCGATACACAGTTTGTTCGTACCGCTCCAATCTCCGCCTCGGTCGTAGTCGACCGCGTGGACGTAGATGAAGCGACTTGGCACATTCGTCTTGAGCAGTGTCTCACAGCTTTGTGACGCGATGTTCCACCAGCCCTCGGTCGTCCAGCCGGTCGGTTCCTGGTAGCCGAGAGCAATGCCGACCCGGCTCGATGTCGTGTTGCAGACCGACAGCTGAGCGGCAACCGGCGTTACCAGTACGATGCCCAGACAACCAGCCAGATAAACAACCAGATAAACAACGAGATAAACAGACCGTGCCGCAGCGCGCACGGAGGCCATCGTGCGCATTCGGCCCGGATGCGAGGCGACGAGGCGGGTAAGCATCGCGCCGGTAGACATCGGGCCAGTAAGCATCCAGCTGCCGGATCGTGGTTCAGTCATGCGCAGGATCAACGAGGATGACGCGGAAGTCGTTGACGTTGGTCTGGGTCGGGCCGCATTCGATGAGGCCGCCGACGGCGCGGAAGAAAGCCGTCGAATCGTTGTTTGCGAGATGCTCGGCGATGTCGAGGCCCATCCCGGTGGCCTTAGCGAACATCGATGGCAATACATAGGCTCCAGCAGGATCGGTAGCGCTGCCGCCGCCACCGTCTGTTCCATCGGTGTCGCCAGCCAGCGCGAAAATGCCGGGCGCTCCCTGCAATTCGGCGGCAAGGCTCAACGCATATTCTTGATTAGGTCCACCCGCACCATGCCCACGCACGGTGACCGTCAGTTCCCCACCGGACAGAATGGCGACCTTTTCACCGGCCGCAAATTGGGCCTTGGCTAGTTCGGCGTGCTGGCGCGCGACATCGCGGGCTTCGCCTTCGAGGCTGTCGCCGAGCATAACCACTCGGAAGCCGGCTGCCGTCACCATCTCGGCGGCAGCGGCGATCGAGGCCTTAGGTGCAGCAACGATGGTGTAGGTCGAGCTGTCGAGCCGCAGGTCACCAGGCTTCACCGTCTCGTTGGTCGCGTCGGCAAGGGCCGCGGCGATCTCCGGGTCCGGCGTGATGCCCCATTTGGCGAGCACGGCGCGGGCATCTGCGAGGCTCGACCGGTCGCCGACCGTGGGGCCAGAGCCGATCTCGTCGGGGTGGTCGCCCGGCACGTCGGAAACCGCCAGCGTGATGAGGCGCGCGGGATGGACTGCGGCGGCGAGCTTGCCGCCTTTGATCTTTGACAGGTGCTTGCGCACGCAGTTCATTTCGGAAATCGGCGCGCCGGAACGCAGCAGCTGCTTGGTCAGCCGTTGTTTGGCCTCGAACGTCACGCCGTCCGCAGGTGCGGCCCAAAGCGCCGAAGCCCCGCCCGACAGCAGCACCAGCACAAGGTCGTCCGGTCCGGCCGTCTTGGCCGCCTCGATCGCGCGGGCAGCGCCAGAAATGCTGTTGGCATCGGGCATCGGGTGCCCGGCCTCGATGATCTCGATGATCGTGGTCGGCAGCTTGAAGCCGTGCCGCGTGGTGACGAAGCCCGAGATCCGGCCGGCCTCGGCGGCCTCGGCGTAGTGCCGCTCGGTCGCCTGGGCCATGGCCGCCGCAGCCTTTCCAGCGCCGATGATCTGGATGCGTCCGCCGTCGGGAACCTTCGGGAGATGGCGGGGCAGACAGGTTGCCGGATGGGCGGTCGCAACGGCCTTCCGGTACAGCGACATCAACAGCCCAAGCAGCGCGTCCTCGGAGGCGTTCGGCACCGGACTGTCGGGCATCTTGGGCCTTTATTCCATGGGTCGTGGTCGCGGGGGAATGGCCGTGATCTGGGGCCTAGCCCCTACAACCCGGCTCCAGATCCGCCTTTTGTCTATACCGGCGGCTTAGTGATTGATCGCCGCGATCCCGTCAAGCCACGCACCACGACGCGCCTGACGGGTGTCGATTGTGGGCTCGTTTCGACGCTTTGTCCCGATTTTCCAGCCGCACACGCCGCACTAGCCGCGCTGATATATCTTGGTGTATAGGTTCGCGCTCACTTCCTCCACCGGAACCGCTGCCCATGATGACCGTCCTCCTCGTGATCCACATGATGATCGCCGCCGCGCTCATCGGCTTTGTGCTGATCCAGAAGTCGGAGGGCGGTGCACTTGGCATTGGCGGCGGCGGCGGAAGTGGCGGTGGCGGGTTCATGACCGGTCGCGGCCAAGCCAACTTCCTGACGCGCTCGACGTCGATTCTCGGCGGCGCGTTCTTTTTGACAAGCCTCCTGCTGACGATATTGGCGCAAGGCGGCGGCATCAACAGTGGCGGATCGCTGCTTGAGAAGCTCGGCCAGAAACCCGGGGCGGCCGCAACAGGTGAAGCCAAACCCGGCGAAGCCAAACCGGGCGAGCCAGCCAAACCGTCGGACGGCAGGTCGCTGCTCGACAAGCTCAAAGACGGCAACGCCCCGCTCGATCGCTAAAACGATCCGGTCTTGCACGGCGCGAACCGCCGGGTTCCGCCCTCATCCTGTGCGGCAAAACCGCCATGCCTCCGGAAAACCCGGCGGTTTGCTTAGCCTTAACCGTGGATGAGACGCGAAAGCCCTTTTGATCCGCTCGCCCCCGTGTCAGACGCGCGGTCCATGCAGCGCTACATCTTCATCACTGGCGGCGTGGTTTCGTCCCTCGGCAAAGGCTTGGCATCCGCCGCACTCGGCGCGTTGCTCCAGGCGCGTGGGTACACCGTCCGCCTCAAAAAACTCGACCCGTATCTGAACGTCGATCCGGGCACGATGAGCCCCTACCAGCACGGCGAGGTGTTCGTCACCGACGACGGGGCCGAGACCGACCTCGACCTTGGCCACTACGAGCGCTTCACCGGCGTCGCCGCGCGCAAGGCCGACAACATCACCACGGGCCGCATCTACCAGGAAATCATCGCGCGAGAGCGACGCGGCGACTTCCTTGGCGGCACGGTGCAGGTCATCCCGCACGTCACCGACGCGATCAAATCGTTCGTGCTCGCCGACAACGGTGACGTCGACTTCGTGCTCGTCGAGATCGGCGGCACGGTTGGCGATATCGAGGGTCTGCCGTTCATGGAGGCGATCCGCCAGCTCGGTAACGACCTGCCGCGCGGGGCATCGGTCTACATCCACCTGACGCTGGTGCCCTACATCCCGAGCGCGGGCGAAATCAAAACCAAGCCGACACAGCACTCGGTGAAGGAGCTGCGCTCGATCGGTATCCAGCCCGATATCTTGCTGTGCCGCTCGGACCGTGAAGTACCAGCGACCGAGCGGCGAAAGATCGCGCTGTTCTGCAACGTGCGCGAATCGGCCGTCATCCAGGCGCTCGACGTCGCCTCGATCTACGACGTGCCGCTCGCCTACCACAACGAGGGTCTCGACCGCGAGGTGCTGGCCGCATTCGGCATCATCGGCGCGCCGCAGCCCAACCTCGAGCGCTGGCAGGGCATCAGCCGTGGCATCGCCAACCCCGAGGGCGAGGTCACGATCGCCATCGTCGGCAAATATACTGGCCTCAAGGACGCCTATAAATCGCTGATGGAGGCCCTGACACACGGTGGCATTGCCAACCGCGTCAAGGTCAACCTCGACTGGATCGACAGCGAGGTGTTCGAGCGCGAGGACCCGGCAGCGCATTTACACGGCGTTCACGGCATCCTCGTTCCCGGCGGCTTTGGCGAGCGCGGGGCCGAGGGCAAAATCCTCGCCGCGCGGTTCGCCCGCGTGCGCCGCGTGCCGTATTTCGGCATCTGTTTCGGCATGCAGATGGCGACCATCGAGATGGCCCGCACCATCGGCCTCACAGCTGCGAGTTCGACCGAATTCGGTACCACGTCCGAGCCCGTCGTAGGCCTGATGACCGAATGGATGCGCGGCAACGAGCTTGAACGGCGCGCAGCGTCCGGCGACCTCGGCGGCACCATGCGGCTCGGCGCATACGCTGCGCAGCTCGCACCCGGCAGCCGCGTTGCCGACATCTACGGTGCCACCGACATCGCCGAGCGACACCGCCACCGGTTCGAGGTCAATACCGCCTATCGCGCGCGGCTCGAGGACGCCGGGCTGGTATTCTCCGGCCTGTCGCCAGACGGATTGTTGCCGGAAATCGTCGAGATACCGACCCACCCGTGGTTCGTCGGCGTGCAGTTCCACCCGGAACTCAAATCACGTCCGTTCGAGCCCCATCCGCTGTTTGCCAGCTTCATCGCCGCCGCCCTGACGCACAGCCGGTTGGTGTAGCGGAGGCTCGCCGTTGAGGCGCGCCAGAGATCTGGCCATCGCCGCATCGATCGCGATCGCGAGATTTGCGTGGTCGCACCCGACCGGCTCGCCGATCAAGACGCGCGTATGCGTGTCGCGTAGACCGGGCCAAATGACCTGCAACGTCGCGGCCGCCCACTCGCGTTCTTTTTGGTCGGCAAAGCATCTCGCGATGGGGTGCTGAAGCGCAGTCGCCGAAATCACGCCCGACACGGCGATCGGCAAGACGTTGGTTTCTGGCACGGCGCGCACGAACACGTCCGAGCTGTCCGACCAGCCGACGGTCGCAGTGACACGCCTCACCGATGGGTCGGGTTCGATGCGTCCTGCCGGAAAGGTCAGCAAGGCATGGCCCTGCCGCAAATGGCGGATCGCCTCACGCAGCATTCCCGATCGGCAGCCCGACTGCGGATTGATGACCAAGAGCCGGCTGCGCATGTTCGGTAGGTGCTGAAAAATATCCCGCTCGGCCGCGATGATTTTCAGGTCTGGGCGGGTTTCCAGCGCAACCCAGATCGCCATTGCGTCGACAAGGCCGGGATGGTTTGCCACGACCAGCAGAGGCCCCTGGCGCGGGACGTGCTGCCCGCCGTCGATGTCGACGCCCCGAGTGAATTCATCGAGCAGGTACTGCCCAGCGACGGCCAGCCCATACTGGCCAACGAGATCGTCAAAGTGCAGAATTTTGCGAGACAGTCGGCGCGCCGGCATGCGCGCTAGCCATTCAGCAAGGTACTGAAGAAGACCTGGGCGATCGAGTTTGAACGCTGCCAGAATCTCGTGGGCGTTGGTTCGCGTCAGGGTTGTCAGGCTGTCGACCATCGAACCACGAGCCTCAGTCTGGACTATGGAATCGAGACCGTAGCGCCGCATGGCCCGCACCCGGCGCTCGAAGCCAGGAACGAGTTACCCACACCGCATCCATGGCTCTTTCCGCACGACGCCTGCTCGTTTAGAACGCCGCCATGACCCAGATGGATCCCATGAAACCTGCTTCCCGCGTCACCGTCGGCAGCGGACCCGTAACGCCGGTGACGTTCGCGCAAGACGCGCCCATTTCGATCTTTTCTGGCCCCTGCCAGATGGAGAGCCGCGATCACGCCGTAATGATGGCGACGCGCCTGAAAGAGATCGCAAGCCGCCTCGGCATCGGGCTGGTCTATAAAACGAGCTTCGATAAGGCCAACCGGACCTCGCTCACGGGCAAGCGCGGGATCGGGCTCGAGGCGGCGATGGCGGTTTTCGCCGAAATCCGCGAGACGCTCGGCCTCCCCATCGTCACGGACGTGCATGAAATCGAGCAGTGCGCGGCAGTCGCTCCGGTTGTCGACGTGCTCCAGATCCCGGCCTTCCTGTGCCGCCAGACCGACCTGCTGATCGCGGCGGCCAAAACCGGCAAAGTCGTCAAGATCAAGAAGGGCCAGTTCCTGGCTCCATGGGACATGGCGAATGTCGTCGCCAAGGTCGTCGGGTCCGGCAACCCAAACGTGCTGCTCACCGAGCGCGGCACGTCTTTTGGCTACAACACGCTGGTGGTCGATATGCGCGGGCTGCCGCAGATGGCCGAGACCGGGGCGCCAGTGATCTTCGACGCCACGCACTCGGTCCAGCAACCGGGCGGGCAGGGCACATCGTCGGGCGGGGATCGCCGGTTCGTGCCGGTGCTGGCGCGGGCAGCCGTCGCGGTCGGTGTGGCAGGCTTGTTCATCGAGACGCACGAGGCGCCCGATCGTGCGCCGTCGGATGGTCCGAACATGGTTGCACTCGAAAATTTCGAAGAACTCGTACGAAATTTGATGAAAATCGACGAAGTATCTAAAAACCACAGATTAATTCCAACTCCTAGTTAGCAATCGCAAGGTACCGTCGGCTCCCGTGTTCTATGTTCTGGGAGCGTAACGATGGCCCCGCCCAAGGCTGGATTTGGTAAACGCGAAGACCGGCCGATGCCACCGTGGATGCTCGCGGACGGCGAGGGCGGGGCACCGCCGCCGCGTCGCCGTTGGATAAAGAAGCGCGAGACGCCGCCGCTGAACGCCGATTTGCCGTCGCGCAAAACCGACGCGAGCGAGACCGTGCGAGCTGCGCTGGTCGCAGCACGGCCGGCGGCGCCGAGGCCTTCTCTAAACGCTCCGACCGCCGCCCCGCGCGGACCAACGCCACCACGCCAGCGGCCACCGACGGTGGCAAAGCCGGTAGTGGGTTTTGACCAGGCCGCAGACCGTGCTGCGACCAGCGCAAGCTTGCGACCCGTGCAGTCGCACGAGATGAAACCCGTGCAGTCGCACGAGTTTAGACACGAGCCGGCCTACGAGCCCTCACCCCCGCACTACCCAGCCGAACAGCCATTCGACGACGAGCGACCGGATGAGCCATTGGCGCGGGCACGCGATGCCGAGCCACAATTCACGGAATCAAGGGACGAACCCGTAACTGCGATTGGCTACGACGACCTCGACCTCAGCGAACCGCGCCATGCAAGCCTGGACAAGACAGGCGGCGGCCAGTCGACTTATGCTGAACCGGCCTACGACCAGCCAGCCCATGACCAGCCAGCCTACGATCAGTTGCCACCTGTCGAGGAGCCGCGTCGGGCACGCAATAAGCCGCCGCTGCGGGTGAAACGTTCCAAACCGAGAGCCCATCGCCAAGCTCGTGTGGACGACGATTCGATTTACGACCCGAACGACGAACATTTCGACGAGGCGACAAGCCAATCTGCATACGCCGATGGCTATCCGCCAGAGACTGCGATCGCCCCTGCCGCCGAACCTGAAGCGGACTTTGCGCAGCAGGAAGAACTGTTCAACGGCAGTCCGCGTGGCGAAGCCGCAGCGAAAGGGTAGCGGCGCTTTGCGATACCCGGCTGGGCGCTCGCTGCTCTCGTTGGTGTCTTGGCGATCCCACTGCTGATGATGACCGGGGCGAGCAGCGCGCTGACCGGACAAGGCAAACCATCGACCGGCGGCTTTTTTAGCGAATTCCAGAAGCTATTCGAAACCCCTCCGTTGCCACCTTGTCCTGCCGGCCTCGTGCGCGCGCCGGACAAAAAGTGCTGGCCGGTGGTCAATAAGGCAGAGCCGGTGGCGATCGTTCCGGCCGTCACAGCTCCGGCTGCGGTCGGGTCGCTTCCCGTCGAGGCCACACCGACAGGGTCCCTAACGCCGCAAGCGAAGCCCCTGATACCGAATAGTGGTCCCGCTCGAGGCGGCGCAAACTCGGGCGGCGTCAACTCGGGCGACATCAAGCCAAGTCGTGGCACGCCCGGCAACGTCAAGGCATCCGACCGCAAACCAGGTGCCGGGAATCCGAATGTCGCCAAGAAGGTCCAGACCACGTCGGCTCGCCAAGAAGGGCCCCGTTCGACGACCGCATCGCGTTCAGCGGAAGTCCGGCCGCCCCGCTAAACAGTCGGCCTCATCTCGACTGAAACCTTGACAGGCGATGTGCCGTAACTTCACCTGTAATTTGACGGGGCGATGCCCCGCGAGAGCTTGCGCGGCTTAGGTCGAAGCAGCGGGGATACACCCTGGCTTCGCCCCGCGACCGTACTGGCTCTGGAGTCAAAATTTAGAGCGGAATTCAAGGTTGAGCGGGCGCGGATCGCCAGTGCCGATCCGATCTGGTCTAACCGGTCGAGCTCTATGGGGGCGCGAGTTGCGGAGCGGGTTTTGCGAATAGCCGTAGTGGGGGCAGGAATTACGGGGCTTTCCGCCGCGTGGCTGATCGGGGAGCGTCACGAGGTGACGTTGTTCGAGGCAGAACCGCGTCTTGGCGGGCACTCGAATACGGTCGATGTCACGCTGCCCGAGGGGCAGATCCCGGTCGATACCGGGTTCATCGTCTATAATCCGCCAGCCTATCCCAATCTTGTCGCGCTGTTCGACCACCTCGGCGTCGAAACGGCAGATAGCAACATGAGCTTTTCCGTGTCGCTGGACGGCGGAACCTATGAATATTGCGGCACCGGCCTCAGTGGCTATTTCGGCCAGCGGTCGAACCTCGTCAGCCTCGCGCACTGGCGGATGGCGGCCGAAATCCTGCGCTTTCACCGCGAAGCTGCGGCCCTCGACCAGGCCGGGGGCGACCCGTCGTATACGCTCGGCGCCTTCCTTCGAGAACGCCGATACGGCTCAGTGTTCATCGAGCGCCACATTCTGCCGATGGCGGCGGCCATTTGGTCTGCACCAGCGGCTGCCATGCTCGACTACCCTGCAGCTTCGTTCGCGCGGTTCTTTGGCAATCACCAGCTGTTGCAAGCGTCCGGCTTCCCGATCTGGCGGACGGTCGTCGGCGGAAGCCGGGCTTACGTCGCGCGATTGAAACAGGACCTTCGCGCAACGGTGCGGACCAATGAACCCGTCGTCCGACTGAAACCGGCGGGTAACGGCGTCGAGGTCACGACAGCATCGGGCGCTTGCGAGCGGTTCGACCGGGTTGCAGTGTGCTGCCATGCCGATGCCGCGCTCGCGATGATCGATGGTCCCACAGCTCAGGAGCGGTCGGTCCTCGGCGCGTTCCGGTATGCGAAAAACCGCGCGGTGCTCCATACCGATCCCGCGTTCATGCCGCGCCGCCGTGCCGTCTGGTCGAGTTGGAATAACGTGTCGCGCGATCCGTCGGCTCCCGTCAGCGTCACCTACTGGATGAACGCGCTGCAGCCTCTTGCCACCCAAACAAACTGCTTCGTCACGCTCAATCCCCACGGCGAGGTCGCGCCCGGCGCCATGATCGCCGCATTCGATTATGACCACCCGCTGTTCGACACGGCCGCGATCCGCGCGCAGGCCGACATCTGGGAGCTTCAGGGGCGCCGCGGCATGTGGTTTGGCGGGGCGCACCTGGGTTCGGGCTTCCACGAAGACGGGCTACAGGCCGGACTCGCGATTGCCGAAGACATGACGCGGGATGGGGATGCGGTCGTCCGGCCATGGGGCGTTGCCGACCAGAACGGGCGGCTGGCGCTGCCAGCGGGCTACCATCGCCGACCAGCGGCGGATGCCGTCGGCCCGATCGCGGAGGCCGTATGATGCTGCAACCGTCGTGCGTTTACACCGGCACGGTGATACACAAGCGGTTGCGGCCAAAGCCGCACGCCATGTCCTACCGCGTGTTCTGGCTGTATCTCGATCTCGACCAGCTGGAGCAAACCGCGCAGCATCTGCGGCTGTTTTCGGCCAACCGCTGGAATGCCGTGGCATTTCATGAGCGCGACCATGGCGATGGTTCGGATCGTAATGCACTGCCCGCACGCAGTCTGGCCGCACACGCCAGGGCGACCCTGATTGAAGCCGGGCTCGGCCACGCCACCTCGCGCGTCTGCCTGCTGTCGTTTCCCCGCATCCTCGGATACGCGTTCAACCCGATCTCGGTCTATTTCGGATACAACGCCGACGGGCGGCTCGCGGGCGCGATCTATGAGGTCAACAACACCTTCGGGCAGCGCCATAGCTATGTCACGCCGATTTCCGCCCCCGAAAGTGGCGGTGCGGGAAACGTCCATGCCCACGGTGCCATCAAACATCTCTACGTGTCGCCGTTTACCGAAATGGCGGGGCGCTACAGTTTTCGGCTCACCGAGCCGGGCGAGACATTGACCTTGGGCATTATGCTCCGCGATGCGGAAGGCGCCGTGCTCAAAACGCACCTGACCGCCGCCGCGCGCCCACTCACAGATGCCGTGCTTGCAAGGCTGTTGCTCGAATGCCCCTTCATGACGGCAAAAGTTACAGCGGGCATCCATTATGAGGCCGCCAAACTGTGGCTCAAGGGCGTTCCGCCGACCGCCAAGCCTCCGGGAAAACGCTATTCCGCATCGGCCGTCGAAAATCCGCCGGTCGCAACCGCCGCAGCCTCCGGATTTGGTGTCGATGTGACATCGCTGCCCCGGTCCAACGGCGTGCTGCCACCGTTGATATCGCTTGACCGATTGCCGCAGTACGCTGAGGACCGAGGCTAACATGCAGACGAACGACGCGCTCGATCCCGGTGGCCTCATTGCGCCCGCTTCGGTCGCGACAGACCGGCCCGCCACGCTCGGGCGTCGTCGTGGCCGCAGGTCGGTCCGCGAGGCTCTGATCATTCGGGCAGTCTCGCGTGCTTTGGCAACAGGCGCCATGTCTGGATCACTGCGTCTCGACCTGCCGTCGGGCCGCAGCAAAGTGTTCACGGGCAGTCGCCCCGGGCCCGAAGCGCACGTGATCTTGCGCTCGTTCAAACCGCTGTGGCAGGCGCTGCGCCGTGGCGCGCTCGGGTTGGTCGAGTCCCATATCGACGGTGCGATCGATACACCCGACCTCAGCGCCGTGTTGCGCTTCTGCCTCGCCAACCGGGGCGCCTACGCTGCCATTGGTGGCGGGTTCCTGCGGTCACGCTGGCTCGGACGGTTGTGGCACCGCCAGCAGGGCAACACCATCGACGGCAGCCGTCGAAATATCGCCGCGCACTATGATCTCGGCAATGCCTTCTATTCGTTGTGGCTCGACCCGACGATGATGTACTCGAGCGCGATCTTCGACGGCGGCGCGGGCGAGCCGTTGCAAGCCGCCCAACTCATCCGGCTCGACCGTATCCGGAACGCTTTGGAGGTGGCCGCAGGCGACCGCGTCCTCGAGATCGGCTGCGGCTGGGGTGCGCTGGCCGAAAGCCTCGCCCGCGCGGGCGCGTCCGTAGACGCGATTACGATTTCGTCCGAACAGCTGGCGTTTACCCAGGCGCGGTTGGAGCGTGCCGGCCTTTCCGCCCGCGCCCAGGCCCGGTTCTGCGACTACCGCCACCTGACCGGCAGTTTCGACCGGATCGTTTCGATCGAGATGATCGAGGCCGTGGGCGAAGAGCACTGGCCGACGTATTTCGGCACCTTGCACGACCGTCTCGAGCCCGGTGGTGTTGCCGTATTGCAGGCCATTACCATCGACGAGGCGCACTTCGACGCCTATCGCCGCGATCCGGATTTCATCCAGCGCTATATCTTCCCCGGCGGCATGTTGCCGACCGTATCGGCGATGGCCGAGCAGGCGGAACGTGCTGGTTTGACGTTTGAAACGGTCGAGCGCTTCGGGCTTGGCTATGCGCGGACGCTGGCCCACTGGCGCGATGCGTTCGATGCCGCCTGGCCGCAGATCGCCGCGCTCGGCTTCGACGAGCGCTTCCGTCGGATGTGGCGCTATTACCTGACCTACTGCGAAGTCGGTTTCGAAGCCGGCGATATCGACGTTGGCCTTTATCGGCTGCGCAAGCCTGGCGCTGCGCCGTGACACCCAGACGTCACCGGTGAAGGCGCAACTAGACCTAACTACCCTTACCAAAGCCATACTTGGCGAGGATCGCCTGCCCAGGACCACCCGCGATGAACTCGGCCAGTCGGTCAGCCAGCGTTGGAGCCCCGGCGATGACCGTCAGTCCGTAGGCCGCGCCAACCGACATCCCCGCTGGCACCGCCACGATCGTGAGCGTCGCGGTCTCTGTTTTCGCAAGGACCGCGTTGGTGCAGTAGGTCACAAACAAGTCCGCCTTATCGCTATCGAGCACCCAGGCGTAGAGATTACGGCCGTCGGGCGCCTTGGGCGAGGTCGGGCCGCCGGTCAATTGAAGTGCTTTGGCTTCGAGGGCGGCTTTGGCCCCGGGCTTCACAGCCTCGGCCCTGGTGAACAATTCGAGCGCGTAGTCGCCCGACGGGTCGGCCTTCGGCGTCGACATGCCAAGCCTCACCGACGGGTCGAGCATTGTCGAGAGGAGAGTTTCGGACGACACGGTCAATCCCGGCTTGGCCAAGGCGCAAAGTTCGTTCCTGGCGAACACGCGGACGGGCCCGCGGGTCTTGCCTGCCTCGCTGAGTTTCTTGGGATGGCCGGTGTCGGCCGACGCAAAGACGTGAGCGGTTTCGCCCTTTTCGATCCGCTCGCGGAGGAGGCCCGAGGCTGCGAACTCAGTCTCGACGGTGGCTCCCGGCACCACAGCCTCGAAAGCACGTGCGACCTCGGTCAGAGCGGCCTTAAGGCTGCCGGCCGCATACAGCTTTATAGGCTCGGCTTTTGCCATAGGTGACAGCACTGTGAGGAGGCAGGCAGCGAGGCTGTACGCGGCATGCATGAAAGCGATGCGGAACACGGCGAAAGCCCCATTGGATCGAGATGCATCTGGTCAGACGGTGGCTTAAGGCTCGTCTGTAGGCACGGCCTCTGTTCATACGACCTTGGCAGGGTCATTAACGGCGAGTTCGGCGAATTCCTGATCGGTAAAGACGCGGCTGCGCGTCAAGAAGCGTACGCCCTCCGGGATTTCAAGCGAGAAGCTCGCGCCGCGACCCGGCACGACGTCGATGATCAGCTGTGTGTGCTGCCAGTACGCGAACTGGTCGGGCGACATGTAGAACGGGTAGCCGCCGATTTCGCCCATCAACACATCGCGCTCGCCAATCTTAAAGTCACCGGCCTGGAAGCACATCGGCGCGCTGCCATCGCAGCACCCGCCCGACTGGTGGAACAGCAGCGGTCCGTGCTGCCCGACCAGGCGGGCGATGAGCGTCTCGGTCGCTTCGGTGGCGATCACGCGGTCGACCATGGGTTCTCTCACCTGTGCAGAGGTCGGCGACGGCCGGGGCAGTTGGCCGCCGGCCGTTTCGATTAGGCTCAGAAAAACCCGAGCGCCTTCGGGCTGTAGGACACCAGCATGTTTTTAGTCTGCTGATAGTGCTCAAGCATCATCTTATGGTTCTCACGCTCGATGCCCGATTTCTTGTAGCCGCCAAACGCCGCATGGGCCGGGTAGAGGTGGTAGCAGTTGGTCCACACGCGGCCAGCTTGGATCGCGCGGCCGAAGCGGTAGGCGGTGGTTCCGTTGCGAGACCACACACCGGCACCGAGGCCATAGAGCGTGTCGTTGGCGATCGCGAGCGCGTCTTCGTGATTTTCGAAAGTTGTCACCGAGACGACGGGGCCGAAGATCTCCTCTTGGAATACCCGCATCTTGTTGTGGCCTTCGAGCACGGTCGGTTGGACGTAGTAGCCTTCCGCGAGTTCCCCGCCGTGAAACGCGCGCTCGCCGCCCGACAGAACCCGGGCGCCTTCCTTACGGCCGATGTCGATATAGGACAGAATTTTCTCGAGCTGATCGTTAGATGCCTGCGCGCCGATCATCGTCGTGGGGTCGAGCGGGTGGCCCTGCTTGATCTTGGCGACGCGCGTCAGGGCGCGATCCATGAACTTTTCATAGATCGAGCGTTCGATGAGCACGCGGCTGGGGCAGGTGCAGACTTCACCCTGGTTGAGGGCAAACATCGTGAAGCCTTCGAGGCATTTGTCGAAGAATTCATCGTCGGCGTCCATCACGTCGGCAAAGAAGATGTTGGGCGACTTGCCGCCGAGTTCGAGCGTACAGGGTATGATGTTTTCCGACGCGTACTGCATGATGAGGCGGCCGGTCGTCGTCTCACCCGTGAACGCGATCTTGGCGATGCGCGGCGACTGGGCAAGCGGCTTGCCCGCTTCGATGCCAAACCCGTTGACAACGTTGAGCACGCCAGGTGGCAAGACGTCGGCGATCAGTTCCATCACGGCCATGATCGACATTGGCGTCTGTTCGGCGGGCTTCAGGACGACGCAGTTACCAGCGGCGAGCGCCGGGGCGAGCTTCCACGTCGCCATCAAGATCGGGAAGTTCCACGGTATGATCTGGCCAACGACGCCGAGCGGCTCGTGGAAGTGGTAGGCGACCGTGTCGTGGTCTATCTCGCAGATCGAGCCTTCCTGGGCACGTACGCAGCCGGCAAAATAGCGGAAGTGGTCGACGGCGAGCGGCAGATCGGCGTGCGTCGTCTCGCGGATCGGCTTACCGTTGTCGAGTGTCTCGACCAGGGCGAGTACGTCGATGTTGGTCTCGATGATGTCGGCGATCTTGTTCAACATCTTGGCGCGGTCGGAGGGCGATACCCGTCCCCAGGCATCTTTGGCCTTGTGTGCCGCGTCGAGCGCCAGTTCGATGTCCTCAGCCGTTGAGCGCGCGATCTGGCAAATTGGCTTGCCGGTGACAGGTGAGATGTTGTCGAAGTACTGGCCGCGAACAGGTGCGACCCACTTGCCGCCAATGAAGTTATCGTAACGCGAGCGAACAGCGAGCCTGCCGTTTAGTTTCTCCATGGCCACATGCATCATTTGTGCGTCCTCCTCGGGGTTCGCGGCCGTTCGCCGCTTGTTATTCTGCTGCTTCACATTCAGTGATGGGCGCTATTCCTGTGAATGTATAGCGATGGACCGCTCGCCTGCGCAATAGCGCTAAGCCACGAGAGACTGGTCAGCCGAGAGTCAGGTCAGCTTAGAGACAGGCGGCCGAAGGACGGGGCGGCTGTGCTTCAACGCCAGTCGATACGGAACTCAGCGCACAACTCAGCGCACCGTGGCGGTCCAGAAGCCATCTCTGCCGTTGCGGTTCCGGGCAATTTCTCCACAGCTGCGCTATGGCCATAGCCTCTCCTGCCGTTTGCGTTCACACTCGGCCATCCGAATCGCAGTCCGCGAGGCAACGGCACCATGGGCGCAGCCCCTCGACCCACCGACACTCGCCATTACGCGTCCCGCCTCAAAACCCCAGCACCGGAGCCCGGTGGCGAACCGGCGGCGTTTCTCGGCATTATCAAGTCGGCGCGCGGGTTCGGCTGGCGAGAACGCCTCGCACCACACCAACACAAGCTCGCCGCCGCGATCGCCCAGCAAAACGGGCTGCCCGACCTGCTCGGCCGTGTGCTGGCGGCGCGCGGGGTGCGGCTCGAAGAGGTTGCAACCGTGCTCGACCCGACGATCAAGGCGCTGTTGCCCGATCCCTCGCGGCTGAACGACATGGACAAGGCAGCAAGCCGCCTCGCCGACGCCGTGATTGCCCGTGAACACGTCGCGATCTTCGGCGACTACGATGTCGACGGCGCCTGCTCGTCGGCGCTGATGGCGCGGTTCCTCACCCACCACGGCGTGCCAGCGCGGATCTATATTCCAGACCGGCTGTTCGAGGGCTACGGGCCGAACGCGGCGGCGATCACCGGCCTGATCCGGGAAGGCGCGCGCCTCATCGTGACGGTCGACTGCGGGACGACGAGCTTTGAGCCGTTGGCCGCAGCCAGAGGCGGCGGTGGGGCCGGGGCCAGCGCGGACGTTCTCGTCATCGACCACCATCAGGCCGACGAGCGCCTCCCCGACGTGCATGGCGTGGTCAACCCCAATCGCCAGGACGACGTGTCCGGCCAGGGCCATTTGTGTGCGGCTGGCGTCGTGTTTTTGACACTCGTCGCGACGCAGCGGGAACTCCGCCGCCGCGGTTACTATTCAGGACCCGCTTGCCCGGAGCCGAACCTGATGCGCGATCTCGATCTCGTCGCGCTCGCCACCGTATGCGATGTCGTCCCGCTGACCGGCATCAACCGGGCGTTCGTGGTCCAGGGCCTCAAGGTCATGCGCTCGCGCGATAAGCCGGGCCTGCGCGCACTGTTCGATGTCGCCGGTCTCGACCAACCGCCGACGCCCTATCATTTGGGCTTCATCATCGGCCCCCGGATCAACGCTGGCGGACGCATCGGCGACGCCGCGCTTGGCTCCAAACTTCTCGCGACCGAAGACGACATGGAGGCTGGCAAAATCGCCGCCGTGCTCGACCGGCTCAACCGCGAGCGCAAAGAACTCGAAACCGTGATGTTGGAGGAAGCAACCGCTGCCGCCGATCGGCAGGTCGAGGCCGATCCCAATCTGCCGATACTGGTTGTCGGCTCAGATACTTGGCACAAGGGCGTCGTCGGACTGATTGCCTCGCGTCTCGTCGACCGGTTCAAGCGGCCAGCCTGCGTGATCGCCTGGGAGAAAAATGCAGCCGACCCGATGCGGGCGGCCGGGACCGGCTCGCTCCGGTCGATTTCCGGCGTCGATATCGGCGGGGCGGTGCGGGCGGCTGTCGCCGACGGGCGTCTCATCAAGGGCGGCGGGCACGCCATGGCCGCCGGTTTGACGGTCGAACGCGGACAGCTCGACGGGCTGACGTCAGCGCTAGCGGCCAAGCTGCGAGCATCGACCGACGTGGCGCGCGCGGCCGCCGGGCTCGAAATCGACGGCGCGCTATCAGCCGGTGGCCTCAACGACGATCTTTTAGCGTTGATCGAGCGGGCAGGCCCCTACGGCCAAGGCAATCCGCAGCCGCGGTTCGTGTTTCCAGCCCACCGCGTTAAGTTTGCCAAAACGGTTGGAGAAGCTCACGTCCGCATCGTGCTCGAGGCCGGTGATGGTTCCCGCGTCGACGGCGTTGCGTTCCGCGCCGTAGGCCAGCCGCTTGGCGACCTCTTATTGTCCAGCGCCGGTGCCATGCCGATCCACGTTGCGGGCACGGTGAAGCGCGAAGTCTGGCAGGGCCGCGAACGGACCGAACTTATGATCGAGGACGCCGCCGACCCCCGCAGGCAGTCGTAACCATGGTCAGCCGGACACCCGCGACGTGACCAGCACACCCCCATGCGCGACCTGAACCGGATATCGTATCTGCAACTTGAGCCCACAACTCCACGCAACCTGTACCGGTTACGGCCTGAACCAGACACCTTATCTCCAACTTGAAACAACAATTCCAGACAACGCCTGTCGCGACCTGAGTCGGACATCACCCGCGCGACCTGTGCGACCTGAGCCCAACAGCTTATCTGCAACTTGAGCCGACAATCCCGGGCAATGCAACCCATGCGCGACCTAAGTCGGACGACACCCATGCGACTTGGCCGGACAGCCCATCTGCAACTTGAATCAGACAACCCGTGCGATGCCACAAATGACCCGGTCTGGTTGTGCCGCTGCCGAGCACAGCGTATACTTACTGGCTGGGAGAGGTGGCCGAGTGGTTTAAGGCAGCGGTCTTGAAAACCGCCGTGGGGCAACTCACCGTGGGTTCGAATCCCACCCTCTCCGCCATTTTACATTCCCCACCCTGAACTGCCTCTAACGCCTTGAACGGCAAGGTGGTTTTTGGGGTTCTAAATCCCCCATTCCGGCAGTAGGCCAGACGGTCCGCGAAGGTCAGTTTCAGCACGAGCCGTTTGTCCTCCAGCCGCTCAGAATCCCATAGTTGATGCGGGTTTTCGAGAAAGCGGAAGGCGAGTTCAAACTGTTGCGCAGAGCCTTGCTTCGGGAAGGCGTTGGATTGCAGCTTCTCGATGATGATCAGCTTCTCTCTCTCCAGTTGGGCGATGCGCCGCTCATAGGCGGCGATGACGGACGCCGTGGATGATTCCACGATCCGGTCGAGCATCTGCTCGATCTGCTGTTCGGTCTTGCGGAGATCATCGCGCAGGGCCTTGGCGATCTCCTCGGTGCGACTCTCACGCTGCTCCCATGCAAGGAAGAATAGGCCTTTGAACAAGGTAGCGGTTTCCGCCGAGGGGCGCAGCCCTTCCAGTAACGTGCCGAACTGCTCCTCAATCACATCGCGCTTGATGGATTTGCCACGGCAACCGCAGCCCTTGGCGAAGCAAAAATAATACGGATGCCTCTTCCCGGTCTTGCTCTTCGACCAGCCTGCCGTGAGCGGCCCGCCGCATTCGGCGCAGGTGGCATAGCCCCGCAGCGGGAAATCCTCGCCGAGATCCTTCGTCGTGAACACGCGCACGCCGCCTTTGATGCGGCGCTGGATGGTCTCGAAGGTCTGGAGGTCGATCAGGCCCTCATGATGGCCTTTTCGTAAGGATACGCCCCAATGGGGCACCTCGATATATCCGGCATAATGCGGACGGCTCAGGAGGCGCAGCACCTCCTCATACCGGACGGTTCCGGCTACCGTCTTGCAAGGGTACTCAGGCTGTGCTTCGAGGAATCGTTTCACCTCGCCTTGGGTCTGGAAGCGCCCAGACGCATAGCCCTCAAGCGCCTCCTGCACGATAGAAGCCAGCGGCTCATCGCGCACCAGCAGCTTTCCGTGCCCGGCAACCCTTTTGTAGGTGTAGCCAGTCGGTGCATGAAACACCCAGTAACCGTTCATAGCGCGGGCACGCATACGGTTCTTGGTCTGCTCCCCGTTCTTCTGGCGCTGGTGCTGGCTGGCGCTCGCCAGCACGTTCTCGACGAAGATGGAGTCGGAATCATCCCCGAAGGTGATGGAGGGACTCTCCAGCTTGCCGCCCGCAAGATTGATCGCAAGCCGAAGGTCGGTATGGACGCGCGTGTCACGCGCAAGACGGCTGATGTCATCAATGATGACGGCGATCTCACCCGTGCGGCTGTGGTGCTTGAGATAGGAGAGCATGGCCATGACACCGGGCCGCTCGGAGAGTGAGCCGGAGACGGCCTTGTCGAAGAAGGTCTCGACAACCTCATAGCCCTTACGCTCGGCATATTCCCGGCAGCGTATGGCTTGGGATTCGAGGCCGTGCCCCTCCTCCACCTGCTTGGCGCTGGAAACGCGGGCGTAAATGACGGCCCGTGTGGGCTGTGTTTTTGTGTTGTCGTTGGCGCTCATGCTCTCTTCCCTCGTGCTCTGGGCTCCCTCTTTGCGCGCGACGATTTGTTGTCGTTCGCGGCTGTGGCGCGGGTTTGTTTGATGGAGGACAAGTCTACTACATTGGCGGCCTCAAAGCCCGATTTTAGTTGAGAAACATCCACATCCGTACGTGCGCTGTACGCGTCATCGACGAAGCATTGCGCGATGAGCCAGAGCGTGCGGATGAACTCGATTTTCTCAGCCGCGCTGAGATCCATGCCCTCCAGATGATGGAGGAAATCTTGTGGATTGAACGGTGTGTGAGGCATGGCGCAGCGTTTGCGAAGGGCGAGCGTCAGCCCGCCTGTTCGCTCTCCTTTCTGCGCCAACGTATCAATGCTAGCGGCACTTTCTGGGGGGAAGCTGCCCACAGCTAGGACTAGCAAACATCCCTCGGGCGTGAGCGCCTCTGTCCTAGCGCTAGCATCACTTGAAATAAGAAAAGGGGTTCGCATGAACCCCTGCCCCTCGGCGAGAGCGGGGGTAGCAAGCGCAAGGAGGCTCCGAACGAGGGGCCCCGCCTACGGCGGGGAGACGTTTGGATGCCTTGCGCGCGCGAGGGGCAGCGCCCCTTAGCCTCTTCCTTGCGTCAAGGATCGAAGCCCGAAGGGCCGAGACCGCTCTGCACTTCGCGGGCTCGGCTCGCGAGAGCCTGACGGTCGCCACTACGGCGACCGGGACGCCCAAGTCATTGAGTGCTGAAGTGTTGTGCGAAGCAACCATTGATAGGAAGTCAAAAGCCAATCAGAGCTGGGCAATCCCGCACGATCTGAGGAAGGCAAAAGTATCATCATAGAACGATTTTGGGCGGGTCTGATCGCTGTCATCTCCCACGGGAACGAAAATTACCATACCTTGGCGCGCCCTTGTTAAAAGAACACGATAGGCATTCGCAAGGTAGACGCGGCGGTAACGGTCATTAACATTCTGCCACTTGGTACCCTTAAAATCGTAATAGCCCCACTCATCTCCATTTCTACGAAAATCTGCATCCCAACAGACTCCAGTCCAGTCTAGTTCTAGTCCCTGGATATCGAACTCCGTTGCGACTTCTTCAAGATAATAGGATGATCTAATATCTTCTTTTCCATTCAAAAACCAATTAGCCGGATCGATCTTAGACTTAACGTGAATGCCCTCGGGACGCAGGCGCATGGCGCCAGAAGAAGCAACAAGTCCTAGTCTTTCTGTTCCTCTTGCGTTCTTTCTAAGCCATGATCGAGTGAGGCCAATGTCTCGTGATACGGCTATGTGATAGTTTTGAAGATGCTGCTTGATTTCTTTGGCTGCCATATCGTCCCCATCAATAATAGCACCAACAAATTCGGAGAGCTTCTCGGCTCTGAACGAACGGATTGAAACCGCAAGGTGAAGCTCCTTCCTTTCTGTGGCGTGAAGTTCTGAGATCTTGCTACCTAAGGAACCTCTGAACAGCCCGCGGATCATGGCACACTGGGGTCTTTGATTCGAGGGGGCCTGCCGATGGACCAGCTAAGCTTTGCGTCGCTCGACTTCGTGGCGAAGAAGAAGCTGACGAAGCGGG